>Ga0116149_1002371_pt1 | contig 20805 bp, 17 predicted proteins | sample AD_UKC057_MetaG_FD_89787 | JGI IMG/M metagenome (GOLD analysis project Ga0116149, IMG submission 89787) | Active sludge microbial communities of municipal wastewater-treating anaerobic digesters from USA - AD_UKC057_MetaG | ecosystem: Engineered > Bioreactor > Anaerobic > Digestate | place: USA... | reverse complement strand
TCAAGCTCTGGTCCATCGTCGTCGGCGGCGCACTTGGTATCGTGTTCTCGGTGTTGCCGATCTGGTTTCCGCGAAAGGCAAGATACATGCCCTCGGCCGCCGGGGTCGGTCTTGCGTGGGTGTTCCACTGGTACTACGGACTGCTGTTCTTTTCGGGCGCAGTCCTCGGCTGGTGGTTCCAGCGTCGCTCGCCCAAGCAGGCCAGGGAATTCACGTTTCCGGTGGCCTCGGGCATTATCGCGGGCGGATCGTTGATGGGCGTGATTCTCATCCTGTGGGAAAACGGGCCCGAAATCGCGCGGAAGCTCATCGAGCAAATCCACCACTAGCGCGTGTTTCGTAGCCCGACGGTGCACAGGGAGGTCAGACTTCGCGAGAGGACTGCTATCCCGCATTTCAGGTGAAATGTCACGGTGACCGGTCAGATGACATCAAGACCTGGTGAGAAATGCGGGCTATGCGGGTTAGAAAAGCAAAACCGCGCGCCAAAAGGAACTGTGACCCGGGAGGCCGCGTGCCCCCACGCGGCGCAAACGCGATTCCCACCGACAATCTCCAGCTCCACTTGGCCGCATGGATTCCAGACGCCGGACCTCGACAGCAACCCCGCCATTCTGGCAGGCTCTCGCCGTGGGCGTCAGCAGACGGCAATTCGAACAAATGCAGAGCCGGTTGGCGACCGGCCGTCGAGCGCCTGAGCAGAGGACCGCGCCGACGCCCCCCACTCGCCCGAATCCGCCCCAGATCATCCTGGGGATCGACCCTTCTCTGCGCGGGACCGGGTACGGAGTGATTCGCACGGCGCGTCCAGGACCGGAAGCGCTTACGCTGGGAGTGATCCGATGCCCGGCCGCGTGGCAGCGCTCGCGTTGCCTGGCGCGGATTGCCGCGGTCCTGCGCGAGGTGATCGCCCAACATCAGCCGGGCGCGTGTGCGATCGAGGGCCTGTTCTTCGCCCAGAACCTCCAGACCGCGCTGCTCATGGGCGAGGCCCGAGGGGCGAGCCTTCTGGCCGCGGCCGAGGGCGGGCTCGAGATCTACGAGATTGCGCCGCGCAAGGTGAAGCAGGCGATTGTCGGCTACGGTGCCGCCGGCAAGCCGGCAGTCGCCAAGATGGTGCAGCGCCTGCTCCACCTGACCGAACTGCCGGCACCCGATGCGGCCGATGCCCTGGCCCTGGCCCTGACGCTGGCGCAGGAGCACGGGCGGTTTTCTCTGAACCCACTGCGACGCGTATGATCGCCTTTCTCCACGGCATTCTCGTCGAGAGCCTCCCGACACAAGTCACCGTGGACGTCCACGGCATCGGCTACGAGGCTCTCATCCCGCTTTCTTCCTACGATCGCCTGCCCAAGGTGGGCAGCGAGGTTCGGTTGTTGACTCACCTTGCCGTGCGAGAGGACGCGCATGTCCTGTACGGCTTTCTGACAGCGGCGGAGCGCGACCTGTTTCGGCTCCTGATCAACACGGTGAGCGGGATCGGCCCCAAGATCGCCCTCAGTGTCCTGAGCGGCATGACACCGACGGTGTTTCGGGGGGCGGTCGCCACCAGTGACGTCAAGGCCCTCTCGCGCATCACGGGCGTCGGCAAGAAGACCGCCGAACGCATCGTCGTCGAGCTGCGCGACAAGATCGGCCCGGTGGGCGCCTGGGAGGCCAGCAGCACCCAACGGGGCTTGAGCGCCGAGGACCAGCGCGCCAATGACGCCGTCTTGGCGTTGATCGCCCTGGACGTCAAACCGCCCCAGGCCCACGAGGCCGTGCGCGCCGCCCAGGCCTTGCTCGGCCCGCAGGCCACCGTCGAGGATCTGGTGCGGGTCGCCCTCAAACAAGGCAAATGATGCCCGAAGAGCCGGCCAAACCTCGATCGCGACGCCCTCGCAGCTCGGCACCCGTCGTCCCGCAACAGCCCGGCTGGCGGGGACGGCTGGGCGCGGCGGCGATTTACAGGCTGATTTGCACGGTGGACGCAACGCTGCGCTACAGCATGTCGGATCCCTCGAACGCGATGCGCAGCATCGAGTCGGGCCCCATGATCTTCGCGATCTGGCATAACCGCCTGGCCTTGTCGCTCTGCCTGAATCGGCGCTTCTTCATCCCCGCCCGCCCGGGTCAACGCCTGGCTGCCATGGTGAGCGCCAGCAGGGATGGCGGTTTGCTTGCCCGTATCCTCGAGTTGTTCGGCGTCCAACCGGTCCGCGGCTCGACAAGCCGCCGCGGTCACCAGGCCCTGCTCGAAATGGTGGGCTGGGCCGAGCAAGGATACGATCTCGCCGTCACCCCCGACGGGCCGCGCGGGCCCCGTTGCGTGGCGCAGGAAGGCGTGGTCGCCCTGGCCCAAGTCACCGGGTTGTCGATCGTGCCTGTCAGTTATCGGTTGGGCTGGAAATGGCAGGCCAAGAGCTGGGATCGCTTTCAAATCCCGCTCCCGTTCTCCAGTTGCCACGTCTGTCTCGGGGAGCTGATCCGCGTGCCGCGCGAGGCGTCCCCCGCTGAACGCGAAAGGCTGCGGCAACGCCTCGAAACGCGCCTGCGCGAGCTCGGTGGGGACTGATGCATCTGCGTCAGTGCGTCAGTGCGGCGAGATCGTATGCGGATGCACATCCCCGAGCATCCGCAGTTACTCTCCGGGCAACAGCCGAACACTCCGGATCCATGGCTCGCACCGCGTCCCCCACGACACCGTCACCGCATAACGCGGCGGAGAGTCCGCGTCGCCACCCTCCTGCCCTCCCGGACGCCGCAAGCCCTGCAACACAGTGCTGTGCGGCCGCGGGACAAAGATCTGGCCGGGCAGCAGTTCCTGGATCCAGCCCGTAAGCCGCGGCTCGGCCAACGGCCTGTCATCGACCGGATTGTGCGTCTGGAGCAATGGCCGAATCACCGCGCGCGCGACCGCGTGCCGGCTCGAGTCCGGATAGCGCTGCCGGAGTGCGCTCGAGTCGGAACCCGCGTCAACGGCGTAGAGATGCGTGCGCGGTTTCCGATGCCGGCTTGCCTCCTGCCAGGCCTGCCCCTCGAATTCGAGAACGAGGTACACGGTCCGCGGCGCCATCGAATTGTAATAGTCCCGGGCACCGGGCGCGGTCGCGGGTTCGCGGCAGTCAAATCCCAACTCCTCGAGCTTGGCCGCCGTGAGCCAAACCGGCGCGCCTCGATCCCACGATTCGTTGCCCTGGGCTGCCCACTGCAGGCCGAGCAGCATGACCGTGCTCTCCCCCATGAGCTGCGGCAAACGCAGTTCGCGCTCAGTCAACTCGATTGTGCCCCCACGATCCTCGCTGCGATTGCGGAGGCCGGAAACCACGGCGCCCAGATTCGCGGCGAGCACAACCAACGCCGCCCCGACCCACAGCCAGGAGGGACACACCTTGCTCGCCGGCGTGCAGGGAATGCCCGAGGATGCCTCGCCCTGGTCGCCCAGGAACGCCGGGGTGTCGACACGCCCCACGAGCCTGCGTCGGACGCGTCGGAATGCGGCCAGCAGAACCACCGCGGTCAGACCGATGCAGATGCAGAACAGATACTTCGGCATCCAATCCCACCACCAGGCATGCAGCCGAACGAGAAGAAACACAACGAAGCCCGCCGATCCCAGATTCACCAGGCCGCCCCGCCCCAAACGCAGGCCATGAGCGACCACGGCCAGGCTCAAGCCCAAGCCAGTCAACTGGTAGAGCATCTTGCCGGTCGGCGCCATCGTCCCGAAACAGCATGTGTCGTCGCGAAATGATAGCACCAGGAGCGCCGTCAAAACCAGCCCGGCCCCGCACGCGCGATAGACGAACTCGAAGTCGCGCGACCGCGCATGCCGCGTCAAGAGGGGCACCGCGTAAAACAAGGCGCCCGCCGGGATGACCCACAACGGTCGCTCCATGAACGAACCCCAGAATGCGCCTCCCGCCGAGGCGCCCAAGGCTCCCGCGTAACCGCCAAGCAGCACCAGGCCGCAAGCGAGCATCAGACGCAGGTTGCACGCATAGGCGACGAGCCCGGCAAAGAGGCTCCAGAGCGCGAGGGCATGCGGGGATGGACCCAGGTTGAGAAGCACGCCCGCCGCGCTCAACCCCATCACAAAAGCCGCCCCAGCCGCAAAAGCCAGCAGGGCAGTATAGTAGTCCGACACCGCGCGCCCGAGAGACCAGGCCGTCGCTGTCACAAGAGCCAGCGGCGCCATCGCGAGCACGCCGACCTGCGCCGACCACGGCAGCGATCCCCAGATCCGATGCAGGAACAGGACAAACCCGACAAAGAAAGCCACCGCGCCCAGCAGCGAGACGATCCGCATCCCGAGCGAGATGCGCTTGGCCGAATCGTCGATATCGACCGCGTATTGGCGGTTGAGGGCTGTCAGCAGGCGGGCGTGGTGAGCCTCGAGAGTTGCGCGCTGTTCGGAGGTCAAGCGCAGGCCGTCCTCACGTTCCAGCTCGGCAAGCTCCGCGCGGAACGCGGCGATTCGGTCGGCACGCGCCTGCGCGTCGCGTTGGTGGTTGATGCTCAAGGTCGAACCCTGGACGGCTTGGGTGTATCAGCGTTGTTCAAGGCGACAAGCCTATTCTCGGGCGGCGGGCCGTCGCACCGCAAGTTCTATAACGGGTGTTGCCATCAGGATCCATGCCACCAGGAACAGCGGCCAGTTGAATGATCCGGGCAGCAGGCTGCGAAGGGCATCGATGCCTTGACCGGCGACGCGGATGGAATCGGCCATGAACACGTAAAGCGCGAGCCCGACGCCGATGAAGCAGATGGACAGCGTCAGCCGCGACGGCCAGCAGGGTCGGCCGGGGGCATCGCGACTCACGACCAGTGTGCCGCCCGCGATCATGAGCGAAGCGATCGAAACCGGCGCCAAAACGGGCCCCCACCACGGCAAGGGCAACAGGAACAGGATGTCCCAATCCAGAATCGACCGCGGCCACGGCGCCATGACGCGCAGGAACAGATAATAGAAAATGTCCCAGAATCCGAACGCGATGGTGGCGAAGGCCAGCCGACTGCGCCAAGTGGTTCCGGCGAGCCAGCCGGTGGTTGCCAGCATTAGGAGTGTCGCCAACTCGCGCACCAGTTCGGCGCTCCCCAGGGCGGCGGAATCGGGCAATGGAAGCGCCTGGTACGGTTCAATTCGGTCGACCAGTGTGCGGATGTAGAAGACACAGGCGGCCTCGACCCACGCCATGCCGAGGGCAAAAGCCGCAACGACGATCCAGGCCAGCGCGCGGCTCGGATCATGCGGGTGTGTTTTCATGTCCAGGTGGCCCGCATGGGTCACCCGTTCTTCGAGATCACTGTGTCGTCTTCGCCAGGCAGTGCCGATAGTGGCGCTTGATCCGGTAGCAGGAGGAGAGGCTGGTCCGGCCCTCGTCGTTTTCCCAAACCTCGTCGTATACGGCCTTCCGCGGCTCGGCGCGGAGCGGTGTTTCCTTGATAATGTTGCCCTTCTGATCGCACTCGAGTTCAAGGAAGCGCGACTTCTGGGACCGGTTCAGCCGGTTCGACATGATCACCAGGACTTTCCGTTGTTTGGTCATGTTTAATGCGGGCGCCATAGTGCGGACTGCCCCGGTGCCCCGTCAACGATTACCGTCACACGATTGCCGTGAAGCGGAACAGTTGCCGCTCGACACCCGCGTCCGAAATTGGAAGCCTGCCGCCCATGCAAATGTCGATGCGCTTCCTGGTTCCGGCGACCTGTCTGACCGCCCTGGTCTCCGCTCTTGCCGACTGGCCGCAATGGCACGGCCCAAACCGCGATAATGTGTCGTCCGAGACGGGCCTGCTCCAGTCCTGGCCCGAAGGCGGGCCCCCGCTTCTCTGGAAATCGGCCGGACGGGGCGGCGGCTACAGCGGGCCGGCCGTCTCGGGCGGTCGCGTGTACAGCCTGGGATACCGGGAGGCCGACGAGGTGGTCTGGGCGCTGGACGCCAAAGACGGCAAGGAGATCTGGAGCACCAGAACCCTTCAGGCCAACACAGGGATGGGCTATCCCGAAGGTCCGCGCTGCACGCCGACCGTCGACGGGGATCATGTTTACGTGCTGAGCGCCGGAGGAAACCTCGTGTGTCTCGAGAAGGCGGGTGGAAAACTGGTCTGGCAGGTGGACCTGGTGAAGAATCACGGCGGCAAGATGATGTCGGGTTGGGGCTATTCGGAGTCGCCCCTGGTGGATGGAGGCCGGGTGATCGTGACGCCTGGAGGGCCGCAAGGCACCATGGCGGCTTTTGACGCAGGATCGGGCAAGCTCGTCTGGCAAACCAAGGAGATCACCGATCAAGCCGCATATTCCTCGATCGTCATCGCCACTCTCGCGGGGACACCCCAGTACGTTCAAATCACCGACGCCCACGTCTTTGGCGTGGCGCCGGCCGACGGCAAGGTCCTGTGGCGCGCTGCGCGCGCGGGTCGGACGGCTGTGGTGCCAACGCCCATCTGGCATGACGATCATGTCTACGTGACGTCAGGCTACGGCGTCGGGTGCAACCTGTTCAAGGTGACGAAGACCGGCGCCGCGTTCTCCGCCCAACAGGTCTACGCGAACAGAGACATGGTGAATCACCACGGCGGAGTCTTGCGGGTAGGCGACCATCTTTACGGATACTCGGATGGCAAGGGCTGGATCTGCCAGGAATTCAAAACCGGGACGACCCTCTGGGCTGAGAGACGCAAGCTCGGCAAAGGCTCGCTGACCTGCGCCGACGGCCACCTGATCCTGCGATACGAGTCCGGCCCCGGAACAATGGTCCTGATCAAAGCCACACCCGAAGGTTTCCAGGAAACAGGGCGATTCGATCCGCCCGATCGCAGCAACAAAAACAGTTGGCCGCACCCGGTTGTCTGCGACGGCCGCCTCTACGTGCGCGACCAGGACATCCTGCTCTGCTACGATCTGAAACCTCAAGGACGGTGAGATCGGAGTTGGGAGATCGGAGTTGGGAGATCGGAGATCGGTGCGTCGGTGCGTCGGTGTGTCGGTGTGTCGGTGCGGCGGTGCGATTACGAGTGCGACACGCCGGGAAGGCTGAACAAGCTGAGATGCGCTGTAAACCGCGCTGCGTCCGGTGTTTTCTGCGTGACACCGGCCTGCGGTGGTCTATAGTGCGGATCGTCTCGTGACGACCCTATCGTCTAGTGGTTAGGACACCACCCTTTCACGGTGGCGGCCGGGGTTCGAATCCCCGTAGGGTCGCCAAACGTTTTCTTCCGGCCCGTTGCCCCTCCCTGGACCTTTCACAGGACCTCAGTCCTGATCGATCGCCCCATGTGGGGGGGCAGCTTCAAGGATTCGACAGAGGCCGCAGCCAGATGTTCCGGAAGCGGACGGGGCTGTGGTGGCCACCCAGAGCCAGCGGGCCCCGGCTGACCTTGCGCTTGTACTCGGGCACGATGCGGTGCCCGGTCTCGCCGTAAATGGGCGTGTCGAGGTGCACCAGCACGCCATTGTGGAACATCGTGACGCGGGCGGGCGCGATCAACTTGTCTCCTTCAAACACGGGAGCGGTGAAGCAGATGTCGAACACCTGCCATTCCCCGGGCGGGCGCGTGGCATTCACCAGCGGAGGGGTCTGCCCATAGACGGCGGCCGCCTGGCCGTCGGGATAGATCTTCTCCGTCCAGGAATCGAAGATCTGGATCTCGAACATGCCCATGAGCATGACGCCGTTGTTGCCCCGGTTGTACCATTCGCCGCTGGGCGGGTTGGGGGCCATCCATTCGAGGTGAAGCTGGTAATTGCCGAATTCCGCTCGTGTGTTGAGCATGCTGGCTCCCACCGTCTCGAGGCAACCGTCGATGACTTTCCAATCAGTCGGTTCCCAGGCGGACAGACCCCGGCCGTCGAAGAGCACGATGGCGTCGGAAGGCGGGGCCTGGGGCGGACCGGCCTTGCCGGTGTCGATCCGCTTCGGCGCCGGGCGGTCGCAATCGTGCACGAGATAGTCGCACCACGGGAGTTTGGGGGTGTCCTTGTAGCCGTAGACGCCGGAGCCGTCCCGCGCGTGGGCCAGATCGGCAGCCACAGCGGGAGTCGAGGCGATTCCGAGAAGAGCAGCGATGCCGAGCAACGACCGCATTGGCATCGCCTTTGAGGTCGAGGATTGGGATTGGCCTGAGGCGCGCCTCGCTAGAATTGAAGCGTTCATGAGATGTGGATTGGCGTGTTGTCGATTGGCGCGGAGCATTTCGCGCGTGCCCCGACAATGGGGAGTTGGGTGCGCCAACTCAAGGTGAATTGGTTGCACATTCGAGTCTCACAAGGCTTGCCCTTGCACCCGGCCCGCCTTAACCTCGACCCAGATAAAAGCCTGTCGAGCCATGAAACAGATCAATCGCCGGAGTTTTCTCCAATCCACCGTTCTCACCACCGCCGCCACAGCCCTGATGCCCCTGCCCCGCTCCTGGGCGCAGATCGTCGGCGCCAACGACACCATCCGAGTGGCCGTTGTCGGCTTCGGCGGGCGCGGCGGCAATCACATCGACGCGTTCTCGACGATGTCGGGCGCGCGGGTTGTGGCGCTATGCGACGCCGACCAGAGGATTCTGGATGCGGGCGCCAAGCGGCTTGCGGACAAGGGCAACCCGGTGAAGACCTACCTCGATGTCCGCAAGCTGCTCGAGGACAAGGAGGTCGACGCGATCGCCACGGCGACTCCCAACCACTGGCATTCGCTGCTTGTGGTGTGGGCGTGCCAGGCGGGCAAAGACGTATACGTCGAAAAGCCGGTGTCGCACAATGTCTGGGAGGGACGCCAGGCGGTGGCCGCGGCGCGGAAGTACAATCGCATCGTCCAGGCCGGCACGCAGGGGCGGTCGAACGAGGGCTTGCGCGAGGCGCTCGATTGGGTCCGCGCCGGCAATCTCGGCAAGATCAAGGTGGCCCGCGGTCTCTGCTACAAACGCCGCGCCAGCATCGGCAAGGTCAGCGGCCCGCAGCCGATCCCCGAAGGCATCGACTACGACCTGTGGTGCGGACCGGCCCTGAAACTCCCCTTGATGCGCCAGCGCCTCCACTACGACTGGCACTGGGTCTGGAACACGGGCAACGGCGACATCGGCAACCAGGGCATCCACCAGATGGACGTCGCCCGCTGGGCGCTGGGCAAGAGCGCACTCTCGCCCCGCATCCTGAGTGTCGGAGGACGCTTCGGATACATCGACGACGGCGAAACACCCAATACCCAGTTCGCCATCCACGACTACGGCGATGCCCTGCTGATCTTCGAGGTCCGGGGACTCCCCTCGGGCGCCCCGGAACCCACGGCAGCGCAGGAGACCGGACAGAAAGTGCGCGAGGAGATGGACACATACCGGGGCCAGAGCGTCGGGCATGTGATCGAGTGCGAGAACGGATACCTGACGGGCACGACCGTTTACGACAACGACGGCAAGGAAATCCGCAAGTTCAACGCCCGAGGCGAGAACGATCATTTCGCCAATTTCATCAAGGCGATGCGCAGCCGCAACGTGGCGGACCTGAAGAGCGATATCCTCGAAGGGCATCTGTCGAGCGCCTTGTGCCACACCTCGAACATCTCCTACCGCCTGGGCCAAAAAGCGGATCCGGGAGCGGTCAAGCAGGCCCTCGAAGCTCATCCCGCCGGACTCGAGACCTTCGAGCGTTTCCAGGCGCACCTCGCCAAACACAAGATTGACATCAACTTCGACAAGGCAGTCCTCGGTGCGTTTCTCGAGATGGACCCGAACACGGAGCGGTTCCGCGGCAACGACGCCGCGAACGCCTTGCTGACCCGCCCCTACCGCGCACCGTACATTGTCCCCGAGATTGTGTGAGTTTGGAACGGCTCGCTCTGAACATCCTCATTGAGAGGCTTCCACCATTGTGCACTCACCGTTTTCCAATCCCCACCCGCCGTTGACCACACAACGCAGCATGACACGGCGCATTCTCTCCCTCTGTGCCGCCGCATGCTCGTTGGCCGCGGCTTTCGGACAAGGGGATCCCGCGGCGTTCAACGCAGGCGTGCCCTGGCCGGCAACGGACGCCCTCGGAAGGACCCTGCCCCTGTTTGAAGGAGTCGGACTGCCCCGACCCAATCGCTGGGTCGGCATCTTCTACTTCCTTTGGCATGACAACCGGGGCGGGAAGAGTCCGCACTGGGACGGCCCGTACGACATCGCCCGGATTCTCGAACGGGATCCGGGGGCGCTCGAGAAACCCGACTCGCCCTTGTGGGGCCCGATCGGCATGTACCATTACTGGGGTGAGCCGCTCTATGGCTACTACCTGAGCACCGATTCCTGGGTCCTGCGACGCCACGCCCAGTTGCTTGCCGATGCCGGAATCGACACGCTGATCTTCGACACGACAAACGCCGTCATCTACCGCGATGTGTTTCTCGCGTTGTGCGAGGTGTTTCGCCAGGTGCGGCGCGAGGGCGGGCGCACCCCGCAGATCGTCTTCATGGTCAATACCAAGGCGGGCGAGACCGCTCAGAAGATCCACCGCGAGCTGTACGAAAAGGGGCTCTACCACGAGCTCTGGTTCCACTGGCAGGGCAAGCCCCTGATGATTTGCGATCCGAACGACGCGAGCCCTGCATTGCGGGAGTTCTTCACACTGCGGCGGGCCCACTGGCCGTTCGAGATGATCAACACGCCCCACGCGTGGCATTGGGAAGCGGCGTATCCGCAGCCCTACGGTTACACCGACGATCCCAATCAGCCCGAACAAGTCAACGTGTCGGTCGCGCAGAACCTGCGGCGCAGCGACGCCAAGGTCACCAACATGAGCTCGGGCGACGCCCGGGGCCGCAGCTTTCACCAGGACCGGATGGAATCGGCGCCCGGCGCGGTGAATTGGGGGTACAATTTCGAGGAACAATGGCGCCGCGCGTTCGATCTCAAACCGCCGTTCGTCATGGTCACCGGTTGGAACGAGTGGATTGCGGGCCGCTGGGGCAAGCTGGACGGGCCGCTGGTGTTTGTCGACCAGTTCGATCAGGAAAACAGTCGCGACATCGAGCCGGCCAAGGTCGGGCACAGGGACAACTACTACTGGCAAATGATCGCCAATGTGCGCCGGTTCAAGGGCGCGCCGCCGCTCCCCGCCGCCTCGCCGCCCACAACCATCCAAATCGGTCGAGGCTTCGGCCAGTGGAACGCCGTGCAGCCTGAGTTCCGAGACCACCTGGGCGACACCGGGCCGCGCGACTACGACGGCGCCGCCGGCTTGCATTACGTCGATCGATCGGGCCGCAATGACCTGCTCGATTTCAAGGTGGCGCGGGATGAAAAGACGGTCTTCTTCTATCTCCGGACCCGGGACGCAATCGCACCCGCGGACACGCTGCACGGTCTGTGGCTCCTGATCGATGCCGATCAAGACCCCAAGACGGGCTGGGAGGGATTTGACTGCGTCGTCAATCGCATGCCCATCCGCGATGGCAAGCTGAGCCTCGAGAGGAATGCAGGCGGCTGGAACTGGAAATCCGAAGGCGAAGTGCCGTTCCGCGCCGAGCACAACGAACTGCACCTGGCCGTGCCGCGCGGCGCGCTGGGGCTCTCATCCGGGCCGGATCCGCTGAGCCTCGACTTCAAGTGGATCGACAACGCCCAGAAGCCGGGCGATCTGATCGACGTCTACATCAGCGGTGACGCTGCGCCCGAGGGACGGTTCGTGTTCCGGTACACCGCCCGGTAGAGGAGCTTGCAGGCGGTTTGTCAGCAGCGGCGCGTCCAGTGCATCTGGAGGTTGTCGGAGGGGATCGGGTTGGCGCCGCGTGGTGCCCTTACCGGGGGACAGCAGGCGGATGCACCGTGGCGCTTCACTAGTCAGAACTTGCTATTGACACCCAACGGCCTGTGGTGGTACGCGGTAAGCCACACCAGAGAAAGGACGGTTCATGGCTCCATCGCCTCCTCATGGTCTGCGTTTTGCGCACTCTGCGCATTGGCCCAGCAAGACGCATTGGAGCATCGTCCTGACCGCCGCCGACACGACCTCACCGGGCGCTCAGCATGCCCTTGAACAACTTTGCCGGGCTTATTGGTATCCCGTTTACGCCTACGTTCGACACCGCGGCCACGCGCGGCCCGACGCCGAAGATCTGACTCAGTCGTTCTTCCAGCACCTGATCGAGAGCCACGCCCTCGCTGCCGCGAGGCCGGAGCGCGGGCGGTTCCGCGCTTTCGTGCGCGTGTCGCTGGATCATTTTGTCATTAGCCAATGGCGCCGCGAGAACGCGCTGAAGCGCGGCGGCGGCGCGACGGCTCTTTCGTGCGACGGCGGCTGGGCGGAGGCGCGTTACCAACAGGAAGAGGTTTGCGAGCTGACGCCCGAACGGCTCTATGAACGAAGCTGGGCCCTCACCCTGCTGCAGCGGGTGCTCGACAGTGTCAAGGCCGAGCTGGTCGCCGAGGGGCGCGGCCCGCTCTTCGCAACGATCAAGGACAGGCTCGTGGGCGACCCCGAGGCCGGCTCCTACGCCGATCTGGCGCGTCAGGTTGGCACAGAGGAATCGGCGCTCAAGAAGACAGTCCAACGGCTGCGCCATCACTATGGCCAGATTCTCCGCCATGAAGTGGCCCACACTGTGGCATCGTCGGATGACGTCGATGACGAATTGCGTCACCTGCTGGCTGTCGTGAGCACATGAAGCCGACAGGCATCGCGTTCTCACCGGATGGCCGCCGCGCGCCGGGAGTTGGCTCTCCATAAAGTGCCCTCCTTTGTCTCAAGGCTCTCGGACGCGCGGCAGCGATGCAATTCCCCATCGTGTCTTCTCACTCCTCAGCGGCGGCCTCGGCTCTATTGGGTGGGATCGAGCAGGATCAGGTGAATGATGTAGTCCTTGTATGGGTCGTCTGGATCGGGCGGGTCATTGAGCTTGGCGGCCCAGGTCACAATCTGACCGCGCGCGTTGATCGCGACAGCGGTGTGGAGGTTCCAGGGCGAGTCGGCCGGAACAAGGTCCTGCAAGTCGATGCACTGGCCGTCTTTCCAGAGAACCGCATGATTGAGCCGTGTCACCGGCCATATTGGCGGAGCACCATATTCCGAGGGAATGCCTAACTGAGGGTCACCGGCCTCCGAGACGCCTCCCACGATGTCGCCGCGGTTATTGATCGCGACAGCCCAGGAGGACACCCAGCCCGACGGCATCTCCAGCTCCACCATGCCGGTCTTCTTGGTCCAGACAAACCCCCGGCTTGCCCCCGTGGAAGCGACGCCCGAATGTCCGACTACGACGCCGGCATTATTGATGCCGAACGCCATGCTGCTGGGGTGGCCTTCGAGCGCGCCCAAATCGATCGGCTGCCCTTTCTCCCACAACGTGGCGTGCGTGCGCAGGCAGGGGGGGTTCATTTCGAACTTCCCCCCGGAATGACCGACCATCTGTCCGGCGTCATTGATGTCGTTGACCGCCCCGCCTGGGGCGGCGAAACCGAGATCAAGCACCGGGAGCACCTGCGGCTGGCCGTCCACCCAGATGACGGGGGCATACCCGAACGTGTAGGCGAATTCCGTCGACTTGGCCAATCCCCCAATTGTGCCGCGGTTGTTGATGCATTTGGCCCATGCGCCCCCCGGGGTCCCCTCCGGATCGGGCAGCGGCACGAACCCATCCGCGCCGTAGAAGAAGGCGTGAGGCGTGCCCTGCTCGATATACGGCCCCACGAGCTCACTGTGGTCATTGATGTCCTGCGGTCCACAGACGGCGGCTGGCGTGTCGAGCCCGATCATGACGCCCTTCTCCCAGATGAAGGGCGAGTCGTCGCGATAGTGATTGAAGTACGACCACCCCGTCACCTGGCCGCGTTGATTGATGCCGCCGAAGCTGCTCATGGTCATTGTCATCCCCGGCAGCGTGCCGAGGTCGATCATCGTGTAGCTGAGCTTCTTGCCCGGTGCCGCGGCGGCCGTCGCCGCCAGCGCCAAGGCCGTGATTGCCACCGCCAATCGCAGCGTCGGGCTGCGCACTGAGGGGCTTGAGATTCCGACTGTTGCACTCATGTTGGTATCCTTTCCTGTCAGTTTTGGTTTTCGCCGAAGGCATCACGCGATGTCCCGGTCCACTGATGTCTACGCAGTGTCAGAACCGCCGGGGACAAACAAAATGACTTTCTGTTGTGAAGAGGCCGTGAAGACAGGTATTTTGCCGGCGTGCCTGGCAATGTCATGACCCCGTCCGCGCTGGCCGGCAAACTCGCCGGATTCCGCGGGAAGTCCGTTCTTCCCGTGGCGGCGGCGGTTCTTCTGGCGGGGGCATGGCTGGTTTGGCTCAGTTTTGGTCCGGACCGCACCCTGAGGCCGCGTGTGCCTGGCACTGACCAACCTCCGGGTGCGGAGGGCCCGGTGGGAGGCAATCCTGTTCTGAACGGAAAACTGGTGCGCGGCGAAGGCCGTCCCGCCGATCTGCCCGGTTTATGGCCAGGCTTTCGCGGCCCCGACCACTCGGGGATCGATCCCGGCGCGGCGGGTTTGGCTCGGACGTGGCCTCCCGGCGGTCCGCAGGTCTGGTGGAGTGTTGACGTTGGCGAAGGCTATGCCGGACCGGCGGTTCGGAGCGGTCGTGTCTACCTCATGGACTACGACCAGGAGAAGAAGCAGGACGCCCTGCGCTGTCTCTCGCTCGAAGACGGCAAGGAGATCTGGCGATTCGTCTATCCGGTCTCGGTCAAGCGCAACCACGGCATGACCCGCACCGTCCCCGCCGTGAGCGAGAAGCACGTCGTCGCGATGGGGCCGAAGTGCCATGTGGTCTGCCTCGACGCGGTTTCGGGGGAGTTGAAGTGGGGCCACGACCTGGTGCGGGACTTCGGCGCAACCGTTCCGCCGTGGTACGCCGGCCAGTGTCCGTTGATCGATGGTGACGCGGTCATCCTGGCCCCCGGCGGCAAGGACGCGCTCCTGATGGCGGTCGAGCTCGATTCGGGGGCGGTGCGGTGGCGCACCCCCAACCCGAACGGCTGGAAGATGACGCATTCGTCGGTGACGCCGATCGAAGCGGGGGGCCACCGCCAGTATGTCTACTGCGCCCACCTCGGCGTGGTCGGCGTTTCGGCCCAGGACGGCTCGCTCCTCTGGGAGACAACGGACTGGAAGATCAGCATCGCGACCGTCCCGTCACCGGTGGCACTCGATGCCGGGCGCGTCTTTCTCTCCGGCGGCTACGAGGCGGGGAGCCTGATGCTCGAGATTGTGGAAGACGCCGGACAGTGGAAGGTCAGCCCGTTGTTTCGACTCGACTCGAGCGTGTTCGGAGCGGAACAGCACACGCCGATCCTGTTTGGCGGCCATCTTTATGGCATGCGCACCGACGGGCGATTTGTCTGCCTGACTCTGGACGGCAAGGTTGCCTGGGCGAGCGACGCGAGCCAACCCTTTGGCCGCGGCGGGGGCGCTTACCTGATGGCCGACGGCCTGGTCTACGCGTTCAACGACACCGGGCGGCTGACGATGATCGAGGCCAGTCCGGCCAAGTTCACGCCTCTGGGCCAGGCCCAAGTGCTGCAGGGACGCGAATCGTGGGGACCGATGGCCCTGGCTGGAACACGCTTGCTGGCGCGCGATCTCACCCGTCTGATCTGCCTCGAAGTCGGCGCGGGGCGCGGAACAAACAAGTAAGCCAGACTCGGAACGGAGGGCCTACTTCAGGGCGTTCAGGCGGCGGCTCAGGCGGGAGGTGCGGCGTTCCGCGGTGGCCTTGTGAATCACGCCGGTCTTGGCCGCCTTGTCGAGGGCCGAGTTCACCATGCTGAGGGCCTTGGCAGCCTCGTCTTTCTTCCCGGACGCAATGGTCGCGAGATAGTTCTTTTCGCAGGTCTTGAGTCTCGATTTGACAGCCCTGTTATGCGCGTGCCGACGCTCGTTGCTGCGGGCGCGCCGCATGGCGGATTTCGTATTCGGCATAGTTGTCTTCGGTCAAAAAGTGGGCGGGATCGTAGCGGAATGACCGGTGTTGTCAACGGCTCGTTTCCGTCATCAATTGACGGTGCGCGCCTGTGGCGGTCGGAGGCGCACCACGGTGGCGCCCGCGCCGCTGAAAAGGGCGTGATCCAAACCGAACTCGATCACCTCCGGATGGCGCGACAACAGGGCATGCACCGTCCGCCGCAACGCGCCAATCCCTTTGCCGTGGATGATCCGAACCAGGAGGATCCCGCGCTCCTGGCACGCCGCAAGATAGTCTGTCACCAGCGCCTTCACCTGCCGGGGCGGAAACGCGTGAAGGTCCAACACTCCGTCGATCGGCAACTCGATCGGCTCCGAAGGCGGCCAGGGGCCCGCCGGCGGATCAGACATGGCCTCCATCATCGTTCGTAGTGCCCCGCCTCGAAGGCCGCTTCGTACATCGCCACGACGTTGGCGGGCGGCACGTCGGCAAGAATGTTGTGAACCTGTTGAAAGACGAAACCGCCGCCCGGTTTGAGGATCGAGACCAGCTCGCCGACGTTGGCGCGGACCTGATCCGGGGTCCCACCGCTGAGGATGAAGCGCGTGTCGCAACCGCCACCCCAGAAAGTCAGACGCGCGCCGAACTCGCGCTTGAGCTCGTCGGGCGCCATCCCCCGACAGGTGATCTGCACCGGGTTGATGGCGTCGAGCCCCGCCTCGATGAGGCCGGGCAGCAGCTCGCGCACTCCGCCGCAGCAGTGCAGCATGATCTTGATGTGCGGGGCCAGCTCCTTGGTTCGCCGCCACATGACCTGCTGCCGCGGGAAAAAGAACTCGCGGTACATCCGGGGCGACACCTGCGGTCCGGATTGCATCCCGAGATCGTCGCCGAACAGGATGATGTCGAGATGCGGGCCGGCGGCGCGCAGGAACCGATCGAGGTTGGCGAGGTGCATCTCGACCACGCGGTCGAGGAAGGCATGGGCGCGCGCCGGGCTCCCCGCGAGCAGGTAGAAGAAGTTGTCGTTTCGATAAAGAAACTGGCCCATTTCGAGGAGGTTGCCGCCAAACAAACCCAGGATCGCGCGGTCGCTTTGCTGCCGCAGACGACCCGCCCCTTCCGCCAAAACAGTCGCGCCGTCCGGCCCGGCCACCAGCGGGCCCGGCGGCGAGGCGACACCCGTCCACATGCTCTGGCTCAGGACATCGGCAATCCGATCCAGGTCATCCTGCTCGGCGAACGGCCAGTGCGTCTGCTCGAAATAGAGCACGCCGTCGGGCATCTGGGCGATCACCAGATCGTCCGGGGAGAGAATCACCCAGCGTCCTTCGTCACGGCGGAGCCGGACCCAGGCCGGCATGAGGCAGGGCGTGCCATCGGGCAGCACCCATTCCTGCCAGTGCCTCTCTTCGAGGGCGAAGGCGCGTCCAAGCTCGATCGTGTCGATGTGAAACCGCTCGAGGAGATCGTCGTCGACGATCGCAAGCTGTTGGACGGGATCGTAGACGCGCACCGGGCGCGAGGGGAGTTCGAGGTGCTTCCGGAGTCGGGCATAGGCGATCGCGGCAATGCCGGACGACCGGTGTCCGGACAAATCGATCGGGACACGATCGGACGGCCGGTGGTTCAGGGCGGAGAGGACTCGTTCGCGCGAGGTCATAAAGTCACGGGGCTTTTCCAGCCCGCATTGGCGCACGCTCCAAAGTTCCCGGCTTTGCCGTGGTCACAACTCCATGAAACATGCGGGCTAGATGACTGTGTTGTGCGGAATGATCATGTTCTTCGGGATGATGACGACGCCGTCGCGGACAAAGAAGCGGGCGTTGTCATAGGAACTCGGTTTCCCGGCGGGCGTGATGACGCAGTTGTCGCCAATGCGCGCATTCTTGTCGATGATCGCGTTCTCGATCCGGGTGTTCTTGCCGATGCCGATGCGCGGATGCCCCTTGTCGAGGTGTCTCTGGATCGATTCAAGCGACTCGAAGTAGTCGGCGCCGAGGACGACCGTGCGGGTCAAGTGGCTGCCCTGCTCGATCCTGCAGCGCAGGCCGATAATGCTCTCGGAAACCGTGCAGTGGTTGATGATGCAGCCGTCGGCGATGATGGCATGCTCGATCGCCGCCCCATTGATCTTGGATGCCGGGAGAAAGCGCGGCCGGCTGTAGATCGGCGCGCTCATGTCGAAAAAGTCGAACCGCGGCAGTTCGGCGGCAAGTTCGAGATTCGCCTCGAAGAAGGAACGGATGGTGCCGATATCCTCCCAGTAGCCCTGGAAGACGTAGGCATGCACCCGATGCGTCTGGATCGACGCGGGGATGATGTGCTTGCCGAAGTCGGTCATGTCGTTCTCGAGAAGGTCGAAGAGGACCTGCCGGTTGAACAGGTAAATCCCCATCGATCCCAAGACATGCTCGCCATCCGACGGCACCTCGATTTCGCCTGCGGAGGAGGTGGGGATGACGAGCGTGTCCAACACGGCGGGATCCTTGGGCTTCTCGACAAAACGCACAATCCGCTGCTGCGCGTCGATCTGCATGATGCCCAGGGCATGCGCCAGCTCGCGCCGCACGGGGATCGTGGAGACGGTCAGGTCGGCCTCGCTGGCGACATGCCGTTCGAGAATCTTCCGGAAATCCATCCGGTAGAGTTGGTCGCCGCTCAGGATCAACGCATAATCGAATTCGAGGTTCCGCAAATGCCCCAGGTTCTTGCGCACCGCGTCAGCAGTCCCTTCGTACCAGGAGGTGTCGGTCAACGTCTGCTCGGCCGCGAGGATCTCGACGAACCCGCTCGTGAAATGGTCGAACTTGAACGATGCATACACGTGACGATGGAGCGAGGCGGAGAGAAACTGCGTCAGGAGGTAAATCCGACGCATGCCCGAGTTGATGCAGTTCGAGATGGGGATATCGACCAGGCGGTACTTGCCCGCCAGCGGCACGGCCGGCTTGGCGCGCTCCCGCGTCAGCGGAAACAGCCGGGTGCCCTGCCCTCCCCCCATAATAATGCACAGCACCCGATTGGGATCGATCGGCCGTATCTTCCCGGACGCCATAGAGCGAATCCTTTCTCGCAAGAGTGTTTCGAGTCTTATAGCGGCCCGCCGACTCTTCGCGCAAGCCGCATCTCCCTCGCCCCGGCGGTTGATGGTTGAGCGTTTCTGGTTCATGTTGCCCATGCGCATTCAACCGCTGAATGTCAATGCTCTCCCATGAACCTCGTGGCCGACTGGCCCGCATAGCAGTCATCTTGCGAAGTCTGACCCCCTTGTGCACCCACGGGGTGTACCACTCTCCGTCAACTTCTTTTCTTCTTGAAAGAGGTGCCATGCCGCAAAGGCTGTGAGCACCGCCAATCCACGAAGGCGGGAAAGGCCGAAGGGGGGACGGCTCGTGCCCCGACGACGCGAGTGAAGACGGTGTCTGTCGGCGACGAGGCCGTCGCCGCTCCACTTCATGAATTGGTCCTGGGCCGTCCGTGGTTGCACATTTTGGTTGCGGCTTTGCCGTGCTAAGAAACATGCGGGCCAGCCCCGATCGATCACGGGCTGCGCGCTGAACCGGATGCGGGCGAGCAGTCGCGCATGCGCGTCGACCCAAGGGCGTCTGAGATGCGGACCGTGCGCGGAACGCCGGTGTCACCGGACCTGCAAGGTAAGCGTCCCCACGCCGGGCCGCTCGAAAGGCCCGGGCGTCGGTTTCCTCCGATTGCGCGCTTTGCCGAAGTAGTCCTTGTCCACTTCGAGGGGCGAGCCGTCCGGGTTTTCGTATGACAGCCCGGGAATCTTCGCCCGGCCCAGCAGCGCAGTGGTCACCAGCGCCGTGTCGGCGTCCTGCAGTTCGCGACCGACGGTCAGATCCAGAAGCAGATGCTCGTCCCGCTGGGAGAGGCTGGCCCGCGGGTTGTGCTCCTCGCGCACAACGGGATTGGCCTCCTTGGCGTACGGACGCGCCCCGTGGTAGAAGACGTTGCCGCCGGTCGAGAGCGGAAACTCGCGGCTATCGTACATCCAGAGCCCATAGCCGCCCCGCCACTCGGGATCTTTGCGGGGCGAGACGCCGTCGCCTGCCGAGGCCGGGCCGTTGCCGACGAGGATGTTGTTATGGAAACGATTGTCGCCGCCTTTGATGTTGACCAGGCCGGCGACCTCGGTCGTGTGGGCCGGATGATAGGGTGTTTCGCGGCTCGGCTCGGGCCGGCTGACGATCCTGCCGCCAAACAGATTGTGCGCGTAGGCACCGCCCTCCGACATGTCGAGCAGGCTCACCGGAGAGAGGAACAGGTTGTTATCGACCAGGAACGGGCCGTGATTCACCTCGACAAAGAGGTCCTGGCCTGCGTTCTCATGAAAGAGGTTCCCCGAGACCCGCGTCCCCTGCGCCATCCAATCGAGCCAAAGGCCCAGGCACGTCCGATGGATGTGGTTGCGCTGAATCACGCAGTCGATGGCCGCATGGAACTTGATCCCGGCCATCTCGGCGCCCGAGAAGAGCCGCCGCACATGGATGTCGTGGATGGTGTTGTCCGACACGGTGCTGAACGCCGCTCCCAGACTGCCGACGATGCCCGCCTGCTCGCAATGCGAGATCGTGTTCCGCCGCACGACGTGGTGTCCGATCGTCGCCTCGTTCCAGCCGTTGGCCAGAGCGCGCTCGATCGTCTTGACGTACCCCTCGGCCGTGTTGGCCGACGTGTTGTCGTACTGATCCCCGTACTTGCCCAGGGCAATGCCCGAACAGGTCGAGTGGCTGACTGTATTGTCCTCGATCACCCAGCCCTTGCTCCAATGGGTGCCGATCAATCCCACCTGCTCGGCGGTCGGCGGCGCCCAGGGCGTTGCCGCCTGCCGCAGCCCGAACCCGCGCACGGTGATGAAGTTCCGACCCGGCTTGTCCGGATAGAACACCGTCCGGCGGACGTTGATCTCGACGCATTGCTCGTTCGGGTTCACGCC
>Ga0116149_1002369_pt1 | contig 20812 bp, 8 predicted proteins | sample AD_UKC057_MetaG_FD_89787 | JGI IMG/M metagenome (GOLD analysis project Ga0116149, IMG submission 89787) | Active sludge microbial communities of municipal wastewater-treating anaerobic digesters from USA - AD_UKC057_MetaG | ecosystem: Engineered > Bioreactor > Anaerobic > Digestate | place: USA... | reverse complement strand
TATCTTCCATGCGCCTGAACGCGACCGCGTACAAGGCGAGCGCGGCCGCCTCGAGCAGTTCCGCGAACGTAGCGCCCGTACATTCCACGCGCGCGTCAGCGGTGTGTTCCAGAAACCGGTAGTTCATGATCCCTCGCTGCGCCTGCACCTTGTAATCTAGCATAGAAGATGGGCGTCGCAGGAAAACTGTTCTTCAGAGCGCGTCAACCGGCTGGTCTGCGCGCCCTACGCGTGGGTGATGAAGCTGAACATAAAACGCGCACCCAGCAGCAATTCGACGATTATCAGGCGAGGCAACAGGAGTATGTTGAGCGTGAGGAACCGCCAGGACTTGAAACGGGCGATAACGTCTTTCCGGTAGGCATTGAACTTCCGGCGGCGGGCCACGTAGCTGATCGCCAACTCCTCATATCGCTTCACGAGCGAATCGGCCACGTACCGTTCGGCATCCGCGATGGTGCGCCATGTGGGCATCTGGACGTCAAAGCTCTGCAGGTACTGGCGGATTTCGTCGGCCTGTTTTGCCAGGCGCTTGCTCACGCGGCGGCTTTGCGCGCGGCTGCTTTCGCTCAGTTGTTGCAGGCGTTCGGCGGCGGACGCGAGCGTAACGCGGATCTCTTGTGCTGCCACGTCGTAACGGCCTTTGAGATTGGTTTCCCTGAGGCGGTCCTGCAGGCGGGGCAACTTCGCCCGCAACTCGGCCAGGGTTGCCCATTTGGGATCGTCGGGTTTCCGCGTGAGCATCCAGATTTCCTGGAACTCGAGGAATATCTGCGCATAGGTGCGGAACGTCCAGAGGGTTTCTCTCACGCACCGCCACAGAAAACGCGAAACGCTCTCGCGCGGGAATGTAGCCCGGCGCGCCTTGCGTTCGCGCCGCCTCACGAGGCCGGTGAACATGGGATGGCTGCCCTCCAGCGTGGCATAGCGGTACCACATGCCGATCCACAGCATCTGCCAATACCGTACCCGCGGCGTGCGGAGCAGCACATTGATCAGGTTCTCTTTGCTGTAAAAAGCCTCCCACGCGTCCTGATACGCCTGCGTCCATTCTCCGTGCGCCATCCTGGGATGCCGGAACGTCTCGTGAAGGCTGTCGAAATTGTTGAGGTCCGCGTCGATGGGAATGCGCTGGTCCACCATGCGCTTGTGGTCGGCCGAACCGGGCAGGGGCGTGAACATAAAAAACGACGCCTCGTCGACCTTGACCTCGTTCATCAGTGTTTCGATGTCTCGCCGGACGGACGCGCGCGTGTCATCGGGCAAGCCGATGATATAGCCCACGTGGACGAGAGCTTCGGCCTTGTGCCAGACCTCGACCATGTGCGCGTAATCCTCGACGTCGTTCTGGCGCTTGTCCATGGCCTCGATGTTTTTGGGATTGACGCTCTCCATCCCCACGAAGACCATGTAGCACCCCGCTCGCTGGGCCTTTTCGACGAACCGGGGGATGGCGTAGGCGCGGGTATCCACCTGCATCATGAACGTGATGTCCATGCCCTGTTGGCGCATTGCGGCGACACCGTCGAACAGCTCTTCCCACACCGGGCTCCGTGCCAGGTTGTCGTCGGTGAAGAACCACATGTTGATCCCGCGCTCGTAGCTCATGCGGATTGATTTGAGGATGCAGTCCGCGGAACGGCTCCGCAACCGGCGCCCCTGGACGTTGATCACCGTGCAGAACGAACATCCAAAGGGGCATCCCCGGCTCGTATCGAGCGTGCCCATCGTGCTGCATTTGAAATGCTCGAGATACGCCAAATCGGGCTCGGGGGCGCCCGCATGCGTCAATGCGGGAAACTCTGTCTGGCGGTAAATGGGTTTCAATTCGCGCGCCAGCGCGTCGCGCAAGAGGCCGGCCAGCGCGTCCGGGGCTTCCGCTTCGCCTTGGAACAGCGACACGCCCATATCGAGCAGGCGCTGCGGGTCCGGCGTGATTTCGTCGAACATGGCGAGCATGCCGCTGACATGAAAACCGCCCACGACCACGGGCACCCCTGAAGCGCGGAACTGCGCCGCGAGGTCGGTCGCTCGCACGAACTGATTGGACTGCACGCCCACCAGCCCGACGAGGAGCTCCGTGTTGCGATTGCGGCGCTTCCGGGCGATTCTCCGCACGGGTATGGGTTCGACCGTGTCGTCGTAGATGGATACCTGGACGTTCACGCCGGGACCAAGAGCTCCGCTGCGGGCCACGTCCATCGTCAGTGAACGCAGACAATTCAGCGTGTTTGACGGCAGAATCCCGCGGAAAAACCGCAGAGGATAGCCCTCGTTGTCGTAGGTCGAACAAAGAATATATACAACCTGTAAGGTCCGCTTTTTCATACGCGTATAGAACCTTATCCGCGCCGTATGCGCTGGGATTAGTCTAACACATGGAGGTAACGAACATAAATGCGCGTCACATTCCCAATTCCGCTTTCAGCAGGCCCGCCTCAATCATCCAGGCCAGACTGTCTCGAAGTCCCTCGCGGACGGAGACTTGCGGTTCGTAGTGGAGCACGCGGCCGGCTTTGGTAATGTCGATACACATGTGCTCACATATGAACCGGAGGCCTGCCTCGTTCGCCTTGCCCGTTGCCAGGATCTCCTCGATGGTTGCGTAGCGGAAGATCGATTGGGAGCCGAGAAGCTGGGCGGCAAGTTCGGCGTAGTGTGTCAGGGTCACGGCCCGCTGCGACGAGAGATTGAAGATCTGTCCTGCGGCTCGTTCGGGCGCCTCCAGCGCGGCCCTGAATCCGCGCGCGAGGTCCTGAACGTGCACGGGCTGGACCAGGGCAGTCCCGTCTTTCGGAATCCAAATCTCCTGGCCGTTGGCCAGGCGCTGGAAGTATCGGGGATTCCGCGCGCCCCAGATGTCCAAGGGCACGTCTCCCGCACCGAACACGTTGCTCACTCGCAATGAACAGACACGAAAGCCCACGCGCGCATGAAAGGCGAGCAGCGCTTGGTCTTGAGCGAGTTTCTGGCCGAAGCCGCCCAACTCGGGCGCGCACGGCGTGGGGTCGGATTCCCGAACAGGCACCGTCGCCATCGGCGCATACACGCCTGTGGAACCGCAGTGCACCAATTGCCCCACTGTCCGGTGCAGCAGCGGCAGGTACCATTCCAGGTCGGCAGACCCCAGAATCGTGTCCACAACGGCGTCGAAACGCCCAGGCGTGAGAATGGATTCCACGAAGGCGCGGTCGCGCGCGTCGCCGAGGATGTGCTGGGCATCCGCGGGCACGTTGCCGGCGGTTTTCCCGCGATGAAGCAGGGAAACTCGGTGGCCCCCCGCGGCAAGCTCGCGTGCGATGGCCGCACCCAGAAACCGCGTTCCGCCGACGATGAGGATATTCATGCCGGCCCTCCTGCCGGGTTGCCCGCGCTACGCACGGTATAGACTGTGACCGATGCCGATGGCCTGGCGCACTGCTTCGACCGTCTCGAGCGCGACAGGCGTTACCCGCTTGGCGTTTTCGCGCAGGAAATCCTCGACCGTCTTCTGCGAATTACCGGGATCGTTGTATTTCTCGATGATAGGGGCGTTGAATGCCGACACATGCTCCGCCAGCGTCGTCTTCAGAGTGCCGTAAAACTTCTCTCCCCGGCGATATTTCCCTACGAAGTCCCGGTACACTTCCTCGGGCGCCAGCAAGTTCAGCAGGCGGTATAATGCGCCCACGCTGTTGGGCATCCTCGGGATGACATCGTCCGGGTCGTCGCTGTCGGTGTTCAGGGGCTCGGGATCGGTTGTCGTCTCCACTGCCTTGATCTTCCGCAGCACGGTTTTCGCGTCATCGAGCAAATCGAGCGTGTTGTTTTCACTCTTTCCCATCTTGGCCGACCCGTCGAGGCCGGGCAGGCGCAGGGCATTGCGCGGCATGCCCTCGGGCACCGTGAGCGTTTCCCCGAACCGGCTATTGAACCGCTGGGCGATATCGATGGCCATCTCGAGATGCTGGCGTTGGTCGTCGCCTACGGGTACCTTGTTGGCCCGTACGATCAGGATGTCCGCCGCCATGAGCACAGGATACCCGAGGAGCCCGTACGACAGAGGGTTGCCCTCAACGCCGCCCGGCGCTTCCTCGAGCTTGCCCATCTTGTCCTTGTAGGTTGTGCCGCGCGCAAGGAATCCGATGTTCGTGATCATGCCCAGCAACAGCGTCAATTCGGCCGTGCACGGGAGATCGCTCTGGCGGTAAATGACGGACTTTTCGGGGTCGAGCCCGCACGCCACGTATGTCCGCAGCATATCAATCGTCTGCTGGTAGAAATCCTCCCGCTCCGTAATAGTCGTCAACGCGTGGTAATCCGCAATGAAGTAATAGCAGATGTTGTCCCCTTCCTGGAGCTCGATGAAACTCTTTATCGCGCCAAAGTAATTGCCGTAATGCAACCGTCCCGTCGGACGAATCCCCGACAGGATTATTCCCTTTTTTTCAGCCATGGTTAACCTCATGCCCTTCGCGCTGTGGCCGTCCGCTTTCCCTTTACCTGATAATGGAAAAATGCACATGCATGGTGTGCACGTGGTGAAGACGGACGCGACAGACCGCCTCAGAGCGGTGTGCATAATCGTTCCACGACGAGCCGTGGACCACCCTTCCAACGCCCTCAAGAATACACAAAAGCGCCGCCCGATTCCAGAAAACGGCCCTTCCCCAATCGCGGGATAACCCGGCGGCTGGGGCAGTCACCAGGGAACCACCGGAATTGAGCCCCCGCCATTGTTCCCATCCTGCGGTTCCGCCACGCCCGGAATCGGAGGGAAAGCTAACGGTTTCGCCGGTTTGATGCCGGGCTCCGTAAACGGTAGAATCCCTACTCTGCTGAATCGGAAGTCTTGGATAGGCTGAAGCCATAGGGCTGACGCTTCTGGCACACGGTTCCCGCTCGAAGTGTGTGCGGGGCGGGAACGCCTGAACATCGGAAAAGGAATCATGTTTCGTATCGCTAAAAGACTGCTGCTCGCCGAAAGAATCAAAGAGTTCGAGGTCGAAGCTGCGTTCATCGCCCGCAAGGCAAAACCCGGGAACTTCGTGCTCGTCCGCGGCTATGCCCACGGCGAACGGATACCCCTGACCATAGCGGACACCAACCCCGAGAAGGGCACCATTACCCTCGTGATGCAGGAAATGGGCAAGGGGACGACGCAGTTGGGCGCCATGGAAGAGGGCGACAGCTTTCTGGACGTCGTGGGACCCCTCGGGCACGAACGTGAAATCTCCGGCCCGGGAAAGACCATATGCGGCGTCGCCGGGGGAGTCGGCGTCGCCCCGATGTATCCCCAGATGAAGGCCCACCAACAAGCGGGCAACCGGGTCGTCTCGATTGTGGGCGCCCGCAGCAAACCCCTTTTGTTCTGGAAGGACCGCATGGAAGCCGTCAGCGAGAAGGTCTTGTACAGCACCGATGACGGCACGTTCGGGCATCACGGATTCGCAGCACAACTCCTCGAGCAGCTCCTGCGGGAAGGCGAGACATTCGATGAAGTAATTGCCATCGGTCCCGTGCCTCACATGAAGGCCGTGACCGGTGTCTGCAAGCGACATGGGGTCCCCGTTGTGGTGAGCCTGAACCCCATCATGGTCGACGGCACGGGAATGTGCGGCGGATGCCGCGTTACGGTCGGCGGCGAAGTAAAATACGCGTGCGTGGATGGGCCGGAATTCGACGGGGCTGCCGTCGATTTCGACGAGTTGACCCGCCGCCAGGGAACATACCGGAAAAACGAGTCGGCCGCGCTCCAAAACCATGCGGCGCAAGGGCACGACTGCCGCCTGCAACGCCAGCTCGCTTCCATTCGCGCCGAGTTGGAGACGGCCCCGGGCGTGCTCGCGGACCAGTCGTTCAATCGCAGCGCCGTGTTGTTCGTCGCCGAAAACCTGGCGCGGCTGGGTGCGGGCGACGGCCGGTTTGACGAGGTCGCCACAGGGCTCACGTTCGATGCAGCCCGCAAAGAAGCGTCGCGCTGCCGCCTGTGCGCTAACCCGCTCTGCATCAAGGGGTGCCCGGTGGAAGTGGACATCCCCGGGTTCATCGCGGCAATCCAACGGGACGATTTCTCGGAGGCCGCCCGAATTCTCAAAGACAAAAACAACCTTCCGGCCATCTGCGGACGCGTGTGTCCGCAAGAAACACAATGCGAGGCCGTATGCGTGCTGAACGGCTCCGAAAGGCCCGTCGCCATCGGCGCACTCGAGCGGTTCATCGCGGACTGGGAGGCTCGGTTCGAACCAACGACGCCCCGTGCCGCAACGTTCAACGGACAAAGGATCGCGGTCATCGGAAGCGGGCCGGGAGGTCTCACCTGCGCTGCGGACCTGGCGAAAATGGGGTATGGCGTCACGATCTTCGAGGCTTTCCACGACACCGGAGGCGTGTTGCGCTACGGCATTCCGGAATTCCGACTGCCGAAGGATATTGTTGACCGCGAAGTAGGTTATGTGAAGAGCCTTGGCGTTAAAATCGAGTTGAACACGGTGATTGGCAAAATTTTCTCCCTCGAGGACCTGTTCGCGCAGGGCTACGAAGCGATATTCATTGCTGTAGGCGCGGGCGCACCGGCCTTCTTGGGTATTGACGGCGAGAACCTGGTCGGCGTGTACAGCGCAAATGAGTTTCTCACGCGCGTCAACCTGATGAAGGCCAACCGCAGCGACTACGATACCCCTGTATGCGTAGGACGCAAGGTCGCCGTGATCGGGGCCGGAAACGTCTCCATGGATGCCGCGCGCACCGCGAAACGGCTCGGTGCCCAGGAAGTAAGCATCGTATATAGACGCTCCCGAGACGAAATGCCTGCTCGGGCCGCCGAAATCGAGCATGCCGAACACGAGGGGATTATCTTCCAGTTGTTGACCAACCCCAAACGCATCCTCGGCGATGAGTCGGGACGCGTCCGTGGCATCGAATGCATCCGCATGCAGTTGGGCGAGCCGGACGATTCGGGCCGCCGCCGTCCCATTCCAATACCGGGTTCTGAACTCGAGATCGAATGCGACATGGTGATTCCTGCGCTTGGCAACAAGGCTAACCCCCTGCTGACCTCAAACAGTCCGGGGATCAAACTCAATAAATGGGGCAACATTGTCGCCGACAAGGAGACGTGTGCAACCTCGATGCCGGGCGTGTACGCGGGAGGAGACATTGTCATCGGCGCCGCCACCGTAATCGAGGCGATGGGTGCAGGCAAGCGCGCCGCAAGAGCTATCGACGCCTACCTGAAGAACAGACAGGCCGCTACAACGTCCTGACAATACCGAAAAACCTGCATTAGGTTCGTCAATAGTAACCGGTGATGTCATTTTCTGACACTAATGTGTCGTCAAATATATAATATTAAGAGCTTAGAGCGGACTAATATCTGTCGTTACGCCCCAAAAATAAGTCAATCTATTCATAATCAGCGTCGCATCTCAGTGGATAGAACATTCCCGCTTTTCACCCGGCACGGCAACGGCCTTCTCACTCCTATGTTCGGTGCCGGTCAGAGTTGTTAAACATATACGTCCCTCATGCCGCACCAGTCACACCACGTATACGCCCTGTCGCAGCGTTCAGAAAAGCCGTTTGGAGAATTGCGGAGGCTGGAAGCAACCCGGGTACTTCGCCACTTGGCTTGACTTCGGCGGCGCAGTTGCCGGCAGCAGACCTCGGCGAGCTGGCCCTCTACTTGGCGGCAGGGCGAACGCAAACCAGATGGGACGTATCAGGCGCCAAGGTGATGGTGTAATACACATGGCTCTGCTCGACGCGCGTTTCGAGCGCTGTGTCGGCGAGCATGTCGTGGACCTCGACGTTTTCCTGGCCCAGAAAGCCGACGTGGGCCATGTTGACGTCTATTTCGGCAGTTACAGGCTCGTCAAGCTGCTCCCGCACGTCGCGGCCCACTTCCGTGCTGACCTGCCAGCGCTGATCGCCGTACCGCGCGGCTATAAACACCTGGCCCTGCTCACCCCGCCCGTACCGTTCGAGATAGACGCGGTCGGCCTTTGTTTCGGCGCCGGTGATGGGTTCCCAACCCGCCTTGGACAGCTGTTGAATCAGCGGGAGGTATTTTTTGAAGAGTGGCCGCACTTGGTTGTACCACTCAGGGTTCTCAAAAAAAGCCTTCGTGGCGCCGTCTTTACTGAAAAACCCGGGGAACATACCGTAGAAAAGGGCCCGCTGAAAATACCGCTCCGCCATGACCAGCGAGGGTTGACGTTCGATGTTCTCATCGACCTTTTGATCGATGTCGGCCGTGATGGGCTCGCGCAGAAAAGAGTCAAAATCCGTGTTCATGGCCAGGCAAATGGGTTTCTGGCACGCCAAGACGCGTTGCGCCATAAGGTCTTCGTCGGCAGACGGCAGCCACCGTCCCTGGATGCACCAGTTGATGTCCATGCAGACGATATCTACCATGTTCATGGGAAATCCGAAAGCGCCTGAGGCCATGAGAAGTCTCCCCTGGCCATGAAGGGTCTCCGCAAGCTTCTGCTCGTATTCATAGGTTGAGAACATGTTCAGAATGCCCACCTTGCGCGTGTGATTGTCGTATACGAGGGGCATCTCAGCCTGGCTGAAGTGGTCTTGGTTGTAGTTGATGGTTGTTCCCCAGCCGTTCAGGTTTTCGATGTAAGCCCCGGCCATTGCGCCGGACGCCGACGGCTCGCCCTCCATCCCTCCGTCCTGCAGCAGATTTGCATCACTTCCCCCTTCCCCAAAGAAGAAATCGTCGAACCAGGCGGTGGCGCCCTTATCGTCCTGCAACAACAGTTTTATCGTGGCTGTTGCGACGGGCTTCCCGACCTCGATGGTCTTCCTAATCTCGACAAAGTCGGTCGATTCCTGCGCCACGGGGATGCGTTCGGTCGCGGAAGTCCCTTGCGCATCAACCATGGTGACCGATATCGAGCACCCACTCTCCTGGCCGCGCTTCTGGCGCTTCATCTTGACGTATCCCCGCAGTTCAAGGGGTCTAGCCTCGGACTGGCTCACCAACACCCGTTGCCCAACGCCCGCACGCGGAGCGCTGCGCGACGTTTCCAGGCGCAGCGCCTGGCCGTGGCCGCGCCCGCCGCCGGCATCGATAGCACAGTTCCCTTCGGGAGACGGCCAGGCCGGCAGCACCGGAGCCCCACCGCCACTCAAACGCTGCACGACCGAGTCAATTTCATATGTACCCTTATTGACCGCGCCGGGAAGTTGGGGGTCCGGGTTTACGGCAAACGCGGCGCCGTTGCACCATGGCGTGTCTTTCATACTCAGCACCACCCGCCCTGTTATGTCGAGAAGCCCGGAACTGGCGACCTGCTGGCTGCTGGCGGACGTTTGGTTCTGCACGTAGGCGATGGCGTCCTCGGCCGTCCGGGGAATGTTCTCGGGGAGAGGCACCCAGACATTGGTTGGATCCGAGTACACAAAAGACGAGGCGCCTGGTTGAGCCTTTAGCCCGATGTTGTCGCGAACCGTGTGGTATGCGAAGAAGAAATCCTCCGCCTCTTCAATCGAGGAGACATCGGTCTTGGGCAGCCATAGTCCCTCGATGGGCGCCCGCCGCTGAAAATAGTTCGGGTAGAGCTTGTAATACTCGGCGAGCGCACCCCGGAACCCCCATCGGGCAGAAAACGGGAAAATGACGAAATCGAAGGTGGCTTTGCCGGGCGTGGACGTCGCGTTCGGGCTCAACCCGAAGTCGAACGCCACGTAGAACAACCCCGTCCGCGAGTCAAACCCGATCCGGTAATGCCGGGGAATGTCCATCGGGACGCCCAACGCAACACCGCGAACACGGGGGCCCGCATCCGGGGAATCCTTGTAGATAGCGCCCAGCGGGAACTTGGACATGGCCCCCGTGGCCCCCGCGACGGTCGTGCTCGTGTTGGCGTAGATGGTCGCCGTCGCGGGGATAGTGGTACGCGGGTCGTCGCACCACATCCAGCCGGAATCGTCCACCGGCATGCCGAAATAGACTGTGACAGCACGCTGATCGCCGCGCGTATCCTCAACAAGGCCGCTCACATGGATACAGTCGTCACGGGGGGTCATGGCAGCCGTGAGCTTCAGATTCAGGGGCTCGATGTCCCCTTTGATGACCAGCGTACCGCCCTGCTGCTCGAAATCCCAGTTCCACGGCGCCAGGAAGTCTGAGCGGGCCGCTGCGTCACGGGCGAAAAAACCGGGACCGTTCAGGCCGACTTTCTCCTGGCTTACCCAGACGCCGCATACTCGGGCGCGTTTTCGTTCGAGAGCCATCTGCAGCCCGTTTCGGGTCTGCATGTAGGGGATCCAGACCTTTTCGACGGGCGCGCGTACAGGTTGCGGCCGCACGGGCACTCCCTCGAACATATACGTCTCGCCACGCAATTCAAGAACGTTCACGTCGTCGAAATAGGCCGTGCCGGTATGACCGCGGAAGATCAGGTACACGTACGCGGCGCGGATGGGCTTCTTCGGCACAACGATGAACTGCCGCTCCTCCCAGTCGTGCGTGCCTACGCTGAAGTTGGAGGTCTGCGCCCACCAGGTTGTCCCGTCCTGAAAAATGAAGTCCAGATAGATGGAATAGCCGCTGTCAGGACTGCCGCTCACGTCTTGGGCGCGGCTCCACGCGCGGGCAACCACGGGATGCGGCTTCTCCTGGTTCAACTCGACGCGCTGGCCCGCGCCGTATTGCAGGATCTTGTCGGTGAGGGAACACTGGATCGCCCGGCTGCCGTCGCGGCCGGCTCCCGGCACCACGACATACCCTTCCTGCCAGAAATTCCATTCCGGAAGCTGTACTCCCTTTCCATCCTTCTCGGGCACGGTCTCACCCTGGTCAAACGAGGGGTTGCTCAAGAGTTGTGCCTCGTTCGAGAGGTTCACGTCCGTTTGGCGGAAGATCTGATCGAGAGCATCAGCGGAACGCGTTACAAGCAAGCCTGAAAAAGCGTACGAAATCGACGCGACAATGCGCAGTATTCCCCCTCTTCGATGAAGACTTCGTTGGCCCATATGCGAAAAGTCCAATCTTGTCTTAACTCGAAGCGTGCCCACCGCAGCCTCGAGCACTCTCTGACGCACCGCCAGAGAGGACCTCTTGCTTCAGCGAACCGGCGTAAGCCTGCTGCGGGATGCATCGCCCGGCCATCACCGAAAGATGGTCATACGGCGCCGCGAAAAGTCCCGTCTGATTACGCCATCTGCCCCCACCTTACCCCTGATGTCTCTACGAATGCAAGAAGCAGTGTATACGATGGCAACCTCCGGGGCAAACAAAAATCCAATGCCCCTCATCCTGAGCGCCAGTTTTTGCTGCGGAGCTTGTTTCACCATAGGCCGCATGTTTTGCCGCGGACAGTCATGCGTGGACTGGGGGGCCACGAAACGAACAGATCCCAACGATACGACCTCAAAACCGAAGATAAGTGAGCCAATACACCACTCAACGCTGGTTCGTGACTCGACCGGAAGGGCGAAGCCCTAATCTTCCCGTCGCACCAGGAAAAGGCGGTCCCCGACACCTCACACGAGCCGAACCGGCCCAGGCGTTGCTGCTGACGCGAGTCCCCGCCTCCCGAGCCCCGGGCGCGTGCATCCGCATGACGCTTGCGCAACGCGAGGCCCGTTTTTCTTGACTTTGGGTCGGTTCTTGCGCGAACAAGGCCTTGCACAGTTGTTGCATAGGCTTTAGAATGAAGATAAGCTGCGAGCCGTGAGATGACGCGCTCACTCGAAGGAAGCGAGCAACGCTGCTGAAGGAGCGTGCGATGGGCTATCCAGCCCTGCATGTATCGCTTCGCAGCGCGGTTACTTCCCGGGCATCGAGGCTCGAGGTGAATCGGCCGCAAGCCTAGGGCGAAAAAATGGAACGCTCACACCCGCACATAGCGACGGCTTTTGTGTTGGATTGGCACGAGCAAGCGCTGCGCTTTGCGGGGGTGGGCGTCTGCCGGTGCACGGTGAGGGGCGAGATTTGCGATATAGATTCCAAAGCCCTGGAAATCCTGGGGATACCCCTGAGCGAGCAGCCGTCCGGACCGTGGCGAGAAAAGACCTTTGATTCGCTGATATCGGAAACCTTCGAGCCCAAGCCGTTGTTCCAAGTTCTGACCAAAGCGCCCGAGGTTCGCGCTTTTGAGACGGTCCGCGCGGCGCCCCATCTCCCTGCGCAATGGCTGAGATTCGACGCCTACACGTCCGCGGATTGCGCAACGGGCGAATCCATGGTGTACGTATTGGTCCAGGACATTACGTCTCAGCGGCGCACCGAGGAAGCCCTGCGCGCGAGCGAACGCCGTTTCCGTCTGCTGGCCGAGAACATACCCGGGGTTATCTACCTCTGCAAGAACGACGCCCGTTACACGATGCTCTATCTCAACGATCAGGTTGAGGCGGTCACCGGCTACCCCAAACAGCGATTTCTGAGCGACGAGTTGAGCTTCGCGGAACTCTATCACCCGGATGATGCCGAGGGTATCTACAAGCGGGTTGATCAGGCACTGGAGAAGCGTTCCCCGTTTCACCTTGTCTACCGTATTCGCCATCCTTCCGGTGAGTGGCGATGGATCGAAGAACACGGGACCGGGGTGTTTGACGACGAATCGGGAGAACTGCTGTTCCTGGAGGGATTCCTGCACGACATCAGTGAACGCCATCGCGCCCAGACGGCCCTCCAAGAGAGCGAGGAACGCCACCGGTTCCTCGCCCAGAACTCTACCGATATCATTGCGCGATTGAACATCGACGGGCGGTTCGCTTACGTATCGCCTGCCGTAAAGGCCCTCCTGGGACACAGCCCAGAGGAAATGGTGAACCGGTCGGTGTACGAATTCGTCCATCCGGAAGAGGCCGTCAGAATGCGGGCGTTTCATCGCCGGATTCGGGACAAGACTGGCCGCTACAATCTCGAACACCGGTTCCGCCACGCAGACGGGTCGTATCCATGGCTGGAGACAAGCCTCCACGTGATGACCAATGAACTCACGGAAGAACGAGAGGCGATCGCTGTCATGCGCGACGTTAGCGAGCGCCGCCGTATGCGTGAGGAAATCCGGAGGCACGCGGAAACGCTCGAAACAACCGTTGCCCAGCGAACGGCGCAATTGCACACGCTCGAAGCCCAAAGCGCCGAAATGGAAAAACTCGCGGCAACGGGCCGCATGGCGGCGGGCATAGCCCATGAAATCAATAATCCCTTGACGGGTATCCGGAACTGCCTGCTGATTTTGGCTAGGAATGTGCCCGAAGGGCATCCTGACCGCCACTTTGTCGAATTGGCCCAAAGGGAAATTGAACGCATCACCCGAATTGTTCGTCAAATGTACCAGTTGTACCGTCCGGACGGCATCAAGCCGTCTCAACTCCGGATCGAAAACGAAATGCGGGATGTCTGTATGATGCTGGAACGCACGTTTGCCCGAAAGCATCTTGACCTGCGCCTGATGGTATCTCACGATACCCCTGACGTGACCCTGCCGGCAGGATATCTTCGTCAGATTCTCTACAACCTCTTGCTGAACGCGGCGGACGCTTCTCCCGAAAACGGCGTGGTCGAATTCCGCGCGAAGACGGTAAACGCCACTATCGAAATTGAAGTTGCCGACGAAGGCGGAGGCATAGCCGAAGATGTTTTACCTCGAGTATTCGAGCCGTTCTTTACGACCAAAAGCGGCCATGGCGGCGGCGGGATGGGGCTGGGCCTTTCAGTCTCGCGCAGTCTGGCCACGGCCATGAACGGGGAACTCCGCGTGGAAACGTGCGTTGGGCTTGGAACAACCTTCAGATTGGTGTTGCCCGTCGACGCGGAAGTTTCACGAGATGGCGGGATTAGACCATGAGCCAACCTGATGACACCTTGATACCGGACCTGAAGTGGCCGCAGGACGTCTCGCTGAGCTCTGCGACGTTCCAGGAACTCTTCGACCGGCCCTTCCGGGTGCTGCTTGCCGACGACGAGGAGACAATCGTGGTTTCCTCCCTGGAACTGTTTCGGCAAGAGGGCTGGGAAGGCGACGGCGCTCGTTCCGCCGAAGAGGCCCTGGAACGCATCGAGGGACAGGAGTTCGACGTCGCCATAGTGGACTACAAGATGCCAGGGAATGAGAACTTGGCATTGCTTCAGCGGTTGACCGACCGGTATCCCCACCTGCCGGTGATAATCATCACGGGGTTCCCGTCCCTCGAGTCAGCCATTGTCAGTGTGCAGCAGAAAGCGTTCGACTACGTCACGAAACCGCTTGACATGGGCTATCTGCTCAGACGCGCCCGGGAAGCCGGGGAGTATTGCCGGTTGCGAAAAGCCCTGTTTCAAAGCGAACAGCGTTACCAATCCCTCATCGACGACGTCTTGGAGGTGTCTCAGGTCGCCCTGATGATTGTGGACGCGGAGCACCGCGTAGCCTGGATGAACCGCGCCATGGAACGGTTCTTCAGTTTCCAACGCCAGAATACCGTTGGCAAACCCGTGAAAACGTTCATTGTTGAGGAGTTCAAACATGTATTCGAGAACCCTGAAGAGTTTGAGCGGGTGATGCTCGCGGCTTACGAGAACAATGCATATCCCGAACATTTTGAATGCCAGGTCGTGGAAACGGACGAACGCAAAGCCCGGTGGCTGGAACATTGGAGCCAGCCCATCGTGTCCGGTCTATATGCAGGCGGACGGATCGAGCAATATGTGGACATTTCGACCCGCAAACGCGCCGAGGATGACTTGCGGGAGAGCAAAGAGCGGTTCCGCCTGGTTGCCGACTTTACCTATGACTGGGAGATATGGCTGGGGCCCAAGGAGGAGATCCTGTACATATCGCCTTCGTGCAGGCGTATCACAGGTTACGAGCCGCAGGATTTCATCAGCGACCCTTCGCTGCTGGTGCATATCGCTCATCCGGAAGATCGGCCCGCCCTCGAAGAACACTACCGGACAGCTCCCCGTGCGACCGAATGTCAGACCATCGAATTCCGGATCGTTACAAAAGACAAGCGGGTTCGGTGGCTGAATCACGTCTGCCAGCCGGTGCATGGAACGGACGGACAAGCCCTGGGCAGACGCGCCAGCTTTCGTGACATCACGGCGAAGCATGAAGCAGAGCAAGAACTCCGAAAGCGCGAAGCCATTCTTGAAGCCATTGGCTTTGCGGCAGGACAGTTCCTTCAGGAAGAACGGTGGGAAGATACGATCGAGATAGTTCTCGAACGATTCGGCGCCGCTTCGGGTGTAAGCCGCATCACGATCTTCCAGAACCTGCTGCGTCAAAGTGGCGAGTATTTCATGCAGGCCCGGTTTGCCTGGTCGGCCCCGGAAATGCGCGGCACCATAGACACTCCTCCGTTGCAGGGTCTTCCTTATCGCGAGTCCGGTTTATCCCGATGGGAATCGCTTCTGGCCCGCGGGGAATGCGTATTGGGAAACGTGCGCGAATTCCCGCCGCAGGAGCGGCGGCTCCTCCTGCAACAGGAAGTGGCTTCGATCCTGGTGATACCCCTTTTTGCCGGCCGGCAATGGTGGGGGTTCATCGGTTTCGAAGAAAGCGTCTGCGAACGCACGTGGACGCGTACTGAGGTCGAGGCCCTTCGCGCGGCCGCGGATACCCTGGGCGCAGCCATTCAGCGTCAGCAGACCGAGGATGCCCTCCGTTCCCAGGAAGCCTTTATGCGCCAGATTCGAGAAGCCACGCTGGATGCGGTGGAAGTAATAGACACGAATGGGGTTATTGTTTGGCGCAACACTGTGGCGGGCGAGCTCTACGGGAATGAGGTGGGCTCAAAGTGTTACGAGAACCTCAAACGGGACAGCCGGTGCCCGGAATGCGCCCACCTTGCAATTCAACAAGACGGGGTACCCCGCGACTACGAATGCACGGTGGTCGATAGGCGCGGGCGGACGCGAACCATGTGGGTTCGGGCTACGCCCCTGCTGGACGCAAAGGGCAATATTACCGCCGTGGTCGAGATCAGCCGCGACATTACCGAGCGCAAACGCATGGAAGAAGCCCTCCGCGAAAGCCAGGAACGGCTGACCCTGTCCCTCGCGGGAAGCGGCTTGGGCCTGTGGGATTACGACCTCAAAACGGGGCAGGTGTACCGCGACGAGCGCTGGACCGCCATTTTAGGGTATTCGAATGAGGAATTGCTGACGCACCGTTTTGACACCCGATGGCTTCTCCATCCAGACGATATTCCTCCCCTTGAAGAGGCATGGTCAGTCCATCTCGCCGGCCAAACTCCTTTCTGCGAAGTCCAGATTCGCATGAAGCGGCAGTCGGGCGCCTGGCGCTGGATGTTGATGCGCGGACAGGTAGTGGAACGGGACGACAGCGGGGCGCCGGTACGTGCTGCGGGCAGCATCCGCGACGTGACGGAAATAGTCAACGCCGAGCGGGAACAAAAACGATTGTCCGACCGGATGCGGCAGACCCACAAGCTTGACAGCCTGGCCGTGCTGGCGGGGGGAGTGGCCCACGATTTCAATAACCTCCTCATGGGAATAATGGGGAATGCCCATCTCGCCCTTTCCGAGGCGGCGCCAGGCTCTCCCGTACGGCGTTACCTCACCGAGATCGAAACCATTGCGCGCCGGGCGGCGTTACTGGCGAACCAGATGCTTGCCTATGCCGGCCAGGGCCAATTCGCCGCGCGGGCGCTGGATGTATCGGAAATGATCCAAGACATGGCGCCGCTCTTGACCGCATGCGTCCCGCGGCGCGTCCATCTCCGCTATGATTTGCGCGATGACCTGCCTGCCGTGATGGCGGATGACCGCCAGTTGCGGCAAATGGTTGTCGCCTTGGTCGACAACGCCCGGGAAGCTATTGGCAGCCGCTCGGGTGAGGTCAGGATTCGCACCGATTCCATAGAAGCCGATTCGACCTACCTTGCCAACACCTACGTTGATGATGAGCTGCAGCCCGGCGAATACCTCTGTCTCGAGATCGCCGACAATGGCGAAGGAATACCCGAGGGTGTCCTTCCGAAAATATTCGACCCCTTCTTTACAACCAGGCTTGCAGGGCGCGGACTCGGCCTCAGCGCCGTGTTGGGAATCGTCCGCGGACATAACGGGGCCATTCGGGTAGACAGCCAGCCCGGCGTTGGCGCCAGATTCACCGTGTTGTTGCCCGGCAGCCGCGTAAAGCCCAAGACCGCCGTCCCTCCGCCTGCTGGGGCCGGCCAATGGCGCGGAAAGGGCATGGTCCTGCTCGTGGACGATGAAGAGTCCGTATTGCGGGTCGGCGAAGGATTGCTGAAACGCTTGGGATTTGGAGTGCTGAAAGCGCACGACGGTGTCGAGGCACTGGAGGTCTTCGATCGCCATGCCGATGTCATTGCGTGCGTCATACTCGACGTGTCCATGCCTAATATGGGCGGCGAGGAGGCTTTCCTGGAACTCCGCGAGCGCAAGCCCGACCTGCCCATTGTTATTTCGAGCGGTTACATGGAGCGAGACGTGGCGGAACGCTTTGCCGGCCAGAAACTCACCGCGTTCCTCCACAAACCTTATACGGGCGACGAACTTCGCGAGACATTGCGCAAAACTCTCGTCGAATGAACTGTTCGGTGTCCCCAGGGAGATTTCAGAGAAGAAATCTTCCCGCCCCATCGGCGGCTGAAGACACAATGCCGTCCCCCCGGAGACCGGTGCGTGCGAAATACTCCTGCAAGAGTGTAGCCGTAAACGCAGAGACTTCGGCTTTGTTGACCAGGCTGACCGTACACCCCCCGAAGCCCGCCCCGGTCATGCGGGAACCGAAACAGCCCTTGATGCCGCGCGCGATCCCGGTCATGGCGTCGAGTTCGGAACAGGTCACTTCGTAGTCAGAGCGCAGGCTCTCATCCGAAGCACTCATGAGGCGTCCGAGTTCCGCCGCGTCGCCCGCGCGCATGGCTTCGCACGCGGCCTTCGTACGTGCGTCCTCGGAAATGACATGGCGGGCACGCCGGTACGCGACATCAGACAGGCGTCCGCGCGAGGATTCCAGGTCGTTCAGGGTGAAATCCCGCAAGTGGGTCCCTTCTTTTCCCAGGCATCTGCGCATACCATCGACGGCGTCGCGGCATTGGGAAACGCGCTCGTTATATTTCGACGCGGTCAGTCCTCGCGATACCCCTGTATTCGCAATGACAAAACATGCATCTTCGAAAGAAACCGAGACGAGCTCGTAACCGAAGGTCCGGCAATCGAGGAACAGCACGTGGCCGGCTTTGCCCATCCGCGAGATGAATTGATCCATGATGCCGGTATTGAGACCCAGAAACTCGTTTTCGACCCGCTGGCCCAGGCGCGGGGCTTCAGGGCCGTCTATGGCGAAGCCGCCCAACGCTTCGAAAAGGCACAAAGCAGCCATCTCGAGGCTTGCGGAACTGCTCAGACCGCACCCAACGGGCACGTCGCCGATTATCATGATGTCGGCGCCTCGAAGCGGCTTGCCCAAACGGTCAAGCTCGCGCGCGACGCCCACCAGATAGTCCATCCAGGGTTCGTCGGGGTTGCGCTCGAAACACGCCAGGGGCGCCTGCGCCGTGCGCTCGAGATTGGCGGCAAAGACGCGCATCTCGGGCTCGTCTATGGGTTTCGCAAGAAGGACCGTCTCCCGCTCGATCGCCATGGGCAGGACGAAACCGTGGTTGTAGTCCGTGTGCTCGCCGATGATGTTGACCCGCCCCGGCGCCCGAACGCCTATGGTGGGCATCGCCCCATAATGGCCTCTGAATCTCGCGGCCGCTTTCTTGCGATCAATGCTCACGGCAGGGCTCCTCCTTCCGTTTTCCAGAACAGCTACTCGATACGATCAACGGTATATTCCGGCGATTGGTCCATTTCCAACGCAGCGTGGGTGTAGAACGGGTACACGCTCCATTCGACGCACGTGAGCAGATCCGGCAAGCCGTCTCCGTCAAGATCTCCTGGCCACGGATGCGGCCCATGGGCGGTGACGCTGATTGGCCAGCCAAAGCATTTGAGCGTCCGTGGGGCATCGAAGACGGGCGCCGCGGACGTCCCCACATTGCGCAAGAGATAGATGCTCCCCTTTGCGGCGTCGGTTCCCGCACACGCATAGACAACGTCGAGCAGGCCGTCCCCGTCCCAATCGACGGGGCGGAAACTCTCGGTCCAATGCGACCCGCGTTCGACAATGGCATCGTCGATGAGCCGTCCGTCAGCCAGGCGCAAAGGCCCTTCCTTCTTGAGCCTCAGCGCGCCCGTTTCGTCCTTGTACCGTGCGAACAGGGTGAGTTTCCGCGTGAATCCGTCGTGCGTGGCGATATCGGTCAGGCCGTCGCCGTTCCAATCGGCCAGGGCCGCGCCGGTGCGCCAGAAAAAGGGCTGCTCTTCCTCGCGCGGATAGGTGGGGTCGGCGTCACCAAGGGCGCGTTCGGCCGAGAGGCGGCGCAGCTCCGCCGAGTCAGGAAACCCTTCCACCAGGATTTGGCGGCGTTCGCCGAACCGGGGCTCCGCGCGCGACCCGTCATTGCGGTACCAGAACAGCCGGTTGGTTTCGTTGGGAACAACCAGGTCAGGCAGGCCGTCCGTGTCCCAGTCCACAAGAACCGGATACGGATAGCCCATGTTGTGCCAGTGATGCGGCTCGCCAAGAATCTCGTTGCGCAACAGCTTGATTGGCTGCCCCTCCGACAGAACCGGGCGGGGTTCAGCAAAGACCGGACGTTCCTTGGAGCCTTCATTGATAACGACCCGGATCCAGCCATACCCGCCGCCAATGAGAAGATCAGGGTCGCCGTCGCCTTCCCAATCGCAGACGCAGGGCCATGCTTGGTCGCTCAACGACATCACGGCGGAGAGGGAGCGCGCATCGTCCCGGCGCGTGAACCGGGCGGGGTCGTCACCGGCGGGCGTATGTTCCCAGAACGTGATGCGCTGGAACACGTCGTGCAGCACCAACAGCCCCCGGCGCGGACCGTCGTCCACGGCGGCCAGTCCGCCAGGGTAATGAACGCCGATGCACGCGAGCGGCTGCGGTTCGCCGAATGACGGAGCCGAAGCCTCGAGACCCTTGCGCCAGACCACGCGTTTCTCGCCCACGCCGCCGTTTTCGAGGTTCGCGAGACCCACCGCGTCCAGACGGCCGTCCTGGTCAATGTCAAGGAAACAGGCGTGCTCCTCGATGCCAAGAGCTACAGGAGCAGCCGGCTGGAAAGGCCAACGGTCCGTATTGGTGTTGCGAATGAAGAAGACCTGAGCAGACTCCGGCTTGTCGGCGCTGGCCACTTGTCCGGCCACGATGTCCACGACGCCATCCTGGTCCAGGTCCACGGCGCGGCAAGGATTCCAGGCGCCTCCCGGACGCGAGATCGAGCCGTCGGGCACGAAAACGGGCATGCCCCCGGCATCGCGCCGGCCGGTGTTGCGGTAGAATTCGATGTTGTCCCCGCGGCTTGGCGAATATATGAGGTCCACAAGCCCGTCGCCCGTGAAGTCCGAGAAATCGCAGGTCATGTACACCGTCGAGAAGTGTTTGAATTCATCGCCTTGGGCATACCGCACCCGCAGGAGGTCAGCGAACGTGAATGTGGTCTCATCGACCGCGGGGTAACACACGATGCCGTCCCATGGCCAGCCGGGGCGGTAGGCATAGTTCCAGGCCCCAACCAGATCGCGCTGGCCGTCGCCAGTCAGGTCCACCAGCCGTCCTAAATACGCCACGACGACAGGACTCGGCGCCCCCGCGTTGTAACGCAACAGGTCGCCTACGCCAATCAGGGGAGTGTACGCGGCGGGCGCCAGCATTCGTCGTTCGTTCGTGGAGGAAAACCGGATCACGTACGCGATATGCGTGGGGTCGGTGATAACCCACTCGACGCGGCCCTTGTCTGCATACGCGAAATCCTCGTTGATCGC
>Ga0116149_1002355_pt1 | contig 20889 bp, 16 predicted proteins | sample AD_UKC057_MetaG_FD_89787 | JGI IMG/M metagenome (GOLD analysis project Ga0116149, IMG submission 89787) | Active sludge microbial communities of municipal wastewater-treating anaerobic digesters from USA - AD_UKC057_MetaG | ecosystem: Engineered > Bioreactor > Anaerobic > Digestate | place: USA... | reverse complement strand
TGCTTGCCAAAGCCGCAGCAACAGTCCTTTCACGCAGTAACAAATCGAATTATCGCAGAAATTGTAACAAATCTCCACAAGACTATCGCCAAACTTGACGCTCCGGTAAAAAGTGTCAGACGGGTTGGGGCTGGAAAAAGTAGTTTTTTCCTTTGATCTGCGCCACCAGGCGCGAAAGCCAAGTCCGAACACAAAATCGGCTCGATTCTCGACCGAAAACACTCCAAAAAGGCTTTCCACGCCATTGAAGGCCCTCCGAAACCGCCTGCCCACACCGCAGAATGTTCATTCCCAGCGCTTTCAACCTCACCGCAAAGCGCACCGCCCCCATCCCCCTCACCCGCAATCGCTTCGCTCCCATCTGCGACTTGTACCGCGACATCGTCCCCTCTATCCCCGCTCGCCATCGATACTTCTCCCGAAACGCCGGACCCTTCTCCTTCGCTCGCCGACGCGCCAATCGAAACTTCTTCCCCGTATACGGCTTCAACCGCGCCGACTGCGGCCCGATCCTCACCGGACAACGCCCCCGCAACTCACACCCTAAACACTTCTCTCGATCAAAATTCGCCGTGTACTCCCCGCTCGGCCTACACCCCGTTCGGATCGGTCTCTCCCCCGCCGGACAGCAACTCACTTCCCCCGTCTCCTCCTCAAACTCAAACTCCTCTAACCCTATCCGACCTCTCGGCAGCGGCATTCCCTTGTTCGCCGGAGAAATCACCTCCACATTCTTCTCTAACGCTTTCTGTACATTCTCATCACTCCCATACCCCCCATCCGCCAACACCTCCTCCGGACCCCATCCCCGCTCCTGCGTCTCCTCGATCGCCGGCAACAACGCTCCCGCATCACTCTCGCACGCCCGCTCCACTTCCACATACGTAATCAAATCCAACGACCCCTCCTCCTCGTCCCCATACGTCTCCATAATCTGTACCTGATACCCCTGCCCCTTATGCTTGTCATACGTCGCATCCGGATCGCTCGGATTCTGGAGCGAATCCGAACGCACCTCCTTCGGCTCCCGAATTCGCACACGCTTCTCCTCCCCCTCCCCTCCCTCCACCTCACATTGCTCCGACAATACCCGCTTCAACATCCCGTAACTCGCCATCTTCTCTACTACCCCATTCCCCCGAAACCGTTCCACCAGCCACAACAAATCCTCCCCCATCCGCTCCACCGTCCGCTGTACCTCACTCGGCTTCACGCACGAAAAACACCCTCCCGCCTCTTCCTTCACATACCTCTCCACCAACTCCTTCCCTACCTTCTCGAATTCCTCCTTCTGACTCCGACGCAGCGCCTTCAAAAATCGCCGCATCACTCCCACAAATATCTCCCCCCGATGCAAATGACGCATGTTCGACCGGATCAACGTGCTGTCCAAACGCTGCTTCCCCGTCTCCACCTCAAATACCGCCAACAACCGATCCGTCAATCGCTCAAATATCACCCGGTCCAACCCCAACTCCACCATCCTCTTCCGATACCCCTGTACCGTCCGCTCACACACATACTTGTCCGCATTGCTCTCCCACCGAATGTCCAACGCATAATGCCACCGCGCATCAAACGCCAACGCCGACACCACCTCCCGATCCGTCAGGTCCAGCATCTGTTGCAGCGCCACCACCCCCACCATCGTGTACAACTCTTTCGTCGGACGGCCCTGCTTCGCATCAAAACACAACCGGCCCTGTTCGATCGGCAGCCACTCCAGCAACTCTCCCCGAACTATTCCCGGCCACCCCTTCGCCAACATCTTCTTCCGCTTCTCTCCCAGAAACTGCCATTCATCAAACAAATACGACGTCGCTCGATCTCGAATCCGTTGCACGATTCATCCCTCAACTTGCTGATTATATTACACTTAATATAACATACACCCCTCCAAAAATCACCCTCTTCCCCCTCCTTTTTCTCCATTCCCTCTATAATTCCTTCTCACCCTCCCCCGCCGACTTTTTGCCGGGGCGTCATTCTTGCAGAGGGGGGCTGGGGGTAACGAAAACCTAATACGGCGGGGCAATAAATCGCGCGATAGCCCCATGGCTGATCAGCCCATTACTGGCCGCATAAAACGGCATTCCGGTTTCATAGCGCAGCGTCGGCCCGTGGCCGGAGAAAACTCCGATACTGCTGACCGCCTGCGCAAAAAGCCCCGGATTGTTCGGCATCCCGGCCATGAACACCCTGGCCTGAAACTCCGAGAGAATGGGATCGAAATGGAAACAATACTGCCCATGCGAAACCTCTTCCGGCTGTCGTCCCTCCTGAAATCGGTCCCGAAGCGCATGGGGAAGGTAAGCGACCGGCGTAGTAAACGGGATTTGCTGGTAACACCCGTTCGCATGATGCCCGATGGCCGTTCTGCTGTTGCCGGGGGAGAGTCCGGAATCGAGAATATAAGTCTTGAACGCCATATCAATGGACCGCAGGGAACTCTCTGAATAGGCGATTTTCGATCGGATCTGGGCATTCATAAAATTCGGGATTGCAATTGCCGCCAGGATACCGATGATCGCCACTACGATCAGCAATTCAATCAGCGTAAATCCGGATTTGCCTTTCCTCATCTTCAGGACTCCTTGTTTTGTTCCTTGTGCGCATGACTCGTTTGACCTATCATCTTTTGCACCTGCTTTTTCCCGAATAGGAGACACCTGCGATGAGAACACTTGCCGAACACTTATTATTGTACCTCTCTCTATCCATGTTTTCTATCGGAGTTCTTTTCTGCCCGGATGGATGGTGCGAAGAAAAGCCCATTGTCAAGTTTGCCCGGTTCCAGATGGGTGACGAGATTTCTTACGGAATTGTTGAGAACGACACAATTCACTGCATTTCCGGCGACCCGTTCGGTGAATGGAAGAAAACAGGGAAGACCTGCTCTCTGGCGGAGGTCGCGCTGCTGGCGCCGTGCGTTCCGCAGAAGATCCTCGCCCTTGCGGGGAATTTCGAAAGCCACTTGGGAACGATCCCCAAACCCGAACACCCGGAGGCATTCTTCAAGGTTCCGACGGTTCTGATCCCGCACGAGGGAACAATCCGCATTCCGCCCGGTGCAGGGCGTGTAGATGCAGAGGCGGAAATGGTGCTGGTGATCGGAAAGCGGGCGAAGAATGTCGCGCCGGAGGAGGCGTTGCAGCATGTTCTGGGAGTGACCTGCGGCAATGATGTCAGCGCACGGGATTGGCAGAAAAACGACCGGCAGTGGTGGCGGGCCAAGGGTACGGACACATTCGGGCCGTGCGGTCCGTTTATCGTCTCGGGACTGGACTATGACAACCTGCTGGTGCGAGGCCGAGTCAACGGCGAGGTAAAACAGGAACAACGCACGAATGAACTGATCCACGATGTCTCTACAATTGTCAGCTGGCTCAGCTATCATGTCACCCTGGAACCGGGAGACCTCATTTTCACCGGCACACCCGGAACGACACCCCAAATCCGCCCCGGCGATATCGTCGAGGTGGAAGTCGAGGGGGTGGGCGTGTTGAGGAATACGGTGGCCGTGGGGCCTTGATCCGACCTGCTTTGCCGTCTGACAGTCCGTAATGGGATAGTCAAGGGCAACATCCCCGGGAAATAAATGACTACGGATTGTAGAACGAACTCCCAATCCCTCAATTTCGCGGGACATTCAACGAACGAACAGATGGATCCTCACCTCTCCTGGTTGGAATACACCGCGAGTACGCATCCTTATCTCCGTTTACTGATTCTGGCCGGTCTGCTCTATCTTCCCTGGCTGAATGCAGAGCCGCTTCGATCCGAGATCGAGGGGAATCGCATGTTGGTAGCACGCGAAATGCTGCAAAACGGCGACTGGGTTGTTCCGACTTTGAACGGCGGACCGTATTTGTACAAACCGCCACTCACAAGTTGGGTGATCTGTCTGTTTTCTTATCCCTGCGGAGACGTGACGGTTTGGACAGGGAGACTTCCGTCAGTTTTGTCTGTGCTGGCGCTGGTCTGCCTGGTGGCCTGGTGGGGACGCAGAGAATTGGACGCCCGGACCGGGTTCCTGGCCGCCGTTATTGCAGCGTCGTCAGGCTTGGTCTTTGAAAAGGGAACCCGGGCGGAGGTCGAGGCATTGCTGATGCTGACCACGACAGGTTCATTGATCGGATTCTGGTATGCCATCAGGGAAAAAGGTCGCCGGAAAGTCGGTGCGGTATTGCTCGGCGGTGTGTCTCTGGGAGCGGCCATCCTGGTGAAAGGGCCGGTGGCTCCCGTTATGTTTGCCGTAACGGCGGCCGTAATGCTGGTCGTCGGGGGGCAATCCCGCGTTTCCATATTCCTCGTAACTTTGTGCATGGCGGGAATCGCGACTCTGGTTGTTCTGCCCTGGGTTGTTTTACTCTCCTGTCGCGTGGGATTCGGCGAGCTGCTTAAGATCGTCGAGGGACAAGTTGTACGGCGGGTTCAGTCTGCGACAAAAACGAATGTCGAACCGTTTTGGTTTTATCCCCCGGCTCTTCTGGGTGGTCTTCTCCCCTGGAGTTTTCTTATCCCCGGCCTCTGGGCCATTCGAAATCCCAATCACCTTCCAAACACGGACAAGCGCGCCCAGTGGTTCTTACTGATGGCGTGGTCGGTCGGAACCCTTATTCTTTTCAGTTTCTCTTCGGGAAAAGAAAACCGCTATCTCATATCGACTTACCCGGCATGGGCGCTCCTGCTGGCATGGGGCTGGCTGGCGCATCAAGATCCCGAATGGTTGAAGAAATACCGGGCACTGCTCGGAAACCTCGTCGGTTGGGGGACATGGTTCCTCCCGTTCCTTGCCGCCGTGGCGGTTTTCTTCATAAGGCCGCAAGCGTGGTTCTGGGGAGTCGGAGCCGGAGCGATTCTGTTGATCGCACGCCTGGCGGCTGCTTGGGGACAGCGCATTCGGAAAAAAGAACTTCTGTTTGCGGCGCTTCTTCTCGGTGTTTTCGGAGCAAAAATGTATTGGGCCGAGGTGTACCAGAGCAGACAGGCAGACCTCTATCCGATCGCGGCCTTTGGACAGGAAATCGCAGATCATCTCAGGCCGGATGAACGGTTAATCGCCGTAAATTGGTATCACTCGTATATACAATTCTTCGTGAAACATCCGTTCGATCTTTTCGAGAATCCGAAAACCTTTCGAAATGAAATTGCCACGGGACGGTTGCGGGACCGATATGTGCTGGTGCTCGCCGACGATCTCCCGCAGGGAGCCGAGGGGAGTCTGACGGTCGTTTTCGAAAAGAAAATCGGCCGATCCGTTTATCGGCTTCTTTACATTCCGAAGGAAGTTTCCGAATTACCGTCTATCAGGAAATCGCGCTGAAGCGGACAGAACAAGGTTTCGCCGTTTACCGCAAAACCTGTGATTTAAAGCAACCCCCTCTTCGGAAAGATGGGCGGGGATACGGACAGAAGGTCGAATCTACGGACTGATCCGCCTCTTTCGATATCTCCCGAAAAAACTCAGAATCTTTTGATCCAGGATGTTTTGTCGTTCCTTCCCCTCTCCATCCTCGGAGACAGAACTGAGAGGCAAGGGATTCGACAAAAGCCATGATCGGTTTGTGATGTCCTGCCGGAATTGTATAATTGGTGGGTATAATTCTTGAGTTACGGATCGAGATGAGTAAACAGGGGAATCTATGAATCAACGTTTCAAGACGGCAACCTCGGATGAAAAACCGAATTTAATAGAAAAGACACCCGAAAGAATAGAGACTGCAAAATGTGATGACAGGCCGGCAGGACTTCGCTCCCGCCTGACGTTGCTTTTGCGCGCGTTCCGGCACAGGAACTATCGGCTTTTCTTCAGCGGCCAGGTCATTTCGCTTACCGGCACATGGATGCAGACTGTGGCGCAGTCTTGGCTTGTCTATCGACTGACCGGCTCATCGATGGCGCTGGGATTGGTCGGATTCACCTCACAAATTCCGATTTTCCTCTTCGCCACAATTGGGGGCGCTGTCGCAGACCGGTACTCCCGCCACCGTATCATTGTGGCGACTCAGACCATTTCCATGATCCTGGCCTTTATTCTGGCCGGTCTGACACTCTCCGGACGTGTGCAGATATGGCATGTGTATGTCCTGGCTGCCCTGCTGGGGACTGTGAATGCTTTCGACATCCCGGCACGACAGGCATTTGTGGTGGACATGGTGGGGCGAGAGGATCTCATCAATGCCGTCGCGCTCAATTCCTCCGTGTTCAACAGTGCGCGAATTATCGGCCCTGCCATCGCAGGCGTATTGGTGGCGAGCCTCGGTGAGGGATGGTGTTTTTTCGCGAATGCTGTCAGCTACATCGGCGTGATTACGGGTCTGCTGATGATGGAAGTCCAGACGCAGAAACATGTGCAGATGGCCGGCTCGGCGTTGTCCGGCATGGTGGATGGATTCGGCTATGTCGGGCGTACCAGGCCGGTTCGCGCCTTACTGATTTTACTGGGATGTGTCAGCCTGATGGGGATGCCGTATGCCGTGCTGATGCCGATTTTTGCGGACCAGATTTTGCATGGCGGCGCACGCGGGCTTGGGCTGCTGATGGGCGCATCGGGTGTCGGTGCGGTGATAGGTGCGATACGGCTGGCGATGCATCCCGACGCAAATGACTTGGGACATGTGGTAACTTATGCCGCCATGGGATTCGGCGCCAGCCTGATCCTGTTTTCCCTTTCGCGTTCCTTCTGGCTTTCGGTAGCGCTCTTAATTCCGGTCGGGTTCTGTATGATTGTCGAGACCGCTTCCTCCAATACGCTGATTCAAACAATGACACCGGGCCTGTTGCGTGGACGTGTGATGGCAGTCCATGCGATGATGTTTACGGGGATGGCCCCGTTCGGTGCGCTGTTGGCAGGGACGCTGGCTCATCACTTGGGTGCGCCGATCACATTAATCATCGGCGGTGTGGTGTGCATCATTGCGGGCGCCGGGTTCGGTCTGCGCTTGCCGCCGTTTCGATATGACGCACACCATGTCCTTGTCGCCCTCCGCAGGGCCGGCGGTGACCTGGTGGATGAAACGACTGCAGAGGGGAGCGTTCATGCTACCCGTTGATCTTCCTTCTCCCCTTTCTCCCGGAAATCGCCTCTTCTCCCTCTCCCGGCGGGAGAGGGTCGGGTGAGGCTCCACGGTTCGCCTGGCCGGGGTGAGGGTTCGCCGGCCACTTGGTTTTGGGGAGGGTCCATGGATCACCTGGCCGGGGGGGGGCTGCCGGATCACCTCTAATACTCTGTAGCCGTCCGGTGAACCACGTGGTTGTGCAGGGAGAAATTGGGAGTAGACTAGCCATGCGGGTGAGCCATGGTAAGAAATCGATTGACACGTAACAAAACGAGGGATGGTGCGTTATCGGCGCCGGTGGTACTGATTCACGCCTGTGAACGGCGCGGGATGGAGCTGTTCGGCTACCTCCGGCATGTCTTGCGCCGGATCGCCGATCACCCGATGAACCGGCCCTGCTCCGCAGGCACGTTCCCATTACAATCGCATAATTCCAGCTCCCACAGCAGCGCGGGGGGTGAAAAGAGCGCTACGGGAACGGGAGGTTTTTGGGGATACATTCCCAAAGAGGGCATTCTCCCCGTTTTTTCTGCGGCCTACCTTGACCCCGGATTAGTTACAGCCTATATTAACTTTATGAATATTGCGTCATACCGGCATTTGAACAGGGAATTTGTGTGATCGTAGCCTCGATTTTACGGTCCACATTTTTATGCGAAAGGTTTTTTGAACAATCCGTGTCCGAGGCAGCGAGTATGGAAAGCGAAAGTAACAAGAAGCATTACAATCCATATATTGTATTTTGTATCATTGTTTCCAATTTTATCGTGTTGCTTGTTGTGCTGAATGTGGCTTTGTTTTTTCTGTATTTTTCGATAGACATTTACCGCCAGAGAAATACCCCCGCGTATCCCCAGGTAAATCCGGACCACTTACGCCAGGCCTTCCCATATTTGTCGGAGGCGGAGTTGAAAGAGTTTAACGAAGAACACCATCGTACAATGCAGATCTTTGCGCCTTTTGTGGGATACAGACCGGTTCAGTATGACAGGGAAGGGAACATAGTTGATCCATCCCAATCCAAATATATTAAAATAAATCCAAACGGCTACCGTGAGATAAAAAATCAATCCGCGTGGCCTGTTAATCCAAAGGATATAAACATTTTCTTTTTCGGCGGATCGACCGGATTTGGGTATGGAGCTCCTTTCGATAAGACAATAGCATCGTATCTGCAGGAGTTTATGAGAAGTTCTATCCATCAAACAATTAACATCTATAATTTCGGACGTCCTGCATACACCAGCACGCAGGAAAGGTTGTTGTTTGAAGACCTTCTATTAAAAGGTAATATACCGACTATTGCACTATTCTTTCACGGATTGAATGATTCATTTGTTCACAATCAGGATGGGATGGACATAGGCTATATTAAACGTTATGACGAATACGACGCGAGTACCAACAGGGCCTACATACTAAACAACACGCTCCGTATCAAGGGACGATGTGAAAACATGATTCTTGCGTTGAATTATCTTCCCATGAAAAGATTAGCGGATTCGTTGAAATACGGATTGGGGCTTTCTTCGCCCCTTGAAAAGATCCAAGTTCAAGTTGTGGATTCTGATAGTAAACGACGGCAACGTTACGAGCGATTGTCTGTAAATCAGGAAATGATCGACCATATTGCGCTGAGATATCGTGTATTCACTCTGCACATTATTCAGCCGATTCCTGTCTATAAGTATGATATTCAATACCACTTTCTGTCTTCCGTGCCGGGGGATTATTTTTCACGTTTTTATGAAGGACCTTTTATTGTTTACAGGGACATACTGGAAAACAGTGAATTACGGAAGCAGCAGAATGTATTATGGTTAGCGGATATTCAGGAGAATATGAGGAGAAATCTGTACATTGACGACTGCCACTATACGGCGGAATTCAATCAAATCCTTGCGGAGGCAATCGGCAGGGAGGTGTTAAAAGTTATGTTTCAAGATGTACATTGAGGGACTATCGCTTTCTTAGTCGGAACGGGGGCGGAATGGCCCAGGTCCAATGAGACAGTTCCGTTTGGAAATTAGTCAGATGGCGGGTGCAGGCGTTGTTGCGGGCGGGCCGCCTGGTTGCGCAACCGCTCGTTTTCTTTCTCGAACCGGCTCCGTTTCCGCTTCCAGCCCCGGTGATCATCCCGCAGGGCGCGATGGGTTGCCTCTCGGTACAGCGTGCGCCGGTGGACTGGCGCGCATGTCTCACGGTAGCCATTTTAAAAGGTCACCTTTTATAGCATAAATAGTGTGGCGATAAGAACTTATCGTATGCCGGGAAGTTGTCCTTATGAAAACAGCGTGTACAGGAATGTTATTCGATTTTCAACCGTTGCAGAAGCGGGAAGTGGTGGCTTCCTTTGATGGGGGAACGATCAGGTCGGACGCAGGCGGGCTGCTGTTGCGGGAGGTGGAGCAGCGGTGTGGGATTCTCCGGCAGTTCAGCGAGTGTTTTCGGGATTTGCGGGATACGGAACGGATCGAACACACAGCAGTTGTATTTGTTTGCGGATCGGACAAGTTCGCATGAGATGTGGGCGAACCGGACCCGTCTTTTGACCCGCCCCCGTGATGTTTTACCTGTCAACATACGGGTAATGCTGATATTCTCTTTTATTATGGCACAAACCATCGCAATCATCGGGGCCGGGGTGACCGGCCTGGGAGCGGCGTACCGGATTCGCCAGGAGTCGCCGGATTCCCGTCTGCTCGTTTTTGAGCGGGATGAAATGATCGGCGGCATGGCGAAAACCCTCGAGTGGGAAGGCTGTCGGCTCGATCTGGGTCCCCACCGTTTCTACACGGAAATCGCCGGTATTGAGCCGTTTGTCCGCAAATTGTGTTCGAATTGCTTTGTGCCTGTTCGACGACGAAGCCGGATGCGGCTGCGCAATAAACTCATTCGGTATCCAGTCAGTCCCCTGGAGGTCGTGAATGTTCTGGGGGTCGGCTCATCCTTCGGAATTGCCTGGTCTTCGATCCGCCATCTGGTCTCTGGAAAACAATCTTCTGTAATTACCTATAACGACTATATTTGCAATAGATTCGGTGACAGACTGTATGAACTATTATTCGGACCGTACGCGCGGAAAGTCTGGGGCTGCGATCCATCAGACCTGGAGGCGGAAACCGCCATTGTCCGCCTTCGCGGGGATACAATCTGGCAGTCTCTGCTGGATGCAGTACGGGGCAAAGGAAGCAGTTTCGTTTCGACTTTCCTGTATCCCACAGGTGGTATCGGTCAGATTTCCCGGAATCTGGCAGCGTGTCTCAAGGAGAGCGAACTGATCCTCAATACGGGTGAAGTTTTCCCCGTCGTTGAGAACGGCAAATGTACTGGTGTGAGGAACCGGCAGGGCGAATCATGGAAAACAGATACCGTCCTCTCCACAATTCCTCTACCGGATCTGACAAGGTCGGTTTTCGACCCCGAATCGTCAGTCTGTCTCTCCGCAAAGGCGTTAACATTTCGAGGGCTGGTACTGTTGTTTCTCCTCTATGAAAAGGACCTTGCGATTCGGGATACCTGGCTCTATTTCCCCGAACCGGAGATCCCGTTCACGCGCCTGAGTGTTCCGAAAAACTTCCACCCGGACAATGTACCTTCCGGCAAGACCGTGATCTGCCTGGAGTTTCCGTGCGAGCCGGGGGATACGATCTATCAAGCAGGGGAATCCGAGCTTCGTTCCATTGCGGATGAATATCTGCGCCGAATCGGCTTGGCGGACTGTAGCGCCACAGCGGGATTGGTGGTGCGGCTTCGCGAGGGATATCCGGTTTACCGGGTTGGATATCGGAGTCATTTCAATTCGATCATTTCCGCGCTGAAAACCATCCCGAACTTGATCACAGCGGGAAGACAGGGGCTTTTCCGGCACAACAATATGGATCAGGCCATTCAAATGGGACTGATTGCGGGAGAACAGATTGTCCGTTCGCCGAACGGCAGCACGGAATGGTACGATGGCCTCTCGCGCTTTGAGGGATACCGAATTGTTGACTGAGGAAATGCAAGAGTGTGGAACAAAGCGCTTCTGATTGTGCCGGCGACCGGCAAATATATCCGTGAGGAACGGTGCCAGACTCCCCTCGAGGAGATGCACACCATTGCTCTACGCCCTCCCATGGATCTTTTATATCTGGCCGGTTCGCTGGAAAGCGCCGGTGTGGAATGCCGAATTCGGGACTACCCGGCGCTGGGGGAATCCTGGGATGCGCTTCGGCAGGAGTTGCAAGAGTTCCATCCAAATGCGCTCATCCTTTCGGTTACCACGCCGACCCTGGAAGAGGATCTGAAAGCCGCCATCGTTGCAAAAGAGATCGACCCGTCAATCTGCACCATCACCAAAGGTCCGCATTTCCATCGCCTGGACCTGGATGCCCTAAGAAGCTACCCCGCGCTGGACATTATCATGCGCGGCGAATACGAGGAAACTATTGTCGAGCTGGCACAAGAACATCCCTTGCCGGAAATCGCCGGTATCTCCTATCGCAAACAGGGAGAGCCTGTGCGAAATGCAGATCGTCCGTTTGTGGACGACTTGGATCGCATTCCGTTTCCGGCTCGCCATCTAATCAATAACACTCTGTATTACCGTCCCGATACCGGGGCAGTCCAGACCACCATAGTCACCAGCCGGGGTTGTCCGTACCCGTGTATCTTCTGCCTGGCAGGAGAGGTATCCGGCAAAAAAGCGAGGGTCCGGTCGCCTCAAAATGTGCTGGCGGAGGTGAGAGAATGTGTCCAGTGCCACGGCATCCGGGATTTCCTCTTTCGCTCCGATTTATTTACTTCTAACCGCCAGTGGGTACTAGACTTATGTAAGACAATTCAAGATTCAGGATTAAGCATTTCCTGGTCCTGCAACAGCCGGGTAGACACCATTGATACCCAAATGCTGGCTGCAATGAAACAAGCGGGGTGCTGGCTGATCGCATTCGGTGTGGAGAGCGGGAGCCGCGAGCTTCTTAAAAAAATGCGAAAAGCAACCGACCTGGAGACAGCCGAGAGGACACTTCGCCTGTGTCGGCAGGCCGGAATCAAGTCCAGTGTTTATTTTGTGATCGGGCTGCCTTGGGAGACACGGGCGACTTATGAGGAATCCGTGGCATTCGCCAAACGTCTCGACCCCGATTTTCTGGAGGTTTTTTTCGCGTACCCGTTTCATGGGACGGAGTTCTATTCTATCGCTGTGCAGGAAGGACTTCTATCGGACGGAGAAATTCCACATGAAGGATACAATCATCCCTCCATCCCGACGCTTTATCTCGACAAGCAGCAACTGGCCGGACTTCGGAAAGAGTTTCTGCGGTCGTTCTATCTGCGCCCGCGATTCATTTTCCGGACATTGTGGAATACAAAATCTCCAAGGGTCTTCTGGAATTACCTGGTTTATGGAAGCCGACAATTGGTAGACTTTTTAAAAGGGTGAAGGATGAATGAGGAAGGATGAAATGACAAGCACGGAGGCCTGTCCCACCAGTAGGCCAGGCGTCTCTGCCTGGTAGTAGGCCAGGCGTCCCTGCCTGGCAGTAGGCCAGGCGTCCCTGCCTGGCAGTAGGCCAGGCGTCCCTGCCTGGCAGTAGGCCAGGCGTCTCTGCCTGGTAGCAGGCCAGGCGTCCCTGCCTGGCAGTAGGCCAGGCGTCCCTGCCTGGCAGTAGGCCAGGCGTCCCTGCCTGGTACAGTAGGCCAGGCGTCTCTGCCTGGTAGCAGGCCAGGCGTCTCTGCCTGGCAATTGATTTCAGTAGTAGGCCAGGCGTCCCTGCCTGGCAGTAGGCCAGGCGTCCCTGCCTGGCAGTAGGCCAGGCGTCTCTGCCTGGCAGTAGGCCAGGCGTCCCTGCCTGGCAATTGATTTCAGTAGGCCAGGCGTCTCTGCCTGGTAGTAGGCCAGGCGTCTCTGCCTGGTAGTAGGCCAGGCGTCTCTGCCTGGCAGTAGGCCAGGCGTCCCTGCCTGGTACAGTAGGCCAGGCGTCTCTGCCTGGCTGTCAGCGGAATACAAACCATGCGCGTCTTACTATTAAATCCGCCTGCCGATCAGCCGTACCTGCGGGATTACTATTGCAGCCATTCGGCGAAGGCGAACTACTTCTGGCATCCCTATGACCTGCTGGTTCAAAGCGGATTCCTCTCGAACCGGCATGAGGTCTTTGCATTAGATGCCAATGTATTGGGGCTGTCGTTCGATGCAGCGCGGCGACGGGTTGAGGACATCAAGCCGGAAGCCATTTTCCTCCTGACCGGCGCGGCCAGTTGGCGGAACGATTTCGCTTTTATGGACAGCCTGAATGTTCCTCCATCTATGCCCGTTGTTGCCACGGGGGACCTGATGCTCTCCAAGGGGGCAGAATACCTGGAGCGAACACCCTGGCTCACAGCAGTGTTGCAGGATTTCACCGTGGATACCGTTGCGACCTACCTGGCCCTTTGGGACCCAAACCGGCGCGGCCCGCACTATGATGTTGAATTGCCTCATTTGCAGTATCGCACGGGCAATGAAATCCATCAGGGTCCACGCCCACGGGAAAGCCGCTTCACACTGCCGCTCCCCCGTGTCGATCTGTTCCCGATGAACCGATATCGCATCCCGCACGGGAAATACCGTCATTTCTGGTCTACATTGACCGATTTCGGATGTCCATTCCATTGCAGTTTCTGTGTAAGCGGAACACTGCCTTACAAAACACGCGATCCGGACAATGTGATGCGGGAACTTCGCTACGCCCGCGACTTGGGATACAGGGAACTATGGGTGAAAGATGTCACCTTCGGGGTGAATCGAAAACACACCCAGGAATTCCTGCACCTGTTAGCGAAGGAGAATCTCGGATTCTCCTGGGTGGCGCTGTCGCGGGTGGATGTGGTCAACGAGGAATTGCTGGAGCGGATGGCGCGGACTGGATGCCATACCATTCAGCTCGGTGTGGAATCGGCGGATGAATCCATCCTCCGGACGATCGACAAGCAGATCAGTCCCCAACGAGTGAAGCAGATTTTCGCTCTCTGCCGACGGTTGGGGATACGGACATTGGCGCACTTCATTATCGGTCTGCCGGGAGAAACAGAAGAAAGCGCACAGCGGACCATTGAATTTGCCAAGGAACTGGAGCCGGATTTTGCCTCGTTCAACATCGCTACACCCAAAGTAGGAACTCCCTTGCGCGCACAGGCCATTGAGAAAGGCTGGACAGATGCCGAGGTGGATACGCTGGATAATTCCACTGCGTTTCCATCCATGGAGATCGGATCGCTTTCCTCTCAGCGGGTGTGGGAGTTGCGGAACCGGGCGATCCGCGAGTTTCACCTGCGACCGCGATACCTGGTGCGTAAAACATTGGGCGTGCGCTCGGTGTGGGAGTTGTCCCGGTCCATCCAAAACGCGATAGCGCTTCTGCGCTCCACGCGTGGCTCTCCCAAAGGTGGAGAATCCCTGTAAGCCGTGTCTGTACGCTGTCTTGAAGAAAGTCGACCGTCTCCCCTTCCGTTCGAGAAAGGGTTGAGGTGAGGGGATGCTGTGACCCAGCTGTGACCGACCTTGTCACCTTGTCTTGTATCTGTCGAGCGGGAAGATATAATAATAAATTGTTTGCCTGTCGGAGGTTACCTGGTCGAGCAAGTCCGGGAAAGTCCCGAAAACAGATCTGCTGTCGGGATGCTTCCTGTTTCCTGTTCGGGGGAATTGACCAATCGAGGGTGGGTAGCTCAGCTGGCAGAGCATGGGACTTTTAATCCCAGGGCCGCGGGTTCGACCCCCGCCCCACTCATCGACGGACACGATAGATTGTTGTCCCCATCGTCTAGTGGTTAGGACACAGGCCTTTCAAGCCTGCAACACGGGTTCAACCCCCGTTGGGGACGTTTCTTCTTTTCTTTGATTCATATCGCCCTTCCCTTTGACTTCCACCGTTTAAAAAATAATATCGTTTGGTTGAAAATGAGGCTATTTTGTGTAGCCAGGAGTGTATTATATCCCATGGAGGATGTCCAATGCGTCGCGCTTTCACACTGATTGAACTGCTGATTGTGGTGGCTATTATCGGGATTCTCGCGGCGATCGCCGTGCCGAATTTCCTCAACGCCCGGGTCCGTGCAAAAGTTGCCAAGGTGGACTCGGATATGAACGCCCTCTCCAAGGCGCTGGAGATGTATTTGCTTGACAACAATTCCTATCCGGGCGATCACGACCTGGATGAGTATACCGGGGCTCAGCGCGGGCTGTTTCGCCTCACCAGTCCAATCTCCTACATTGCCTCTCTCCCCAGCGATCCCTTTATTGAAAAGACCTTAGCGACAACACTCGGGCTTGGGAACTCAAATGCCTATGCTTCAAACGGCCGGCCGGACTACGAATTGGGCTCCGGCGCCGACAACGGTGGCACGCAAAAAGTACAGGCCTACAGCCTGATGAGCTACGGTCCGGATTACTTAGATGACAATGCCAACCATGATTCTTTCCCGTTTGGAACGGATATGGATCGCTACAGTCCGACCAATGGCATCCGCTCCCCCGGCAACATTTTCAAGTTTGGCGGTGATTATATGGCGGGTTGTATTATCCTGGATTGGGGCAAGGAACTTCTTGGAAGCAAGTGCGGGGGATAAGAAGTGTGCTGCTCTGCATCCCTTACCGCACCGGAACCAGCAGCTGTTGGCCCGGTTTAATCGCGTCGGACCTCATGCCGTTGAGAGTCTTCAGGCGTGATACCGTCGTGTCGTACCGTTGTGCAATGGAGTGCAACGAATCCCCGCGTTGAATGCGATACTTCGCTGTTCGAGACAGGCTGGGTGGATCGGCCTCCGAGCTCTGTGCGGTCGCACGAGCCGGAACCCGGATTGTCTGACCCGGCTCAAGACGACCGCTCTTAAGGCGGTTCGTTTTCATCAACTCATTGATCGATGTCCCATAGCGCCGGGAAATCTCAAATAAGGTGTCGCCCGACCGGACCGTATAACTCTCCGTCAACGGCGAGGAATTCACTTTCGGAATCTTGATCTCCTCGCCCAACAGAACGGATGTCCCGCGCCCTTTGCCGTTGATTTTCTGCAGGGTTGTGACATTCGTTCCGTATTCCTCTGCAATGGTGAACAGCGACTCTCCTTTTTTGACCACATGAATATCGTATTTCTCATCGGGAACAGCCACCTTCTGCGGCTCAAACTCGATCTCTTTATAGACCTCGCCGTTGCAGCGATCCTGGAAAAACAGCGCAATTCCCTGGTAAAGAGATCGAGCCAGTTTCCATCGAAACTCAGTGGTTTTCAGGTTTCGAGCATCCTGGGGGTTGGATAGAAAAGCCAGTTCCACAAGCGCGGAGGGCATTGCTAGGGTACGCAGCACACGGAATCCCCTGGTTTTGATCGGCGGATCGCGTGGCACGAGTCCACGGACACCGAGCAGCTCTTTTTTCAGGTATTCGACAAACAGTGCGGTTTCTTCCACTGTGATATCGCGCTGCATGGCGAACAGCAGCTTGCCCACTTCCGCGTCCACCTGCGAGTCCGGCAGGTCCAGATCGAGCGCGGCCAGGTCGCTGTTGTCTACGTCCTCGATTTGCTTGGCATATTCCGATTGCGAGCCATCGCGTCCCAGGCAAAAGATTTCGAATCCACGCGCCTCCGCACGCCGTTGAACGCCGGGGCACCAATTCAAATGCAAAGAAATAAACACATCTCCGCGCATTCGCCGCGCAAATTCCAGGCGAGCGCCAAGGCTCTTGTTTTTAAGGTCTTTCCAGGCGCCGGAATAGTCATCTTTTCCCATCACGGGAAGGTAATCGCCATCGCGGGTCAGGTAGGCTTTCATATTCTCGGTTTGGTTAATCAGCTCCGCCAGCTTCCTTGCGATGTCCAGGACAATTGTTTTCTCTTCCAGGTCATAAGAAGAGTTTTGACATCCGGGGTCCAGCCACCCATGCCCGGGATCGATGATGACGATTCGTTTCCCCTCTGCGCGAAGCCGTTTCGCCTCTTCTTCCATGGCCGCCTCATAAAGTATTCCCTGCGGCTGATCGATCAGCAGAATGATCTGTCCGCTTCCATTCCAGCTCAGCGGTCGATGCACGACCTCGTCGGTCGGCACTCCGGGCTGAAGATGGACTATCACTTGGGTGGAATGCTTCTCGCGGTTTTCCTCCACACGGACACGTTGAATCGCGCCTTTTCCGATATCGCGTTCCCACGGGGTATCCCCACGGCTGACATCCGGCATGTCAATGCAGACTTTTCCGCCATCCATCGGAATGAACCGATAGTCCGAAACGCCGGATTTTGTCTTAATCAATACGATGCTGAATGCGGGATGATCGGTCACAACATCGACCGAATGCAGGACATTGGCGCTGCCGAAATTAAGTTGTAAACCAAATAAAATCAATAAAATAGCGAGGCGGATGAGATTTGGGCAAACCACAATACGTCTCCGTTTCCTACTCCTCGTTATTCGCCACCCGAACCGACAAATGCGGATTCCCGCATTCTCTTTTGTCGGCATATTCACATACAACCTTAAGTATCTTAGCCTTAGAACACCCGGTTTGTCAACAACTATCAACCCAGTAATCTTAACCCTCGGAAGTTGGCCGGAAATTACAGATCCCTTAAGTGCGCGCGGACCTCATCAAGATCCCTTTGGCGGCAAGGCCGAATGGGGTTCTCTTTCTCGACCGCATCAATGAATTTCTGGAAGTAAGTTGTCGCCCTCTTCTTCTCCTCGCGTTTCTCATAAGCCAGAGCCAGATTGTAGAATAACTCGGGGACATCCAGCCCCATCGCTTCGGCATCCTCAAGGGATTTCAATCCTTGCGCCAATTTTCCCGCTCTGCACAACAGCGCTCCCGTGTTGTAATGATCCAGGGCCGTCAGAGGTTTCCAGCCTAGTTTGGCTTTCATATTATGGATCTCTTCTCCAGGAAGCGAATAGAACAGGGTCCAACCGTAACGTTCGAACGCATATCCTTCACTTTCCTTGAGAAGGCCCTGAAAACGTTTTTTTTCAAACTCGTACAGATCGACCATCGAAACATTCTCCCTTTATGAAAGCCGGTTTATATCCGGCTTTCGTTCTCGGTCATTTTGCGGTTGAGATTATAGACAAACGCCAGGACTTCTGCCACGGCTTTATAGAGTTCCGGCGGAATCACATCCCCGAGTTCGACCTTTGCGAGGACTTCCACCAGGTCGGGATCCTGATAAAGCGGAATATCATATTCCTTCGCGATTGCCAGAATCTGTTCGGCGATGTAGCCGGAACCTTTGGCGACCACATGGGGTGCGCTGTCTTCCCCGCGTCGATACCGCAATGCGACGGCTTTCTTGCGGGGCGGGGATATGTCGTGTTCCGGTTCCATCTGGTCGTTTTTCCGCGATCGGTGAATTATCAGGCTACCATGAACCGTATCTTTCGGGCCACCGAACCCCTGGGATGCGGCTCGATCAAACCGCCGAATCCTTGTATGATCCGCTTCTGTGTGGCAGCATCAATATCGTCACACAAATCCATCCGGTGACCATTATTTGCCGTCAGGCACGGAAAGGAAATATCATGTCGAGCGAATCGGAAATCACCAGAAGATCTTTCGTCAAAACAACTGCTGGAGGCAGTCTGGCTCTGAGTCTTGGAGGTCTTGCGTGCAAGACCACGGGGACAAAGGCCGCTGCTCCCGGGATTGCCGCCACAAGGTTGGCGAACGAGTCCATTCAAATCGGAGTCATCGGTATCGGCGGCAGAGGTCGGTACCTGCTTGATAAAGCCATCGAACTGAGCAACGACAAAAACATCAACTGCAAGGTTGTTGCTGTTTGCGATGTTTACGCCAAACGTCGAAACGCAGCGGCTCAGAAAGCCGCTGCGCAAGGATTTGAGTTCTACCGAGATTTATTGGACCGTGCCGATATCAATGCGGTCATCATTGCCACGCCCGACCATTGGCACGCGCCGATGGCCCTCGATGCGATCAACGCAGGGAAAGACGTTTACCTTGAGAAACCGATGACCCATACCGTCGATGAAGCGCGCCAAGTTCACGAAGCCGTACTTCGCACGGGTGCGGTACTCCAGGTCGGGAGTCAGACCACTTCCAGCGACCAGTGGTGGAAAGCCCGTGAGGTCGTCGCAAAAGGGATGCTCGGCAAGATGCTCATGTCCCAGGGGTCGTATCACCGCAATTCCAAGGAGGGTGAGTGGAATTACAGCATCGATCCAGGGGCAGGCCCTGATGGGAAAGGCGATGATTTCATCAACTGGAAAGAATGGCTCGGACCTGCGCCCGCACGGGAGTGGGACCCCGAACGGTTCTTCCGATTCCGCAAGTTCTGGGACTATTCCGGTGGCATCGCCACAGACCTCTTCTATCATGTGATCGCCCCCCTCAATCTTGTTTGGGGGGAGGGCGAATTTCCGTACCGGGTTGTGGGAACCGGTGGAATCTGGTGTTTCCATGACAGGGAAGTACCCGATACCTTCATGCTCTGTGCCGATTATCCCACCGGGCATTCTGTAGTCCTTTCATCCTCCATGGCCAACGACACCCACATTCCGGGCTTGATTCGCGGGCACGAGGCCACTCTGATTATGGTAGAACATGGAGAGTTTGAGGGAAGCACGCCGTATATCACGGTGGAGGCTCAGCGCGCTTTCCGTGAGGATTTCACCAACAAGTGGGGCCGGGACAAAATCGTCATCAAGACCGAGCCGGAAAAAAGGGATGACCACATGGTCAACTGGCTGCGTTGCATTCGGACAAGAGAGAAACCTGTTCTGCACTCCGAATTGGGGTACAAGGCTATGGCGGCGATCGGGATGTCCGTTCAGTCATTCCGCGAAGGTAAGGTTCTCTATTTCGATTCGGAAAAACAGAAAGTCGTTACCGAGCCGCCGAAAATCAGGGCGTGAGAGGTTGAGAATCGCTCTGCTTGCATCACTGGGGGCGCATGTCCATGCGCCCCTTTTGATTGGTATCTTTACTATTCCAGCGCCGGATCATCGAACAGGGTTCTTTCCATGCTGGGCAGACTGGGCGGTTTGCGAAGTTCCGGGGGAACGGGGGGCAACTCATCGGCCGAGAAACATGGTCCTTCGCATACAGCCTCCAGAAGGTCGGCTTGTTCGGGATATCCCGCCACGGTTGCCTCCAATACCCACAGCAGTTCCAGCAATTCCGTTGTAAACTCGCCGGTCCAGCATTCGGGGCGGATATCGTCCAATGGGGAGGATTTCCTGCCCGCGCCCCTTTTCATACGGTACTTGAGCCATGACTGCACGACCTTGAGGCCGGAAACCTCAAATTCGTAAACCTCAGGCGCGACCGGGCGAAACTCGCCGTCGCCCACATGCAGCGTTCGTGTGGATTCTTCATACTGAAACGATTCGGGATACCCATCCGGTTTGCCCGGCACGGCTTTCACACATCGTGCCTTCCCCCTGGGAATCTGTCCGGGATTCTTTCCTTTGGGGATGAATCGTTCGCCGTATGTGTGCAGCCAGAGCAATCGTTTTCCCGCCCGACAAATCTTTGTAAACAATCCGGCATCTTTGGTGATTGGGACTCGCACTTCGCGCGTCCCCAGTTCATCTGCATAGCGTGACGTAAACGCCGGTTGCGCCAACACACCGTAAATGTATGCCAGAAAATCTTCCGGTGTCACTTTTCGGTTATATGTTCCCGTAAGCAAGTCAAGCAGGCCAGGCAGGATATTTGGCTCCGTTGCATTGGAGCTGCGGTAAAGGGGCAAAATATCCTTTCCACCACGCCCCGCAAAATAGTGGCGGTCGAGAACATGGGATGAACACATAATGGCCGCTCCGGCTCCCAGCTCAAGAACGACTGAACCGGCCAGGAAT
>Ga0116149_1002353_pt1 | contig 20898 bp, 14 predicted proteins | sample AD_UKC057_MetaG_FD_89787 | JGI IMG/M metagenome (GOLD analysis project Ga0116149, IMG submission 89787) | Active sludge microbial communities of municipal wastewater-treating anaerobic digesters from USA - AD_UKC057_MetaG | ecosystem: Engineered > Bioreactor > Anaerobic > Digestate | place: USA... | reverse complement strand
GACCAGGTGCAGTTCGCTCTCGTTCGCGCCGGTGCCCTTCCACAACTGGCCGCCGCCCTGCAGCAGCCACACGGGAGCGACGGTGTCGCTGTGCGTGAAGTCCCACACGCCGATGCCGCTGCCGATGAAGCCCTTGCGCCCGAACCACCGGTTGATCTCGGCCTCAGCGAACAGGCTGGTGTTGTCGGTCTCGTCGAAGTTGATCGCCACGCCGAGAGCCGGCGCGATCCGCCAGCCCGGTGCGATGCGAAGGTCGGGACCGGCCTTGATCCCGAGCAGCGGCGCGCAGACGCCGCGCTCTGCCACGAGGGCCCCGGCGACCGGCGCCGCGAGTGCGACCTCGCGGAGCCGCCGCTCCTTGCCGAACGCACCGTCCACGAAGAAGTCGATGCGGTCGCGGCGGTCGGCCTCGAGGCGGGCGGCCTCGGCTTCGGCAGCCAGGCGCGCCTCCTCGGCCTTGCGCGCCTCTTCGGCCTTGCGCGCCTCTTCGGCCCGGCGGGCCTCTTCGGCCTTGCGGGCCTCTTCGGCCTTGCGCGCTTCCTCGGCCTTGCGCGCTTCCTCGGCCTTGCGGGCGGCCTCTTCCTGCGCCTTGCGCGCCTCCTCGGCCTTGCGGGCCTCCTCGGCGATCGCCTTCGGGCTGCGCTCACTCGACTTCAACGCGAGGTTGCCGCAGGCCTTCGGCAGCACGAAGTGGTAGAGCGTCTCGCCGTCATCCACGTCGAACTGCCACGCGGGGAACGGCCGCCGGCCGCCCCACCGGACGTTCCGGATGATGTTGGCTTTGCCGCGTGACTGCGTGCCCATCCAGGCCATCGTGTCGCCGACCTGGAAGGGCTGGTCGCGAAGCTGGTTCGCGTCGCCCGACGAGAGGATTGAGATGACCTCGTCGGCGGCCGCCTTGCTGACGCCCGCCTGGTCGAGAACACCGGCGACGCGCGCGCGCGTCCGCGGCCGCGACATCTCGCGCTTGAGCTGCTGCACGTTCCGAATCTGGCAGATCAACGCGGTCGATCCGCCGAGCCGCGTGGCTGTCCGGTACTGGTCGCCCGCGGCCTGCGCCGACTGCCCGGTCGTCCCGACCGACTGGGGAGCCGACTGCGCCAGGGAGACGCCAGCGCCCAGAACGAGCGCGAGGGCTACCAACCCTGACACCTTGAGCAGACGAGAGAAGCTGAAGGGTTTCATGATCGCTCCGTTGTAGGGAGAGAAACCATCCCAGCCATAATACTACGGGACAAGCGGCAGATCGCGCATTTCAGCCGGCTGGCCCGCACTTTCCTGCACGGTCCTGCGACGGCAGTGGCCGGCTCCTCCTCGCGCTCGACGAGGCAGCCTTGCACGCGGCGACGCCGCGCGACGGCCTGACTCGGCCGGAACAAGCGAGATCCGTTCCAGAAGCACGGCACCACGGTGCGTGCGGCGATCCGTGCGATACTGCCGCAGACTCGGCGTGTGTCCCTTGGGAGTGGATCGATGCAGCCTGCCGACGGATCCGAGGCCCGTGTTTACCTTCCCGACACCAACGTGCTCGTCAACGATCCGGACTCGCTGTTCAAGCTCGGCCGCGGCAACGTGGTCGTGATCCCGTACCCGGTCGTGCGGGAGTTGGATCACTTGAAGGACGCGCTGAACGGGACGGGCGCGGCCGCGCGGCGCGTGGTGCACCTGCTGGACGACTACCAGTCGGGGCGCGAGCCATCACGCCTGGTCGAGGGAATCCCGCTTCCCGAGTCGGGCCTGCTGATCTTCGACGACAACGTCCTCAGCGAGGTCGACGCGTGGGACGGGTTCGACCACCGCAGCAACGACGACCGGATCATCCTGCTCGCGAGGAAATGGAAGCGGCTGCGTCCCGGGGCTCACGTCAGCGTCGTCACGCGAGACGTCGCAATGCGGGTGAAGGCGCGGCCCCTCGGCGTGCTGGCCGAGGACTACCGCGACGACAAGAGGATCTCGTCGCTCGACCAGCTGTACTCGGGAGCGGCGACGATCGAGGTTCCCGAGGCGTGCTCGTCGCTGTTGACCGACCTCCACCGCGAAACCCGCGTCGAGGCGTCACGCGTCCTGGAGGTCGCGCCGCCCGGAGGCTTGCTGCCGAACCAGTGCTGCACGATCCGCACGGCCGAAACGGGCAAGGCGGCCCACGCGATCTACAAGGCGGGAAGCCCGCCGTACTTCAGGGTGGTGAGGAAGCCGGAGTCGGAGCGCGGGATCACACCGGTGAACGCCGAGCAGGCCTTCGCTCACGCGCTGTTGTCCGACCCGGAGATCTCGCTGGTCACCCTCGCCGGCAGCGCCGGGTCGGGCAAGACGCTGATGGCCCTGCTCGCCGCCTACCAGCAGCTTCGCGAGGGTTACGCGAGGCTGATCATCTACAGGCCGAACATCGAGATCGGCCAGTCGCTCGGGTTCCTCCCCGGGACGCTCGACGAGAAGTTCGCACCGTGGACCCGCCCCGTCATCGACAACCTCGAGCTGATCCTGCGCGGCCTCACGCGCGGGGGGGGCATCGTCTCGCTGGAGGAGGCGGGCCGGGCCGGCGGCCGGGCGGGGCGGAAGGAGGAGCCGCCACGTGCGGTCGCCGACCTGCAGGAGCTGGTGGCGCGCGAGATCATCGAGATTGCGCCGATCTCCTACCTGCGCGGCCGCAGCATCCACGAGGCCTTCATCGTCGCCGACGAGGCGCAGAACATGAATCACCACGAGGTGAAGACGCTGCTGACGCGCAGCGGCCAGGGCACCAAGGTGGTGTTCACCGGCGACCCCGACCAGGTGGACGTGCCCGACTCGAGCGCCGTCACCAACGGCCTCATCCAGCTCGTCGAGCGCTTCAAGGGACAGCAGGAGTTCGGCCACCTGACGATGACCACGACGGTGCGCTCGCGCCTGGCGGCGCTTGCCGCAAGCCTTCTCTAGGTGTGAGGGCGGCCACAAGGGCCGCCCCTACCTCACATATCCAAGGCTCCTGAGGCGGTCGAGCATCTCCCGGTCGAGGGGTGAGCTGCCGGCGGGCCGAGGCGCGACCTCGCGGCGACCGTAGGTGTCGACCTGCCGCGGCGGGTGCGCCTCCACGAATGCGGGATCGAAGAGCGCGAACGCCGGACGGCCGGGCAGCTCGCGGCTGATTGGGATTCCCAGCGCGTAGAGGAGCGTCGGCACGACGTCGGCGCGCTCACCGTCGCTCGCCGTCGTTCCCCGGAACGGCCCGCCGTGCAACGCGAGGACGCCGGGACGCGGCTCCCGCGGCGGGGAACCGCTCGCATCGCTCGCGCGCGGCGAGCGTCCGGGGTCGGTGATGAAGGCGACCGGGCGGTCGGGTCGTTCAGCGAGCGGCTTCAGCAGGCGGTCGAGGAAGACGTGGTACCGTTCGACCACCTCGACGCGGGCGGCCAACGCCGACGGGGGGAGGCCGCTGCCGCCGCGCACGAGCAGCTCGTATTGCGCAATGTCGAGTCCCGGCAGGTAAACGGCCTCGAGGTCGAAGCGCTCGCTCCCCGGCTCGCCGGCGGCGAGGAGCAGCGTCAGCCTGACCGCGAGGGCGTCCTGCAGCGCCGCGCGCCGGAGCGCCGCGGCCGCTTCGCCTTCGACGGGAAACCCGAGTTCGACTTCCCGGGCAGCCTCCTGCCGCAACCGCGGCCAGACCCCCTGCAACCGCGGATAGAGGCTGGCGGGTGCGATCTCGGCGTCGAGGGCTCCGCCCCGCTCGAGGCGCAACACGGCCCGGTCGCTCAAGACGGTTCCGGTTCCCTCCGCAGGCCAGGTTGCCCACCAGTTCACGACCGCGGTTGAAAGGCCGGCCTCCGCGGCCACCTCCCAGAACGTCTTCACCCGGCGCTCCATCCCGGTGATGAGCGCGGGGCGGGTGAGGCGCAGCAGGTCGGTCGCCGCCGCGATCGATCCGGCAAGCCCGGAGTCGCGCAGCGCCGCGCGTCCTCCGATCCCGCTCACCCGCCGGGCCTCGATGCCGCCCACGCCGTGAACCTGCGGAGACATCCCGGTCGCCAGCGAGGTCCAGGTGCGCGCGGGATCTGGCGCGTCGGACGGCTCGAGACGCAGCCGGGGGCCGGTCACCATCCGCGCAAGCACCGGCACCTTCCCCTGCGCTTCGAGTCGCTCCACGAGGCTCAGGTCAACGCCATCGATCGCCAGGACGGTCAGCCGAACACCCGTGGGGGCACGGCCGAGCGACGATGGGGGCGGCGCGGAACCGGCGCCCTCGCCGCGCGTGGTCGTCCACAACAACATCGCGGCGCCGGCAAACGCGGCGATCCCGAGCGCGGCGCGCGCGGTCCACCGCCGGCGGAAGGGGCCGCGCCTCGCCGGTGCCGGGCCACTTCCCCGCGCGATCAGAGCGAGCGTCGTGACGTGGGCGGCGTGTCCCAGCAAGAGGGAAACGAAGGCCGCCCAGGCGAGCACGACCGCCGTGCGGGCGCCGGCAAGCCGGATGCTGCCCTCGGGGTTCACGGCACGCCACCAGAGCACCAGGTAGGCAAGGCAGCCCGCGCCCACGAGCACGCCGGCCGCGCGGGCGAGCAGCGTCGCGCGAGCGGCCATGCGCTCGCCGCCGGTCCGAGCCGCCAGGCTCCCGAGCAGCACGCTCACGCCGAATGCGAAGAGCGCCACCGCGACGCCGAACAGCGCCGACAGGTACAGCGTCAGCACGACCCCGTCCCGGACCCCGGTGACGAGGCCCGGCAGGCGGGCGGCGAGCGCGATCGCCGCCGAGGGGCCGAGCAGCAGCGCCGCCAGGACGCCGACCCGCGCGCTCGCGCGGCCGGCGACGGCCAACAGGCCCCGCCCCCCACTGGCCGCCCCGAGCACGAACCGGTCCACCCCGGCGTCGAGGTAGCCGAGGTCGCGGAGACGGGCGCGCAGGTCGTCGACGTTGGCCACGGGGTAATCGTAATAGGGGCTGGGGGCTGGGGGCTAGCTCCGACGTGCCGCGACGAAGTCGGCGAGCTGGCGAAGACGAGAGGCGCGGGCGCCGAAGGGCGCGAGCGCGGCCACGGCGGTGTCGCACAGCTCCCGCGCCAGCTGGCGCGCTCCCTCCACGCCGCTGAACGAGACGAAGGTCGTCTTGCGGGCGTCGGCAAGCCGCGCCTTCCCCGTCTCGGCCGGGTCGCCCTCGACGTCGAGCAGGTCGTCCACGATCTGGAACGCGAGCCCGAGGTTCTTCGCGTAGGCCGACAGTGCGGCCGACTGGTCAGGACGCCCCCCGGCCGTCACGGCGCCGGCGACGGCGGCCGCCACGAACAGCGCACCCGTCTTCCAGCGGTGAATCCGCTCCAGGGTCTCGAACGAGATCGTCCCTGCCGCCGCCTGCAGGTCCTCCACCTCGCCGGCGATCAACCCTTCCGACCCGACGGCACCCGCCAGGAGGGCGGTGAGCCGCTGCGCTGCCGGCGCGTCGTACGATCGGGCGATCGTCGCGAACGCGAGGTCGAACAGGTTGAAGGCGGCCATCAGCGCCATGGCCTCCCCGTGCGCCACGTGGTTGGCCGGCCGGCCCCGCCGAAGCGCCGCGTCGTCGAGCGCGGGAAGGTCGTCGAGGATCAGTGACGAGGCGTGCACCAGCTCGATCGCGGCCGCGGCCGGGAGCGCGGCCTCGGCGCCGCCGCCGCACACCTCGGCCGAGAGCAGCGTGAGCACCGCCCGCACCCGCTTCGACGGCGCGAGCAGCGTGTATCGCATGGCGCGGTGCAAGACCGGCGGCGCCTGGTCCTTGGGCGGCACGAGCCGATCCAGCTCGCGGTCAATCCGCTCGAGGTGTTCGGCAATGAATGGAGGGAGTTTCATTCCAGCCTTAGAAGAATGCAATCGGCAGCAGGGTCGCGGCAGCGAGCGCCGCAAGCGACGCCAGGCCGAGCGTGCCGGTCCGGCGATCGGCGAAGAGGAACGCGTACACCCCCTTGACCAGGTTGTTGCTCGCGACCGTGACGAGCACGGCGACGGCAGCCACGCCCAGCGGGGTCGCCTGCCTGGCCGCCTGCGTCATGCTCATGATGAACGGGTCCACGTCGGCGACGCCCATCACGGCCCCGAGGACGTACACGCCAACGCTGCCCAGGCGCGTGACGGCCAGGTCGGTGGCCGCGAGCATGACCACGAAGAGCGCGCCGAACAGGAGCGCGGCCCTCAGCTCGAGCGGGTTGCGTGCCACGAACTGCCTCGCTGGGACGCTCGCCCGCGGGTCGGGGATCCGGGCCAGGAACAATCCGCCGACGATGGCCGCCGCGGCAAGGCCGAGGAACGAGGGCGCAAGCCGCGAGGCCAGCTCGCCGTTGAAGAGCGCCAGCAGCGCGATCAGCCGAAGGAACATCGTGCCCGACGCGACCAGCATCGCGCCCGAGAACAGGTGCGGGCGATTTTCGCCGCCCGCTCGCCGTGCCAGCACCACCGTCATCACCGTCGACGAGTAGGCCCCGCCGAGCAGCGCGCCGAGCACGATGCCGCCGCGGCCGCGGGTGGCCCGTTGAAACACGTAGCTGGCGTACGAGAGGCCGCTCACCGCCACCACCACGAGCCAGGTCCGGAAGGGGTTGATCCCGAACGGGCCGAGGGGCTGGTTCGGCAGGGCCGGCAGGATCACGGCGCTCAACAGCAGGAACTTTGCGAACGTCAGGATCTCGGCCGGCTCGGCCCGCCGGGCCATCGACTCGAGCACGACCTTCAGCTCGAGCAGCAGCAGGCTGACGACGCCCAGCGTGGTCGCCACCCAGAAGTGACCGGTCCGGACCAGCGCGCCTATCAAGTACGTCACCAGCGCCGACATCTCCGAGGTGGCGCCGGCGAGCGACGACTGCCCGATCTTGTGCCGGTAGGCGACCAGCATGAAGGCCGAAACCACCGCGAACCCGACCGCCACCGGGGCGATCTGGCCGCCCGACAGCATCGCCGTCGCGTAGCCGATCAGGCCGATCAGCGGAAAGGTGCGGACACCGCCGAACGAGTAGTCGCCCTCGCCCTTGTGCTCCTCGCGCTCGAGGCCGACCAGGAACGACAGGAAGAGCACGAGCAGGATCTCGGCGCCCTCCCGGGGCATCAGTTGCTGGAGCTGGTTCAACGGGCACCTCGCCGGACAGATGTCGCCGGCTGACGGCGGGCGGGGCACCGCCGGACGCGTGCCGGCCGCCGCCTCAAGGTACGCGGCGTCGGCGCATGTTACCGCGAACCTCCGGCCGCCCGCGCGGCGACGCGCGCGCCGTCACCGACGGCATCGGGCGGGTGGACGATCACCACCTCCCCCGACCGGAGTCCCGCGAGGATCTCGGCGGTGGTGCCGCCGCGCTGGCCGACTTGCACGTCGCGCCGCGCCGCGCGGCCGTCCTCGACGGTGAACACGGCCCATCCATCCCCGTCACGGAACAGGCTGCCCGACGGCGCCCGAACGACCCGCGCCCGCTCCCAGACGACGACCCGGGCCTCGACACGATATCCGTCGCCGAGCGCCTGCCACGCCGATCGAGGGTCGTCGAAGTCGATGACCACCCACACCCGTTGCTCCTCGACACCGAGGGCGGACACCTTCAGGAAGCCCGAGGGCTCGATGCGCCGGACGCGCCCGTTGAGGGGCGCCGGCCCGCCCCACTGCTCGATCGACACCTTCTGGCCCGGCTCGATCCGCACGGCGTCGGCCGACAGGAAGTCGGCGATGACCTCGAGCGACGAGGTGTCCGCGATCTCGAGGAGGGGCTCGCCCTGCGGCACAACCGCCTCGCTCTCGCGCAGCCGCCGCAGGACGACGCCGTCCGCCGGCGCGCGGAGCGCGAGGGCCTGCCCCGTGCGGCTTCCCGATGCCGGGGCCGCCGGCGTGATCAGCGCGGCGCGGGCAACCTCGAGTTCGTGGGCCGCACCGTTCACCGCCGCTTCGGCGGCAGCGAGCGCGCGTGCGCGTGCCGCCGCCTCCGTTTCGGCCGCCTCCAGCGCCTGGGCCGAGATGACGCCTGCCTCCTCCAGCCGCCGGGCCCGGTCCCGCTCGACTGCCGCGAACCCGGCCTCCGTCCGGGCCCGCTCGCGCTCGGCGCGGGCCCGCGCCAGCGCCGCCTCCGCCGCCTGCACGCGCGCGGCGCCTTCAGCGCTCGCGCGGACGTCGAGCAGCGGCGGCACGGCGGGCAGAAACGTCGCGACCACCGTCTTGCCGGCCGCAACCGGGTCGCCGGGCTCGAGCTCGATGCGCTGGACGCGGCCCGCCACCGGGGCCGACACCACGTACCGGTCGCGGACGCGTGTGCGGCCCTCGTGTTCGAGCGTCACGCGCAGGGGTCCTTCGTCAACCACGGCAGTGTCCACCGTCACCCGTCGGGGCCACAGCGCAAAGGCCAGGAGCACGACGAGGAGAAGCGTCAAGCCGCCCCAGAACCCGACCCGTCGCCGCCGCGCGTCGTTCATGCCCTACTCCCGCGTCTTCAGCACCGCCACCAGGTCGAGGCGGTCGAGGCGTCTCCGGACGACCGCCGCCGACAGGACGGTCGCCGCGACGATCGTGCCTCCGGCAAAGGCGTACGTGCCACCGCCGATCACCAGGGGCAGCCGGTACATCTCGGTGTCGTACGCCCACACCAGCGCCGCCGCAAGGCCATAGCCGCCGGCAAGGCCGAAGGGGGCCGCCAGCCCGGTCACGACCACCAGCTCACCGAGCAGCACGCGAGCCACCTCGGCGCGCGTGAAGCCAATCACGCGCAGCGTCGCCAGTTCGCGGTTCCGCTCGCCGAGTGAAATCCTCGCATTGTTGTAGACCACCCCGAACGCGATGATCGCGGCGAACGCCACGAAGATTGCCTGCATCTGGGACATCATGCTCGCCACGGTGTCGAGGAAGCTCTGCATCGCGGCCCGCTTGTTCAGGACGCCGCTGACGCGCGGCGTGGCCTTGAGCTGGCGGTAGAGCGCATCGCGGCGAGCGGGATCCACCGCCAGGTAGGCCCCCGACAGCGTCCCACCCTCCCGCATCAGCCGGTGCAGGCTCTCGAGGTCCATGTAGGCGTTCATCCCCGTGTACTCGGAAACCAGCCCCACGAGGGGCACCTCGCGCACCGGCCGCTCTCCCTCCAGCACCTCCACCATCACCCGCGTGCCAACGCCGACGCCCAGCACGCGGGCGAGCTTGTCGGAGAGGACGAGCCCCCCTGGGGCGAGGTCCACGACGCGGGAGGACGCGTCCACCACCCGGCTCAACTCCGCCCGCGCCCTCACCCCGGTGATCGCGAGCACGCGCGATCGCGGGCCCGCGCGGATTCGCGCGGGAACCACGCGGAACGGCTCGGCCCGCAGGACGCCGGGCAGACGCGCCACCTCGTCGAGTGCGCGAGCCGAGGTGGGCTCGACGAACGAGACCGCCAGGTCGTACCGCTGCGCCTGGTTGAACTGCAAATCGAGCATCACGTCGATGGCGTCGAGCGAGAAGTTCGCGACGACCAGCAGCGACGCTCCAAGGCCGATGCCGACCACCGACAGCGCGGCCCGGCCGGGATGCCGCTGCACCGTGCGGAGGACGCTTCGCGCGGCGGGCGACAGGAGCGCCCTGAGGCCGGCGCGCTCGGCCCAGCTGATCGCGTAACGCGCCGGCGGCTCGGGCCGCATGGCCTCTGCCGGCGGGAGGCGCACCGCGCGGCTCACCGCGCCGATGGCGCCGGCCACCGCCGCCGCCACGCCCACCAGGACCGCGGCCAGCAGCACGCGCGAGTCGACCCGATACAGCAGGATCGGGAACTGAAAGAAGCCGGTGTAGAGGCCAGTCAGCGCGCGTCCCAGCAGCGCCCCGCCGACCGCACCGAGCGCCGAGCCAGACAGCGCGACCATCAGGCTCCACTTGACGTAGTGCGCGCCGATCGCCGCGTTGCCGTAGCCAAGAGCCTTGATCACCGCAATCTGCGAGCGCTGCACCGCGACCATCCGCGAGAGGACCACGTTCAGGAGGAAGGCGGCAACGCCCAGAAACACGGCGGGCACGAAGATGCCCGACGTCCGCAGCCCCTCGAGCTCGCTCTGCAGGTACCAGTGCGACAGCTGAAGCGCTCGCGGGATCGCGCCCGTTCCGCCGTACGGCCGCAGGACACGGTCGACCTCGGCAATCACGTCCGGCTCGGATGCCCCCCGCGTCAAGCCGATCACGAGGTCGTTGAAGCCCCCCTCCATCTGGAACGCGGCCGCCAGCGCGCGCCGCTCCATCCAGAAGACGCCGAAACGCTCGTTGTCGGGGAACAGCTCGCCCGGCCGGATCTGGTAGATGAACTCCGGCGACAGCGCGAGCCCGACGATGCGCAGCTCGCGGCGGCGGCCGTTGACGATCGCTCCCACCGTGTCCCCTGGCCCCAGCCCGTGAGCCCGCGCGAAGAGCTCGCTCGCCAGCACCTCGTCGGGACGGCCGGCTTCCAGGTAGCGGCCCTCGCGGAGGAACAGGTCGCACAGCACAGGCCGCCGATCGCCCGGCACCGAGACGAGCCGCCCGGTGCCCGGGTCGGACATGCCGGGGACGTCGATCGTCACGCTGGCGACCACCCGCGCCTCTACCTGGGCGACGCCGGGAATCGCGGCCACGCGCTCGGCCGCCGACAGGGGCGCCCGCACAGCCGACACGAAGACGTCGCCGAAGCGGTACTCCTCGTAGTAGGTCCGCAGCGAGAGGTCGAGGGAATCGAAGGTCGAGAACATGGCCACCAGGACGGCGATGCCCGCCCCGATCACCGCGCTGATGGCCGCAACCTGTCCGGCCGCGGCTCGCAAATCGCGCGCGAGCTTGCGGTCGAGTGCCGGCCAGCGGCGTCGGCCGCCCCCCGCCCGCCTCACCAGCGGATCTCCCGCGGCGAGAGCCGCGACTCGTTCACCCGGTCCTCGACGATCCGGCCGTCACCGAGCGTGACGACGCGGTGAGCCATCCCCGCGATCGCGGCGTTGTGCGTGATGACCGTCACCGTCGCGCCCAGCTCCGCGTTGACTCGCGCCAGTGCCTCCAGCACGACCACCCCGGTGGAGATGTCGAGGGCGCCGGTCGGCTCGTCGCACAAGAGGACGTCGGGGCGCTTGGCCACCGCCCGGGCGATCGCGACCCGCTGCTGCTCGCCGCCCGACAACTGCGACGGAAAGTGGTCGAGCCGTTCCCGCAGGCCCATCAGTCCGAGGGCCTCCTCCGACGGCATCGGGTCGTCGGCGATCTCGGCCACGAGGTCCACGTTCTCGCGCGCCGTCAGGCTGGGAATGAGGTTGTAGAACTGGAACACGAAGCCGACGCGCCGGCGCCGGTACTCGGTCAGCTGCCGGTCGTCGGCGGCCGTCAGATCCTCGCCGCGGTAGAACACGCGGCCCGAGCTGGGAACGTCGAGGCCACCCATGATGTTCAGCAGCGTCGACTTCCCGCTGCCCGAATGGCCGAGGACGACGGTGAGAAGCCCCTCCTCGAGGTCGAGGTCGATCCCGCGGAGCGCCGGGACCTGCACCTCGCCCATGTCGTAGACCTTTGTCAGGCCGCGGACCGAGAAGACTGGAGTGCCCGGCATCTCCCCGATAGTCTACGCCTGGGCCTGCTCCTGCCCGGACGAACCGCAGGCGCGCGGCGCCTTTCCACGGCGCGTCACCGGCTCACGGTTGGCGCAACCTCCCACGTCTGCACTCCCGTCCGGAGCTGCATGCAGGCCTCCCTTGATTCTGTCTACCAATTGATATACAGTTCAGCACATGGTGGCGCCGTTGGTCGTGGTGCTGGATCGCGACGCGGGCGAAGCGGCCTACGAGCAGATCGCCTCGCAGATCCGCGAGGCGGTGGCGACAGGGGCGCTGGTGCCCGGCTCGCCGCTTCCCGGCGTCCGGACCCTGGCCACCGACCTCGGCGTGAACTTCAACACCGTGGCCCGCGCGTACCGCGTGCTGGAGGAGCAGGGGTTCGTCATCATCCGTGACCGGTCGGGCGCGGAGGTGGCCACGCCGGCCGCGCGGGCTTCACGCCAGGCCCGCGCGATGCTCGAGCGGGAGCTGTGGGAAGTGATGGCGCGCATGCGGCAGGCCGGCTTCTCGGAGCGCGACCTGCGCAAGGCGGCGGAGAGCTGCCTCGATCGCCTGAAGGAGTAACGACACGAGGCGGCCCGTATCCCGGCAAGGATCCCTATGTCCGAGACCACCGTCCTAGCCCTCATCATCGTGTTCGAGGTGCTGCTCGTCGGGGGCATGCTGCTCATCCAGCCGTTCGTCGTCCGGCGGGGGCTGGTGTTCGGCGTGTATGTGGGCGAGGCGGCCGCCGAGGGCGACGAGGCTCGCGCGATCCGGCGGGGGTGGCTGGCGACCATGGTGGCGACCCTCGCCGCGGCCGGCGGCCTCGGCGGCCTGATGCTCGCGCTGAAGCTGGGCCCGCCGCCGCTGGCAGCGCTGGTGCCGGCGATCGTCCTGGTGCTCGGGTCCTACGGCGCCTACATCCGCGCCCACTTGCGGGCGAGGCCGCTCGCGGCCCCGGGCGCGCCAACGACCGCCGCCGCCACGCTCTCGACCGCCGATCCCTCGCTGACGCTGCCGCTGACGTCACTTGCCGTCGCGCTGGCTGGCGGCCTGGCCGCCGTCGCGTACGCCTGGGTCAGCTACCCGGACCTGCCGCCGCAGGTACCGACCCATTTCGGTCCGTCAGGCCGGCCCGATGCCTGGTCGCCGCGCTCGTTCTCGTCGGTCATGCTGCTGCCGCTGACGACGCTGCTCCTGGGGACGGCGATGGCGGTCATGGCGTGCCTGATGACCCGGGCGAAGCGGGCGATCCGGCACCCCGACGGAGGCATCTCGCTGGCCGCGCAGCAGCGCTTCCGGCAGGTGAGCGCCAACTACCTGGCGCTGGTCGTGATCGTCATGACGGCCATGCTGGCGCTCATGTCGATCTTCGCGATCAGGACGGGGCTGGGCCTCGCGGCGGGGATGCCGCCCGCGTTGATGGCGCTCGTTGCCGTGCTCCTGGTGGTTGCGGTGGGAGGAGGGCTCTACATCGCGCTGCGGTACGGGCAAGGTGGTGCGCGCCTCGAGCGCCCGGCCGCTTCGGCCCCGCTCACCAACGGGCTCGCCGACAACTCGCGCTGGGTGCTCGGCATCTTCTACGTGAACCGCGACGACCCGTCGATCTTCGTGGAGAAGCGCTTCGGGATCGGCTACACGATCAATTTCGGCAACCCGAAGGCAATCGCGCTGGTCGTCGCCTTCCTCGCGATCGTCGCCTACATCGTGGTGGCCGGCGTCACGATATGACCGAGCGCCCAAGCGAACCCGCCTGCCGACCAGGGGAACGAGCCGTTGTGACAGCGGACACTGACTGACAACCGTGTGAGGTTCACATGCTGCGATGTCTCTCGATCGGTCTCGTCCTCGTCTTCGTCTTCCTCACCGCGCCGGCGGCCGCGCAGCCCGGCGCCGCAAACCCGCCCTACGTTCAGGAAGAAGTGCAGGTGACGAGCGGCGCGATCCGGCTGGCCGGCACCTTCACGCTGCCGGCTGGCGCGGGGCCGCATCCGGCCGTCGTGCTGCTCACCGGGAGCGGGCCGCAAAGCCGGGACGAAGAGGTGCTGGGGATGCCGGTGTTCCGCCTTCTGGCCGACCACCTGACCCGCGCCGGCGTTGCCGTGCTGCGGTGCGACGACCGCGGCGTGGGCGGGTCGACCGGCAGCGTCGCCCAGTCGACCTCCTCCGACTTCGCCGACGATGCGCTCGCGCAGGTGGCGTGGCTGAAGACGCGAAAGGAGATCGACGCCCGGCGCATCGGCCTGCTCGGGCACAGCGAGGGCGGCATCGTGGCGCCAATGGCGGCGAACCGGTCGCGCGACGTCTCCTTTGTCGTGCTGCTGTCCGGCCCCGCGCAGACCGGCGAGCAGATCATGCTGGCGCAGAACGAGCTGGTTGGCCGCGCCAGCGGCGTGCCAGAGGAACAAATCCGCAAGAACGGCGCGCTGCAGCGCAGGATGTTCGCGGCGGCGCGGTCGGGAGAAGGCTTGGAGGCCCTGACGGCCGAGGTGCGCGCGCTGGCCAGCGAAGCGCTGGGACGGCTGCCCGAGGCGCAGCGAAAGGCAATCGGCGACCTCGACGCCGCCGCTGCCCGCGCGGCCGAACAACAGGTCGCAGGTCTCAAGACGCCGTGGTTCCGGTACTTCCTCACCTACGATCCCGTCCCGGCGCTCGAGAAGCTGGCGTGCCCGGCGCTCGCCATCTTCGCCGAGCACGACACGCAGGTGCCGGCCGGGCCGAACCGGGAAGCGATGGAGGCGGCCTTCGAGAGGGGCGGGCACCGTGACCACACGATCGTGGTCGTGCCGCGCGCCAACCACCTCTACCAGGAGTCGGCAACAGGGGCCCCGACCGAGTACGCGATGCTGAAGAAGGAATTCGCGCCGGGCTTCGCGGAGACGATCACGAGCTGGATCCTGAACGGCAGGAACCGGTAGTTGTACTTCGGCGTCCTCACCCCATCGTCACCCTGTTCCTCCCCTCCGCCTTGCTGCGGTACAGGGCGGCGTCGGCGCGGGCGAGCAGCGACTCGACGGTGTCGTCCTCGGTGGCGACGGCGGTGCCGATCGAGATGCTCAGCGACAGCGACTGGCCGTCGTCGAGGCGAAGCCCCGAGCGGCTCACGAGCGTGCGCACGCGGTTGGCCAGGCGCAACAGGTCGGACGCGTCGATGCCGGGGCAGATCACCATGAACTCTTCCCCGCCCCACCGCGCGACCAGGTCGTAGATCCGCACGGCGCCCGCCATCGTCGCGGCGATCGTCCTCAGCGCCCGGTCGCCGGTGACGTGCCCGTAGGTGTCGTTGACCTCCTTGAAGAGGTCGACGTCGGCGAGGATGATTCCGAGCCGCCAGCCGAGGCGCTTCACCTCGCCGAGGTTCGAGGCCAGCGTCCCCTCCGCGAACCGCCGGTTGGCCACCAGCGTGAGCGGGTCGCTGAGCGCGGCGCGTTCGAGGTCGACCTGGCGACGCCGGGCGGCCAGGGCGCTTTCGTTCTCCGAGAAGACCTCCACCGCGCCCGTGACGCGGCCGCTCCCGTCGCGCAGCGGCATGGCGCGAACCTTGACCGCCACGCGCTGCCCGTCCCTGTGCCGCAGGTAGACCTCGACCTCGCGCGGCTGACCGTCCGCGATCGTCGCGGCCAGCGGGCACCCGTTGCGGCAGAGGTTGTTGCCGCCCGCGTCCACGTGCTGGAGGATGTTGTCGAAACAGAAGCGCCCGACGACCTCCTCGGCCGTGTACCCGCTGAGCGCCGCGGCGCCCGGATTCCAGTAGGTGATGAGGCGGTTGCGGTCCACGACGTAGACCCCGTCACGCAACGCCTCGAGGATGCTCTTGTACGGATCCGGCTGCTGCACGACCCCCCCGGCTCGTAGTGTAATATCGTACTCCTTTACGGCCGAGAACCCGCGAGAGCATTCCCTGTGCAGCAGGAACGGGAGGCGTATGGCTGAAGAGCACGAGGCGGTCCACGACGCGATCGCGGTGGTTGATTTCGGCGGGCAGTACGCCCATCTGATCGCCACCAAGGTCCGGCGCCTGCACGTGCTCGCCGAGATCCGACAGCCGGAGGATCCGCTCGAGGCGTTCCGCAAGTACAGGGGCATCATCCTGTCGGGGAGCCCGGCGCTGTCGTCGTTCGGCGAGGACTCCGAGTACACGAAGGGCATCTACGACCTCGACGTGCCGATCGTCGGGTTCTGCTTCGGTCACCAGGAAATCGCGAAGCACTACGGCGGCCAGGTGGTTCACGGCGGCCGCGAGTGGGGCCCGGCCTCCCTGCACCTGGTGCGGGACGACCACCCCCTGTTTGCGGGCCTCGGCAAGATCGAGCGGGTGTGGATGAGCCACTTCGACTCGGTCGTCTCGGTAGGCCCGGGGTTCGAGGAGCTGGGCTACACCGCGCTCGGCGAGGGCGGCGAGGGCCACCGCTTCGCGGCGATCGGCTCGGACACCCACCGCCGCTACGGCGTCCAGTTCCACCCGGAGGTGGACGACACCGAGCACGGCGACGAGATGATCGCCAACTTCGTGCTGCGCATCTGCGGCTGCCGCCCGTCGTGGACGATGGAGCGGTACCTCGAGGAGCAGGTCGAGCGCGTGCGGCGCCAGGTGGGCGACCGCTCGGTGTTCCTGCTCGCCTCGGGCGGCGTGGACTCGACGGTCGCCGCGAAGCTGTTCGCGATGGCCGTCGGCGCCGACCGCCTGCACCTGCTGCACGTGGACAACGGCCTGATGCGGAAGGACGAGAGCCGCAAGGTCGTGGAGATGCTGCGGGCGCTCGGCCTCGGCCGTCACGTCCACTTCGTGGACGCCAGCGACGACTTCCTGCGCGCGCTCGCCGGCGTCGTCGCGCCCGAGCGGAAGCGCGCGATCATCGGGGAGACCTTCATCGAGGTCTTCGAACGCGAGGCGAGGCGCCTCGGGATCGAAGACCACCTGCTGGGCCAGGGGACCATCTACCCCGACACGATCGAAACGGGCGGGACCAAGCGCGCCGACACCATCAAGACCCACCACAACCGGGTGCCCATCGTCGAGGAGATGATCGCGGCGGGGAAAGTGGTCGAGCCGCTCGCCGAGCTGTACAAGGTGGAGGTTCGCGAGCTGGGCGAACAGCTGGGACTTCCCCGCGAGCTGCTGTGGAGGCACCCCTTCCCCGGGCCCGGCCTCGGCGTGCGGCTGCTCTGCTCGGACGGCATCGAAGACCGCGAGGGCTTCGGCGAGATCGAGCCGGCCGCGGCGCGGGTGGCGGGGGAGTACGGGCTCTCCACGCTGGCCCTGCCGATCCGGTCGGTCGGGGTGAAGGCCGACCTGCGGTCGTACGAGCACCCGGTGCTCCTCCACGGCGACCCCGGGTGGGAGCGCGTGCTCGAGGCCGCCGGGATGATCTTCCGGCACGTGCCGGGCGTCAACCGGTGCGTCTGGAACGTCGGGCCTCGCCTGCCTCGCGAGGCACGGCCGGTCCCGGCCGGCGTCACGCGCGAGCGGCTCGACCTGCTTCGCGAGGCGGACGCGATCGTGATGGACGGCCTGCGCCGCTCCGGCTCCTACGATCGGATCTGGCAGTGCCCGACCGTGCTGGTGCCGCTGGCGCTCGACGGGCAGGGGCGCGAGCTGATCGTCGTCCGGCCCATCCACTCCGAGCGAGCGATGACCGCAACGCCGGCTCGCCTGCCCGAGACGCTGCTGGACGAGTGGCAGCGGTCGATCCTCGCCCTCCCCGGTGTGGCGGGCCTGGCGATCGACGTGAGCACGAAACCGCCCGGGACGATCGAGTGGGAGTGAACAGGCCGTTCAACCACACCTATGGACGAACACGAGCCTCGCGTGTCGCGGTTGGTCGTCGTCATGGCCGCCCTCGGTGGCGTGGTGCTGCTGGTTGGCCTGCTGCTCTGGGCGGTCGGCGGGGGCGATCGGCCGCCCGCACAGCCCGAGGCCGAGTCGCCGGCCCGCCCGGCGCCCCAGCCCTCCGCGGCCACCGTTCCCGAGCCGGTTCCCGGGAAGCCGGCCGAAGAGCCGTCCGAGCGCCCGCGGGCCCGGAGAAGGGCGCCAGAGGCGCCGAAGCCGGCGCCCGAACCGGCGCCCCCCACGCTCGGCGAGCTTCGCATCGACAGCGACGTGCCGGGGGCGATGGTGTTCCTCGATCGGCAGTACCTCGGCGAGACGCCGGTCACCGCGCGCGGCGTCGCGCCCGGAACCCACACGCTGAACCTCTCGGCCGACGGCTACGAGGGCCAGTCGCGCACCATCGAGGTGGAGCCGGGACCATCCGACGTGATGGTGCGGTTCAAGGAGATCCGGCTGGACGAAGCGCTGGACGTCGTGCACAAGCACGGCGTCGGCTCGTGCGAGGGGCGGCTGGTCGCAACGCCGCGGGGGCTCAGGTACGAGACCACGCAGAAGAACGACGCCTTCTCCCTTTCCTTCGATCAGCTCGAGAGCTTCGAGGTGGACTACCTGAAGAAGAACCTTCGGGTGAAGCGTCGCGGCGGCAAGACCTGGAACTTCACCACGCACACCGAGAGCGCCGATCCGCTCTTCGTCTTCCACCGCGAAGTGCAGAAGGTGCGCGAGCGGCTCGCGGCCGGCGCGAAGTAGCTCAGGACAGCGGTCCCTCAGAAATCGTAGCGGAGGCCGAAGCGGATCGCGCGCGGGGGCTGCACGACGGTGCTCGCCCGGAAAAGGCGCGTGGTGACCGGGTCCTCCTCCACCTCGTTGGCGGTGTTCAGCAGGTTGAACGCCTCGACCATCAGGCCGAGCCGGGCGCCGCCCACCCGGAACGCCTGCTCGATCCGCGCGTCGAGGGTGAAGGTGAAGGTGAAGCGGCTGTGCCCGCGCGTGTAGGCCTGGACGGCCTCGGGGCCCTGCGCGAGGTCGGGAACGATGACCATGCGGGCGAAATGCTGGCCGTCCTGGTAGCGCGCCACCGCCCCGAGGTGCAGCCCGCTGGCGGTGACGACCCCTCCCGACCACTTGATGATGTAGCCACGCTCGAAGAACAGGCGGCCCCGCGTGTAGGTGAGCGCGTTCGGGTTCTGGAACGCCTCTCCCAGCACGCCGACGTCGTTCTCGTTCACGTGGAAGCCGCGGTTGCCGGCCAGGCCGTCCGACCGGTGCGCCGCGGCGCCGAACAGCATGTGCCACCGGCCGTCGAAGACGCGCTCGAGCGCGACGTCCACGCCGATGTAGTGGGCGTCGTGGCCGTCCGGGTTGGTGAGCACGTCCCGGTCGCGTCCGAACGACGAGGGCAGCCGGTCGTAAACGGTGAGCAGCCGGTCGTCGATGGGATTGAGGAAGTCGGCCCCGCGGTCCTCGATGTCGATCGGCCGGTAGTCGGCCAGCGTCACCCCCTCGTTGACCGGGGCGACCAGTCCGACGTCACGCCGCTCGAAGCCGGTCGTCTTCCACCGCCAGCGCTCGCCCATCCGCAGATCGAAGCCAAGCACCAGCTGCCGTGCGATCGGAGCCTCGAGATCCGGGTCGATCCGGCTCTCGAAGTAGGAGCGGGCGCCCGGGCCGGCCGCCGCCACCAGGCGGCCCACCTCTCCGGGCTGAAGCCACCGGTCGCCGTTTCGGTCGTCCCACCGGTAGACGAGACCCGCCGGAGCACCGGGGTCGCCGTAGGCCAGGTACCCGAGCGGCAGGCGGTGGCGGTAGAGGCCGTACCCGAGGAAGGCGTTGATGCCGCCGCCGTCGGTAATCTGCCACTGCAGCAAGCCGCGCGGGAGGACGGTGCGCCAGCGAATCATCTCGTCGCGCCCTTCCGAGCGGGCCTCGGTCCAGTCGAGGCGGGCGCCGAGATCGAGCGCGAGGCGCGAACCAAGCGCAACCTGGCCGTTCACCCAGGCCGCCAGCTCGGTCGCATGCCGCCGCACCTCGCCCGAGCCGCTCTCGAAGTCCCAGACGCGGGCAGGCAGGCCGTCCACCAGCTCGCCGACCAGCGCGCGCGCCTGGATGGCGGGCTGTGAGAAGGCGTGGTTCAGCGAGAGGCCGGCCGACAAGCGGCCGAGGCGGTCGAGGCCGAAACCGGGATTCAGCTGGAAAACTGCGCCGTAGCGCCCCCGGGGACCCACCGGCGGGACCACCAGCTCGGGGACCGGGCCATCGAGGATGCGCTCGATCACGCCTGTCACGGTGCCGTGGCCGTCGGAAGGGCCGCCCGTCTCGCTTCGCTGATATCCGGCGGCGGCGCTGAAGGCGGTGCCGCGCGGCGTCACGCGCTCGTAGGTGGCGTGGAGGTGGCGCGAGTTGTCGGTCGCACGCACGGTGGCGAGCGGGAACCGCGCACGGGCGTAGAACGGATGCGCCGCCCGATCGGCGGCCGCCACGACCCGGAGGCGATGATTCTCGGAGAGCGAGGCCGTGGCGTGAAGGAACCCCGATACCAGGCGGCTGTCGAGCGGCGTCTGGTCCCCTCGCTCGAAGCGCCGCGACGCGACGCCGCGACCGGTAAGGAAGACGCCCAACCGCTCGGCAACCGGGCCGCCGACACGAACCTGCGCGCCGCCCGTCGTCCCAAACCGCGCGATGGACGGCGCCCCGTCGCGCGCGTTCTCGGCCTGCAGCTGGTGCGGCAAGTACCCGGCGCGAAGCTGGCCGGCCCAGCGGCTGCCCGCGGCGCGCGGGACCAGCACCAGCGTGGTGCCCGCCCCTCCCAGCTCGGGGGCGAGGAAGGAGTACGCGACACCCACCGCCTGAAAGTACTCCCGGTCCAGCTGCATCAGCGGGGTGCCGGTCCGCTCGGGATCGGTGAGGTCGAGGCCGTCCATCAGGAAGCTCGACTGCGTGCCCGAACTGCCGTGGCTCCCGAACCACTCGTGCTCGCCGAGGTAAAGGCCACCGTTCGCGATGCGATCCACCACCACGAAGGGGTCGGCGGTCTCGATCACCGACCAGATCGTGTCGGCGCTCGGCAGATCGCGCAGGTGGACCTCGGCCAGCACCAGCCCGGGAACCGGGCGGGCCGGCAGCACCCCGGGGGAAGGCAGGCCGCCGCCCGCGTTCACCGAGAGGGCCGGGGCCTGCTGGGCCGCCGCCGGGATGGCGAGCAGGAGCAGCGCGAGGGATACCAGGAATGGTCGAGCGGGGCGAGGGGACAAGGAGACCAGCACCAGAGCAGTTCCTTTCCGCGACGCACCGGCGCCGGCGTCAGTCGAGGTGGACGGCCTCGAGAAGCCGCGATTATACAGGACGGCGCGCGGCGGGTGGCCCCGGCGCTGCGACGCGGCTGATCCAGGTCATAGCGGCATGAAGGACGGCCGGAGTACACTGCGGAGCTGGACTGCAGGAGGGGCGACCACGAGGGTCGCCCCTACGCTTGAGGGGGCGAGCACAAGGGGTCGCCCCAACGCCTCGGCCGCACTCACTCCTACGGAGGCTTCGATGTCGGACTGGTCGCAGCTGTTGATGACGGATCACGAAACCACCGAGCGGGTTCT
>Ga0116149_1002352_pt1 | contig 20904 bp, 8 predicted proteins | sample AD_UKC057_MetaG_FD_89787 | JGI IMG/M metagenome (GOLD analysis project Ga0116149, IMG submission 89787) | Active sludge microbial communities of municipal wastewater-treating anaerobic digesters from USA - AD_UKC057_MetaG | ecosystem: Engineered > Bioreactor > Anaerobic > Digestate | place: USA... | reverse complement strand
TCCGTTAGGGATGAGTGCTGACGAGTTCGCCCGAGCGCTGACCTCACTCGCCCCTATCCATCCGCTGACTGCGATGGTTATGCCCAATGTATTCAGCACCCTTGCACAGGGTGAGCGTTCTCTTTTCGCATTTCTGTGTTCGGACGAACCAGATGGTTTTCAGGAGTTCCTTGGCAGGCAGTACGAACCGGGTAGGCCTGTGCCTACCTATTCGCTCTCTGATCTGTACGACTATATCGTGTCTGCATATGGGAGTTCGCTGTACGAATCTCGGCATGGGCGAAATTGGGCTGCGTCGGATTCTGCATTGGCCCGAATTGGCATATCCAATTCTGCGGAAGCTTCGGTAATCAAGACAATCGGACTGATCAACACGATGGGACCGATTGCAGGCAAAGGCGCATCACCAGACATAATTGCGTTCGCACTGGGTGACGCGCGCTTGGCCGAAGAAGCAATAATGACCCTGGAGAAGCGCTCGCTCATTGTGTATCGATCCTTCAGCGACTCGTACGCCCTATGGGATGGAAGCGACATTGACATCGAGAGCAGGCTGGGCGATGCGGCAGGGGCCGTGCAGGATGTGCACGCGATAGATGTGGTACTAAACGAGCTCAGGCCTCCACGCCCCATGGTTGCGCACAGGCATTCATACCAGAAGGGCTTGTTGCGACTATTCTGCGCGAGTTACTGTTCCGTGGATGGGCTACCAGAGCATATCAGTTCCCCGCTCCCGGAAGAGACAGACGGGCGGCTAGTGTACGTAATATGCCGGGATCCGGCCGAAGCGGAACATCTTCTTGAGAGTCCGGACTGTCTTCCGGGGGCAGACGACCCTCTTTTGATCGTTACACCGGTGATCATCACTTCGAGGGCACGGGCTGCTGCTCTGCAGCTCAAGCGGTTGCAGTGGGTGAAGGAGAATACTCCCGCCCTGGCCTTCGATGTTGTTGCATCCCGCGAATGGAGGATTCGGCTTAGCGAAGCGGAATCGGCTCTGGCGAGCGAGATCGTTGGGATCACCACGCCAAGTGCTGCTACTAGGGTGGTTAACTACGGCCATACCCTTGCGCTAGGTCCAAATGGGTCGATAAGCAGCCTCCTTTCGGACATATGTGATCGCGAGTTCAGATCAAGTCCTGAACTGCGGAACGAGCTCATCAACCGGCGAAAGCTGTCTACGCAGGCGGCTAGAGCTCGTCGAGATCTGGTAGAGGCTATGATTACGCATCCTAACGAGCCGAATCTGGGCATCGCAGGGTATCCACCGCATCTGAGTATGTATCTCACGATCCTTCTCGAGACTGGTTTGCATAGTGAGAGGCAAGGAATGTGGGGCTTCCGCGAAGTGCCGGAGAACAGCACGCTGGCACCGGTCTGGCAAGCTTGGCGCAGCTTCGCTGCTCGATCCATGGAGACTCGTCTGGGGCTCGACCAGTTCTCGCTAGAAATCCAGCGGAATCCGTACGGGATATCAAATGGCGTACTCCCAGTTCTGCTAGTGGCGTTCCTACTAGAAGCATCGGATAAGGTGGCAGTCTATGAGTCCGGAGTATACCTGCCGTATCTAGGGGTGCCCGAAGCAGAGCGGTTAATCAGGGACGCTTCCCGGTTCGAAATCAGGTATTTTGGAGCTAGTCGTGGTCACGAGGCTCTCTACGCGGCGTTGGGCAGGGTCGGTATGAAATCGGAAGATAGTTCAGAGCTGCTTGGGGCTATTCGACCCATCTGTTCAGTGGCTGCTAGGCTGGTTCCGTTTGCCAGGAACACCGCTCAGCTGCCTGCAGACGCGGTGCACGTGAGGGACGCAGTTCTGGTGGCCCGAGAGCCCGATCAGCTACTCTTCGAGCAGTTGCCGCTGGCGCTGGGATTGCCTGGAGTGAGCGTCTGGGAGCCGGAGTGCATTGAGCGGAGTGCGAGGGAGTATGCTTCTCGCCTGAAAGCAGCGGCTGTAACCTTGGAAGGCGCGTACGATGCCCTGTGTGATAGCCTATACTCCAAGATAGCCAGAGCGTTTGGTATGGATGCTATGGATTCTGAAGTGCAAGTGCACCTTAAGGACAGGCTGACTCCGATCGCTAGTGTGCCCATGCCGGCTAGGGCCAAGGCCCTGTTCACTCGCCTTTGCGATGTGAGTCATTCGAAGAAGGAATGGGTAGAGTCTGTAGCTTCGCTAGTGGCAGGCAAGCCTCCCCACTTGTGGACAGACCAGGATGTATCGAGGTTCGACCTCGAATCGCTTCTGCTTAGGAACCAACTGAGCCACATTCTGACTCTAGCCAGCTATTCGGATGACCGGGTACTAGCGGGTAGTTCAGACGGTGGATGGGCGGCGCGTGTGAGTGTGACTACCAGCAGGGGGACCGAATTAGAGCATGTCATCCAGATAGATGGCGTGCAGGACAAGCAGGCTAGCGATCACGCTGACAAGTTGATGTCATACCTAGATGCTACAATTGGATCTGACGACTACGACATGGCGATCGCTGTGACTGCGAGGCTTACGGAAGCACTACTTGCGCGTCGGGAGACGTTGAGCGGAGAGGTTGATCACGATGGGCGACCGAACCAGGCATGTCTTGGGCCTATCAGGCGGGAAGGATAGCTCTGCCCTTGCAATCTACATGCGGGACAGGGTACCGGATATGGAGTACTACTTCTGCGACACTGGAAAGGAGCTCGCGGAAACGTACGAGTACCTCGATCGACTTGAGGCCTATTTGGGCAGACCTATCGTTCGGCTGAACGAAGACCGTGGCTTCGATCATTGGCTTCATATCTATGGCGATTACCTTCCGTCACCGAACATGCGTTGGTGCACGAAGATCCTTAAGCTTCGACCGTTCGAGCAGTTTGTGGGCGATGACAACGTAGTCAGCTATGTGGCTATCCGCTCTGATGAGAACCGTGAGGGTTACATATCCACTAAACCAAACATTGCCGCGAGATTTCCCTTTAGGGAAGATGGATTGGGCAAGGCCGATATTCTCAGGCTTCTGGAGAAGGCGGGCCTCGGGCTTCCAAAGTATTACGAATGGAGATCTAGGTCAGGCTGTTTCTTTTGCTTTTTTCAGCGAAAGATCGAATGGGTAGGGCTGCTTGAGCACCATCCAGACCTGTATTACCAGGCGATGACGTACGAGAAATTCGATCATGCAACCGGGCAGCGGTACACGTGGTGCCAGGGAGAGAGCCTCGAGGAATTAGCAATGCCTGGAAGAATCGCCGCCATCAAGGCTCAGGCCGCCATGGGAGCGGAGCGAAACCGCCCCGGCACACTCGTCGACTTGTTTGGCAATGATGACCCTGCCGCCTGCCTAATCTGCAGTCTGTAGACCTTTGGGTACGGGATACCTGATCATGGCTATGGCCTTGCCGCACACTGATCTGCCACGTTCTGAACAACCGCCAAGCAGCACACGTCAGGCACAAGCCAACTCACGCCCATAGCATCGGCGGCGCCGAATTGGCCGAATTTCGGAAGGGAAATGCTGATTACTGAAGAAGACAGATTACTAACCGGTCTTTGTTGGCCCTTTGTTTTCAGCGGTTCATACGAAGCTTCGAATTGTCGCGTACTCTGGTCGCATCCGGTATCTAGTCGTGATGCATGGGTTTCTCGTTTCGCAGCGCGATGACTATCCGGTGTTTTGGCATCCACCGGGAATGTTCAAAGATAGGGTGAGGAACATGGCTGATACTGTGGACTTGTCTAGTATTGCTGGCTGTGATGGCCATGACAGCAGCCATATTAGTGGTGGGTCCAGCCTATACAGCCACGAGCAGGCGGCGATTAATGAGATACGATCTGAGGTTCGGAGGCGTCAAATCGGCAGAATGGTCTCCAACCTTGACCTGTTTGACGAAGGCACTGGACGTTACCTGGAGTGCGATATCATACTGACTGCAACGACAGGCTTGTACGTCGTGGAGCTGAAGCATTGGTCCGGTCATGTCAGGATAGACCCGTACAACTGGGAACGCGAAATGGGCCGTTATGTTGAGTCGCCTCACCGAGCCAACCAACTGAAGTGTAAGGTTCTCAAGAGCATGTATCAGCATCACTTTAAGGCGCATCCCGACATATGGGTTGAATCCGTAGTCGTACTGACGAATCCGGACAGCGAAGTGGAGGGGGCTAGCTCTCCGAAAGACGCTGATGAAGACAGGCATAACCTTACGTTCGCATCGATTTCGGACTTCGTCAAGTATCTCTTGCGGAAGCGCAGTATGCCAGACAGTAATCTCCTTACGGACCAGCAAGTCTCGGCTATCGCGGCTTATCTCGAGAACCTAGGGAAGCCGGCCAGGGGCCATGAATACACGGTACAGGGGTACAAGAACGTCGAGTATCTCTACCAAACCCCCAATCAAGTCGAGTTTGTTGCGAGGCCCATCGAAGGACGGATCAGAGGACTGAAACGGTTTCGGGTGTTTAGGGAACCCCAAAATGGTACTCAAGTTGAGAGGGAGCAGTTCAGGAAGAAGGCCCTGAACACTCTGTATGCTGTTAGCGAGATTGGAGATCACCCTAATGTCCACGTGGTTGCATCAATTCCCAATGATTACGGGGACATCATAGAGATGTCAGATTGGTCAGACACCGGAACACTGCGCGACTGGCTGAATGCCACCCAAGGAAATCGTGATCGGAAGTTGGGCATCGAGCTATGTCGTGGTGTTGCGTGCGCCCTTGCCGTGGCTCATGAAGCCAATGTAATACATAGAGCCGTCAGGCCAGAGAACATCTTGGTGATGAATGGAATTCCGAAGCTGATGAACTTCGACTTGTCATACCAAGTAGAAGACGATCGGCTTACTGTGATGCCGGCCGCGTCTACTATTAGGGATGATGGCTACGTTGCGCCTGAGATCTTGTCAGGCAGCGACATAGATGAAAGTACCGACTTCTTCAGTCTTGGCGTGATTGCCTACGAGATTCTTGCTGGGTGTAGACCGTTTGCCAGTGTCAGGCAATTCAGCGCGGAGGGAGGCATGCTGTGCAGACCAGCCCTGAATAGGTTGGTTGAGAAGGAAGTGCCGCAGAAGACTATCGACATGATAGAAAAGATGGTATTGGCAGATCGCAATTCCAGGACAAAAGATGCAGAATCCATTATTGCTGTCTTCAGCGGAGAGCCGGAACAACCAAACGTACTTGTGTCCCCGAGCGTCCATAACGCCGAGTTACAGCCCGGCGACGAACACGACGCCATTACCATAGTTGAGCTCATAGCTAAGGGCAAGACGTCGCAGGTCTATAAGGCGAAAGGTGTCGGCGGCCGAAATGTCGCCCTGAAGCTGTTCAATAGGGAAGTCCCAAGAGAGACCATAGTGAACGAGTGTAGTAACACGCACTCAATTAGGTCTTCATATGTTGTTGCCTGTGACGGTCGACCGGGATATTGGAAGTCGGATCGCTACTTCATTGTTCTTGATTACGTGGATGGCGAGTCAATGAGGAGAATAATCGAAAGAGGTCAGAGGCCGGAGCACGACTCGTTTCGCGCGGTGGCAAATGCCCTAATGCAGGCCGTAAGGGCTTTTCATGAACGCACGGACGCCGAGGGTAGTATCAGGCCTTTGCTTCATAACGATATCAAACCCGACAACGTACTGATCACCTGCGATCACCGCGCTGTCCTTATCGACTGTGGCATTTCTAGCGAGCCCGGAGTCGGGATGTACGCGGGTTCGTCAGGCTACGTACCTCCCGATAGTATCCTCGGTACTGACATGCAGTTCTCGCAGAGCGGTGACCTGTTTGCGCTAGGTGTGACCCTCTGGGAATGGCTTTTCGGATCCAAGCCTTATGTAGACCCGTCCATTGGCGACACACCAGATACTCCTGAGAATGCCCGCAACTATGCGTTGCAGTACGTGCCATGGCTGCAAAAGGCTGTTGCTACTGAGGTATGCGAAAGGTTCGCTTCCATCCGGGAGATGCAAGATGCGTTCCAGAGGTGCGGCACAACAGCAGTGGATGCTCATGTTGAGCGGGATGCTCAGCTACATGAGGTTGGCCGTGAGATGGGCGTTGCAGTACCGCCGGCGGCGACCCATGCTGCCGAACAGCACGTCGCCGAGCTTCAGCCTACAGAGGTCGCAGCCTACAACCCGTTCGTACGATACCTCAACTCGCTTTCTAGTGTATCTGCGGCGAATGAGAACGCCATGGCAGAATCGCAGATTGCCAGTGATTTCTTCAATCTAATACGTGTTGAGAATCCGGTCACAGCTTATGCGTACGACATGCTTATCAACAAGCAGACCAGTGTCATCCTCACCGGCAACGCTGGCGATGGCAAGACGACCATTGCGGCAGATATCATTCATATGGTGACGGGCAGCACTCCACGATCGTTGCAGGCTGTTGAACGGATCGCAAGTGCTAATCTGGTCATCGTTAAGGACATGAGTGAGCTGAAGGCTGAGGAGCGCTCAGAAGCTCTTCGAGGAGCAGTTGAAGACACGGTCAATAGGTACCTGATTGTGTCCAATACCGGAACACTGTTGGAGAGCTTCCGGCACCTAACGGTGCCGGGGGTGCAAGCTGATGAAAGCGAGCTACTCAGAGCACTCGAATCGAACTGCCCCGAATACCTGCTGGATGGCAGGTTTCTCATGGTAAATATCGCTAGGACCGACAGCATTGAGACTGCGTGCGAGACGTTCGTGCGCATGCTAGAGGCGGACAACTGGCGCAATTGTGAGCAGTGCAGCCGCTTAGTAGATTGTCCGATTAGTCGAAATGCTAGCCTTGTACGAGGCGGACTAGAGCTGGTTCGGAATCGAATCTCGCTCGCCTACAGGAGGATGTACGAGTATGATTGTAGGCTCACAATGCGCCAGATGACTGGTCACCTCGCATATGCTATTACCGCTGGGCTTGATTGCGAAGACGTGGCCCATATGTCGTACGCGCAGCTCGAAGAAGCGAGACTTGGCGTGGCGTTCTTCAACCGGTTCTTTGGGGATGATGGTAGCATTGCAGCTCCGGCGGCTTTGCAGCTGATGCCTGTGAGGCGCCTGGCAGAGACGGAGTTTGGGGCGTATCTTGACCCCGTGTTCGAAAGAGGAGTCTGGAGAAACCCAGAACTCATACCAATGCTGTCGCAAGAAGCGCGTGATGCGCGCCGCGAGATCTACGATTTACACCGCGAAAATGCACACGCAGCTAGGCGCCAAATGAGAAGACTGGCATATTTCTTTGGATGGCCGGATGCAAAGAGCGGTGATCGCTATGTATCGAGTTTCCTCCGATCCCCGGCCTTTCTGGACTACCTAAGCTATTCCCGAAGCGTAACCCAACCTTCCCCAACTGTGGAGGCGCATTATAGGTCCCAAGTTCTTCGCGTATTGCAGGAACACATTCTGGGAGTCCGGCTGCCCTCAGCAAACTCCAGACCCAATGATCTCTACGTTACCCTGGGTAGGCCGGGCAGTGGTGCAGGGACTCAGATGGTTGTTGGAAGGCTGCGGCATGATGACTTCGCCATGGTCGTTGAGCCGCGATACAGGATGGGCGGCAGCCTAAGTGGTAGGTTCTGCCTACTTCATCGCCCCACTGATGTCACTCTCCCGCTGGACCTCCCCTTTCTCGATTACGTGCTTCGCAGACATGGGGGGGAGATAGCCGAAGAGCTTTCCGCAAACTACGTCAATCGTCTGGATAGGTTCAAGGTTGAGCTACTCGACGCAGTTGGCAGTGATTGCGCGTCAGGCGGCGCTGGCGATAGTGGTTTGACTATGCTAAGAATCGGTAGTGACTATGAGCTTAGGACTATTACGATACGACGCAGCGGCAACTCATTGGAGGTGGCGTAATGGGACTGCCGACTCCTTTCCCCTCTGGTGCGCTTAAGGCCACAGCAAATCCCGCCATAAGGTTATTTGGCCTGCGTTTCTTCAAAGATCAGACTATCTTGGAATACCTGGCTGAGTTCCTGGCTGTAGTATTCTCGCCCAAGCGGATCTCTGGTAGCGAGGTGATTGGCACTCCTCTCCCCACTCTCGAGACTCTGCACAGCTGGACGGCTTCTGCTGATTCAGCTCCGTTGCATTACCGGCCACCGGTACGGCTGAACCTGAAACTTCTCGCTTTTCTGAGCTTGTCGCCCATTGATAAGCGTCATGACATTCACCTGAGGCACTATGAGGAACTTGCCAATCGTCTTGCATCTAGCCTTCAGACGGTTAACCTTGACCGTAATGAGGTTGCCGTATCCATAGAGGACTTGATACAGGGCTATCAAGGGGCAGGATTCTCTCGTACGTGGTGTGCACAGACCTTCTACCCTGTCAGTGCAGGTCTACTGACGCAAGAAACCATTTGGAACGAATCAGTGGCTCGACGGAAGAAGGTGCAGACATGGGAAGAGTCAACGGCGGACTTCGGTACGTACTATCGGACCGATGGAAACGTGTTTTTGGCTAGAGGTGGGGAGGTTCTCTATCTGCAACTATGCAACGTATTGTCAGTTGCACAAGCGACCGTTGATGAGTTCGTGCACCAAGCTGGCATTTCCGTTACGAATGACGAGGCCGACTTAGGGCGAGTGCATGAATCACTGGCAACGGGTTTTGGTCATATCTACGGTGCGCACACTGCTGGACTGGATTCGATCCTCGACCATGTTGATGGGCTAGATGGGAGTACACTTAGCGCAGTGGACAAGAGCGTTGGCGAGCTAACCTGTGGATGGTGTCCACGTGAAAGCTGGCCTGAGGCTTTCCTTTTCGCTATTGAGCTTAGAAGGCTGATGTCTGCAGTACTTGACCCAGTCGATAGGCTCGAGCTGCTTACTACCGGCTGTGCACTTCAGGTTTTGCGCAGTTTATGTGCCCAGAGCATTAGGTATTCGGATGGTACCCTCCCCGCCGGAGGTGGCTGTCTAGGTTACTCATGGATAGTATCCTCATCGGACCATTCCACTAGGCAGCAGCAACTGGCATCGCAACGGAATTTGCAGGTAGTTCAAGGGATCATTCAGAGAGCTCTACGAAATGCGGCTCTAGTGCAGCATGTCCAGCATTCTGTGGGCGACGATGCGCTGGAAGCCCGGAGATCGTACGCAGAAGCAGATGCCCGATACGGTCACAAACTTCTTGTTGCATTAGGCAAGAGGCTTGGGATTATCATCCCCTGGCGGGGCCCCGGGGCTCGATTTATCATGACCGAACGAATGTTGCGATACATGGTCATGACCCTGCTCAGGCCGGGCGAGCGCCAGACGTACGACGAATTCTTGGCCCGGCTTTACTGCCATTTCGGAATCGCCATTGAAGGGTCTCAGCTCGATGATGCAATGGTCTGGAGTGGCTTACCCGCCAACGCTTCAGTTCAGCATCGCCAGGGGTCATGGCTATCAAGCATGCTCAGGGCGGGCGGTTTCCTGACAGAGTTGTCAGATGCTTGCTCGATTGTGCATAACCCGTTCTTCGGGAACACTGATTAGTACAGGAGCGAACGCAATGAAATACCTGGCGGAGACAATTGTTGGGTATATCGTAGGAACGACTCGTCGAGCCGGCGGAACCCTCAGATTCATCCTCCCCTCTTATCCCCCAGCGTTGCTGGTAAACATAGGAAGGGAGCTTGAGGAGGCCTTCCTGCACGAGCCTGACAGAACTGTAGCATTCAGATATGGAATAGCCTGTCGGTTGGGGCAGGAATGGCAATCTGGCTCGGCGGGAGCGCAAGAGGATTTCGAGTGCGCTAATCGAAGAGGCTGGTACAATGCGGACGACAACCTTACCAGCCTGCGCAATATTGTGAAACCTGCAGACAATGAGAGTCTGGTCATAGTATTGGCTGGGTACGAGCATATTGATGATCGCGGCAGCCTACAGGACTTCTTCCACCTAGATGAGGAGGCCATCTGGAATCTGTGCCTTGGTGGGTCATTCAAACAGTGGGTCGCCAGGGCACTCGAACCCTTCATCGATCTTTCATATGCAGATGCAGAGATCAATGCCATGGCTGATGCGCTAGGAAGCCTCTACCAGCATGGTCTTGCACACGTACTGCAGGTCAGCGAATTCCTATCTGTGTGTGATTTTTCCAGGGCCCATCAACCAGGCGATGCATATGCGATTTTGATGGAAGGGCTGGGATTCTTCAACCTCCCGCCAATGCCCAGCTTGGCGCAGCACAGTGCGCGAAAACGAGACCTCAACACTTATGTTGGGCCAGCTCAAGAGTTCCTCAACTACAGCATGTTCCTAGACGACTCGAAACGGCGAAAGCACCTTCGCAGCATCAGTGAGTTCCGGACACGGTCTGGGGGCGTGGAATTGGATCGGTCTCTCCTCGGTGACTTTGCCGCTGCGCCCGATGCAGAAAGCGAGCTGCTAGATGCGCTTGAGGACTACATTAGGAACAGATCAGATCAAGCTAGGCGTTTGCTCGCTACCGCTGACTTCGCACACATCTACGAGAAAGTGCTTGGATACAAGGAACCCAAGCCAAGACATCCGCCGAGCACGCCCAAAATCAAGTCGCTTACAGGATTGCCGCCCGAGGTCTTCTTGCACGCGATATGGATTGCGTTAGCGAGTTTCGCAAACGACCAGCGAAACCGTTCGGCATTCGGGGTGGATATCATTGAACGCATAACTCTTCAAAGCGTGCAATTCCGTCATTCTTTTGACGCCGGTGCAGGCGGGGATGACGACGAGTTGGCAGAAGCATTCCTCCGACAGGTGCTCGGGGGAATCGATGCGCTGATTGAGAACCATCTCCGCCTGCCATTCGATGACGACAACGAGGGCATTGTGGAGGTAAGGGCTCACCTTGCCCCGGGCGGGGGCGGCAAGATTCTCTCATATAGCAAGAGACTAGCTGCACAACCAGCGCTAGATTTTCAGGTCGTGATTTCCCGGCGCGACTCTGCTGACGGGTTTATTCGGAAGTTTCGATGGCTCCTCCCCGAGCATCACCAAAGCCGTTTGCTCGTGGCTCTTTACCGCTGGGCATCAGAGGAGTACAGGAATGCCGGCAACGCCCTGCCCGCATTTGCTATTGGGCATTTGGATGAGCTGTTCTTGGCCCGTGATGAAGAATCCGTCAACTGGATTCTAGGCAGAGCGATGCAGAACCGAAGACGCGGCGTCGTAGACTTGCTGAGAACGAGTGGCATTGATAGGTCGGATACCAATCTCGGTCGCCTAGTGGATTTGTCGGGATGTCACCAAGCCTTCGTCGAGGAGGCTTGTGGATTCGGGTTCTTCTCAGCATTATCTTCGAAGTATGTACAACTGCGTCACGCCTACAGAGACGCTCTCGAGGCGTCTGTTAGGAGCAGCGCTGAGAGTGCGTTGGGGCCGATTCTGATGAAGGCGTTTATGGTCGTTGCAGACGACGAAGCAAACCGGCCCGGATGGGCATGGAATGGCTACCTGCGGGGCGCCTTGATCACTCCCCTGCACCCGGCTCTGCTAGAGATGATCACGAACCAGGCAACATTCCTGTTCGAGAGCTTCTGTCATTATGCGAGCGCAGGATTGCGGCAATTAGGTGGTAGGGCATTTGCCGAAAAGCGCTGGGAAGGGATAGCCGAACTCGCCAACATACAAAGGCCCGTTCTCGGCATTCTTGCGGATCCTAGCCTTGTGCTGGACACGAATTGTACAAATCACGGTTATTTGCACCTGCTTGGGCACGGCAGTGGCGACTTGTCATCAATTGATTCACGAGTTCTGCTGCGGGATGAGGACGAAGACGAAGAAGAAGATATCACGGATACCGAGCTATTCGGCCAGACCCGATTCTCTCAGCTAATCGAGCGCCAGTTGCTGGAGTATCGCAAGCTACACGATTTTGCTGACGATGGCATAAGTGTCGGGGTGTACTGTTGCGCCGATATGCAGCCGATCATCTCTGGAGTGGATTCGTACCTCGCTAGTATCATGAAGGAAAGACCCAATAGGCAGTATTCCCTGGCCCTGACGGTATTCTCCGATAGCAGATACGATTCAGCCTTCATACGCTGGATGAATGCGTGGAAGCGGCGTTGGCAAGAAGCGGAATCAAGTGGGCCCAAACAACACTACAGGAACTGCATGATATCGGTTGCCTATCGAGTAGTCTCGACTCAGAATAGATCACAGCAACTAGAGAGGTTGCTTCGGGACGTAGATCTTGACGTGATGTTCTTCCTAAACTTCATGGATTCCAGCATAAGCCGATTTGAACCTTTACGTGATGACGATACCGACCAGTTTGATTATCGTAAGTTCCCAGTGCTAGAGAAGACCTGCTGCCGAGTACTTGGGGGAGGACTAGATGACAAGCGAGAGAGAATCCTCAGCAACGGCAGGTTTCAACTCGGGAAATGGCAAGCTGAGCTTACCGCACGCGTACAGGATAGGCATCGCCAGGCTGATCGTACCCACGCCGTGATCAGCACTGCTGACTTCACACCTTGGCTGGATGTGATGAGGACCGCACATAAACGCAGCTCGTGGGTAGTATGTGTTGATCCAAGCATAGATGAGGAATTGCTCAGAAGACATAGTACGAACGATGGCAGCCGCCGGGAGATCATTGGATTTGGCTCGGGTGTGGGAGCCCACGGGGAACATAACTACACAGTCTCAACGGAGCAGTTTTCCTTGGCGGACATAGGACGCAAAGTCGGTCTACAGGCATCGCGCTTGCTTGGCCCACTTGAGCATGATGCCGCAAATCGTGTTGCTGAGAGGTTGATCCGCGAGGCTGAGCACCTTGCCGGCCTCTCAATAGTCAAAGCCACCGGGCCATCGGAGTATGTCAGGGATTATATCGCATACTCCATGGTGAGGAAACTCCTGGGTAGAGACAAAGACGCCTTCTGCGACCAGATAGTCTCGCTTGATGGATTCTGGCATTGGTTTGATGACGCCGAAGAACGTAGGCGTCCCGACCTGTTGAGGATACGCGCGCGCATAGTTGATGGCGACTTCGACATCAAGGCGCAGGTCATCGAATGCAAGCTGGCGGCACAATCCGAGGGGTATTTGGAAGAGGCACGTCAGCAGCTCGAGAGCGGACTCAAGCAGCTTGTCGCTCGTTTTCGTCCCCGGGAAGAGTCAGGCCCCGCAGGATTGCGTGACAAGTTGCCTGATCAGCGTTTCTGGTGGATGCAACTCCATCGTCTGATCGCGGGTAAGGGCATCACTACGACGGCTCAGTACACGACAACGCTTAGGGCACTCGAACGCCTGAGCAATGGATATTTCGATATTGAGTGGCAGGCGGCTGCAGTTGCATTCTGGACGGATTCGGACGCCGAAGTCATGGAGTGCAGACCTCAATGGAGTTTCTCCTTAGATGGCCAGGAGATGGCCATGACTGTCTGTACTGCAGGTCGCCAGTTCGTCATTCAGTCATGCCTAGATGACTCTGCTAGGGAGCTGTTCTGCGGCGACTCCACCCTGAAGTATCAGTTTCCAAGAGAATCGTGGGAGAACAAGCCTATCCAGGACGCCGATTCGATGCAGCCGATGGAAGACGGTAGCCCGGGAGTCGGACTCGAGTCCTCGGATGGTGAAACTAAGCCAGCCGCAGGCAGCGTCTTCCCGTCCGATACCCATCCTACCAGCGGCATACGTCGCGAACAAGAACATGGAATCCCAGACCGCATACTTCTTGGGAGTGCCACCGTGCGCGGCAAGAATATATACTGGGAGTTTGGCCATGGCGATCTGCCCAATAGACATATGATTGTTTTCGGGGCCTCTGGTTCCGGGAAGACGTATGCCATCCAGACCTTGTTGCTGGAGCTCGCAAAGGCGGGCCAGAACAGCCTCATCGTGGACTACACTAATGGATTCAGTACCGGGCAGTTGGAGCCCGTAATAGCCAGCAATCTCCGCCCAGTCCAACATGTCGTAAGGCAGGCGCCCATGCCAATTAACCCGTTCCGTCGCCAGTGCGACTATATTGACGATCAACCATTGCCGGAAGACCCAGCTGGCGTCGCTAGGCGAGTCGCTGACCTGTTTGGTGGGGTATACGAACTAGGTGATCAGCAGCGATCCATCTTGTACAGCGTCATACGAGACGGTGTTTCCGAAGAGGGCGACACGTTTGACCTGGCAAGCATGGTAGAGATGCTCGAGAACGCCATGCGCGAACCGGGACCTGTCGCGAACCCGGCGATGACCGTTCTGAGCAAGATTCGCCCCTTTGTGGACATGAATCCCTTCGGGCAAGAGGACGAGGAGAGCTGGGAAAGGATCTTCGCAGATGCCGATTCGCGATGCCACATAATCCAGTTGGCGGGTTTTCCGAGGGACAGCGCTCGCCTGATCACCGAATTCTCCCTATTCGACTTCTACTGGTACTACCGAGCTAACGGACACAAGGACCGCCCACGGGTGGTTGTGCTCGATGAGATTCAGAATCTTGATCATAAACTTGATAGCCCTCTAGGGCAGCTGTTGACGGAAGGCCGCAAATTCGGGGTATCACTCATTCTGGCCACGCAGACGATGAGCAATCTGTCAAAGGACCAGCGAGACCGCCTCTTTCAGGCAAGCCATAAGCTGTTCTTTAGGCCTGCTGACACGGAGGTAAGGTCCTTCGCACAGATTCTTTCAGATGCCACGAACCAGCCGCAAAGCGAATGGGTTGATAGGTTAGCATCGTTGAAGCGGGGCGAATGCTATTCGCTAGGTCACTCGCTGAACGAGCGGGTGCAGAAGCTGGAAGTCGGAGATGGATTCAGGATACGTGTTGAGCCGCTTGAGGCTAGACTCTAGGGGGCGGTCTTGTTGTTGCCAGTGACGTTTCACCAGACGTTCATACCTGAAAGACGATACATTGCAGCTCTTCTGGGTTATGCAGCACTGGGCCTACAGGGAACGCTTTCTGAGATTTCGGAGCACACTCGTATTCCGATGGGCAAGTCATCGGGTAAGGCTCTTGCTACACTCGATTATGCTCGCGGCATGGGGCTAGTGGAGCTTGCGGATACTCGCGGGCGGTCAATCAGAAGACCTGTACTGACTCCGTTCGGAAACACGGTATTTGCTCATGACAGATTCATGGGCGAGCAGGTAACTCAGTGGCTGGCCCATATGAACCTGTGCTGCCCTTGTAATGGTGCAGTCGCCTGGCATGAGGTATTCGCCAAGGGGCGAGCAGTTCTGGGCCACAGGTTCACCCTTGCGGAACTGGAAGCCTATCTTGCGGGAGTATTTGGGGAAGCCAGATCGAGGACGGGCCCACTGGTCCGCGCTTACTTAGAGAACGAGGCGTTGGCCAAGAGCGCGGTGCTGAATGTTGACGGTGATGTCGTAATCAGGCAGAAAGCCCCTTTGCTTGAAGAGTACGCGATACCCTATTCGGCCTATGTGCTCAGCTTAATGGATTGTCTTTTTCCCGGACAGAACCAGGTTACACTCATGGACTTCAACGCTAGAGCATTCTGGTTCAACACCTGCCTCTGGAGCCACTCAGATATTGAAGCTGCCTTTGCCATGATCGAACACACAGGTTATGTCTCCGTCGACCGGCAGATGCAGCCATGGATTATTGAGAGAAGAGCTAGTGCCAATGAAGTTTGGCCTCTCACTTATTCCGAGATCGCATAGTAGGGAGGAGCAGGCATAATGCGGCTCACAGACATCGTCAACTTCAGAAAAGATCTACTCTTTGAAGGAGCCGTTCAGCTAGGGTGGTTCGAGAACGACAGGCAATTAGCGGACAAGGTCGCAGAGCATTTTGTCTTCCACGGACCCAAGTATCATGGAATAGCGAGCGGAGACACGCGTGAGAGCTATAGCCTTGTCGACACAGCGACATTCGCACTTGATGTAATGAAGAGGGTTAGCGGCCAGAATGGCGACGATCCTTTCACTATTGCTATAGCCGGCTACGGAACAGGCAAATCCCATCTGGCGTTGACACTCTCGTGTTTGCTGAGTGACCCGAAGAGCAGAGTAGCCGAGAAGATACTGGCCAACATTCGGATGGCTGATGCCGATATCGGAGCACAAGCACGCGATTTGATGAATGGTTCAGCACAACCCTTTCTTGTAGTGACTCTCAATGGCGCGCAAGATTTTGACCTGAGCGCTGAGATTATCCGGCAGGTGCTGGGAACCCTGACTAGGCTGGGGCTTGACACAACTGCACTTGATGATCTGCGCCCGCGCTTCAAGACAGCTATCAACTTCACCGAATCCTTCTTCGCGGCCATTTCGGATGATTTTGCCGCGGCATTCGGCTCACCATGCAGCTTGTCACGTATTCTCGATGATCTTGGGTGTCAAAACGAAGAGACGTTTCGAAAGGTAAGCGACGTATATGAGCGCAAGATGGGTTCGCCCATTCATGCTGCTGGCCAGGAATCACTTCACGACTTCATCAGGGTGGCCAAGAGCGTCTACTGTGGCCCTAACAGGCCTTTCGCAGGCATAGTCGTAATATTCGATGAATTTGGACGTTATCTCGAATTTTCGGTCCAAAAACCTCATATCGCTGGGTCGGGCGCGTTGCAGCAGTTATTTGAATGCGTTCAGGCAAATAGTGACGGAGTGTTTCTTCTGAGTTTCATACAGTATGAGCCGAAAGCATACATGTCTCGCGTGGGGGCAGAGCGACGTGACGAGTTGAACCGCTACGTGACTCGCTACGATGCCGTACGCAAGGTTCAACTATCAACGAATCTTGAGACTCTGATTGCCAACCTACTGGAGAAGAAGGACCAAGCAGCACTAGAGAAGCATCTGGCGCAGGTCAATTCGGACTCTTCATCTATTCAGCTACGACTCCAGCATTGGTTTCCCGACATGACAAGACACGCGCTCTGGACGGATGAAGCGAGATTCAGCAAGGTGATCTCCGAAGGTTGCTGGCCTCTTCATCCGGCATCTACCTGGACGTTGTACAGACTGACATCCATAGGCAAATCACTACAGCAACGCTCGGCACTCTCGCTATTGGCGGACGCATACCGACAATTCGGGGATCAGGATTTTGGCTTCGATGAGACCATAAGGCCAGTAGATCTATGCAGCGAGACGTTGATTAGCGAGTTTCATGTGTCGGAGAGATACGGCCAACAAGGGGCAACCGCCAGCGCCTATAAGGACGTCACAGCGAAGTACGGGGATGTATTCTCCGAAAACGAAGGCTCAGTGATTAAAGCTGTACTGCTGTCATCGAAGATCGGCGTCAGGGTTGAATCGAAACGCGATTGTGTCGAGATGGTAGCTGTTCTTTGCGGTTTGGATCCGGGATCAGCGGAAACGGCGCTAGAGCTATTGGAGCGCGAATACGCAGTCTTGGAATGGAATGCTCTGCTCAACCAGTACGAGATTGTCACTGATGCCGTTCCGCGGAGCAAGTTCTTGGCTCAGTTGCGTTCGGAGGCGTCTAGCATAGATTCCGCCAAACGGGCTCGCATATTCGCACAGAAATGCATTCAATGGGGAATCGTTGCGGACGTGTATCAGACTGATTTCGGCGCTGAGAGCCGCATATTCACCCGCGAATGGAACTACAAAGCATATGGTTCTGACATATCTATGCTAGATCAGCAGATTGGATTCGCGGTGAAGACCTGGCGCGAGGCCACGGGCGTTGACAAGGAGAAAGGCCATCTAATCTACTGCTATGTCGGTCCCGAGAGCAGCATAGAGCTCGTGAAACAGAAGACTGACAAAACCATGCGCTCAGTCATGTCAGATAACGGGCTAGACTGTGATGCGGGCCTTCCTCTAGCGGTGCTTTTCATCAACGATGCTGATGGTTCATTCGGAGAAAGCATCGCCGAGCGGTTCATTCTTGATAACCATCTCGATGATTCCGAGATGGAGAGATATCGCCCGACAATGCTCGACAGGAAGATTAGTCTGGAGCAGGAGATGGCCAATCAGCTAAGGCAGTTGGAGGGAGAGCGTAATCTAGCACTGGCCGTACCAGAGAGAGCGCCGAGCTCACGCCTATCAGACGTCCTGAATAGCCTCTTCAAAGTAGTCTATCCAAAGCGGGTGCCGTTTCCGTTCGATGGCTTCCATACTGCGAGGGGCAATGCTGCTAAGGACAGCGCAGATTTCACTCGAGCGTTGTTCATGGGTAACTTCGACCGGGAGTGGATGAGTAACACGAATCGCCAGCAGCTTAATCGGGCCCATGAAGTCCTGGTAGATGCTTGGGGGCTCATCGCAGATGATGGCCGGCTGAAGAGATTCCCCTCTGGCGCGGAAGTGCTCAACGTCGTCGAGCTCTTTGAGCGGCGCCTACAGGGTGAGGACGACCACGGCGAAGCACCCATCAATCTAGGAGACGCAATGCGTTTGCTATGCATGCCGCCCTATGGATGCAACATTGCCTCGGCAGGGCTGTTACTAGCGTACTTCGTTGGCAGCCGCAAAGACAGGATTCAGCTTTTCAGGGATCAGGAGCCAGTCTCCACTGAGATATGGCTTCAAGATGCGATGCTAGGCAGTTTTCTGTCCATCCCGGTGCTCGATACCACGACTATCGTGCGAGTCTCGGAGGAGAGCATCTCAGAGTGGGAACTTCTGCTCGACCAATGGGAATCAGCTACCATACTTGTTGCTAAGAAGGATTTCCTGTGTAAATCGCACGAACTGCAGAAGAGAATACCTCTGCCGCCACAGCTGCATTATAGGCATAAGCTCTTGGAGAGTGAATCGCGCATGGCGGTTCAGCGCCTCAATGAATACGAGCATAACCTCAACGCTGCGTGGGATAGGATTCAGAAGGGTATCGAGCGCGACGATATTCCACAGCTTTCCTGGGCCGGAGCCGACCTAGTAGGTCTCTCCCGCGACATGACGCGCAACCGCGCTGAATGGACTCAAGAACAGCTGGATGAAGTGAAACGGGCCTGCGTTACCGCACGACGGGAAGTCCAAGGTAGATTCGCATCATGGTTACCATCGTTGTGGGTCAAGAGAATTGAGGATCTGGGGAAGTTCAAGCATGTGATGATCAACAATGTATGCAGCAGCTTGTCGGCGCTGTCATTGGACAGTGAAAGAGAGCAACTGGAAGCCCATGTGAATCGGATCGCAGCGAACATCGAACTAATTGCCGAGCTTCGCAGAACCGCACTGGACGTACAAAGGATGGTTACCACCAACGTTGTGACGAGTGCGACCAAAGTGTCGGTAGTGTATGACTGGATACAGCAGGCTGAGTCGTTGGATGAGCGCCTGAAGAAGGCGCAACAGATGTCGGATATCGATCAGAACGATGCGCTTTCTGCCTCTCGCGCACTCCGAGAGTACATCAGGTCATGCGAGAGAACCCTGGCTGCCCAAACCGAACGGATGAACATGGTATACCAGATTAGTCAACTGGATTCCCTGAGCGAAATCGGGTACTGGCGCAACGAGGTTGCCGACCTGATGCATGTGTACGAAGGATACGACAAGGATATTGATGATCTGAAAGCTGTGCAGAGACAGCTCAAGTTGATAGAGACTCACTACAGGCAGCTGGACGATGATTCCTTGGACAACTATACGTTCAGAGCATTGTGCGAGCAATGCAGGGATCAGAATGACTTGGCGTTTCGGGATGACGCTCCACCTTTGGATAATGCACACATTTACGAGTCCATGACTAGATCCATCACTTCAATGCGCGAGGCGAAGGCTGCCGCATGGATGAGTGCGAATGTACCCGCGATTGAGAACATCGAAAACGCTGACGCACACGCCACTGTGGCATACCGGTCAAGGCTGCGTGAGATGCCTCAACTGCTTTCTGAAGAGCAGCAAGGCAGGGTTCGTGAGACACTGAGAGCGTGTGAAATGCGTCTTGACGCTTTGGAGGTCGAGGGCGTACTCGCGCAATTCATGGCGCTGTCGCCCGCGAACAAAAGAGCTTTCCTGAGTAGGATCGCTGAACATACAGAAGGCATTAGTCCGGGATTCCTTCTGGACTGTCGTTCATGACGATACGCAGCGTCGAGCTAGTACTGGAATGGGTGCTCTCGATTTCGGTCGCCATGCGGACGAGACATGAGCAGCCTCATACCATGCAGGCTCGTGTGGTGTCTCCCTGGGAGCGGCACACCGAGCTCATACATGAGTACGGATTCGACAAGACTGTGCTGATTGCTGTCTCCCTGGAAGATGGAAGGAGCCCGCGCAGTTGCTCAACGGAATGCTAGACACCAGCGACATGGCGAGGTGGCATACCAAGCTAAGCACCGCCGAGGGCCTTCCAAGCAGCAATCCCAGAGGCACCCACGCTATCAAGTGTGGAACCACCCTTGACACTATACAGCCCGCTATTCCTGCCAGCCCTCCAGCGTCTACACTCCTGTCGCGCGCGCCTGAGCCTCCCGAACTAGCATTTTTCCCGCGCAGAACGCTGCATGTATCAGGAACGGTAGGTCGTCGGCTGACCAGGCCCACCCTACCGCTCAACCTCAAAGTCTGACGTTGTTTAGGTTCTTGGCCATGCTAAGAAGCCGAGGTGGGCCGCGGCCTCGAGGGATTGGCCGATTGGGAGCGGGCCCATGCCTGTCTTCATCCCGAGTTCGCGTCTGTCAGTCCAGCCGGTAAAGCTGCCGTCACTGTCAAAGCGGAACGTCACGCCGCCTTCATACGATAGTTGTCCTTTTGCGCTCAGGATAGATTCTTTTGCTAGCAACATAGGATTTCAAGAAGGAATCGTGGCATAAAGTGATAATCAGTCGTGGGAAGAGGGAGCGCATTGCCAGTAGCTCTCCTGTATTAGGCAGCCTGCATTACGCAAGATACCCATCGATCCGGGGTAACGGCGCGATGTGTGCAGAACGAACGCTGGCGTTCGGAGGTAGCTCGTCGCTTAATCTAGAGAGGAACCGGGGAGCCGTGCCCATATGCATATTCCGGCTCAAATCGTCCACCCATTCCGATTGAATCCGTCCACTGATTCCGGAGCAAACAATC
>Ga0116149_1002351_pt1 | contig 20910 bp, 17 predicted proteins | sample AD_UKC057_MetaG_FD_89787 | JGI IMG/M metagenome (GOLD analysis project Ga0116149, IMG submission 89787) | Active sludge microbial communities of municipal wastewater-treating anaerobic digesters from USA - AD_UKC057_MetaG | ecosystem: Engineered > Bioreactor > Anaerobic > Digestate | place: USA... | reverse complement strand
GATTTGTAATCGAACGGTCATCAGTTCAATCCTGATTGCTGGCTCCATTTTTTTCAAATTCATCCCCTAACTTTCATCCCCATCTCAGTGTCCCTTTTTCTTGAGACAATGCGTGAGAACGGATTTCTGAAAAAAATTCTTGATAAAAATGGCAATCATTATACATATTCATTCTCGTTGACTGAAGTTGCGTGTATGTTAAACCTGGTTGAGTTGACACACCGGTGGCGATATGTCGGCGAGGTTGGGCAGTATGCACAAAAAATAAAACGAATCCCATGTTAAAAAAATTAAGAATTCAGAATTTTAAAGGCTGGAAGGATACCGGTGAGATAACGATGGCGCCTATCACTCTCTTCTTTGGCGCTAACAGTTCGGGTAAATCCAGTATTGGACAGTTTCTGATGATGCTCAAACAAACAGTTGAGTCGCAGGATCGAAAGGCTGTCTTTTATCCCGGCGGGAAAAATTCCGCTGTTCAGCTTGGGTCCTACAAAGAGATGGTGTTTCAACGCAATCAGACAAATAAAATCTCCTTCGATTACAGTTGGTCTTTACCGGAACAAATTGAAATAAAAGATCCTGTGTCAAAAGATGAGTTTTCAGGCGATAGCATTTCTTTTTGTGCCAGGGTTGGTTTCGAGAACACGTTGGCTCTCAATTCCCTAAAATATGAGTTATTCAAAGGGGATCAATCCGTGCTTTCCATAGGGATGGAGAGAAAACCAGGCGGAAACCGGGAGTACAAAGTTGAGGCGGACAAATATTTTCCGGTGCGTAATCAAGGGCGTGCCTGGCCGCTTGGGGCTCCGGTCCGATTTTACGGTTTTCCGGATGAAGTGCGTGCCTATTATAAAAATGCAGATTTTGTGCAGGAGCTGAATTTAAGGCATGAAAAGCTGTTCCGCTCCCTCTATTATTTGGGCCCGCTGCGCACGAAGGCTGAGCGTCTGTATTCATGGACCGGTATCGAACCTGAAAGTGTCGGCTATTCCGGGGAAAATACGATTTCCGCCATCCTCGCTGCCCGAAACAGGAAAATTGGGTTATGTAAACCGGACGGCAAACGAGCATCAATAGAAAAATCCTTTCAAGAGGTCATCGCGCTGAAACTTAAGGAAATGGGATTGATCGAGGAATTCAAAGTCAACCCGATTGGCGAACAGCGGCAGGAATATGAGGTCAAAGTCCGCACCAAAGGCTCAAGTGATTGGGTAGATCTCCCGGATGTGGGTTTTGGCATTTCTCAGGTGCTTCCGGTTTTGGTGCAGTGCTTTTTTGCTCCCAAAAATTCGATCATTCTTATGGAACAGCCGGAAATTCATCTCCATCCTCTCGCGCAATCCGCGCTGGCAGACGTGATGATTGATGTGATTAATTCCAAAGTGAATGGAAAGCATCGAAATATCCAGTTGGTTATAGAAACTCATTCGGAGCATTTCTTGCGGCGGTTGCAGCTCCGAATTGCCCAGCGGCCTGAAGCAATGAAAGGGAAAGTGGCTGCTTATTTCGCTAATGTCTCCAAAACTCCGGCTACACTTGATTCGCTCGAAATCGATATTTACGGAAATATCCGGAACTGGCCGGAGAATTTTTTTGGAGATGAGATGGCCGATATCATCGAACAGTCCAAGGCAGCTTTAAAGACACAGAAAAAGCTGATGAAAAACAAAACATCGGAGGTTTGTCAGTGAGTCTCCCGGATATATGTGTGGTAGATACCAATGTGCCCAAGGTCGCGAATCTTGCCATTGCGCCGGACCCGAATTCAGATATTGATTTGGATTGCATACAGGCATGTGTAGGTGCGATTGAACACGTTATGAAGCACTGTTTGGTTATTGATGAGGGCGGCGAAATTTTCGAAGAATATCGTGGGGAGCTCCCCATGAAGGGCCAGGGTGGAGTCGGTTCTTGTTTCATGAAGTGGGTTAATAATCATCGCTGGGGCGGTACAGTCATTCAACAAGTAGCTATCCACAAAGAGGGGAATTCATACCAGGAGTTTCCTAATAATCCTGGGTTGGAAGATTTTGATCTGGCAGATCGGAAGTTTGTTGCTGTAGCTAACGCCCACGAAGGGAAACCACCGATCCTGCAGGCTGTGGATAGCAAATGGGTAGGCTGGAAAGCTGCTTTAACTGTGGAGGGAATCCAAGTCCATTTTCTTTGTCCGGAATATACCAAAGCCAAATGTGAAAAAAAGAATAAGAAGAACAGTGTGTGAGCGAAGACTTTTTTAAGTTTCCTTCAACCCCGCATCTGGCGACTCTGCCCGGCGTTGAGATCAGAGGCGACAAGGTCTTGAGTCCTTCTGAGCGTGATGAGTTTCTGCGGCACGAGCTCACGGTTGAGGAAAAAGTAGATGGAGCCAACTTGGGGATCTCGTTTGACACAGAGGGAAATGTTCGATTCCAAAACCGGGGGGCTTATCTCTCTTTGCCGGGCACGGGCCAATGGAAAAAACTCAGCCAGTGGATAACTCCCCGCTCTGATGCCCTTTTTGAATCCCTCACAGATCAGTACATCCTTTTTGGAGAATGGTGTTACGCTCAGCATTCGGTTTTCTACGACCGTCTGCCGGATTGGTTTCTTGCCTTTGATATTTACGATCGTGAGCATCATCGCTTCCTCTCCTCTGCCCGCCGGGACATCTTGTTGGAAAAGCTGCACGTTTTCAGAGTTCCGGTTCTTGCGCGCGGATTGATTTCTTTCTCTGAAATCAAAGGCCTGTTATCACAATCAAAACTGTGCAATCAGCCCGCAGAGGGAGTTTATCTGAGAGCTGACAGTGAAGACTGGCTTGAGAAACGGGCCAAACTCGTACGGCCTGCATTTATCCAATCCATGGAAAATCATTGGTCCCGTTCCACTATAAAATCCAATAAAATAAATATGCAGGTTCCAGAATAGGGGCGGTAATTTTTAAATAGCACTTTCTTTTCAATCTCGATAAAGTGATGCGGGTGGATTTGCGGAGTGAGTGCGAAAAGCAAAAATAAATGCCGGGCCTTGAAGAACAGTGTTGTCGAAGCGATTCCTTACGTGGTGGCTGTTCTTTGCGTCGTTCTCGGTTTTTTTGTTCTGGTGCAGGAGTCCGCAGACGGAGGTGAGGTGCTTTTCTGGAAAATCGAGTCGCTTCTGACTCATTACCAGTTCCGGATTCTCGCTTACATACCGGCACATTTGGGGGCAGAGGAGTATGTCCGCAGAATCCCTGATTGGGGCAGTATCATTCTCCTGACGATTCTGGTTTTTTCGAGCGCCTTTCTCTCCTGGTATGCCTCAGCCTCAAGGATTCTCCTGATAGGTATTTGCTCGTTGGTCGGTCTGTTCATTGTCGAGACCTTGCTTCTGGGCACGATCGGTCTGGATATTCCTCTGGTTGTTCCGGTGGGCTGTGCCACTTTGGCGTCGGTCGCTTGCATTTTCCTTCGCTGGAGCCGCGACCAGGTTGTTCAGCACGAAGTGGCCGAGGAACGCGACCGCCTGGGCAGGATTTTCGAGCGGATGCTTTCACCGGAAGTGGCCCGCCAGATTTTAAAATGCGCTCAATCCGGCAAACTGGAAACCGAAGGCAGCCGGAGTTCGATCACCGTTCTTTTTGCCGATATTCGCGGGTTTACCGACCTTATGAATTATGAGCACGAACAGGCCGATAATCATATTCGCCAGCATAACCTCAAAGGCGTGAAAGCCGAAGAATACCGCGATACTCACGGCGCCCGGCTCCTCAAGACGATCAATATCTATCTCTCGCTCATGACCGAGGTGGTTATGAAACAGGGCGGAACGCTCGATAAATATATCGGCGATTCGGTCATGGCTTTCTGGGGAGAACCGACCCCCAACGTGCATCATGCTCTGGCCGGAGTGCGGGCGGCGGTCGCCATGCAGGAGGAGATATTCAAGCTCAACCGCCAACGGCAAATTGAAAACCAGAAAATAGCCGCCTACAACGCCGAAGCCGTCAGCCGGGATGAGCCGCAGAAGGATTTCCTGCCCATTCTCACCGTGGGAATCGGAGTCAATACGGGCGAGGCGATTGTCGGCTTCATCGGTTCCAAGAGCGCAATGGCCTATACGGTCGTAGGCCGCGAGGTCAACCTTGCCAGCCGCCTGGAGCGCGTGGCCGGAGTCGGGAAAATCAACATCGGAGAATCGACCTTTTGCGAACTCTGCAAAGATGATCCCGGGTGGTCCGAGAAGTGCAGCGCGGTGCCTCCCATTCGTATGAAAGGTTTTCAAGATAAGGTTAGCTACTATGAAGTAAACTGGAAGTCTCGCGAGATGGCGATTGAAGAATGGGGCTGGAACTGGGTGATTGGTAATTAAAACAGATGGACGCATTTTTATATCTTCCCCGACTGCTCAAACCGTTGCTTTCTTCCTGCGGGATTGTCTGGCTTCTTTTGCTCCTGATGGGGGTCTATCTCATCCGGGTGCAACAGAGTAAAAAAATAGGAGTGTTCTGCCTCTCCCTGGCCCTTTTCATGAACCTGACCGGCAGTGGACTCCTGCCCATTTACCTCCTGGGTACTCTGGAGAAACCCTATCAGAATGTCCGCCTGGAGGAGCTTCCCCGCTGCGATGTCGTGCTGCTCCTGGGCGGCGGCCAGCTCTATTCGGAGCACCCGCCTTTTCATCTGGAGCTCAACCCGGCCGGGGACCGTGTCATCGGCGCCTTTGAAGCAATGCGCCAAAATAAGGCCGATACTTTGGTGACCAGCAGCGGCTATTTTGTGAGAGACGGAGAAAAGATCGCCCACGGCCACAGTTTGACCAATTGGGTTCAGGGCTGGAATCTTTTCGATCAGGAGGTGATTTCGCTTGGGCCCCGAGACAATACCTGGGATGAGGCGGTCACTTTCAAAAAACTGGCAGAGGAACGCGGCTGGAAAAGAGTCATGCTCGTGACCTCGGCCTATCACATGCGCCGCTCCGCCGCCGCGTTTGAGAAGTTGGGCTTCGAAGTAGTGCCATACCCGGTCGATTTTTACGTTGTCGGCATCCCGCAGCAGCCGCACTGGAAGTCCCTTATTCCGGACCCGGAGCACTTTTATTATTTTGATTTGTGGTTTAAAGAATTTACGGGCTACTGGCTCTATCGCCTGGGCAGTATATGGGGAAGGCATTAGTATGAATAAGGATGACTTGAGAAAACTTCATGCCGTGGAAGATCACACCAGAGCTTTCAGGAACCTCAGATATGTTTACCCGGTGATTTCCCGCCGTGCCGGAGGGCTCTCTCTGGGAGTGAATTTAAATCCGAATCGCCTTTGCAATTTCGATTGCGTCTATTGTGAGGTGGAGCGCTCAGCCCCTTTATCGCCGACGGCAGAGAAATCCGGAATAGATATTCCTCTCCTCAAAGAGGAGCTCTCCCGGCTCTTGAAACAGGCCTTGAGTGGAGAGCTTGGCGAGGAGCCTAAGTTTGCCCAGGCAGGCGCTCTCCTGCGGCAGGTGAGGGATGTCTCATTCAGCGGCGATGGCGAGCCGACCCTCTGTCCGGATTTCCCCGAGGCAGTCTGGGCGGTCGGGGAAGTGCTCAAAGATTTCGATCTTCTTTCGACCTGCAAAGTGGTCCTGATCACCAACGCCACCTGCCTGCATCTGACCGCCGTTTATGAGGCTCTGGATTCCCTGATGAGCTATCCCCGTGGAGAAATCTGGGTCAAGCTCGATGCCGGCACTCCCGAGTATTACCGGAGGTTGAACCGCTCCGGAGTGCCTTTTGAGCGCATTCTCTCGAACTTGGATTTCATCTCCAGGCGTATCCCTGTTTATATCCAGAGCCTGTTTCTCAAACTCAATGACCGGACGATGAGCGAAGCCGAGCTCCGGGCTTATATAAGCCGCATCAATAACCTGATAGATTCCGGGGGCAAAATTCTGGGCATCCAGGCATATACGCTTGCCAGACCCACCTTCGCTCCGGGGCTGGAGTCACTCAAGCTCAGCGCGTTGACCAAGGTGGAGCTAGAGACCCTGGGAGACCAAATCCGGAAAAATACGGGCCTCGCCGTGGAGTGTTATGCTTAGAATGATTTATGTTTTTTCCCTGCCTGTGCTTTTAATAAAGATTGCTCCGGCAGTCACTTCGTGTTAAATTCTCGAAAAGTTATGGCCGAAAAAAAGGTTAATGATCTTCTGCCCTTCTGGAAAGACCAGTATCAAAAAGGACGTGTAGCATTGGACAGGAAAAACTATGACTACGCGATGATGATTTTTTGCCAGTTACTGGACCAGGAGCCCGGCTGCCTGGATTGCAGAGAAGCGCTCCGGGTGACTCAGTTTCGCAAGGCGGAAGAGGCCGGCCAGAGAAGCTTCTTCAAAAAGGCCTTTGGGATGACCGGCGATCTGGCTCATCTGAGCAAGGCGAGGATGGTCCTCAAGAGCAATCCCGGTGAAGCCATGTCGGCCATTGAGCAGGTCTTGAACAAGGACCCGCAGAATGTATCCGCACACCAGTTGATGGCCGATGCCGCTCTTTCGGCCGGTTACATTCGGACGGCCCTCATCTCGCTTGAGCTTCTTTTCAATAAGCTGGGTCAGAGAGATATGGCCATGGCGCGGAAACTGGCTGATGCTTACTCACAGGCAGGTCAGCCCGGTAAAGCCGAGGAGATTTACGCCCAGTTGGTCAATGAAAACCCGGATAATCTGGACCTGATCCAGGCGCTTAAGGATGTCTCTGCCAGCCGTACCATGAAAGAGGGCGGCTACGAGGCTGCGGCCGAGGGCGGTACTTACCGGGATGCCCTGAAAAACGAAGACGAATCCAAACGTCTGGAACAGGAGGCACGCCTGGTGCAAACTTCAGATTCCTCCGAAGCGATTATCAAGAACCTTGAAGAAAAAGTCGCTGCCGAGCCTACCAGCCTGCGCTGGTGGCGTGCTCTGGCCGATCAATATCTGCACATTAAAGAGTATGAAAAAGCGCTCCATGCCTATGAGTCTTTAAGGGCGCTCCTTTCGGTCAGCGATCCTCAGCTCTCCATGACTATTCTGGATGTAAAGCTGCGGATACTCGATTCTCAGCTCGCCGAATTGGACCCGCAGGACCCGGCGCAAACCGATAAAATCGCCGAGCTCCAAAAGCAGCGGGCCGAAGTGGAAATGGCCGAAGTGGAAAGCCTCTCAGAGGCCAATCCCACCGATATGATCATTCTTTTCGATCTGGCCTCCCTCTATTTCAAAAATGGCAAGTTCGGTAAAGCCATTCAGGCTCTCCAAAAAACTCAGAACTATCCGGGCAAGAAAGTCCCCAGCCTCCTTCTCCTGGGCCAATGCTTTGCACAGCGCAAGATGTATGACCTGGCGGTGCGTGCCTACAGCAACGCGCTGGCGGAGAAAAAGAGCATGGATGAAGAGAAAAAGGAGCTCCTTTACCACTTGGGCGTGACCTACGAACTGATGGGCAAAAAAGAGGAAGCCATCGAACAATTCAAGCTCATCTATGAGGTGGATATTGGCTATCGGGATGTGGCTGAGCATGTGGATGCCTATTACAGCGAAAACGAATAATCTTTCCTGCGATTTTAAATTCCTAATAACGATAATTCAAAAATGGACGATATACTGAACATATTGCGTAAAAACGCAACGATGCCGATTGAAAAAATCGCCTTGTTGGTCAACCAGACTTCTGATGAAGTCTCCGCCAAGATTAAAAACTGGGAAGAAAATGGCACCATTTTGGGCTATACCACGGTGATCAACACCGACAAGCTGACCGACGAATCTCTGGTGATGGCCATGATCGAAGTCAAAATCACCCCGGAGCGTGAAGGGGGCTTTGATAAAATCGCCCGCAAAATTGCCTGCTATCCCGAAGTCAAATCGTGCTACCTCATGTCGGGCGGCTTTGACCTCCTGGTGATGGTGGAAGGGGAGAACCTGCGGCAGGTGGCCGGATTCGTCTCGGAAAGATTGGCCACGATTCAGGGCGTGATCTCCACCGGCACGCACTTTATCCTCAAACCCTATAAACAGCAGGGCGTCACTTTCCTGGAAGAAGAACAGCCCGAGCGCCTGAGCGTTACTCCCTGAAACAGGCGGGCAGAGCGGATGCTCACGGTGTATTGAAGAAGAGGCGCCGCCTCTCCGGCCGGGGCGTGCTCTATGGTTCAGCAGCTTTTTTATTACGAGAGCCATTCTCACTCGCCTTACTATAATCTGGCGCTGGAGGATGTTCTCCGCTCTCAACTTCTCCCCGGCGAGGCGGTTCTTTACCTCTGGAGAAATGATCACACCGTCGTGATCGGCAAGCACCAGAACGCCTACCATGAATGCGATCTGGAAGCCATCCGCGCCGACGGTGTCAGTTTGGCGCGCAGGAAGACCGGCGGCGGTGCCGTGTTTCACGATGCGGGCAATTTGAATTTTACCTTTCTGAATTGCCGGGAAGATTATGACCCGGAGCGGAATTTTAAAATACTCCTTGAGGCACTGAAAGCGGTTGGCGTGCCGGCGGTCCTGAGCGGACGCAATGACCTGACGGTCGAGGGGCTGAAATTCTCAGGCAATGCCTTTTTCAAGAGCGCCCGGGCCGCCTATCATCACGGCACCCTGATGGTGGAGGTCAGCATGGAAAAGCTCGCCCGCTATTTGCGTGTGAGCCCTCTCAAGCTTCGCTCCAAGGCCGTCGCTTCGGTCTGCTCCCGTGTGGTGAACCTCTGCCGGATCTGCCCGGCTCTCACCCTGGAGGCGCTTGCCCAAAGCCTGCGAAATTCCTTTGCTGCTTCCTATGGGTTGCCGCTCTTGCCCGGTCCTGCCCCGGATGAAGACCGGAGAGCCGGAGCCGAAAAATCTTTTGCCTCCCCGGCATGGATTCTGGGTGAGAAACCGAATGCCGCCCCTTCATCCGTAAACATAGAGGAGCGCTTTGACTGGGGATGCGTCCTGATTTCCGGAAAGGGATCGGAGAGGAGTCTCTACAGCGACGCACTGGATACCGAAGCGGTGGAGTATCTGCGTTTGCGGCTCGCTCTTGATTCTCCGGGGCAGATTCCCGTCCCGGATTCTTTTACCTCTTTTCAGAAGAAGATGGTGGAAGATATCAACAAGCTCCTCAAAAAATTCACGGAATAGGAGCTGAAGATTTCTTTCAGCTTTGGGTATCATCTTCTTACTCTCCGATTCAACACGGAAATAAAAAAGCCTCCCCGAAGGGAGGCTTCCGTTGTTAAATCAACTTATTGGATTGATTAAGTTAGAACACGTAAACGATATTGCCGGTGATGCCAAAGGCATTCTTACGATCCCAGTCATCCGCCATGTTCTTGTCACCTGAAAGGTCATGATCCCAGCGGAATTCTGCGCGGGTGATCACGTTTTCCCACAGCTTGTAGCTGACGGTGAAGGTATTAGAGAGATACTCATCATCTCTATCGGAGGCTGCTTTGACAGAGGGCACTATTCCAGGAGGGATCAAACCACCGACGAGACCGATGGCATCATCGAGGTAGTAGCCCCAGGAACCGTTTACGCCATTGGCGTACTCAACACGGTTGGCGAGGGTCAGCTTATCGGTGACATCATAGGCCAGATATGCGGCAAAGGCGTTGGCCCACGCACTGCGGGTGACCATTACGCCAGCGTCATCAGTGCGTTCGCTCTGACCACGGTAGTCATAGGAGAAACCAAAACGCAGACCGGTGACCGGCAGCGGCATCGTGATGCCTGCATAGTAGTTGACAACGTTGGCAGTATCCCAGCCGGAGGTTGTTCCGGAAGAGACCCAACCATTATCAATACCACTGACAACACCGAAATAAACCTCGGTACCTTCCATGAAACCGGTGGATTCAGGGAAGATCAGGTTGACGGCGCCCATATAGGTGAGACGACCGGAATTGGAACCGCGGTCGTAGATCGCCCAACCGTCATAGGTGTTTGCAACACCGCCACGGACGCCCAGTATCCAATCGTTCAGATCGAAGCTGTAGCTCGCCAGGACACCGGTGTGCTGACGGGGCTGAATTGCGAAACCATAAGAACGGGAGAAGTTCGGATTCAGGTAGCTGTCAGAGCTCTCGTAACCGACGACGGATTCAAATACACCAGCGCGGAAATCAAGGCCGTTGCCCAAGGGAGCGCGCAGATCTACATAGGCGTTCTGCAGGACAAAGTCGACGGTGGTTTGGCTGAACATATTCGCATCATCGCCGAAAAGCAGGTCTGCCTGATAACCGGCGGCCCATACGGAAGCATCTTCTTCCAGGGCTTTTCCGACACCGACTTTCACGGCATTCAGGTTAAAACCGTTCTGCCTGTTCCAAGCGTCATTCGACCTGCCAATGCTGGTTTTCTTGTCCCCAATCTGCCAGTTCATAGAGGTGTCCACATAACCGCTAATGGTTGTACCAGAAACGGCTGTTAAGACCTGGTTGTCGGCTTCTTCTGCCGATGCAACGGCGGCCATACTAACGATCCCGGCTGCTGCCAGGGCTAATGTCCATTTATTCATAGTAGATAGTATAATTTATCGTTACAGAGAGGTGCTTCAGGTTTCTTGCGAGATCACAAATCAAGCCTGCACTAAAGAAGCCGCTGCACGCTCCGCCAAATAGCAGGCGCATTCTATATATTTTCCTGGACGCTGGCAACATTTTTTTTCACTTTCTTAACATCTTTTTTACAGGCGATTACAAACTTCCCATCTTTCATTCAAACGGTCCTCTTCACCTCTAATCTACGAAAAACGCCCATAAACGCGGGTTCTTGGTCTGTAACCTATTGTTTATTAAGCGATAATGCCGGATAAGAAGCCGCAAGGGCCCAAACAAAATTAAAAACCTGAGGCTAAGGATTTTTGGCTTGCCTTCTCACAAAGCTGATAAATAATTTTCTACGTGCCGGCTGATTACGGAGTAATTCCGCCGATGCAGGTTGATTTTTATGGCTAGTAAGACCGTTTTTAATCCGATTAGTGCTCCCGATTATCTTCCTCTGGAGCAGCTTAGAGAGCTTCAGACGTTCCGGCTTCGCCGACGGGTGCTCGAAGCTTACGAGAAAGTCCCGTTTTTCCGCGCCAAAATGGAGGCCCTTAAAGTGCTCCCCGATGATATTCAAAAGATTGAAGATATCGCAAAGCTTCCCTTCTCGGTAAAAAAAGACCTGCGCGATACGTATCCCTTCGGGCTCTTTTCCGAGCCGATGAATCGCGTGGTCCGTGTCCATGCCTCCAGCGGCACTACCGGCAAACCGATCGTCGTCGGCTACAATCAGAGGGATATCGATGTCTGGAAAGAGGTGGTCGTCCGGGGATTGGTTTCGGCCGGCCTGGGCCCTGACGACGTGATCCAGGTTTCCTACGGATACGGACTCTTTACCGGCGGTCTGGGCCTTCACTACGGAGCCGAGGCGCTGGGCGCGACTGTGGTTCCGGCTTCCGGGGGCAATACTTACCGCCAGATAATGTTAATGAAGGATTTCGGTGTAACGGCGGTCTGCTGCACTCCCAGCTACTTCATTCACCTGATTGATAAGGCCCAATCCATGGACGTGGATATGAAGACGCTTTCCCTCCGGTTCGGTATCTTCGGGGCCGAGCCCTGGACTCAGGAGATGCGCCGCTACATTGAAGCGAACACCGCCATCAAGGCTCTGGATATTTACGGCCTCTCGGAGATTGTCGGCCCGGGCGTGGCGATGGAATGCGCAGAGCAGGATGGCTCCCACATTTTTGAAGATCATTTCTACCCGGAAATCATTGATCCGGAGACCGGAGAAGTCTTGCCCGACGGTGAAGAAGGCGAGCTCGTCCTGACCACCTTGAGCAAAGAGGCCATGCCGATGATCCGCTACCGGACCCGCGACATCACCTCCCTGAACCCGGAGCGCTGCTCCTGCGGACGGACCCTGCGCAGGATCAGGCGCATCACCAGCCGCAGCGATGACATGTTCATCATCCGCGGCGTCAACGTCTACCCCTCGCAGATCGAGACCGCTTTACTCTCCATCGAAGGGACGCTGCCTCACTATCAGATTATCCTGCGAAGGGAAGATAACCTCGATACACTGGAAGTGCAGGTTGAGATCAACGCTCAACTGGCCAGTGACACCGTGAGCGGAATTACCGCTCTCGAAAGACGTATTGCGAAGAATCTCGAGCAAATTGTCGGAATCCATGCTATTATCAAGCTGGTGCAGCCGGAAACGTTGCAGCGCAGCGAAGGCAAGATTCAGCGGGTGAGCGATCTTCGTAATTTGAACCCTATTTCTTAGAAGTTTGACTTATTTTGAACCATCATCCCAGCAACATTATGAAGTTGAAACAACTTTCGCTTGTCATCCCCAACGAACCCGGCGCTCTGGTGCGGGTTTGCGAGGTGCTCAAAAGGCATTCGGTCAATATCTCCACGCTGACTTTGGCCGATACCGCCAATTTCGGCATCCTGCGCCTGATCATCCAGGAGTGGGAAGAGGCGCTCAAGGCGCTTGAAGACGACAGCCTTGTCGTCAAGGTCAGTGACGTGCTGGCGATCTCCATTCCTCACGTGCCGGGCGGGCTCCTCAAAATTCTGGAGCTCCTCAATGAAAACCGGATTAACGTGGAGTATATGTACGGTTTTTCGCTCGCCACACGGGAGCGTAGCGTGCAGATATTCCGACTGGATGACACCGATCGGGCCATTGAAGTGCTCGAGCAGGCCGAGGTTTGTCTTCTGGAGCCCGGCGAACTCTTTCAGAAAGAGTGACTCGATTCGGAGGCCCGACAGAATTCGAATCGTTGGCAGTATAAAGTGTAAAATGCGACATGACTGAACCTAATTCTCAACCCGAGCCCGCTCAGCCGATACCTTACAAGGTGGCTGATGAGCGGGTGATCCGCGTAACTCAGGACGCAGCCGATAAAATCTCTTCTTTATTGAAGCGGCAGAACCGCACCGAGGGCGTACTGCGGATTTTGGTCACCGGCGGTGGTTGCTCTGGGCTGCAGTATAAGATTGATCTGCAGGATGAGCCGGCCGCCCGCGATATTCTGGTTGAGAGCAAGGGTGTGAGGATCGTCATGGACCCCAAGAGCGTTCTCTACGTTTCGGGCTCCGAGCTCGATTACGTGGATGCGCTGCAAGGGGCCGGCTTCAAGGTCAATAACCCCAACGCCACCAGCACCTGTGCCTGCGGGGAGAGCTTTAGCGCCTGAAGAGCGGAGCATTTGGAAGATTGGAAAGCGAGTAGATAAATTGAGAGAAATTAAGGGACTGATTTTTGACTTCGACGGCACCCTGGCCGATACCATGTTCTTCCATTGGAAGGCATGGGATGTTGTGGCTCAGCGCCACGGAATCGCACTGACGCGCAAGAAACTCTATTCCATGGGAGGCATTCCCTCCCGCGATATCCTCCTGATTTTGCGAGAAGAGCAGAACCTTCCCCACCTGGATGTGGGGGGAATCGCCCGCGAGAAGGAGGAAGAATATCTGAAGCTGATGAATCGGGTCGTGCTGATCGATACCATTGCTTCCATCGCGCGGGAAAACCTGGGCAAGCTGCCGATGGCGATTGCCACCGGCGGACGCCGCTTCATCATGGATAGAATCCTGCCGCAACTGGGAGTCCAGAATTGGTTTGATGCCGTGGTGACCAGCCAGGACGTCGAGCGCCAGAAGCCCGCTCCGGATATTTTCCTGGAGGCCGCCCGCAGGATAGGGGTGCCGCCACAGAATTGCCGCGCCTATGAGGATACCGATCTGGGCCTGGCTGCCATCCGGGCTGCCGGCATGGAGGCCGTGGATGTGCGCACCGTGATCCCCGAAGAGTCTCTGGTCTCGAGCCTCTAGTCTTTTTTAATTTTATTTTACGGATTGGCAGTTTATACTGCCAAACGGCTTTTGTAAAAAGTGACTGGCTATATGTTTAATGCGCCGATGAAAATTTGTATCGTGGGCACCGGTTATGTGGGACTGGTGACCGGAACCTGTTTTGCGGAAATAGGCCACGATGTGGTCTGCGTGGATAATGCGCCCGAAAAGGTGAAAATGCTCAACTCCGGGCAGATGCCGATTTATGAACCGGGTCTGGAGGAGCTGGTCAAGAAAAACGCGGCGGCCGGAAGGCTGAAATTCACCACTTCCACCAAAGAAGGCGTGGAGAAATCTGACGTCGTCTTCATTGCGGTTCCCACTCCGCCTCAGCCGGATGGTTCCGTGGACCTGAGCTTCATGGAGAAGGTTTCGCATGAAATCGCCGAAGTGCTGACCCGCTACAAAATCATCGTCGATAAAAGCACGGTGCCGGTGCGCACGGGCGAAAAGGTCTCCGAGATCATCCGGCGCTACTGCAAATCCAAGGTGGAGTTTGACGTGGTGAGCAACCCCGAATTCCTGCGGGAAGGTTTTGCGGTTCAGGATTTCCTCAAGCCCGACCGGATCGTCCTCGGCGTTCAGAGCCAGAGGCCCGTCCATGCTTTGAAGGAGATTTATGCTCCGCTCAATGCCCCCGTGGTGGTGACCGATATCAATTCGGCCGAGCTCATCAAACATGCTTCCAATTCCTTCCTTGCCCTCAAAATTTCCTACATCAACGCCGTTTCGGTTATTTGCGAAGCCGCCGGTGCCAATGTCGATGAAGTCGCTGCCGGTATGGGGATGGATAAGCGCATCGGGCGCGATTTCCTCAATGCGTCGCTCGGTTTTGGCGGAAGCTGTTTCCCGAAGGACCTGAGCGCGTTTATCAAAATCGCCGAGCAGCTCGGTTACGATTTCGCGCTCCTGCGTGAAGTCCAAAAGATCAACGCCCAGCAAATGGAGCGCTTCGTGCGCAAGATCGCCGATACGCTCTGGGTGATTAAAGATAAGACCATCGGCGTTCTGGGTCTGGCCTTCAAGCAAAATACCGACGATATCCGCATGTCTCCTGCGATTGCACTCTGCCTGCGTTTGCGCAAGGAGGGTGCCCGGCTGAGGGTTTATGATCCCAAGGCCATGGAAAAAGCCAAGACCGTTCTGAAAGATGTCACCTTCGTGGATGATATGGATAAGGTGCCCACGGGGTGTGATGCCCTGGTCATTGCGACGGAGTGGCCCGAATTTAAGAAACTGGACCTGGAAAACGCCCGCAAGACCATGACTCATCCCATTCTCTTCGACGGGCGCAATCTCTTCGACCCGGCAGAGATGGAGGCGATGGGCTTTATCTACAAGAGCATCGGCCGATAGGGCAGGAAAATTCAGAAAATAAAAAAGGAGAATTTGAGCGTGCAGACTCTCGGTTCTCCTTTTCTTATAAAATGACAATTCAGGTAACAGCCGGTTTGATCTTTCGTGAGGGCAAGCTCCTCATTACCCAACGTCCCGAAGGAAGCCATCTGGCCGGATTATGGGAGATGCCCGGGGGCAAACAGGCTCCGGGAGAGACCCTGCCCGAATGCCTGAAGCGTGAACTGCACGAAGAGCTTGGGATCGAGGTTGCCGTTCACGAGCTCCTCCATGAGTGCGTGCATGAATACCCCCTCAAGACGGTCAAGCTTCACTTCTTCCGCTGCACCTTGCTCCGGGGCGAGCCTCGTCCCATTCAGTGCGAGAGCCTGGCCTGGGTCACAGCGTCCGAGCTCTCTCAATACGAATTCCCCCCGCCGGATGCCTCACTGATAGAGAGCCTCCGGAGAGGGGAGCTTCTGCATTTTTTTCAATTTCCCTAATCGGTAGCGGGTTTACTCTTCCGAGCTGACCCGGAAGAAGATTTTCCGGCCCGGCTCAACTACGACGCGATGGGTGGCGCCGTTCGAAGGCCCGGCGATGACCTCCCAGTTCTTCATGTCTGAGCTTGATTCAAGCACGCCGGCAAAGGTGAGCGTATAGGCGATAATCCTTCCTGCTTCATCCCTCTCCACTTCCGAGAGAACCAGTGCCGGCGGTTCCCCGATCCATATCTCGGGTGGTTCTCCGTCCGAGCTGACCCGGAAGAAGATTTCCCGGCCCGGCTCAACCGTGACGCGATGGGTGGCGCCGCTCGAAGGCCCGGCGATGACCTCCCAGTTCTTCATGTCTGAGCTTGATTCAAGCACACCGGAAAAGGTGAACGTAAAGGCGATAATCCTTCCTGCTTCATCCCTCTCCACTCCCGAAAGAGCCAGTGACGGTGCTTCCCCGACCCATACCTGGGTTGGTCTGCCGCCCCAGGGATTGGTCCAGCCTTTGGCTCCCTGGAGATAGTAGAGAGTGGCCTGCGTCTCTTCAAAGGGATTCCTGCCGGTCAATTCCGGTGCATTGCCGCGGAAGAATGCCTTCAAAAAAGAATCGCATCCGCTGAAGAGTTCTTCACCCAGAAGCGATAACCCCGCAGGCAAAACGAGCTCGGTGAGCCCGGCGGCTCCGCTGAAGGCGTAGTCATGAATCGTGGTGAGCGTCTCAGGAGCGGTATAACCGCCCGCTCTGCCGGCCGGATACTGGATGAGGGTCCTCTTCGTGGAGTCGAAAAGGACGCCATCAGGGCTGCTGTAGGAGGGATTGGCACCATCGACTTCAAAGTCCATCAGCGCGCTGCAATCCCGGAAAACTCCGTCTTCCAGATTACCGATCACGCCGGCCGGGATTTGCACCCGGGTGAGTCCCGTTGCGCGGAAGGCCCATTTCTCCAGAGTCGTGAGAGTCGGCGGAAAATTGATTTCCAAGAGGCTGCTACATCCATAGAAGGCGCCTTCTGCCACCTTCACCAAACCCGGAGGCAGCACCGGTTTCTTCAGACGGGTACAGTTATGGAACGCATACCGGGGGATTTCCTCGAGTTTGGAAGGAATCGTGACCTCTTCCAAACTGGTGCATTCATAGAAGAGCGCCTCTCCCAGGGTCGTGCTCGTGTTGGGAATGACGATTTTCTGCAGCACGGAACATCCCGCGAAGGCCCAAGGGCCAATCTTAACCACCGTAGAGGGAAGGACAATTTTCGTGAGCGATTTCTGCAAGAAGAATGCACGGGGTGCGATTTCCAGAACCCCGTTGGGAACAAGGTAGAAGACCGCTTTGCCCAAGGGGCAGAAAAGCAGCACCGTCTGATCTTTATTGAAGAGAACCCCATCGCGGCTGCTGAAGCTTCCGTTCTCCGCATGGACGTTTATCCGGTAGGAGCCGACCAGGGCGTCCGTGCCCAGAGTGTTCAGCCCGCTGCCGATCCGGACCATCCCGGCGGGGCAGTTGAGGAAGGCCTCGTCTCCGATGCTCACGACGCCATCGGGAATCCGAATTTCCTCGAGCCCGCATTGGGCAAAGGCTCTCCGGCCAATCACCCGCAGTGTCTCCGGGAAGGTGACCGCCTTCAAACCGGCGTGACCCAGGAAAGCCTCTTCGGCAATCTGCACGACCGGATAGCCTGAGATATTCTCGGGAATAGCGACCGACTCCGACATCCCGTAGTAAGCGGTGATCGTGATTTGCCCATCGCTCAAGGTGAAGCCAAATTCATTCGGAGGCAGAATCGTCAAGGTCCCCGGCACTGAGCTGAAGAGATAATTGGGGTGGGAGAGTCCGCCCACGCTCAGCTCGTAAGTTCCCTCCGCAAGGGGCATGGGGAACTCATCAGCCGGGATTCCATTGATGTAGTAAACAGGGGAGCCCTCGGGAGTATCGGCATTGATGAGACCGGTCACGGTGTAGGTAAAAGCGGGCAGAGGGCAGTCGGAAGGCACTTGAACGTCATTCGCCTTTATTGTGGCCGCCTTGGGATGAATCACCAGAATCTGGGAGACCGGCTCGGCCGGGAAGTAATTGACATCTCTGCGGGTTCCGCCCGGTTGATAGCCGGTAATGGTGACCGTGCCGGCCCCTTTTATGCGAATCATCTTGGTGCTGCTGATTGTGGCGATTTCCTCCGGAGTGGTCAAAAGAGTTACCAGGAGAGCGCTGCTGGAAGAGGCCCAGAGCTGGAAATCCTTGTCGCCGTAAGTCACCACCCGATTGATGGGAGTGAGGGTGATCGTTTGTTTTTGAGCATTTCCCCTGACCGGATAGCCCGCAAACCGTTCCTTCCAGCCGGTAGCTCCCTCTTTGTAATAAACAGCCAGAGTGTTCGGGACATTGTAGAAAATGTCGGCTCCGGTCTCCGGGGCATTTCCCTCGAAACCGATCCCCGTCAGAGAAGAGCAGTACCAGAAGGCACGGTCTTCAATGCGGGTGAGGCCGACAGGCAGAATAAGACCCAGAAGTGAGGAATCGCTGAAAGAGTACGCTTTGAGAGTCGTCGTCCCCTCAGGGATAACGCATTGGCCGGTCCTGCCTGCGGGGAAGACTATCAGCGTGTCTCCGGCCCGGTTGTAGAGGATTCCGTCGCGGCTGCTGAAGAGCGGATGATTTTCATCTACGGAAAAACCGGTAAGGTGGATGCACCCCTGAAAAGTGCTTTCCAGGAAGCTGACGATGCCTTCAGGCAAAGTATAAACCCCTTTCTTGCCGGCCGGGCAGATCAGAAGCAGCGTCCCTTCCCAATTGCAGAGCGAGCCCTCGCGGCTGCTGTAATGGGGATTATCGGAGGCCACGTCAAAATCGGTCAGGCTCGTGCAATAGGTAAATGCGGAGGAATCCACCGATTCGACCGCGCTGCCGATTTCGATGGAGGCCAGATTATAGCATCTGCTGAAGGCCTCTTTGCCGATGAAAGTGAGCCCCGGAGGCATCTCCACGCTTTCCAGACGGCTGCATCCGTAGAAAACGCCATACTCCAGCCGAGTCAGGCCCGGAGGCAGAGCCATGTGGACCAAATTCAGACAGCCGCCAAAGGCGTTGGAGCCGATCTGCGTGAGTCCTTCGGGTAGCTCCAGCGTTACCAGACTGCTGCAGCCGAAGAAAGCGTAGCTCTCCAGCCGGGTCACGCCGCTTCCGAGCACTACCTCTTCGAGATTGCGGCAGTAGGAGAAGGCCTCCACACCGATCCGGTTCACGGTATCGGGCAGCTTGACGCTCAGGAGGGTATCACTACGGGTAAAGGTCCATCCGCCCACAGCCATAACCGGCAGGCCCTCGATTTGCCCGGGCACCACGACAGAGGTCGCCGAGCCGATATAGTCGGTGAGGGTGACTTGTCCATTCTCGATCGTATAATGAAAATCAGCGGCGGGATTCTGCGCCTCTATCCGGGCGGAAAATAAGAGGATCGAAAGCAGGACCAGGCATTGAATCCATGCGCCCGCGGGCAGATGCAGGGTACCATTGGCAGAGGGACGGGCCTCGCAGCCCCGTCCGGCAAGGGTGTTTACTTCTCTCTTCATAACTCACTCAACGGTCTGATTATGGGTAGGATCAATCCATTTGTCACTTCTATTCTGGGCCAAATACGTATTGCCCGCACTGCCTTAAAAACCTGTACCCAAAATGGAAGAAGCACGAATGGACACAAAATTATCATCTGTTTAGCTTTATTCGTGTCTGTATTGCCTCAAAAAGAACGCGCCGGAACAGATGTATCTCTCTGAATAGGAGGAGAAAAACGAAAAAACAGGCTGAATTGAAAGAAAATATGCAACCTCCCCGGGCGAATACGAGCCAGCGAGAAAATTATCTCGGAAATGAAGTTTTTTTTATTGATTCTACCCTTTGTTCCAATAAAATGGTCAGCGCAGAGACTGGTGGGTCGCATTTCCTCAAAGGGAAAAGGGGCGTTAAAAAAGGGATTTCGAAGCAAACAGATTGTGTAAAAAATGATCAGGAAAACGTATCTTTTGGGCGGTCTTTTCGTTTTATCCATTGTATGGATATTGCAAATGCCTTGCGCAATAGCCGAAGAGATGGAGTCAGAAAACTCTCACGGAGCCGATTATTTTTCTACAAGTACTACAGACCCTTCGCCCGGGGCGACTGGACCGGAAGTTATTTTTTGGGGCCTTCACGAAAAACCTCTAAAAGCCATAGCCCTGGTGTGTGTCCTGGCAGCACCTCTTCTGCTCTGCGGCTTTGCTCTCTACCATCGGAAAGAGAGGCACAATAAAACTCAAATAAAGCTGCTCTCCAATGTCTGCGAAATGGGGAATGTCGCCTGCTTTTACTGTGATTATCAGGGCAAAACGGTCGAGTGCTCACGGCCTTCGGGTTTCTGGCTTCGCAATGAGGATGGGAACCCCGTTCCGTATACGGAGTGGGTATGGAGCGAAGACTTGCCCCTTTACGAAGAGCACTGGATGCGCCTCCTGGAAGGGAGCAGTTTGCAGGAGAATATCTCCTACCGTGTCCGCGAGGGAGAGAAATTCAGATATTTCGAGATGCAGGTGCGCAGGGCTGATACTGACACCGAGGAAAGGAAATTTTTTGGTCTGATTCGCGATGTGACCCAGGCCCATGAGCGCGAAAATTCTCTCCTGGAGACCAATCTGCTCCTGGAGGAAATAGTCGAAAACCTGCCCTGCAGTATTTTTGTAAAGGATATCAACGACGAGGGCCGCTACATGATCAGCAATCGACATAACCTGAACAGGCAGGGGTTGCGTCGGGACCAGATGGTCGGAAAAACGGACAGGGAAATTTTCCCGCCGGAGAGAGCGGAGGCCTTTATTAAGAGTGATCAGGAGGTTTTGGAAAGAGGCGGCGTTTTAAATTACCTGGATCACTGTGTAGATAAGGATAGCAGGGAACGGGTATTCCAGGTCTACAAGGTGCTTCTCCCTCAGAAAACCGACAGGCGGCTCCTTCTGGGAATCTCTTTCGACGTAACGGAGATTGAAAAAAACCGCAGTGTGCTCAGAGAAAACATGGAGTTTCTGCGCTCGCTCATGGAGAACCTGCCCTGTCACCTCTTTGTCAAGGATGCGGATGATGATTTCCGGTTTCTTCTCGGTAATGAGCACTTTGAAAGTTTCTTTCAAAAGGGTTGCGAAGATTATGTCGGTAAAACAGGGGCGGAGTTTTTCCCTGTGCCCGAGGAGGCGGAGAAATTCCGTGAAAGTGATTTGTTCCTCCTGGAGAATGGGGGGGAAGACAG
>Ga0116149_1002348_pt1 | contig 20924 bp, 18 predicted proteins | sample AD_UKC057_MetaG_FD_89787 | JGI IMG/M metagenome (GOLD analysis project Ga0116149, IMG submission 89787) | Active sludge microbial communities of municipal wastewater-treating anaerobic digesters from USA - AD_UKC057_MetaG | ecosystem: Engineered > Bioreactor > Anaerobic > Digestate | place: USA... | reverse complement strand
TCCGTTTCGCGGACGGGTACGACCCGTCCCTGGCCGCGGAAACGGGGCAACTCCTGGTGCGGGACAGGACGGGGTTGTACCTGCTGGAACCGGACGGGACCCTGGTAACACGGCTGGAGATACCCCGGCTGGGTCTTGCCGATACCCTTATTTCCCCCCGGGGCGATTATATCCTGGCCGGAATCCGGCCACACACGCCTTTTAATCAAGTCGGCCTGACAGTCCTGATGCCGGTCAACAATCCGGACCTGCGTCATGTGATGAATAAAGAATACCGATTTTACACCTTCAAGTGGCTGCGGAAACCGTAATCGCGCAGGACGGCCTCAAAAATTATAGGATGTGCGCGCTTTATCCCTTATAATTTAGCGTAGCTGAGAACATTCCTAAAATAAGGAGTCAGCGTAATGAAAAAGAACCTGTTACAGATGGTGCTTTTCGTTGTGTTGTGTACGGGCGCGGCGTTGGGCGAGGATTTGGTGAAGAATGCCGGTTTCGAGCAAGCAGGCGCCGACGGCCTGCCGTCGGACTGGCATGGCGCGCCGAACGCGTACAGCCGGGATACCGCTGAAAAACATTCGGGCGAAGCGGCGCTCAAGTATGTCAACGCCGACAGCGGGGCCTACGTCCTGTGTGCGCAACCGGTAGCCCTGACGCCGGGTAAGATGTATGAAATCAGCGCCTGGGTCAAGACGCAAGACATCATGGGCGAGGAAAGCGGGGCCACCCTCTGCGTCGAATATTCGGGCGCGAATGGCAAATGGATCGGCGGGTGTTATCCGCAGGGGGTGAAAGGCACCACGGACTGGACGCTGATTAAAGGCGACACGGGACGCATTCCCCCGGAGGCGGCCCATTGCACCCTGTCGTGTTATGTCCGCCGGGAAATGACGGGGACGGCCTGGTGGGACGACGTGTCCATCACGCCCATCGCGGAACGGCCGTTGTCGTCCATGCTCATGTCGCCCAACTACCGCAACCAGGTGTTGGGACCGGATCCCGACCCGATACGGGTGAGGTGTTTTACCACGCTGACCGACTATGATCTTCACCTGTCGGATGTATTCTTCTCGTGGCGGGTGTTGCACACAGACGACCAATCGGTTGTGGCCCAGGGCGAACTGGACCCCGTACCGGCGGCGGAAACGGACATCGTGGTGGACTGCAAGGCATTGAAGGATGGCCGTTACACGGTGGAAATCACGCTGCAGCGCCGGGGCGGCGACGCGCTGGCAACGGACACCTGGACCGTATCCCGTATCGCGGAAATACCCGAACGCAAGGCCTATATTGATGCCCACAACCGCCTGATACTCAACGGCGAGCCCTTCTTTCCCCTGGGCATGTATTGGGGAACCGTCACGCCGGAACAACTGGATATTTACGCGCAGAGCGACTTCAACTGCCTCATGCCCTACGGCGCACCGACGAAGGAGATGATGGACGAAATCCATGCCCGGGGATTGAAGGTACTCTATACGGTGAAGGACCTGTATTACGGAACCTCCGGATGCCCGGCGGACATCCTTACGGAGGAAGACGAGTATGCCCGGATAAAGTCGTATGTGGAACAGTTCCGGGACCATCCCGCGCTGCTAGCGTGGTACATCAACGACGAATTACCCTTGGACATGGTGGATCGGCTGAGCCTTCACCGCCAATGGATCGAAGAACTCGACCCGCACCATCCCGCGTGGGTGGTGCTGTACCAGGTGGACCAGGTGCGCGAATACCTGCCCACCTATGACGTCATCGGTACGGACCCCTATCCCATCCCACACAATCCGCCGTCGAAAGCGGGAGAATATGCCCGCAAAATGACCGAAGCGCTGTGCGGCAGCCGCGCCCTCTGGCAGGTACCGCAGGTGTTCAACTGGGCCAACTATCAGAAGAACGAGGCTGACAAGGCCGCGAAACGGGCCCCCACCTTTGAAGAAATGCGGTCCATGGCCTGGCAGAGTATCGCCGAAGGGGCCAACGGCCTGGTCTTCTACAGTTGGTTCGATATCCGCCGGGATCCCGCCACCCCCTTTGAAGAACAGTGGGCAAAAGTCAAGACCATCGCCCGGGAGATCAAGGAGATGGCGCCCGTCCTCTTGTCCGTGGAACCTCCGCCGAATGTGATGCTGGAACCTGCACCCTGGCTGAACGTACTCGTGAAACACGCCGCAGGAACTACCTGGGTGGTACTGGTCAATAATAGCCTCGAAGCGGGAGCGGCAAAGCTGCTGGCGCCCGACGGCCCGGCAGCCATTACCGATTTCGCCGGTGGCCAGCCCGTGACGCTTGCGGCGGACGGGGTGACCGCTACCGTGGAAATGAAACCGTTGGACGTGCGCATCTTCAAAATGGATTGGAAGCCGTGAACAAGATGGAAAATCGTGCTAGGCGGTAAACACTTTTTGAAAATGGAAAGGAGCCTGTCATGAACCTTCAAATGCTACGGTATGTTGTCTTGAATTGGCTGCAAGGAAAAAATCGGATGAAATGGAAACACGCCCTTGTCCTTCTATGTATCTTTATCTTCGGGAGTTTTATCGGACTTGTATTGGTGCCGTGGACAGGTTGGTCGGATGCCCGCAGTCATTGGGGTGAGCCCTTGTTCATATTCCTGTTGTCCTTCGGGCTGACGGTGGCGACCCACTGGCTTTATCGGAAGCCCGGTCGGCTTTACAAAGCGCAAGCCGTTGGATTATGGATGCTGTTTGGCGTGGTTGCAGCTGTTGCCGCCTATAGATGCGTTCTCGCGTGGCTGTTCATTTACGGGTACCTCAAGTACTAAAAGGATTTTTTTAGAGTTGGAGGAAATTTACTGCCTCCGCTCGGGAGATTTTGCTATGGTTTCAAATACACGGCGGGAATTTTTACACGCGTCTATTGTCGGCGGCACGCTGGCGGCTGGCGAGGCTGTTGGCAAGGAAGCGGAGGCGTCTGCCGGGGAGATACCCGTCAAGGCCGGGTATGATATTGCCGTGGTGGGCGCGGGTACGGCGGGCGCCATTGCCGCCATCCAGGCGGGGCGGCTGGGCCTGCGCACCGTGCTGATCGAAAAGAACGGCATGCCGGGTGGCACGACCACAGTGGCGGCCGTGAACTTTCCCGGGCTGTTTCACGCGTGGGGACGGCAGGTGATTGCGGGCATCGGCTGGGAACTGGTTTCCCGCGCCGTGGCGGAGTGCGGCGGGCAACTTCCCGATTTCACAGTGGTTCCCGAACGGCACCCGCAGCATCAGGTACGCGTGAACCGCGCCGTTTATGCGTCCCTGCTTTGTGAAGCGCTGCAACAGGCGGGGGTATCGGTACTATTCCATACCATACCGGCGCAGGTGGAAGAACAGGAGGAGGGTTTTCTTTTAACTGTTTGCACCAAGACGGGCCTTGAGACGCTGCGGGCAGGAGTAGTTATTGACGCCACGGGCGACGCAAACGTGGTTGGTCTCGCGGGGTATCCCCTGGTCGAGCATGACACGCTTCAGCCCGGTTCGCTTATCCTGACGCTTGCCGGCTATGATTTCGATGCGTTGGACAAGGAGCACCTCCGCAAGGTTTTCCAAGAGGCTGTAGAAAAAGGCGAACTGACCCCGGAAGATGACACCTTCGTGCGCCGCAATATTGTGGGTTTCCTGGCGGCGCGCGGCGACAACTGCACCCATGTCACGAACATCAACGGCCGCACCAGCACCGGACGCAGCGAGGCCGAACTCCGCAGCCGTACCTGCCTGCTGCACGTCTATCGGTTTCTGCGGCGCCAGCCCGGGCTTGAAGGCCTGGAAATCGCTTTCATGGCGCCCGAGTGCGGCATTCGGGAAACCGTGACGATACAAGGCGAGGCTACGATAACGCACGAGGATTATGTCAGCGGGCGCCTCTGGCAGGACGCAGTATGTTATAGCTTCTACCCCATAGACCTGCACTATGCCCGGGGCGGCGGCATCGATACACGGCCGCTACAGCCCGGCACGGTGCCCACGGTGCCCCGCGGCGCGCTGGTGCCAAAAGGCAGCCGGCGCCTGCTCGCGGCGGGACGCTGCCTCTCCAGCGACCGGGAGGCAAACTCCGCGCTCCGCGTGCAGGCTACCTGCATGGCCTGCGGCCAGGCCGCCGCCGTGCTGGCCGCACAGGCTGTCCGGGAAAATACCGGGGTAATGAATGTGGACATGAAAGGGGTATATGAAATACTTCGCCAACATAGGGCAATCGTACCAGGGTAGTCCGCAGAAACGGACAGTCCTTTATGCACAACTACAGGCACCTGCGAAGTTGGAAACATACAGAAACAGGCATGAAAGGCGGAGCGCAATGATGACGGGACTAAATCGGTCGGTTCTTTCAAATGACCAAGGTAACGCGGCAGTTATCCGCTGGGGTATCCTGGGAACCGGAAACATAGCCCGGCAATTCGCGGAAGGATTGAAGTCGGCGCGTGGGGCGGTGCTGCAGGCCGTGGGGTCGCGCACGGCGGCAACTGCGGAGGACTTCGGCGCCTTGTTCGGGATTCCCCATTGTCATGCTTCTTATGAGGCATTGGCGGCTAATCCGGAAGTGGATGTGGTCTACATCGCAACGCCGCATCCCCTGCACAAGGATAATTCCATGCTCTGCCTGAACGCGGGCAAGGCGGTGTTGTGTGAAAAACCCTTTACCATTAACCGGTGCGAAGCGGAGGAATTGGTAGCCTGCGCGCGGGCAAACAACCGCTTCCTTATGGAAGCCATGTGGACCCGGTTTCTACCGGCGGTGCTTCAGGCGCAAACCTGGATTCAGGAAGGCCGCATCGGCGAGGTGCGCATGGTCCGGGCGGATTTTGGATTTCGGGCGGGGTATGACGAAGAACCGTGCCTGTTTGACCCGGCAATGGGCGGCGGCGCCCTGCTTGACGTGGGCATCTATCCTATCTCCCTGGCGGCAATGGTGCTGGGGGTTCATCCTGTGAACATCACGGCCATGGCCACCTTGGGCCCGACGGGCGTGGACGATCAGAATATGGTGGCGCTTCAGTATGAAAACGGCGCCCTTGCCCTGACCGCCAGCGCTGTCCGCACGGAAACACCCCAGGATGCGCATATTATCGGGGAAAAGGGGTTTATCACCCTGCACGCTCCTTTCTGGCGCGCTGAAGCCGTAACCCTCACCCTGCCCGGCCGCGACCTTGAAACCCATCACCTGCCGCTCGCCGGAAACGGTTATAATTATGAGGCGGAAGCGGTAATGACGTGTATACATCTGGGAAAAACAGAATGTGCTGACATGTCCCTGGACGATACCGTCGCACTCATGGGCATCCTGGACGCGGCGCGCGCCCAGTGGGGCCTTCGCTACCCCATGGAATGACGGCATCTCTTTTTGATCGACATCGGTGCAAACAGGTACAATGCGCGAAACGTTAAGGGAGATCAGGTTATGAAAAAACTCATGATAGCGATGGTGTGCGCAGTCTTGGTAACCTGCTTAGGCAATTTGGGGTGTGCCCGCGCCGCCCGGGACACCACCGGGTTTGCGCTTCGCGAGGAAAGCGTATTAAACGCCCCCTTCCAGGAGGCGTGGCATGCCGTGAAACGGGTGGCGCTAGAGCAGGGCTACGACCTGTACACCCGGGACAAGCGCGGCACCTTTGTCGCCTATACTCCCATGAAACGGATACTTTGGGCCCAACCGCGCCGGACCAAGTTCACCATTGATCTGGTTGAAAAATCTCCCCAAGAGACCGCCATTTCCATTGAAAGTATACGCCAAGTGTACGGCGTTACCTTGCTGACCCATCCCAACTGGCATGACAGGAAACAGGCGGATCCCGGCCCCGCTCAGGCGTTGCTTGAAGGTATCCGCGCGAAATTGGGCGAAGCGCCCGTTGCGGAAGTCCCTGCGGTGGAAGTACCCCCGGCCGAAGCGCCCGTTGCGGAAGTCCCTGCGGTGGAAGTACCCCCGGCCGAAGCGCCTGCAGTGGAAGTTCCTGCGGTAGAAGCGCCCCCGGCCGAAGCGCCCGCTGCGGAAGTTCCTGCGACCGAAGCGCCAGCAGTGGAAGCGCCCGCCGAAGCGGTTGACGTGATTGAGCAAAGCTCCGGTTCCGCCGACGACCATGCCGCCGCCGCATCGGCCCCGGCAGTCAACTGAGTCCTTTTCTTTGGGGATACGGGCGAATGCCCTTAAGAGCCGTTCGCGCGCGATTCAGCATCATCCTTTGTTTTATTCCGGCGAAAAATACGCAAGAAGCAAAAGATGTTCAGGGCGAGTATGCCCACCCAGACCACTCCCATATAGAGCCAGGATAACACGGTCATACAGCGTCCTCCTGTTGCAGGGGCTCGACTTCCTCAAAAAATTTCGGATGGGTTTTCCAGGCGTGTCGGACGCCCCAAACCAGAAAAGCGGCCATGCTGAGTATTATGAAGCGCGCCAGCCAGCGGTACGGGTGGGATGCTTCCGCGACCCCCTTCATGAATACATGGTCAATCAACCCATCATAGGCCCACCATGCGACCAGCAGAATCATGAAGGTCGGCGTTACATATTTCATGACATAGTACAAAAAAGAGGGAATCTTCAAGTCCGACCCCAGGTGCATTTCTTTCCATCCCTTTGTCATGCCGAATACCCAGGAAAACACCACCGTTTCAATGGCAGCAAACAACACCAGGCCGAATTCCCCCACCCAGTAATCAATCTCATCCACCATGCCGTGGTGTATAAAAAGCACCATGGGCTGCATCATCAGGAATACGGCCGCGCCAACCAGCATCACGCTCCGTTTTTGTGTCTGCTGGAGTTCGTCCTCAAGAAACACGAGCAACGGTGTAAACATGGCCATGGAAGAGGTCAGCCCGGCGAGGAACAGCAGCAGGAACCACAGCGTTCCGAACAATTGGCCCGCGGGCATTTGTTGGAAGATAACGGGCAATGCGAAAAAACCCAGGGAAAACGTGCCTGCTGATGCCGTCAACTTTGCCTGGGCCACCCCGAAAAACAGCACGGCGGCCGGGATGGCGATGGTGCCGCCCAGGATGACCTCCGCAAATTCGTTGGTGGCGCAGGAGGCAAGGCCGCTCAGGGTAATGTCCTCGCGTTTTTTCAGGTAGCTGGCGTACGTATGTATCATGCCCAGCCCAACGCTTAAGGAGAAGAAAATTTGTCCGGCAGCCGCAATCCAGACGTCCGACTTCAGCAGCACGCCCCAGTCATCGACGCGCCAGAGTTGCGCCAGCCCGTCCGATATGGTGCGCCCTTCCACCGGCGGCAGGGTCAGCACCCGCACGGCCAGAATGACACCGATTATCAGCAAGGTAGGCATGCAATACTTGGCGACAATTTCGATTCCCTTGGAAATACCCCGGCTAAAAACAAAAATATTCAGCGCGAATGTCAATAGAAAGAAAAAATAAGACACGGCGTTGAACGAGAAAAAGCCGCCGTTCATGCCCAGGTAAGTTGAGAACACACGGCCCATTTCTTCGTTGCTGGTTTGTCCCCAATAACTGCCCGTCATGGTCTGCCAGGCATAGCCCAGTGACCAGGATTCTATGTAGATGTAATAGACGCCGACCATGGCCGGAAGCAACACGCCGAAAATGCCCAGGTACTTGGCGATGGGATGGCGCCACAGGCGGTGAAACATACCGGGAGTGCTGCCATGACCATATCCGCCCCCATGCCGGCCGATGGTCCATTCCATCCACATCAGAGGAATGCCCAACAGTACCAGCGCCAGAAGGTAAGGCACCATGAAAGCGCCGCCAAAGGGAACCGCTTTGCCCGGGAAACGCAAAAAATTACCCAGTCCGATGGCATTGCCCGCCATGGCCATGATCAGTCCAAAGCGCGTTGCCCAACCATCAGCCCGCCGTATATGCATTCTACCTTCTCCGCTGAATTAATTTCGTATGAACCGCTTGCGTTGCGTCCGGGCCGTCCTTCCCCGGTAATGGTACGCCCCGATGGCCCTAAGTATAAGGATAATCCTGAAAAGGGTCAACCCGGGTCAAGTCCAGATGCCAAGGCCTCAGCGCGGGGAGCCTGCTATGCGATGCTGCACGCAAACTCCTTCTATTGGTCACTGTGGACACAATGACCGGCGGGAACAAGGGTGCGGCTTTTATTTGCGGAACGTGATTTTGAAATCCGGGCAAACACAATAAACGTTGATTTTATTCTTGCACGGGTATGTCCCGGTTCTGAGCCTGTTCAAGCCTGATCCTTTTCATGGCTCGTTTTCCAACGAGATGTATCAAGGCCATTATACTCACATACGGAATCCAGACAAGATAGCGATATGGATTCGGCAGGGAAAATAAAAAGCCCAAGAACAAGGCCGTAGCGCATCCACTCGCAATAGTGGTCCGGATCACTATTTTTCTTTCCCCCACTCCCGGCGCATATTTGAACGTGTGATAGAGCCCCAGAAGTGTGGCTGCCAGGCTAAAGATCAGTGCAACCACTATCCCGGTCCATCCGGCAGTCATGCAGATTCTCCTTTTTTGCGCTTCCTGTCAGTTTCAAAGGTTGATTACGTTGATATACCCGTAAGCGAATGTAATTTATTCTTGTGCCGCCCAATGATCATGCGTACTCCTGTTATGATTGGAATAAGGGTGGCCACGAAAAGTAAGGCGATCCCGAGAAGCATGGCCAATGCCTCCAGCAACAGTTCGGCATCGCCTAGCTCATAGCGGGCAATCAGGCGAACCGGAACATCCGCGAGTTCCTGCACCTCCCGTGTCACCGTGAAGGAAAGGGTATAGTTTCCCTCAGGGTGGGCGGATAATTGTGCTATTGGAAATGCCCAGTAGAACCAACCCTCTTCCCATAGATGCGCAGGTGTGCGACTTGATTGCGCCACCTGGTTGCCATCGGCATCGGTTATCCTGCAAGTACATTGGAGTGGTTCCAGCACCTCGGTATAAGACATGTAATTCGCTATGCCTTCAGAAATTTCAAGCCCTAAAACCGTTCCTTGCGCAACCGGACAGGTATGACGGAATGCCCCGGAAAACACCCCGGCTTGCGAAAGGTCCACGGCAAAATTTACAGGACTGGCCTGGCGCCATCGGTGGTGTCTTTCTGCCAGATTCACACCGGTTATCAGGGATGCCATCCCTGTGAGAAAAAGCGCCATCGCAATCATGAAGAAAACAGTTCTGCGCTTATGAAAACGTGTCATCTTCGCCCCAGACTCGGACGACAATGCGGTCCTGCACCACCAGTACGGGAAGACGGGTTTCGCTTTGTCGAATGCATGTGATACGTACCTGCTGTTACTTCAGACCCTTTTTAAAATTAACGGCCTGCCATGGGTTCCACACCTTCCGGCCTATGATACTGCACATAGTGGTTATGGTTAGCTGTCCATTTTCTTTTTGCCAAGTAAAGAAGTCGGTTTGTTTCCTGCGAATTTACCGGTTCATCTCGTAGGCATCCTTCAGCGGGAGTACTTGTTCGTTCCAGACGCGGTGGTAGCGTTCCGCGTCGAAATCCGGCTTCATAATCATCTTGCGGCAGTACTCGACCTGTTCGGGCGTGGCACTGGGCTTGCCGAGGACCTGCAGGGCGAACTTTGAGAAGTCACGCACCATGAAATCGAAAATCTGGTCCACAAGGTCATCACCGATATCGTAGATGCGGGCGTTCTCCAGTACCAGTTGTCCGTACACCACAAGGGTGAAGAGCTCGCCCATGCTCAACAGCAGGTCGATGTCTTTCTGCTGTTCCTTCGACGGCGGCGCGGCCATGAGCGACTCCTTGAGCAGGGCGATTTGCTGTTTGAAAATATTCACGTTCGGCAGATCATAACTGTCGTAGGCGGCCGTGTAATCGTGGAACTGAATGCCGCCCAGGCCGCGCGTCGGCCCCTGGCTGAAGAGAAAATCGTCATTCCGCGCCGCGTTCTGTTGCGGGACCGCCGGGAATTCACCGGGATTGAAGAAATAGTTCGGCATAAACTTGATGATGAGCGCGATATTGACATGGACGGTTCCCTCAAGTTTCGGCAAGGCGCGTATGTCGCGGGCGGCCATCTCGAAGTACATGTCTTTCTCGAATCCCTTCGCGGCAATGACATCCCACATCAGGTTGATGACCTCCTCGCCCTGGGTGGTGACCTTCATTTTGACGGCCGGATTGTAGAGCAGGTAGCGGCGATCCTCAGGCGAGGCGACGCGCATATAATCGGCCGCGCGCAGGGCGAACAGTTTCATCGCCACGAGCCGGGCATAGGCGTCTGTAAAGAGCTGTTTGACGTGGGGGAAATCGGTCACCTTCATGCCGTACAGGGTACGGTTCGCCGCGTGCCGGATCGCCTCGTATAGGGCGTGGGTGCAGATGCCGATGGACGCCCAGCCGAGATTGTACTTGCCGATGTTGACCGTGTTCAGCGCGCAGTCCCAGGCGTATTGGCCCCGGCACAGGATCTCCGATTCCGGAATGGGATAATCGTGCAGGGCGAATTCGGAAACATAGGACTGGCTGTTCACCACATTCTTGATCAACTCGTATTTCTTGTGATGGTAGTTCGCGTTGAAGAAGACATAGTCGCCCGTATCGCTTATCTTGCCAAACACGGATACCATCTCCGCCTCGTTGCCGTTGCCGATATAGTACTTCGAGCCATTGGCCTTGTACCCGCCCGCGCCGTCGGGGTCGAGGCGCATCTCGGTGGAATACACGTCCGCGCCGTGCTCCTTTTCCGACAGGCCGAAGGCGAAAATGGCGCCGTCCTCGAGCAGCTTCGCGGCGCGCTGTTTCAGCGCCTCGTTCTCTGCCATCCAGATGGGACCGAGGCCGAGAATGGACACTTGCCAGGTATACCAGTAGTGCAGCCCATAGAAGCCCAGTATCTCGTTGAACTCGCAATTACGCCAGGTATCCCAGCGGCAGTCCTCACCGCCATACCCGTCAGGCGTGAGCAGCGTGGCGAACAGCCGCTCCCGCTTCTGGAATTCAAGGAAGTCTTTATACCATTTGAAGGTGCGATCATCTTCCTTGATCTGGTCCAGTCCCTTGCCTTCAAAAAAGGCTATGGTCTTGAGCATGATTTCACGGGAGCGTTCATCCGGATAATACCTGTCGTGATGCCTGGGGTTGAGCAGAATCATGTCGGTGTCTCCTCGCGGGTATAGGGTAACGTTATTTCTCGCCCACAGATTCAGCATAGCAGAGGACGTAACCTCCGCCCAACATTTCCAACACAATGAGTCAGGGCTTGGCCGGGGGCCAGAGAGAGAACAAAAACCGGTATTTCTCTTTTCCGGTTACCGCACACCCATTTCTCACTGCTATATAGGCAAAGTTTCTTGCTTGTGGTTCTGAAAATATCTCCTGTTGTGTATAGCAGAGTCGCTCTGGGTGACCGTCATAGTTCAATAATGGCGATTTCGGGACGACAGAAGAATCGCACGGGAATATGCCAGGTCCCGATACCCACATTAACGTACAAAGGCCCGGCGGGCGTGTCATACAACCCCGCGTCATATCCGTCCACATCTCCAGGTACAAGCAAAGCCCCCCAAAAAGGCAGGCGCACCTGTCCGCCGTGGGAATGACCGGCAAGAATCAAATCATATTTCAAGGTGCCCAAACGATTCGCTGTTGCGGGGTAATGGGTAAGCAAAATGCGTCTGACGCCTTCCGGGATTTCTCCGGTCTTTACCGATTCGTCTTCGGCATCCTGCTCTGGAAACAGGCGGGCCGAAGTGTCCAGTTGCACAGGCCGGGTAACACCGGACAGGCCTTCTATCAAACACCGGTTATCACGGGTGGTCACGGCGCGGTTGGGAAGCCAGTCCCCGCCTGTCGATTGGAAGCATGCCTCAATTTCCGCAAACGGGGCCTGGCTCCAATACTCATGATTTCCCGGTATCCCGTACAAGGGGCACTGAAGCCCGGAAAGCAGGTCAAGCGCCTCGGAAAGGTACGTCGTGTTCTCCACAATATCGCCCGTAAAACAGGCCAAATCCGGCGCGGCATTATTGATGCGTTGAATGACCCTGGAGAGGTAGCGCTTGTCCCCTTTATAGTGTAAATCCGTGAAATGAACCAGTCGAAGCGAAGGAGTATCTGAAAGGCGCAGATGCGATGTGCGCAGCCATTTGCGCTCAATAAGGCTTCCTTCCACAAGACAGGCGGCGGTAACGCCATAAACTCCGGCACGAATAAATGTGCGGCGCGTTATTCGTTTCATGGAACATTCCTTTGCCCTGTAAACGCTGTATGGTTCACCGTTATACCACAGTGATTCCGGGGGAGCGAAATGCGGCAGGCCCGGCATGTTATCCGCCTTTGGCTCAAAAGGAGATTTCGGGTACACTGGTTAGCGGTATAGATTGCTCTTATGTGAAAGGAGGCTATATGAACGTAGAATACACACGTCGCGCCTTTATGGGCGCCGTTGCCGGGGGCATGACAGCCTTAACCGCCGCGGCGGAGGGTGGCACGGATGCGGAAGCGCCCGCTTCTAAACTTCCCAACATCCTGCTTGTGATGACCGACCAGCAGCGATTCGATACCATCGCCGCGCTGGGCAATACCGGCATCTATACGCCGAACCTGGACCGGCTGGTGCGGCGGGGCCTGTCCTTTACCCGCGCCTATTCCAGCTGTCCCGTCTGTGTGGCGTCCCGTTATACCATCCGCACAGGGCGGCGTGAGCCGGTCACGGGCATCTACGCCAACATGCGGCCCGACCTGGTCGCGGGACAGCCGGAAGATATGGAGGAACGCTGCGGCCCCTACCTGGCCCGGACACTGCGGTCGCGGGGCTACCGTACCTTCGGCATTGGAAAGTTTCATACTGCGCCTTGGGACGAAGACCTGGGCTATGATGTTCATCTTCATAGCGAGGAACTTTATGGCAGCCCCGAGCATCGCCGACGTGATGACTATGCGTCCTTTATCCGCGAGCACCATCCGGAATATGATTTCATCGAGGGGTTGATGGGCGAACGCACGGAAATGTATTACATGCCCCAGATGAGCCCGACCCCGGCCCACGTCGGTGTGGAGGCCTGGGCGGCCGATCGGGCGGTGGAACAGATCCGGGCTCCGGGCGCACAGCCCTATTTCGGATTTGTTTCCTTTGTGGGCCCCCATCCGCCCCTGGCGCCGCCCATTCCGTTCAACCGTATGTACGATCCTGACCGTATGCCCAATCCCGTGCGCGGCAGCCTCGATCTTGATCACATGGATGAACAGATCCCTTGGATGAACCATGCCATCTGGGCGGAGGCTATCAACGATGCCCACGCGAGAATCCTGCGCGCGCGTTACTACGGGGAAATCAGTTATATCGACCAGTGCCTCGGCAAGATCCTGGATGCCGTGGAAGCCCGGGGCGATGCGGATAACACGCTGATTTGTTTCTTTGCCGACCACGGCGATCACCTGGGCGATCACAACGCCTGGCAGAAGGAGAGCTACTTCGAGGCCGCCTGCCACATTCCTCTCCTCGTGAGCTGGCCCGTGCGCCTGCCGAAAAACGTGCGACGCGAAGAACTGGTGTGTCTGGCCGACCTCTTTGCCATTGCCACGGCGGCCTCGGGCGCGGTGGAACCGCGTGACGGTATGGATGTGCTGGGCATGGTTTCGGGTTGGGTGCCGCCGCGCGATGCGCTTACCGGGTTCTATGGCACGCCAGGCACCCCTTTATTCAAAGTCATGGTGCGTACGGGCGACTGGAAATACATCTTCATGGCCAACGGTGGAAGGGAGCAACTCTTCAACCTGCGTGAAGACCCCCGCGAACTGACCCAGCGCCTGGACTCCGACCCGGAGGTGGCGGCGCAAATGCGCCATATGGCCGTCGCCTTTTTGAGCCGGCCCAACGCAGACCGTGCCCTTGAAAATGGCGCATTGAAGGCCTTTCCCTTTGAAGCACGGCCCTTGACCCGGATCTACCAGTTCGACCGGTCCCGGGGCGTTACAGGATTTCCGGAAAATCCGGCGGAGGTATTCAAGACAACGCTGTGATTAAGACGCGCAGGACCGGCAGGACGTGCAGGATGGGAAGGGCAGAAAGTTTTACAGACCGTCCTTGATTTATCTTACACGACCTGCCGGTGCTACACGTCCTACTGCTTTCTTGATGACAGTCCCCGTTGTTCAGGGCTTTGTCCAGTAGTCAATTACCAGGACTTTATCCAGGACCGGCCCGAGTAGCGCGCCGAATTCCTTGTGGGCCGGGTGGGGCAGGTAGGCGTCGCGGTCCGCTTCGTTTTTGAAGGTCAGAAAGAAGCAGTGGGTGTAGCCCTGGTCCAGGCTTTCCGGGCTTACATTGGTGCCCCATTCCAGGTTGTGAATCACTCCCGTGGCACTGGGCAAGCGGCAAAACGCGACCTCAATTTCCCGGACCTGCGCCGCCGTGGCGTCGTCCTTAAACTTGAGGAGCACCATGTGCCGCAATACTTGCGCGGGCGCCTCCTCGGCTGAGGCACAGGGGGCCACAGCGCAGATTAAAATACAAAGCGCCGGAAGACATACCCAGAATTTAGGTTGTAGATGCTGCATTTTCGTGTTCTCCATAGGTTATAGGGTGAAACTGTATCGTTGCCGCAATCAGTCTTTACTTTCATGATAATCGGCTACTGACGCGTTGTCATAACAACTGCCCAGTTGCCATTTCCTGGGGTCACCATTTCCATGGTGTCCTCACTTTCAACCTGCTGTTCCGGTCCCCATTCCCCCGAATCGACATCCACCCAGAAAAGGATAAACCGGCCCTTAACCCCGGGCGTGTTCAACGTTACCCGGCCTCCGCCCGCCGGAAAATAGACGGCATACGCGTGCCCCGGCGAGGCGGCGGCATAGGCCTCGTTCGGTTCACATTCCGATAGCAACGCTTCCGAGGGCGTTAGCGTCCACAACGGTAGTTTCGACATGAGTTTGCGGGCGGCTTGAATGGAGGCTGTGGCTTTGTCGCTCAGGCCCAGACCGGCGTCGGGCCGATGAAAACGCACGGAGGCCGCGCCGGCCAGCAGGTGGCGCCAGAACCGCTCAATGCCGTCCTGGGCTGTATCGCCGAATTTGTTCCCGTCCGCCCCGTAGATTTTGGTGGTGTTCATCGGGCGCGGCGCAGCGTTTAAATATTCGCGCACCTGCAGAAGGCGGTCCCAGTTTTCCCGGCCCTTTACGTGGGTGTTTTGCGAAACATCGACGAAATCATACCATTCCGGGTGATCGAAGGTCCGTTTATGCATGGGCGACGCCAGGTCCCAGTCATCCCACATTTCCGTGACATATACCGCTTTACCCGCCTTTGCCGCACGCTCCTTGATGAACCCGGCCCAGTACCGCCCCCATTCTTCTTCCCCATTGGTTTCATTGTCCATACAGTACAGCAGGTGTCCGTATTTCAGGGTATGCTCGAGCATCTTTTCCACAAACCGCTGCTGATAAGGAAGCACTACTGTATTGTTGCGCTGACGGGGCGTGGTGAAAAAGAAGGGCTGTTTGTTGGCGCCGGGATGCTCCGGATAATGTTCCGAGAATCCGGATTCTTGATAGGTGTAATTGATGTTGTTGCCGGGATTATAGGGATGCCGCTTCCACCGGCCGCTGTTCCCGCTGTCCGTGTAGTCGAAGCGGTCCCAGACCTCGATTTGCACAAAGATATCCCGCGCAGCCGTTTCTCGCAGCAGTCTTTCAAAGCGGGTCCAGTATTCTTCATTCCATGCGTTCAGATCGTATTTACCGTCTTCCCGCCGCAGGTACGGATAGACTTCAAAACCCTTATCCAGCCGGTCGCTCATGGTGTTACGGATGACATTGCCGCCTGCCGCAGCCAGCCGGTCCAGCTGGGCAAGGAGTTCCTCTTCAGGCCATTGAAAGAGATTGTCATCATCGCTGGCGCCCAGCAATGCCACCGGAGCTCCCCGGTAGCTCCAGTAAAACGGATTCTCCGTCCACGGTTGTAGGGTGTCTTCCGCCGCGCCCGTCGCCAGGGCGGTAACAAGCCACAGCAAGCCTGTGAGAAAGTGATGCGCATTCATCCATTATGCCTTTCGAATCCGTGCTTCCTTGCCTGGAGTTGTGCCTGCCCGGATAGGGCGCGCTCCGGCCCTGGCAGGGAATTACGGCGCCTCCTCTTCCAGTTTCTTAAGCAATCCGAGGGCGCGCGATGCATCCTCTTCCGCCGCCATCAGCCTTACCCCCTTGCATAATTGAAGCCACGGATCCCAGCTGCCGCAATCATCCGTGGAGATAAAGGAAAGGACGCCGTTGGCTTCCAAATGCAGGCGCGCCATTTCCGCCTCCACCTCACTTGGATAGGTGGAGACACAGACCATGGATTTCCCGCAATGCTCTTCCGTGGCGTACTCCTCTCTGTTTGTTCTGATAAAGAAAGGGACACATCGCCCCGTATTATATCACGGTGGAAGACAGTGGAAGAGAAAAGCCTTGTCGCTCCATGCCGCGCCACGCCGCCTTTTGTTCCATCCGGGCGGCATAGAGTCCCGGATAGACTTCCAGTACCCATTGCCGGAACGGCAGGTCGCTTTGTTCATACAGGTCAAGGAGCTCGCCGATGGGCGCATCATTGAAACCTATGCGGAACTGTTTTCGGGCGGTCTCAACAGACGCGCCTTTCAAAAGCAGGTACACCGCCGCCGCCACCCCGGTGCGGTGGGTGCCGCCCGCGCAATGGGCGAGAAAGGGCCCTTCGCCTGTTTCCACAACTTCCACGAAACGCGCCAGGGACGTCGGCTCGGGCAGGCTGCCCTGGGACCAGCCCAGGTTGACCAGGGTGGTCCCGAGTCGGGCGCAGGTCTCCGCTTCCTCGTTATACCAGTCACTGTCGGGATTTTCACCGCGCAGGTTGATGACCGTGCGGATACCCCGTTTCCGGATCGTGGATTCCAGGGCTTGTCCGCCCATTTGGCGCGATCCGTAGAAAACGCCTTTCTCTACGGTCCTGAAATTATACATGGGGAAATAGTAAATCACGGGCCCCGCAAGAAACAGTGCCGCAAGCCCCAGCACTAACAAGGTCCCTTTCAGAATACTCTTTATCATTCGTATCCTTTCTTTGTTATTGGAATATGAACCAAAATAATCGTTCCCGGGTTCCGGTTACCTAAACAGGTTAGAAAGTCCTTTTATTGCCGCACCGAGATATGTCAGGGAATGTTTTCTACGTTCGCCACTGTTATGATTAACGTGGCATACATTATTGTACGAGGGAACGGAAATCCACCGCTGCGGCCGGTATGCGTCCGAAACCGGTAATACCCTATACTATGGGCATTTACCGAACAGCGTCTGAAAGGATGCGATCCGGCAGGACCCTGATTTTGAGTATTTCAACATCCTATTGTAAACCACACACCGAGCCATGAACAACGAAGAACAACTCAATACCAATCTGTATCGCGTCGAGGAAGACGGTCTTGGCCGGATGCGAATTCCTGCCGAGGCCTTGTATGGTATTCATGCCCTGCGCGCGCGGCAAAATTTTCCGGTGGCCGGCCGCCCCGTACACCCGGGCCTGATTGCCGCGTACGGCACGGTCAAAGCCGCCTGTGCGGAAACCAATCGCGAACTGGGCGCCTGGGCGGAGACGCCCGCCAAGGCGGAAGCCATTCTTCGGGCCTGCGAGGAAGTCGCCGCGGGACTGCTTAACGGGCATATCGTGGTGGACGCGCTACAAGGCGGCGCGGGTACCAGCACGAACATGAATGTCAACGAGGTGATAACAAACCGCGCGCTGCAGCTGCTGGGCGCGGCGCCGGGCCGGTATGACCTGGTTTCGCCGCTGGATGATATCAATCTGCACCAATCCACGAATGACACGTACCCCACCGCGTTAAAACTGGCCGCGATACGCCTGCTCCGGCGCCTGGAAGAACAAATCGTGGGTCTGCAGGAGGCGTTCCAGGAAAAAGAACGGGCCTTCGCTCCTATTGTCAAAATAGGCCGGACCGAATTACAGGACGCCGTGCTGACAACGCTCGGCCGGACCATGAGCGCCTATGCGGAAGCCGTCGCCCGGGACCGCTGGCGCGTTTACAAGTGTGAAGAACGGCTGCGCGTGGTCAACTTGGGTGGTACGGCCATCGGCACGGGCCTCGGCGCGCCCCGCAAGTATATCTTCCGGGTGACCGATTGCCTGCGCGAGAAAACCGGCATCGGGTTTGCCCGCGCGGAAAACCTGGTGGACGCCACGCAGAACACGGATGTTTTTGTCGAAGTTTCAGGCATTCTCAAGGCTTGTGCCGTGTCGCTACTGAAGATAAGTTCCGACCTGCGCCTGTTAGCTTCAGGTCCCGACGCCGGGCTGGGCGAGATACGCCTGCCCGGGCTGCAGGCGGGCTCTTCCATCATGCCCGGCAAAGTCAACCCGGTGATTCCCGAGGCGGTCAGCCAGGCCGCCATGCTGGTCATGGGCTATGACCAGGTCATCGCCCACGCGTGTTCCCGGGGCGACCTGGAACTCAATGCCTTTCTGCCCGTGACGGCCGACTGCCTGCTGCAAAGTATTGACCTGTTGACGTGTTCCTGTGCCATGCTGCGTGAACGCTGTGTTTTGGGCATGGAGGCGGATGAGGCGCGTTGCAAACGGCATGTGGACGGGGCTACCGCAGCGGCCACGGCACTGGTGGCGGAATTCGGCTATAAACAGGCCGGGGATCTTGCGCGAAACGCCGCGAAGCGGGGTGTTTCCATTCGGGAACAGGTACTACAGGAAGGCATATTAAGTCCGGAGGCCTTTGATGCGCTTGTAACGCCGGAGGCGGTATGCCGGTTGGGAATGCCGGACACAAATAAAAATCGGAAGGACACCCCCTGATGCGCAGTACTCCCAAAGCCATGCGGCTGCATATCGGTTTGTTTGGCCGGCGTAACGTAGGCAAATCCAGCCTGCTCAACGCGATTACCCGGCAACAGGTCTCCATTGTTTCTGATTTTGCCGGAACCACGACCGACCCGGTGGAAAAGCCCATGGAACTGCTGCCCCTTGGCCCGGTGTTATTTATCGATACGGCGGGCCTGGACGATGTCGGCGTTCTGGGCGAACTGCGCACGGAACGCACCCGCGCCGTCTTCGACCGGGTTGACCTGGGGGTTATTGTATGCGAGGCGGGGCAATGGCAGTCTTTCGAGGAGGGCATTCTTGAAGCACTGCGGGAACGGGGTGTTCCCGTAGTGGTCGTATTCAACAAGAGCGATATCGCCGAACCTGCTTCCGATTTGGTGGACATGCTCACCGGGAGAGAGGTGCGCGTCGTGTCCACGGCCGCTCCGGGGAACCAGGGGATCCTCGAGTTCCGCCAGGCCCTGCTCGATGCCGCACCCGCGGATTTTCTCGAGAATCCTGCCATACTCAGCGACCTGGTGGGACCGGGCGAGATGGCGGTTCTGGTGGTGCCCATAGACAAGGAAGCACCCAAGGGGCGGCTCATCCTGCCCCAGGTGCAAAGCATACGCGACCTGCTTGACGGGGACGCCTGCTGCGTAGTCACCAAGGAACGGGAACTGCGCGACGCGTTGGACCGGTTGAAACGACCGCCCAAACTCGTGGTCACCGATTCCCAGGCGTTCTTGAAAGTGGCCGCGGATACGCCGCCGGACGTCCCGCTGACAAGCTTCTCCATCCTTTTCGCCCGTTATCGCGGCGACCTTGTTACCCAGGTGGCGGGCGCGCTGGCCATTGACGATCTCAGGCCGGGCGACCGCGTATTGATAGCCGAATCCTGCAGCCACCATCCCATCGCGGATGATATCGGACGGGTCAAGATTCCCCGCTGGCTGACCCAGTATGTGGGCGGTAAACTTGAGTTTGATACCGTACAGGGCCATGATTTCGCCATGGACCTGTCCCCCTATAAGTTGGTTATCCATTGTGGCGCGTGCGTCACCAACCGGCGTGCCATGTTGAGCCGCCTGCTCAAATGCCGACAGGCGGGCATACCCGTTACCAACTACGGATTGGCTATCGCCTTCAGCCTGGGTATTTTTGAACGCGCCCTGGAACCCTTTCCGGTCGCCTTGGAACTCGTGCGGGCGAAGGCCTCCGGCGCATAGCGGGGGATTGTGGTCCGCACGCCGGCGTCGCGGACCTGTCGGACCGAAGATGGAGCGTACCGAAGACGTCAAGGATATTGCACTATGATGGACAGTAGTTTTCTAGATCTTGATATTGAGGCCATGGAAGGCTGGCTGCGCGAGGTGGATGAGTCCCGCCTGGAATCGCTGTGGAAAGCCGCCGACGCGGCGCGCAAGGCGTATGTGGGCGACGAAGTGCATTTGCGCGGCCTTGTCGAAATATCCAGTTATTGTATCCGCAAGTGCGCCTATTGCGGCCTGCGCGCCGAACACCGGGACCTGCAGCGGTACCGCATGACGCGGGAAGAAATACTGGAATGCGCCCGGCAGGCGCGTGAGTACGGATACGGAACTGTAGTGTTGCAGTCCGGGGAAGATTACGGGATTACCCGGGAGTGGCTTGAGGACGTGGTGCGGGCCGTGAAAGAACAAACCGGCCTTGCCATTACGTTAAGCCTGGGAGAACGCCCCGATGAAGACCTGGTCGCCTGGCGTGCCGCCGGGGCGAACCGGTATCTTTTGCGCTTCGAGACCTCGGACCGCGCGCTCTATGACCGCATTCACCCGCCCACCCTCCGGCAGGGGCTGAGCGATCGCATCGCGTTGCTGAAACGCCTTAAACAACTGGGCTATGAAGCGGGCAGCGGCGTCATGGTGGGCATTCCGGGACAAACATACACCTCGCTTGCGCGGGATATCGCCCTCTTCCGGGAACTTGACCTTGATATGATTGGCGTGGGTCCCTTCATCGCCCATCCGGACACCCCGTTGGGCCGCGGAGAACTACCCCTGGCCGCGGAAGGGGAACAAGCCCCCAACACGGAATTTATGACCTACAAAGTGCTGGCGTTAACCCGTCTCGCCTGTCCTGAAGCCAACATACCCAGTACGACAGCCCTGGC
>Ga0116149_1002333_pt1 | contig 21030 bp, 12 predicted proteins | sample AD_UKC057_MetaG_FD_89787 | JGI IMG/M metagenome (GOLD analysis project Ga0116149, IMG submission 89787) | Active sludge microbial communities of municipal wastewater-treating anaerobic digesters from USA - AD_UKC057_MetaG | ecosystem: Engineered > Bioreactor > Anaerobic > Digestate | place: USA... | reverse complement strand
TTGCAGGTTCACCTGTCTGCCGACGATCGCATCGCGGCCTTCCTGAACGGGGCGAAAGTGTGGGAGTCCGCCGACTTCCTGGGTATCGCCGTCGCCCGCCCGCCGACCTTGCTGGCCCTCAAGAAGGGGATCAACAACCTCCTGCTCAAGGTGCACGACCGCGGCGGCTATTTCGGGTTCGGCTTCTCGCTCACACCTACCGGTCGACCTGGCAAGGCGCCCGAGGCGGCAGAGTTGATCTGGCCCTTCCTCCAGCGTGATTTCCCCGCCGACGCCGCCGAGATGACCCGCGAACGCCAGGACAAGATCTGGGACGCCGCACCTGCCGATGCCTCCCTCGCCCAGCTTGCAGCAGTCTATGCGGCGCAGATCCGCCTGCCCAGCCTGGCCGGCCAGGCCAAGCAGCAGGCGGCCGCCGTCAAGGACGTGGCGACACTCCAGGCCCTGCGGGCCAGCTATCACCGCGCACGTCAGGTGGAAACGGCCATGGCTGACGTGAAGGACTTCAACTTCCGGGCAGTGAGGATGGCCGTCGAGGACCTGATGCGCAGCTACGGGGCCCGGTATCCGGACGGGCCGAAGTACCTGGTTCGTCTTGACGAGTTGGAGAAGGCCCTCCAGGCGGCTGTACCGGAGAAGGGGCCCGTCAACGCGGATGCGGCCGCCAAGGTCGGCGCCGATCTGGCGGCGTTGCGTCGTCAGGCACTGCTGGCCAACCCGCTGCTGGACTTCGAGAAACTCATGGTTATCCGCCGCTCGGGCAACCTGGGCCTGGTGGCCAACTATCTGAGCAACTCCTCCATCAGCCCCACCGGCTTCGACAACGAGATTGCCGTCCTGACCGACCTGCGGGGCGAGCCCAAGCTGACCACGCTCTTCCAGCCGGCAAACAAGCGTTTTGTCGGCGACGTGGACCTGCACTGGGATGCCGCGCGAATGCTCGTGTCCATGCAGGCCAAGAACGGGCGGTGGGGCGTCCACGAGGTCTCCATCGACGGAAAGACCGCTCGCGAACTGCCGCTGATCGAGCAGCCGGATGTGGACAACTACGACGCCTGTTACCTGCCCAACGGCAATGTGATTTTCTGCTCGACGGCCCCGTTCACCGGCGTGCCCTGCGTAGGCGGATCGAGCCACGTCTGCAACCTCTACCTGCTCGACCAGCCCTCGGGCAGGATTCGCCGCCTCACGTTCGACCAGGAGCACAACTGGTGCCCCGTGGTGCTCAATAACGGGCGGGTCATGTACCTCCGCTGGGAATACAGCGATATCCCGCACTACGTGGCCCGCATCCTGTTCCACATGAACCCCGACGGCACGGAGCAGATGGAGTATTACGGGAGCAATTCGTACTGGCCCAACTCCACGTTCTATGCCCGTCCCGTGCCCGAGCACCCCACGCGGTTCGTGGGCATCATCGGCGGCCACCACGACGTGCCGCGGATGGGCGAGTTGATCCTGTTCGACCTGGCCCTGGGACGTAAAGAGGCCGACGGCGTCGTCCAGCGATTGCCCGGCTACGGCAAGAAGGTCGAACCGATCATTCTCGACGGGCTGGTCGGCGCGAGCTGGCCCAAGTTCCTTCACCCCTGGCCGTTGAGCGACAAGTACATGCTGGCGGCCTGCCAGCCGAGCCCGAAACACGCCTGGGGCCTGTACCTGGTGGACGTGTTCGACAATCTCCTCTGCCTGTACGAGAAGCCGGGCAGCGCGATCTTCGAGCCCATACCGCTCGTGCCTCGCAAGACCCCGCCGATAGTCCCCGACAAGGTCAAGCTCGACCGCACCGACGCCCTGGTCTACATGAACGACGTCTACGTCGGCGGCGGGTTGGCGGGCGTGCCCCGAGGCACGATTAAGTCGCTACGCCTGTTCACCTACCACTTTGCCTACCACGGCATGGGCGGGCAGCCCAACCGCGTCGGGCTCGACGGGCCCTGGGACGTCAAGCGGACCGTGGGGACCGTGCCGGTCGAGGCGGACGGCTCGGCCTTCTTCCGCGTGCCCGCCAACATGCCCATCGCCGTCCAGCCCCTGGACGCAGACGGCAAGGCCCTTCAGATCATGCGAAGCTGGTTCACCGCCATGCCGGGCGAGGTGCTCTCGTGCGTCGGCTGTCACGAGAGCCAGAACACCCCGGTGCCCAACGGGCGAAGCATCGCGGCCGTTCGCGAGCCCTCCGAGATCACTCCCTGGCACGGGCCCAGCCGAGGGTTCTCCTTCGAGCGCGAGGTCCAGCCCGTGCTCAATAAGTACTGCGTGGGCTGCCACGACTCCAAGGCCCGCCCCGGCATGCCCGACCTGACCGCCCGCGAGTGGGTGCATCCGCAGGCCAAGAGCGCCGGCTACAACAACGGACAGAAGTTCCCGCCCTCGTACATCGCCCTCAAGAGCTACGTCCGCAACCCGACCATCGAAAGCGACAGCCACATGCTCACGCCGATGGACTACCATGCGGACACGACGTACCTGGTGCAGATGCTCCGCAAGGGCCACCACGGGGTGAAGGTCTCGCCCGAGGACATGGAACGCTTCTACACCTGGATCGACCTGAATACGCCCGCCCACGGCACGTGGCGGGAGATCGTGGGCGACAAGAAGGTGGACCATCAGCGCGACCGGCGGCTGGAGATGATGAAACGCTACGCCGGCGTCGACCATGACCCCGAGGCGCTGCCCAAGCCGGCCGACCTTGGCCCGCCCGTCGCGCCTGCCCCCGCTCCGCCCGCGGTCATGCTGGCCAAGGTGGAGTGCCCCGGCTGGCCCTTTGACGCCGCCAAGGCCAGGCAGCTTCAGGAACAGGCCGGTCCGGCCGGTAAGGAGATCGACCTGGGCGAAGGCGTCAAGCTCCAACTCGTCCGCATCCCGGCTGGGGAGTTCGTCATGGGCGACAGCGCGGCCCCCTGGTCCGACGAGAGGCCCGCCGCCCGCGTCAAGATCGAAAAGCCCTTCTGGATGGGCAAGCTCGAGATCACCAACCAGCAATATGCCTTGTTCGACCCGCTGCACGACAGCCGGCTCGAAAGCGGCGATTTCCTCCAGTTCAGCGTGCAGGAGCGGGGTTACCCTCTCAACCGGCCGCTCCAGCCGGTTTGCCGCGTGAACTGGCGCCAGGCGTTGGCGTTCTGCCGCTGGCTGTCGGCCCGGACCGGCCTGCACGTGAGCCTGCCCTCGGAAGCCCAGTGGGAGTGGGCCTGCCGTGCGGGCACCGACACGCCCCTGTGGTACGGCAACCTCGACACGGACTTTACGCCCTCGGCCAACCTGGCCGACAAGACGTTGCGGCAGGTAGACCGCTTCGGGTGGGGCCTGCCCGACGGGGCCGTCCCGCCCTGGCGTCTTGCCGACGACCGCTTCGACGACAAGCACAAGGTTGCCGCCGACGTGGGCAGCTTCGCACCCAATCCGTGGGGCCTGCTCGACATGCACGGCAACGTGGCGGAGTGGACTCTCACCACGTATAAGCCGTACCCGTACGTCGACGCCGACGGCCGCAACGCCGTGGACAATCTCGACCCGCAGGTTCGCAAAGTGGTCCGTGGCGGGTCGTGGTACACTCGTCCCAAGAACGCCCGCTCGTCCTGGCGGCTGGACTTCTACAGCTACCATCGCATGTACGACGTGGGCTTCCGCATCGTCGTCGCGGACGACGGCGGACGCGTCGCGGCGAAGTAGAGGCGAGTCACGATAGCCCGTCGAATGCTCTCGACGGGCTCCACGCCTGCGGCTTCGCAAGAGGCAGCATTGGTCCTGCCGTTCTGAAAGGGTAACTATGGTCTTGCAAGGATCCCGGTTGTCTCGTCGTCGGTTCCTGACGCGGTCTGCCGCGGCCGTGGGCGCCCCATACGTGCTCACCTCGGCCGCACTGGGGGGCTCGGGCCGGCTGGCTGCCAGCGAACGGATCGGCATGGGCTTCATCGGCATCGGCAACCAGGGCGGGGGGCACCTGTTTGGCGGGGCTTGGACGTACATCCCCGGCGGTTACCTCGCCAGGCCCGACGTGCAGGTGGTCGCCATCTGCGACGTTCGCCAGGACCGGCGCGAGAACGGCCGAAAACGCGTAGACGAGATGTACGCCAAGTCGGCCGGGCGGGGCGACTACAAGGGCTGCACGGGCTACGTCGACTTCCGCGAGCTTCTGGCCAGGCCGGACATCGACGCGGTGCTGATCGGCACGCCCATCCACTGGCACGCGATGATGAGCGTGATGGCCATGCGGGCCGGCAAGGACGTCTACTGCGAGAAACCCACCGCCCTGAGTGTGGCCGAGGCGAAGGCCGTCTGGGACACCTGCCGCCGCTACGGCCGCGTCTACCAGGCCGGCACGCAGCAGCGCAGCGAATACGGGGGCAAGTTCCGCCTGGCCTGCGAACTGGTCCGCAGCGGGCGGATCGGAAAGCTCAAGAGCGTCTACAGCTTCATCAACGGCGGGGGGTTCGTCTGGCGCAAGAACTTCGGCCCGCCCAAACCGCCGCCCGCCCACGTCGACTGGGACCTGTGGCTTGGCCCGGCCCCGTACTCGCCCTTCACCGGCAACCTCGACGCCCACATGTTCGGTTTCGGCGGGATCAACTGGGGCCAGCACCACTTCGACATCGTCCAGTGGGCCATCGACGGTGCCGACCACACCAGCCCGGCCGAGTTCACACACGAGGACGGCAAGCTGGCGATGCGCTACGCCAACGGGGTGGTCATTTACGGCTGTCCGTACCCCGGCGAGAGCCTCGGACCCGAAGGCGGGGCGTGCTACGTGGGTGACGAGGGACGGATCGTCCTCGACCGCCGCGCCATCGTGTCGTATCCCTCGGAGATTGCGAAGCAGCCCTTGACCGCAGCCGACGCGCACGTGGAGTACAGCACGAGCCACTCGGGCAACTTCCTCCAGTGCGTGCGGACGCGCCGCCAGCCCATCTGCAACGCTGAGGTCGCGTACCGCTCGGCCAGCCTGCTCCTGCTGGGCGGGATTGCCGACCAACTCCGCCGCCCGCTCAAGTACGACCCGGCGGCTATGCGGTTTGAGAACGACGACGAGGCCAACCGGATGCTGAGCATCGTGTATCGGCCGCCGTGGCGGATCTGATTAGAGGTACGACAGGCGTCTCCCCTGTCGAGTCGCCCACGAAGAATAGAAGCGAGCCTACTATGCGTACGACAACCGCAGTAATGATGACCACGTTAACTGGATTGCTCCTGGCCTTTGGGAGCGTGGCCGCGGCCGACGAAGAGCCCCAGTTGATCTCGGTCCTGCAATCCGACAAGTCGCCGGCGGAGAAGGACGCCGCCTGCCAGCGGCTCAAACACATCGGAACGGGCAAGTCGGCGGCGGCCCTCGGGGCGCTGCTGGCGGATGAGGCGCTGTCGATGTCGGCCCGTGTGGTGCTGGAGGGGCTGCCGGGGCCGGAGGCGTCGAAGGCCTTGCGCGAAGCGGTAGCCAAGACGACCGGCCTGACGCGGGTGGGGATCATCGACTCGATCGGCATACGCCGAGACGAGGATGCGGTGGGGCTGTTGACGCCGCTCCTGACAGACGCGGACGCGAGTGTCGCTTCGTCCGCGGCGGTGGCATTGGGACGGATCGGAGGCGATCAAGCGGTGGCTGCCTTGCGGGCATCGCGAGAAAAGGCCGCCCCTGCGGTCCGCCCAGCCGTCGACGACGGGCTACTCCGGGCGGCTGAAGGGCTGTCGCAACTTGCGGACCAGACCAGCCGCGACCTTCTGGTTCGGAAGTACCGCCAGCAGGCGGAAGGACTCTATCGCGAGTTGTACGACTCACAGACGTCGGAGCATGTTCGAACGGCTGCCTGCCGAGGCTGGCTGCTTGCGGGGCAGGAGCAGGCGCCCGCGAGGATCTTGGAGGCGATGGGGAAGGACGATCAGTCGGCCCGATTGGCGGCGGTGCAACTCGTGCGGGATCTACCAGGCGAGGCGGCCACGAAGGCGTTTGTGGAGTACCTTCAGGCGGGTAAGCTCCCGCCCGTGGTGCTCGCGGGCGTCGTCGAGGCGTTGACTCAACGAGGGGATCGACTGGCGGCGCCGGCGATCGCGGAGGCGGCGGGTGCGAAGAACGACATGGTAGTTCGCCTGTCGGCGGTGAGGGCGCTGGCGAGTATGGGTGATGCGTCAGCGGTGGCGCCGCTGGCGAAGGCGGCGGCGGAGAAGGACGACGCCCTGCGCGACGCGGCCCGGTATTCGCTGAGCGTGGTCAAGGCGCCGGGCGTGCTGGAGGCGATCGTCGAGCAACTGGGCAAGGCCGAACCGGCTGTCCAGGTCGAACTGGTGCGCGCGATCGGCGTGCGGCGCGAGCCGGGTGCGGCTGCGGGGCTGGTCAAGCTCGCCCGCGATGGTGAGGCGAGCATTCGTGGGACGGCCATACAGGCCCTGGGGCAGATCGGCGACGATGCAGCCGCGGGGCAGTTGGTCCTCATTCTGGCTGGGGAGATCGAGCGCGATCTGGCCGACGCGACCGAATTGGCTGTGGCGGCCATCGCGGGGAGGTCTGCGCAGCGAGCGGCACTGGCGGAGGCCGCCTTGGGGCGGATGGGCCAGGCGGACCTGCCCGCCCGCTGCCGCCTGTTGCGGGTGGCGGGGCGGATAGGCGGGGACAAGGCCTTGGCTGCCCTGCGGCAGGCTGTCAAGGCGAGCGAGGCGGAGCTGGCAGACGCTGCGGTGCGAACACTGGGCGACCACGGGCCGCTGGAGGCGGCGGGCGATCTGCTGGCCCTGGCCCGCACGTCTGAGAACCCGGCCCACCGCATCCTGGCCTTGCGGGGCTACTGCAGACTGATCGGACAGGCCTCCGCCCGCCCGGCGGCGCAGCGGTTGGAGATGTGCCGCAATGCCCTGACTGCGGCCACGCGGGTCGAAGAGAAGCGCCTGGCCCTGGCCCAACTGGCAACGATCGACTCGGCGGCGGCTATGAAGCTGGCCGAGGAACAGGCCGCCCAGGCGGAGTTGCGAAGCGAGGCCGAGCAGGCGTGCGCGAAGATCGCGACCGCCTTGGCGGGCGCCGATCCAGCGGTGGCTCGGGCGGCGCTGACCCGCCTGGCAAAGACCGCCGCCGACGCCTCTGTCCGTCAGGAGGCTGCCAGGGTACTGGAGGCGATGGACCAGTACCAGGGCTACGTCGCGCTCTGGTCGTACGCGGGTCCGTACCAGCAGGCAGGCAAGGAGTGTCAGGCCCTGTTCGACGTCGCCTTCGCTCCGGAGAAGCCCGACGGCAAGGTCCAGTGGAAGCCGCTGCCCGGCGCTGCCTGGCAGGCGGACCTGCTGGGCGCGGTGGGGGGGCACCAGGCCGTCATTTACGTCCGCAGCCGGGTGATCGTCCCCAAGGCGGCAAAGGTCCGCCTGGACATGGGCAGCGACGACGGGCTCAAGGTGTGGCTCAACGGCAAGCTGGTGCACGCCAACAACACCATGCGAGCCGTCGCGCCCATGCAGGACAAGGCCCAGGCTGAGCTGAAGGAAGGCCCCAACGATCTGCTGATCAAGGTGACGCAGAACGTCATGGGCTGCGCGGTGTGCGTGCGGTTCCGCAACGCCGACGGTTCGGTGATCGACGGCCTGCGGTTCGAACGGCCCTGACTTGATCGGGCGGCTTTCAGCGGGTAGAGTCGTGGGACTATGTCCGAGTATCTGCTGGAAGCAACGGAGCTTCACAAGTTCTACGGGAAGGGTGCGTCCCGCGTGCACGTGCTGCGCGGGTTGGGGATGTCGGTGCGGCGCGGGGAGTTCGTGGCTGTCATGGGTCCCAGCGGATGCGGCAAGAGCACGCTGCTGCACGTGCTGGGGTTGATGACGCCCGCCGACGCGGGCAGGCTGGTGCTGGGCGGCGACGTGATCGACTATTGCGGAGGCAACGGCGAGTCGGGGCGGGCTGCGAGCGCGGAGGTCCCGCCCGCCGGGCCTCGCGTGGATGAAGTCCTGCTCCGTCAGTGGCGTCGCCATCGGATCGGGTTCGTCTTCCAGCGATTCAACCTGCTGGGGGTTCTCTCGGGGCGCGACAACGTGGGCATCTCGCTCCAGGTCCGTGGGTTGAAGATGGACGAGCGGGCCGAGGCCCTCTTCGCCGACCTGGGCGTCGAGCACGTGATGGGGCGAAAGCCCGGGCAGATGTCCATCGGCGAGCAGCAGCGAGTGGCCGTCGTGCGGGCCCTGGCCCACCGCCCGGACCTGCTGTTGGCCGACGAGCCGACCGGCAACCTCGACAGCGAGAACAGCCGCTCCCTGCTGGACCTGCTCCGCCGCCAGAACCGCACCGAAGGCCAGACCATCGTGATGATTACCCACTCGGCCGAGGCGGCCGCCGCCGCCGACCGCACGATCCGGATGAAAGATGGACGCTTCTACGAATAGACCCATGGATGCGGTCGAGGAGGCTCAGGCGGCCGGCGAGGCGGGCGGCTCCCTGTCCCACGCGTACGAGCTGGCCTATGTCGCCGGCGAGGACGTGATCTCGCTGACCAGATGGTTCGTCGGCTACGGGCTGTTCCTGTGCCTGGCCTGGGGGCTGCTGATCTACCTGATCTCGCAGCAGCCCTGGCCCTGGAGCGACTGGCTTAGCGTTAAGAAGGTCCCCGAGACCTTCGCCCGGACCGACGTCCACATCAAGCTGCTGGGGATGGCCATGTACCTCTCGCTGTGCTGCACGTTCATCCCGCTGCCCACCGGGTGGATGGTCGCCGCAATGGCCACGCGCGAGGCGGCCGTCATCTACCCGTTCCTGCCCGTGTTGCTGGGCCTGCTGCCCGCGGGCCTGGCCGAGAGCCCGCTCTTCCTGGCCGTCGGAACGGGCGTACTGGTCGGCCTGGCCGGGGCAGTCGGTTCGACAGCGGCCAACCTCAACGACTACCACATCATCACGCTGCTGCTGCGAAACGGCAAGGTGGCCCGCATCCGCGACACCCGAGTCTACCATGCCGCCGCCCGCGGTTTCGCCAAGAGCCCCTTCTTCCTCGTGTTCGTCTTCAACCTCCTGCCGATCCCCGTGGACGTGGTCCGCTGGCTGGCCACGATCTATCGGTATCCCCGTGACAGTTTCGCGGCCGCCAACTTCATCGGGAGGTTCTGGCGGTACTTCCTGATCGCATTCGTGACGTTCTACTGGAACCTGAAATGGATCGCGCCGGTGGCCCTGCTGGCCCTGGGCGCGGTGCTGGGGCTGGTTCGCGTCTTTCCCCCGTTGGTCCGGCACATGAGAGAGAAGCGGCGCCTGGCGGAATCGCCGACGTAACTGGAAGTGGTCTCGGCGGCACTGACTTACGTAGAACAGGAAACTGGAGATCGACATGACTCGACCGATGGGACTCATCATTGTCCTGGGCTGCCTGGGCGCGACTCTGTGGGCGGTGCCCGCCGCGCAGACCCAGCCCGCCCAGGAGCCGCCGCAGGGCCCGCAGCCGGTGGCAGCGGCGAAGGACGATACCCCGCAGGAGAAGCCCTCGCCCGAGGCCTTGAAGCTGCTGGAGCGGCTGGAGAAGGCCGGCATGGAGCACAAGACCGTCGAGGCAGCCATCGACTACCTCGTGGAGGACATCCTCACCGGCGACCGCGAGCAGCGGACCGGCTGGGTGGCCTTCCGAAAAGGCCAGAAGGACGACCCCGACAACTTCCGCGTCTCCTTCCTGACGCTCAAGCTGGGCGAGGGCAAGGCGGTCAAGGACCAGGTGGACTATGCCTTCGACGGACAGGTGTTGACGGTGGCCAAGCACCGCATCAAGCAGATGACCCGCTACACCGTGGCGGCGCCGGGCGAGAAGGTCGAGGCCATGAAGCTCGGCCGCGGCCCCTTCCCGCTGCCTTTCGGGCAGACGGTGGAGGACATGCTGGGCTTCTTCAAGGTCGAGACGCGCCCCGCCGGCAAGACCGCCGCAGCCGACGAACCCAAGGACGCCGACTATCTCCTGCTGACCACCCGCCTGGACAAGCGCAAGCAGACCAATATGGACAAGGCCGAGATGTGGATCGACCGCAAGACCGGCCTGCCCGTGCGAATCGTCAGTCGCGAGAACAAGACCAAGAAGGTCACCACGCTCAACTTCGGCGAGATCAAGACCAACCAGGATCTGTCAGTGGAGACGTTCCTGCTGCCCAAGCCGCCCGGCTGGAACCTGACGGTCGAGAAGTTCGAGGAAGGCAAGGCCCTTCGGCCTTGACTTGATGTAAACTTGCCGCACCCGGTATACTGCAACGAGCGTCCTCGACGGGCGTATCGAGGTGGCCCATTAGCAGACTCGGATTGATCGCAGCGTTCGTCTCGCTCGGCCTGTGCTGTGCGGCGCAGGCCCAGGAGGTCTCCGCGCCGGCAGAGGACGAGGACGTGGCCGGCCCCAGGCTCCTGGGCCAGCCCGCCCTGGTGCCCGTCACGCCTTCTCGCGAATACGAGGCCCCGCCCGCTCGACTGCCCCTGCCGCCTGACGGCAGCAGGACCATCGACCGCCGTTGCCAGGCCACTCGCGACCCCAGCGGCTGGGTCCTGCTGCGATTCCTGGAGCAGGGCTCCCGCCGGAGCGAACTCCCGCGATGGGCCCTGCCGTGCGAACTGCTGGAGGCCGTCGAGAGAACGATCGCCAAGCAGCCGGAGACCGTCTTCCGCATCACCGGCGAGAATCTGCTCTACCGCGATCAGGGCTTCGTGCTGTTGACGAAGGTGACGGTGGAGGTGGCCGTGTCGCCCCCCGTCGCCGCACCGCCTCCCAAGCCGGCAATGCCGCCAGCGGCGCCCACGAGCAAGCCGGTCCCGCGCAGTCGTCCGGCCTCCGCCCCGGCCAGCCGGCCTGGGGCCACTTCCGGCGACGTCTTCCAGGCCCTCCTGCGAGACAAACCCGTTCGCCCGCTGGCCCCCCCGACGCGCCCGGCCGATCCCATCACGCCCGCACCCTCTGTCGCACCGCAGGTCACGCGAGCGGTCGAGCAGACGTTCGACGCCGACGAGCGCCGCATGATCGTGGACCGCGTGGTCCGGCTGCTGCCGGCCGGCGTGGGCAAGTGGAAGGAAGCCCGCTTCGAGGCGGACAACACGCTGCTGGAACCGCCGCTTCGGCTGATTCCCTGTCGCACGCTCGAGCGGACCGAGGGCAAGGCCGAGGCCGGCAGGGCGAAGTTCAAGGTCTCGGGGCTGGTAACCCGCTACAAGGGCAGGCAGTACCTGCTGCTGCGCAAGATCGTGCCCGTGCGGGACCTGGGACAGTTCTGAAATCGATTGACAACCGGCGACAATCGGTTGAACAATCATCCCGATGGCACTCGTGTACCCCTGGTCCCTGGCCGCATTGGCGGCGGTGGCGGCTGTGGCCGCCTGGGCGTACTTCCGCCCCGGCAGCCAACTTGTCGTCGTGCCCAGCCTGTGGCTCTGGCACCGGGCGGCCGAGACGGCCCATCGCGACTCGCGGCGCTCCCGCAGGCGAGTGTCGCCGTCGTGGCTGTTGCTCCTGGTCGGCGCGGTTGCGGCCGTGCTGGCGGGCGCCCAGCCCGTGCTGCGGTCTCACGCACCCGCACGCAGCGTGGCGCTGACCCTGTACCCGTCGGCCGAGATCGCGTCGGACGCAGGGATGGCCGATCTGCGCGGAGCGGCCACGGCGTTGCTGGGGCGGCTGGACGCGTCCGACCGGGTGCAGGTCCTCATGCCTGTGTCGGCGGGCGGCAGGCCCGACGAACAGTGGTTGTCTCCCGCCCAGGCCCGCTCAGCCGTGGAATTTCTCCGTCCTCTTCCGGTGCCGACGGGCTCGCTGTCTTTCCCGCCGGCCAGCGAACAGGCCGATCATGTTTACCATATCGCCGCCTCGCTGGGCGTGCCCAGCGGGGGGCGGTCCACGACCATTTCGCTTGCTCCGCAAATGGGCCCGGCCAGCCTGGATGCGGTGGCGGCCAGGACGGCCGACGGTAATGAAGGATCGTCCGCGCGGGTGGACGTGCTGGTCGCGGTGGCCAACCATCTCAAGCAGAACTGGACGGGGCGTGTCGTGCTCAGCGCCGCGAGCGTGGGGGCCGACGGGAAGGTGACGCTGCGTCGCCTTTGGGAAGAGCCCATGACCATCGCGCCACAGGGGCGGTCGCATGCGGTGGTCTCGTCCGAGGCGGCGCCAGCCTTCGTGGTCACGCTCGAAGACGGCTCGCCGACGGGTGCAGCCCGACAGGCTTTCCTGGCCCGCCGCCCTCGACGATCGTTGACGGTCGCCCTGACCGGGCGCGACGAGCCGCTGCTGCGGAAGTTCATCCGGGCGCACGGGGGATTGGAACCTGCGGCCGAAGCCGAGCGGGCGGACGTGGTCATCGCCAACGGCGTGGCCCCCCCAGCGAACCGGCCGGCCCTGGTTATCGCCCCACCGCACCCGCCGGCTGGCTGGCAGGCAGACGCGACGGAGAACCTGGCGCTGGCCGGAGCGAACGCGGACCGGGCCGACCCGCTCCTGCGGGGAGTGGATATCGCGAGAGTAGCCGTCCGTCGCAGCCAGGCGTGGACAGCGACGGATCTGGCGGCCCAGACGCCGGTGGTGTCGTGGGGGGGCAAGGCGCTGGTGCTGCGCGACGAACCCCGCGGCACGGACCAAGCGAGTCGCCGGGTGTGGATCGGCTTCGATCTGTCCGCGGACAACACGAATTTCGCCCTCAGCCGCTCGCTGCCGATCTTCCTGGCCAACGCGGTGGAGTTCCTGGTTGGCAAGCGACCGGCCACGGAGTCGTACGAGGCGGTCCCGCCCGAGCGGGCGGACGTCGCCTGGCGGGCAGTCGTGGCCGGATCGACCGGCCGCCCCGCCTGGCCCGGATTGTACGCGGACCCGGCCGGGCATCTGCACGCGGTGAGCCTGGCAGGGGCGAGGACATTGAGCGCCCGCCAGCCGGACGGGCTGGACGCCCTCGAACAGGTGCGACGGGCCCCGCTGCCGCCGAGTCGGCCGGTGGGGCGAGAAGTCGAGTTGTGGTGGCTTCTGGCCGGGGTGGCGATGGCGGCGTGGCTGGCGGGGTGGGCCTTGCGGGTGAAGTGACCGGCGGCGCGGGCGGGCATAGTTGACAATTCCAGGACCGGCGGATGCGTTTAGCAAGAAGCTACCTCGCGATATTGGCGCGGATAGGAAAGGATGGTCCATGAGGCAGTTTGTGCTGGTGACGGCAATGGGATTCCTGCTGGGCTCCATCGCGGGCCGGACGGACGCGGGGCAGGTCCGCTTCGACTTCGAGACGGGCGACTTGCAGGGCTGGAAGGTCGTCGACGGGAGCTTCGAGGTCCTGTTGAGCGACCGGGAGAAGGAGCACCACAGCGGCCGGCCCTACACGAAGAAGGGCAAGTATTTCCTGTCCACGCTGGAGACGAAGTCGGGCCGCCCCAGTGATGACTTCATGGGGGTGGTGGAGTCGCCCGCGTTCGTGCTGGACGGGCCGGAGATCACCCTGCTGGTTGGCGGCGGCAAGCACAAGGAGACCTACGTTGCCCTGTGCACAGCCGACGGCAAGGAGGTGCTTCAGGCCCGCGGCAACAACGGCCAAACCATGAACCCGGTGCACTGGGACGTGTCGAAGTGGAAGAACCAGGAGATGTTCCTGCGGATGGTGGACGCCCGCACGGGCGGGTGGGGTCACATCACCCTGGACGACGTGGTCTTCGAGGGTCGATTCGCCGGCGGGGCGGACAACCATCGGGGCAAGCTGAAGCTGACGGCCGCCAAGCCGGCCGAGTGGAAGCCGTCGAAGAAGCCCCCGAAGAAGTGGAATGGCGGGGACCAGGTTACGGCGGCCTCGCTGCGGGCGGCGGTCGAGCACAACCAGGCCGTCTTTGGCGCGCGGTATCCCGGGGCGGCGAAGTATCTGGAACGCCTGGCGGCCATCGAGAAGAAGCTCGTCGATGAGCGGACCGCCCAGGCGGCCGAGGCGGAACTGGCCGCCCTGGCCCGCGAGGCGCTGCTGGCCAACCCTCTGGTGTGCGATCAGCCAATCCTGTTCATTGTTCGCCAGCAGTACCGCCGCGACCACCACAATACCGCCACCATGTTTCAGGTGGGCGAGATCAACACGGGCAGTTTCCAGGGCGGCGGGGCGATGAAGACCTTCGACGTCCGCACCGGCAAGGTCTCGACGGTGATCGAGGCCAAGGCGGGCGTGGTCCGCGATCCCGAGGTCCACTGGGACGCCCGCAAGGTGGTGTTCTCCATGCGGGGAGACCCGCAGGAGCAGTATTCCATCTACGAGATTCATACGGACGGCAGTGGACTGCGGCGACTGACCGGGGCGAGCGAACCGGTCAGCGACATTGACCCGATCTACACGCCCGACGACAAGATCATCTTCACCTCGACCCGCGAGCCCAAGTATTGCATGTGCAACCGGCACATCATGGGCAACTTGTTCAAGATGGACGCCGACGGGGCGAACATCCACCAGATCGGCAAGAGCACGCTGCACGAGGGACACGCTGCGGTCATGCCAGACGGGCGGATCCTCTACGACCGGTGGGAATACGTGGACCGTAATTTCGGCGACGCCCAGGGCCTGTGGAGCGTCAACCCGGACGGCACGAATCACGCCGTCGTGTACGGCAACAACACGCCCTCGCCCGGGGCCATTCTGGACGCCCGTTTCATTCCCGGTACGGAAACCATTTTGTGTACGTTCGTCTCGTGCCACGATCGTCCGTGGGGCGCGATGGCGATCATCGACCCTCGACTCGGCGTGGACGGGCGGGCGCCGGTCGTCCGCACCTGGCCCGCCAGCGCCATCGACCTGGTCCGCGACCCGGGCACGGCCAACAACGCGTTCGACTCCACCTCGGGCGTCCGTCCCAAATACGAAGACCCCTGGCCTCTCAGCGAGCAACACTTCCTCGTGTCGCGCATGACCGGCGAGAGCGAGCAGATGGGCGTCTTTTACGTGGACACGTTCGGCAACGAACTGCTGGTCCACGCCGAGCCCCCCGGCTGCTACGACCCCATGCCCCTGTCGCCGCGGCCTCGGCCGCCCGTCATTCCCCTTCGTCGCGACTTTGAGAACCGCGAAGGCTTTTTCTACATCCACAACGTGTACGTGGGCACCCACATGGAAGGGATCAAGCCCGGCACGGTCAAAGCGATCCGGGTGGTCGAGTCGCCCGAAAAACGTTTCTGGACCAGCCCCGCCTGGATGGGGCAGGGCACGATCGCGCCGGCGATGAACTGGCACGACTTCAACAACAAGCGCGTGCTGGGGACCGCGCCGGTGGAGGAGGACGGTTCGGCCTACTTCGCCGTGCCCAGCGACCGGTTCGTCTTCTTCCAGTTGCTGGACGAGAAGGGCATGATGGTGCAGTCGATGCGGAGCGGGGTGATCGTCCAGTCCGGCGAGCGGGCCGGGTGCGTCGGTTGCCACGAGGAGCGCCGCAGCAGCCCGCCGCCGGTCAACACCGCCGGACTGGCGGCCCTGCGTCGCCCGCCCAGCGCGTTGAAGGACTTCTATGGCCCGCCTCGGCTGTTTAACTATCTCGACGAGGTCCAGCCGGTCTTCGACAAGCACTGCGTCGGCTGCCACGACTTCGACAAGCCCGGCGGCAAGAAGCTCGTGCTGGCCCGCGACAAGAACCTCGTCTTCAACGCGTCCTACAGCGAGCTGTGGTCGAAGAAATTCGTCAAGGTCGTGGGGGCGGGCCCAGCCGAGATCCAGCAGGCCTACTCCTGGGGCTCGCACAAGAGCCGCCTCGTCCAGGTGCTTCTGGACGGGCACAAACACGTGCCCAACGTCAAACTCAACCTCAACGCTGAAGAGTTGGACCGCGTCATCACGTGGGTGGACATCAACGCCCCGTACTACCCGACCTATGCCAGCGCGTACCCCAAGAATATGTACGGGCGCTCGCCGCTGGACGGGCACCAGATCGGCCTGCTCAAGAAGCTTAACCTGCCGGTGGACGGGCAGGGCAACGCGAGGCAGATCAGTTTCGATCGACCGGAGATGAGCCCGGCCCTGTCGAAGCTGAAGCCGGACAGCGATGCCTACCGCCAGGCCCTGGCGGTCATTCGCGAGGGCCAGGCCGAATTGGCCCGTCGCCCCCGGGCCGACATGAAGGGCTTCGCCGCCTGCGAGGTCGACCAGGCCCGCGAGAAGAAGTACCTCGCCCGCCAGACTGTCGAGATGCGAAACCGCCAGGCGATTCGCGACGGGAACAAGATCTACGACGAGAAAGCCAGGCCGCAGCAGAAGCTCACGGCCAGGTAACACGAGGGAAGGTCCGCCCACTGGACGCCCGGTTCGCCGTGCTCAGGCAAGGGCTGCTTGCTGCCTGATCACTGGACACCCCGCAATCGCATGTTGGACCTTCGCGGTTTCCCTGTAGAATAGCCCGTATGTCAAAATGCTGCGGCCAAGGCGAACCGGCGGACATCAATCCCGCCGACCCGTGTCAGGCGGCGATGCCGGCCTGCTGCTCTTCGGCGCCCGCGCCGGCGGAGGCGGCGGGGCCCCTGGCTCACTTCGCGCGGATGATCGAGAACTGCTACGAGTACGCCGCGGCCGCCAAGGCCCAAGGCCGCCCTGTCGTCGGCATCCTCTGCGAGTACACGCCCCGCGAGTTGATCCTGGCTGCAGGGGGCGTCCCGGTGTGCCTGTGCGGCGGGTCGGCGGCGACGATCCCGGCGGCCGAGGAGGACCTCCCCGCCAACCTGTGCCCCCTGATCAAGTCCACGTACGGCTACCACGTTCAAGGGAGCAATCCGTTCCTGGAGATGGCCGATCTGGTCGTGGCCGAGACCACCTGCGACGGCAAGAAGAAGATGTACGAGCTGATGGCCCAGCGCCGGCCCATGCACGTACTGGAGCTTCCCCAGAAACCCGACGACGCGGTTGCATTCGAGCATTGGGTGAGCGAGCTTGTCAGCCTGAAGCGCCGGCTGGAAGCGTTGACGGGGCGGGAGATCCCCGACAGCGCCTTGCGGGCGGCGATCGAGCTTATGAACCGCGAGCGGGGACTGCGACGTCGCTTGGCCGAGTTGATGAAGGCGGACAACCCGCCCCTGACCGGCAGGCAACTGCTGGCCCTCAAGAGCAGCATTTCCGGCCAGGAGACGGACTTGGCCCAATACGAGCGGGCGCTGGCGGAACTCGCCGGCCAGACCGGCCCGTGCGAGCGGGCCGGGCGCACGCGAGTGTTGCTGACGGGCGTGCCGATGGCCCACGGAGCGGAGCGGGTGCTGGATATTATTGAGAGCGTCGGCGGCCTGGTGGTGTGCATGGAGAGTTGCACGGGCGTCAAGCCGATCATGGAGGACGTCGACGCGGGCGCGAACGACCTGCTCCGCGCGGTGGCGGCCAAGTACTTCCATCTGCCTTGTTCGGTGATGACCCCCAACATGGGGCGGCTGGAACTGCTGGAGCGGCTGGCGAACGAGTACCGCCCGCATTGCGTGATCGATCTTGCGTGGCAGGCGTGCCTGACCTACGACGTGGAGTCGGCCCGGGTTCGAGACTTCGTCCGCGAGGAGCTTCGTCTGCCGTATCTCCGAGTCTCCACCGATTACTCGCCCTCCGATTCGGCGCGGATCGCCGTCCGGGTAGAGGCGCTCTTCGAGACGGCCCGCCCGTGAAGACCAGTCGAGAAGGCCCGAGGACACAGGGTCTTCCTGTTGTTGGCTGTGGGTTGATCGTTGCTGGTCCGGGGGACCCTGACCAGACGACCGGGCGAACAATGAACAGGTAGAGTGAGAATCTATCTCGAAACCATGGGCTGCCAGATGAACCGGCTCGACAGCGAGCTGGTAATCTCGCGGCTGCGCGCGGCCGGCCACGAGATGACCGACGATCGCAAGTCGGCCGACGTGGTGTTGTTCAACACGTGCTCCGTGCGCCGTCACGCGGAACAGAAGGTGTACTCTCGCCTGGGGGCCGAGGGGCAGCGCAAGCAGCACAACCGTCGGCTGATCGTGGGCGTGCTGGGGTGCATGGCGCAGCGCGAGGGCGAGCAACTCTTGCGCAACCACCCGCAGGTGAACATCGTCTGTTCGCCCGGGCAACTCGCCCGCCTGGCGGAGTTGATCGAGCATGTCGCGGGCACCGGAGGCGCCGTGCTGGCGCTGGACCCGGACCGCCGTGCGCGGGGCGGCGGCGCGGAGGAGGAGGCGGACCGGGACGAGTTCGATGCGCTGGACCTGTCGCGAGACCCGTCGCAGTCGCCCTCGGTGGCGCAGGCATTTGTCCGGGTGGCCCGCGGGTGCGACAAGTTCTGCAGCTACTGCATCGTGCCCTTCGTCCGCGGGCCGGAGGTCAGCCGCGAGCCCTCCCGGATCGTCCAGGAGGTCTTGCGACTGGTCGAGGCCGGGCGGACGGAAGTGACGCTGCTGGGTCAGACGGTCAACAGTTATCGCTGGTGCGACGGCGGGCGAACCGTCGGCTTCGCCGGCCTTCTGGAGCAAGTAGCAGCGGTGGGGGGGCTGAGACGGCTGCGGTTCGTCACCAGCCACCCCCTGGACTTCGGCAACGACGTGCTCCATGCCATGCGCGACCTGCCCAACGTCTGTCCGTACATCCATTGCCCGGCCCAGAGCGGCAGCGACGCCGTCCTACGCCGCATGAACCGTAAGTACACGCGGGCTCAGTACGACGACCTGGTGGACCGTGCCCGGGGGACCGTGCCGGACGTGGTGCTGGCGGGCGACTTCATCGTGGGCTTCCCGGGCGAGAGCGAAGAGGACCACGCCGCCTCGGCCGACCTGATCCGCCGCAGCGGATACAAGAACAGCTTCATCTTCAAGTATTCGCCGCGTCCAGGGACGGCGGCGGCCCGCATGCGCGACGACGTGCCGACCGAGGTGAAGCGTTGGCGAAACAACGACCTGCTGGCCGTGCAGGCGGAGGTGGGCCTGGCCCACCACCGCTCGTACATTGGCCGGACGGTCGAAGTGCTGGTGGAAGGTCCCTCGCCGCGGGCGGCCAAGCAGCCCACGCCCGCCCCGCCGGGCCAGACGCAGATGCTCGGGCGAACGCGGGGCGACCACATCGTCGTTTTTGACGGCGAGCCGAACCTGGCCGGACACTACGTCGACGTGCGGATCGCAGACGCATCGGCGCTGACCCTGATGGGGAGCATCAACCTGGACGTCTCGTAGAACCGCAGCGAAGGAGCAACTCGATGGACCGACACTGTTCAGATCGCAGGGAGTTCTTGTTGGGGGCGGTTGGCGCGGCGGCGGCGATGGCTTGGCCCGGTGTGGCCCGCTCGGCCGACCCGGCCGCCAAGGCGGACCGCCCGAACATCCTGCTCATCGTGGCCGATGACCTCGGTTGGGGGCACGTGGGCTGGCAGGGCTCGAAGATTCGCACGCCGAACCTGGACAAACTGGCTGCGGAGGGCATCCAACTCAATCGTCACTACGTGGCCCCGGTCTGCTCGCCGACGCGGTCGGCCCTGATGACCGGGCGGTACTGGAGCCGCTTCGGTGTGACTAACCCGGAGAATCGGCGCTGCCTGCCGTGGGACACGGTCACGCTCGCCTCGGCGCTGAAGAGCGTGGGCTACGAGACGGCCATCAGCGGCAAGTGGCACCTGGGATCCAAGCCCGAATGGGGCCCGCGGAAGTTCGGCTTCGAGCACTCCTACGGAAGCCTGGCCGGCGGGCTGGGGCCTTATACGCATCTGTATCGTAAGGGCGAGTTTCAGCGGACCTGGCATCGCAACGACGAGTACATCGACGAGGAAGGTCACGTCACCGACCTGTTCGCGGGCGAGATCGTCCGCCGCGTCGAGGCCGGCGGTGACCGCCCGCTGTTTCTCTACCTTCCGTTCACCGCGCCGCACTTCCCGTGCTCCGAGCCCAAGGAGTGGATGGACTTCAACCCGGAGATTCCCGACCCGTCGCTGAGGTTGTATGGGGCGGCTGTTTCGCATATGGACGACGCGATCGGGCGGATCGTGGCGGCCCTGAAGAAGAAGGGTAAGTGGGACAACACGCTGGTGATCTTCTTTGGCGACAACGGTGCGCCCGGCCAGAACAATCACGGCGCGTATCCGGGCGAGTACCAGAAACTCAAGCTGCCCGGCACGAATCTGCCCCTGCGGGGGCGCAAGGGCGACGTGTACGAGGGCGGCATCCGCACCCCGGCGCTGGTGCACTGGCCGGCCGGGCTCAAGAGCGGACGTTGCGACGCCCCTCTGCACGTCATCGACTGGATGCCCACCTTGTGCGGGCTGGCCGGGTACAAGGCCGACAAGAACCTCAAGTGGGACGGCCAGGACGTGCTGGCGGTGATTCGCGCCCAGACCCGCCCGCCCGAGCGGACGCTCTACTGCAAGGGGCCCGGCAACCAGGCAGCCGTCTTCCGGGGGGCATGGAAGCTCATCGTCGGCAAGAAAGAGCCTGAACTGTACAACCTGGACGACGACATGGGCGAGAAAACCAATCTCGCCGAGAAGCAGCCCGACCGCGTGGCCGAGTTGACCAAGGCGTACGAGGATGTCAAGGCCCGCGACAACGACGCGGTGGCCCGATAGCGGCCGACTGCCCGTCTGCGATCAGCCCGGCGGCATCGAGGGCGCGGTGGCCGGCCTGGTCTGCGAAGCCGGCGGACGGACTCGAATGATGACGTGGAAGTCCAGACCCTCGGAGGCGTCGGGGGCACCGAGGGTGGTGCCCGCGATGCCCCACTGGATCTCGCCCACTGAGCGGAGGAGAAGGCCCGTGACCTTCGGGTGGCTCAGCCGGGTTTCGAATCTTCCGCTGGCGTCGGTCGTGGCCATTGCGCCGCCCGACTCGTCCTGCACGTACAGTTCCAGTCCGCCCACGGGGCTGTCCGTCTCGTCGACAACCCTTCCCTCGACCACCAACGGCCTGCCCGTATGGGACCATCGCAGGGCCATGGTGTGGGTGACGGCGTCGCGGCGGCAGAACGTGTCCCATAGCAGGTAGCCGACCGCGCCCAGCAGGACCAGCACGATCAGGACCCGTTTGGGCCAGGGGGTGCATGCGGGCGAACGTTCGTCGTCTTCGTGGTTTACCATTGGGGGGCCTTGAAGGTCTCGAGTTTGCCGTCTTGGCCGGCCTCGCGCGTGCGGGCCAGCAGTTTTTGCTGCGTGTCCAGTTCCAT
>Ga0116149_1002332_pt1 | contig 21040 bp, 13 predicted proteins | sample AD_UKC057_MetaG_FD_89787 | JGI IMG/M metagenome (GOLD analysis project Ga0116149, IMG submission 89787) | Active sludge microbial communities of municipal wastewater-treating anaerobic digesters from USA - AD_UKC057_MetaG | ecosystem: Engineered > Bioreactor > Anaerobic > Digestate | place: USA... | reverse complement strand
CTGGCCCGCCTGCGGGAGTGGGCGGAGAAGCTCGTGCCCGGCCGGCCCATCCCGGTCGTGGACCTCGACTGCGGCCAGAGCGGCGGCGACCGCGGACGAATCCTCCAGCGCGTTCAGGCCATGATCGAGACGCTGCAACAGGCACGAGGCGCATAAGACCCATGGATAACCGACCCCGCCAGATCACGCTCGACCAATGGGACGCCCGGCACGCGGAACTTGTCCGCGGCGGGCTGGTCGAGCCTGCCTACGGCGGGCCGATCAGCCGACACGTGATCGAGGGCGGCGACCTCAGGCTTGCGAAGTTGCGGTTCGACAACTCGCCGGCCGCCCTGCGCCTGTGGAACTTTCTGCTGACGGAGGAGGACCGGCTTCGCCAGGCCCGGGCGGAGGGCAAGAAGCTCGTGGGCGTGATGAAGGACCTGGGCACTTCGGCGGCGTTGGCGTGGTGTTTCGACAACCTGGCCGCCTTCTACCCCGACGGGGCATGGTGGATCCCCTGCGTGATGGAACTGAGCGACGGGCTGTTCCACATCGCCGACTCCCTGGGTTTCGACGAGTCGTTCTGCCCCGTGCGGGCCATGCTGGGGGCGTTTGTCACCGGCGCGCATTTCCCCCTGCCCGACCTGCTGGTCTGCTCCGCCGGGGCCGTCTGCGATGACTTCTCCGCTATCGCGCAGCGGCTGGCCTCGCTGGGCCAGCCGATCCTGTGGTGGGAGGTCCCCCACCGCACGGCGCCGGACGCCGACGAGGAGGCGATCGAGCTGCCCGGAGGTCTGCGGGGGCGGAGCGAACAGGTGGCCGCGGTGCGGGCCGAGTTGGAGCGCGTGAGGTCGGCCCTGGAGAACCTGGCCGGGCGACCGCTGACCGACGACGACCTCGCCCGCGGCATCGCCGAGACCAACAAGGTCCGCCGTCTGCTGGCGGAGCTGCGCCGGCTGGCCTACTCGGCCGAACCGTGCCCCATGCCCGCCCTGGAAATGCTCATCGCCGAGATGCTCGCCATCCACTTCTGCAGCGACCGCGACGAGTCCCAGGTCGTGCTGGGCGAGCTGCTGACCGAGGTCCGCCGCCGCGTGGACGCGGGCACGGGCCCGTTCCCCGCCGGCCTGGCCCGCGTGTTCTGGGTCAATCCCGTGGCCGACCTGCGGGCGATGAACCTGCTGGAAGAGTGCGGCGGGCGGATCTGCGGCACGGAGTACCTCTTCGCCCACGCCCTGGACGAGATCCCCCAGGACGTGGAGCCCATGGAGGCCCTGGCGCGGTCAGCCCTGGCCGACCCGATGGTCGGCTCGGCCCGCGAGCGGGCCGCCCGCATCTGTCGCGACGCCGCCGAACTGGGCAGCGAGGCGGTGGTCATCTCCCGCATCCCCGGCGCCAGCCACTGCGCGCTGGAGGGAGCGGTGATCGCGCAGGCCGTCCGCCGCCTGGGCCTGCCCGTGCTGGAGATCGAGGTGCCCCCGGTGAGCGAATCGGTGCGGACCTCGCTCCAGACCCGTCTTCAGGCACTCGTGGAGACCGTCCTGGCCCGTCGGCGTACCGGGTAAGGCGACGAAAAGCCCGGAGAATCGGGGTTGGCAAATGCCGGGGAAACGCGTATCATGATTGTATCGGGCTGCATTTCCTTGACATAGACGCCTTAGCGAGGTTCCAGACGAGGAGGACGGAGAATGAACAAGAAGGCTCTTTGTATTGCCGCCGTCCTGGCGGCCGTGAACGTTGCGCCCTTGTCAGCCCTTGCGGGCCTGGTGGCGTACTGGCCCATGGATGAAGGCGGCGGCAGCACCACAGTCAACGTCGCCGGCAGCGGGCTCAACGGCACGCTGACCAATATCGGCGCCAACACGTGGGTGACCGGTCGCGACGGCACCGGCTTCGCGCTCAATTTCAACGGCTCCAACCAGATGATGGACGCCGGCACGAACGCCGCGATGGACGCCATCAACGAGAAACTGAGTCTGGGCACATGGGTCAAGACCAGCAACACCGGCGCATGGTACCGTTCGATCGCCTCAAAGTTCGGCAACTCGGGGATCAACAACTTCTGGGGGTTGGGCTGGCTGGGAGCCAACCAACTTGCCTTCATCACCCGCGACTCAGGCGGTTCCCGGATAGCGCCCGTCGCGCCCACCACCTGGGGCCTGGACAACCAGTGGCACCACGTCATGGGCGTGCGGGACAAGGGCGGGACCAACAAGGCCTCGTTCTACGGCGACGGCGACCTGCTCCAGGAATTGACCATTACCAACGGAGACATCAGCAACGACCGTCCCTTCCAGGTCGCCAGCCATTATGGGAGCAACTACGTTCCCGAGACGGTCGACGACCTGGCCATCTGGGACCAGCCGCTCACGCCCTACCAGGTGCGGGCCCTGGCCCGCGGGCAGGTCACGCCCGCGACGGTCGCCTCGGCCACCAACGAGATCCTGAAGGACGGCCCCGTCGCCTACTGGCGGTTCGAGGAGTCCCGCACGACCGGCATCAACCTGGCCGCCGACTCGACGGGCAACGGGCGTACCGCGAGCTACAGCAGCCCGGTCGTCACCGTCGCCCGCCACACGGAGTTCGACCCGCTCAACCGGGCGGCCAAGTTCGACGACACGAATGACTACGTCAACTATTCCGGCCTCCCGCCGGCGGATTTCGGCGGCAGCGGGTCGTACTCGGTTGAACTGTGGTTCAACGCCGCCTCGCGCCACCTGGGCGACCTGGTGGCGATTACCAGCACCGGCGGCGGGCACGTGCTGCTGCTGGAGTTGGGAACCAACGGGAACATTCGCTACCTGCACCGCATGCCCCCGGGAAGCGGCGGCGGGACCAACATCTACGCCCCTGCCAGCTCCTACAACGCCGACGAATGGAACCACCTGGTCGCTGTCAAGGACGCGGGCACCATGCTGTTGTACCTGAACGGCAATCAGGTCGGCACGGCCAGCGACACCACTGCTTTCAACGACACGCTGAACGTGGCCTTGGGGCGCATCACCCAGAGCGGCTCCGACCGGTCCTTCCAGGGCCTGCTCGACGAGGTCGCCCTGTACAACTACGCCCTCAGCGTCGATGAGATTCGCGCCCACATGAATATGGTGGTGCCCGAACCGGCCTCGGCTGTGCTGGTCCTGCTGGGCACCATGGGTCTGGGCGGGCGGATTCGCAGACGGATGCGGCGGTAGCCTCTCCGTCGCTCGCCCGCGACCCGACGACTCCGCTACGCCTGGAGGTGCTTGGCGAAGCACGCGGTTGCGCGCTTCCACATTTCCTCGCTGAGCACGTGGCCCGTGCCTTCTTCGACGTACCACGTGAAGCGATCTTCCGCCCCGGCCGCCTTGTAATGGCGTGCGATGGTTGCGATGCCCTCGCGGGCCTCCTCGATCGGGCTTCCGCCGTCCTTCTCGCCGAGGTTCAGGTGCAGCGCCCGCGGGGCGGTCAGAGCCGCGATGTCCGGCGTGTCGCCGTACTGGAACCAGCCCGGGATGAAGTTCGGGAAGCAGTGCAGGATGTGCGTGCGGTGAATGGCGGCGTAGGTCGGCAGGCAGCAGTTACCCACCAGCACCTTGAGCCTCTGTTCCCACGGGCCGACCAGCCACGTGTGCGTCGAGCCCATCGAGTGCCCGTAGCAGCCGATGCGGTCCTTCCGGACCTCCGGGCGGCTGCACAGGTAGTCGACGGCCCGGCGCATGTCGAGGATGTTCTTCCAGGCCATGCACTTGCCCGCGACGACGTAGCGGAGGAACTCGAACCGCTCGAAGTTGCCGCCCTTGAGGTGCGGGCTCTGCCGCTTGCCGAAACACAGCGCGTCCGGACAGATGGCGACGTAGCCGAGCTTGGCCAGCGCCACGCCCGTGTGGTGCATGGGGCTGCCCGCCAGCCCGGCCGGTTCGACGCTGCCCAGGTGGTAGGCCCCGTTGTGCTGGTGCCACACCGCCACCGCCGGCGCCGCCGCCGCGGCCGTCACGCCGTCGGGCACGAGCACGTAGGCCGGCACGCGGTCGCCAGGCTCGACCTCGTAGGTGACGCTCTCGATGCGGTAGCCGTCCTTCTGCGTCACCTCGCCCACCTTGGGCTTCAGGTCGCACGGTTCGGGCCACGGCCCGCCCAGGCACGCCTGGAGCTTGTCCCGTAACTGGTCCGCCGACCACTTCCGCTCGCGCTCGCTCGCCGCCATCGCCGCCTGCTCCTTCTTCGCTTCCGGTTCGGCGCCGAGTCCGCCCTCGGCGCCGGCCAACCAGGCCGCACCGGCGGCCGTGCCCGCCAGGAACTCCCGCCGCCCCATGCCGGGGGGCGAATGCTCACCCGTGCTCATTCATGCGCTCCGAAGGGCATAACGCCGCCCGAGCGGGTCAGTTCTTCCAGTTGCTGTAGTTTACGGTGAAGAACAGCTTGTCGCCCGGCAGGGCGAGGATCTTCTCCAGGCGGAACAGTTGCCCGTCCACGGGCAGGCGGACGCGGATGGGCGTGGCGCCGGCGGCCTTGGCCCGCTGCTCGATCTGCTGCTCGAACTGCTGCTGCATCTTCTGGGCCTGCTTGGGCAGGTCCACCTTGACGACGTTGCCGGCCGCCGCGTCGGTGGCCATCGTGGCGAAGTCGTTGACGACCTTGAGCGTGCCTTCGAAGCCGCTCTCGCCCCCGCCGAACAGACCCGGCGCCCGCCCGTACTTGCCCTGCGCCGGCGCGTAGTAGTTGGCCATCACGTGGACGATCGGGGCCTCCTCCAGCGTGGGCAGATTCACCGTCAGCTTGCCCTCGGGCGGGGCGGGCTGGGCCGGCGTCTCCACGTACACCAACTCGACGGGGAAGCTGGCCAACTCCTGGGCTGCCGCCGACGAGCGGATCAGCGGCACGAGCAGGACCTGGGGGTTCTTGGCGTCCGAACCGGGCAGCACGGTATTGCCGCCCACCGACGCCGACCAGAGCTGGGCCCCCTCCACCAGGTGCACGCGGAGGAACTGGTTGCGGTTGTTGCGAACGTTGTAGATGACCCGCGTCATCCGCCGCCCGTCCTCCAACTGCATGATCGTCGCCAGGGCCGAGTCGGCGATCGTCACCAGCACCTGTACCTCGCCGTGCCGCTTGACCTGCAGGGCGATCTTGGCGTCCTGTCCGACGTAGCGGAAGCCCAGCAGAATGGGCTGGCGGGTCATGGCGGACAGCTCAGCCGGGAGCTGTTGCACGTCGATCTTGGTCGCCGTCGTGGTCTGGGCGGGCTCGATCTCGACGTTGGCCAGGGCGGCCACGCCGACGAAGCCCTTCTCTCGCTCGACGCCCGCCGGGCGGATGAGCGGCACGTCGGCGGTGGCGGCGGCCGGGGCCTCGTACGAAATCCGCAGGGCGTACGAACCGACGACCTCGCCGCGGAAGGTCACGGCGAGTTGATCGTTCTCGGTCCGCCAGTCCTGGACGTTCGTGCCGGTGACATCGAGGATGGAGGCCTCCTTGGGCACGGCGAGCTTGAGCTCGCGGATGGGCGAGTGCAGGATGTTGAGGTTGACCGACGCCTGGCAGACCAGCACTCCCTCGGCCACGCTGACCAGCGTGGACGACTCGGCGTAGAGCTTAGGCGGGGCAGCCGCCGCCTTGCGCAGTACGCGCTCCCATGTGATCGCCACGGGCCCGCCGGCGGCCAGGGCGGCCGCCACCTTCTTGTCGGCGGCGCGGGACACCAGCGACTGCGCCCCGGCCACCTTCACCTGCGTCAGTTCGTCCTCGGTGGTCAGGTCCAGCGCAGCCGAGCCGGGCAGGGCGCGGTCGAACGTGACGCTGGAGATGCCCGAGGTCTTGCTGACCTGGACGACGAACTTGATGGTCACGTCCAGGGCGCCGGTCTTCTCGGTCATCAGCTCGTAGACGTTGCCGTTGGCGTTGAGGTACACGCCCTCGCCCAGCGTGGTGTCGGTGACGGCAACGCTGGCCGGCAGGACGGGGATGCGCTTCCAGCCGCTCTGGCGAAGGATGTTGAGCTTCAGCGTGAGCGTGAAGCTCACCTGGTCGGCCCCGAGGACGCCTTCGTAGCGGGCCGACGAGATGACGTACTCCGCCGGGGGCGGGGCGGCGGCGTCGGCCTTCTTGCGGACCGACCACTCCAGCAGGGCCATGAAGTCCTTCCAGGGCAGGTCGACCATGGCCTGGTTCATCGGCACGCGACCCTTGAGTTCGACGCCCAGGAGCTGCTCGACCTCTTTCCACGGGATGGTCAGCACCTGCTGGCCCTTCTTGGCCGGGTCGTAGCCGGTGATCTTGACGAACTCGTCCCAGCCCAGGACGACCTGGCCGCGTCCGGGCCCCAGCACGGGCACGACGACCGGCGGAGCCGGCGCCGCCGCGTCCACCGCCGCTCCCACCGCACCGCGAGCCGGCCGGGTCGCCGGCTGGGCCCATGCGTCCACTGCTCCGATCAGGATGATCGCCGCCAGGATGATCGTCGTCGTTCTCATGGTCTTGTCCTTTCTGCGTCTTTGGTTGCCGATTCTCGACTATCGATTGACCTTCAATGGTCAGGTTTCAATGTTCAATGATCAATTCCGCCGCGTCGGTCGGCTCCAGGAGCGTCTTTTCCATGAGGACCCGCTGGCCGACGCGGGGGACCTCGATGGCCTGGGCGACGCGGGCGAACTCGGGGATCTGCGGCTTCTCGGTCCAGTGCTGCATGGCCCCGGCCCGCACGAGGGTCAGGAAGCGGCCGTTGTCGATGGCCAGAATCTGCTCGTGCGGCAGGGCGACGGCCGCCGGGCCGATCAGCAGGTTGTTGCCCTTGTCGGCGGCGGCGGCGACGTTCAGGACCATCCCGTTGGCCAGCAGGGCGTCCGTGCCGACGATGGTCTCCTGGGGCCGGCCGTTGGGATCGACGTAGCCGCGGCCCATCTTGTTGTTCAGGGCCTCCACGTCCATGAGCGAACGGACCTGGGCCTCGTCCAGCAGGGCGAAGCCGCCCTCTGCGCCCTGCTCGAACCGCACGCCCAGTGCGGCCGCGTCGGCAGCGCTGGCGTTGACGTTGAGGCTGTTGACGACGACCTTCTGGCCGAGGTTGTCGCGGAGGTTGCGGGCGACGTCGGACAGAACAGTTTGCACGGCGTCGTGCGGCGTGGCACGGCCATCTTGGCCGTGCGTCGCAGGGCCGTCGCGGCCCTGCCCCACGGGCGGGACGCCCGTGGTACGCATGGGCGAGACGCCCATGCCACGCGCCCGGTGGATCTGTTCCTGCTCGATCTGCCAGTCGTTGTTGCGTCGCACGAAGTCTTCGAGCTGGGCCCGCTGGGCGGGATCGACCTGCGGCGAAGCAGCCCACAAGTCCCCGCCGCGAGCAACCGTACCTCCAAGGATGAGAGTCCCGCCGTCTACGTTGAGCACCCCGCTGGAATCGTGCCAGACGACGGCCGAACCGTTCGCGTTCCCGTCACCCTTGGCCCGCTGCTCGGCCAGCCGCTCGCCCACCTCGACGGCCGGGCCCTGCGCCTGGCGGAGGTTGGCCAGCAGCGTCTCCACCGCCTTCTGGTTCTCCGGGGTGGACTCGACCACGAGCGTTCCATTCACCACGCGTAGCGAACCCACCGTCCCGCCCGCGCTGCGCCAGGTATTGGGCTCGATCGTCTTGGTGACCAGACTCGTGATCTCGTCCACCTCCTCCACGCGGGTGGCCAGTTCCTCGCCCGGCTGCCCTTGCGACTGGGCTATCTCGATCTTCGCCCCCTTGAAGTTGGGCACGCGGGTGACCATGTCGCGGATGTCGTACACCCGCGTCACCGTCCCCCGGCTACGCGAACGCGGACTGTCTGCCTGCACGCCGGACCCGGTCCGCGGCGCCTCGTGCCCGCGGGGGGCAGATATGTCGCCCGCCACATCCATGGGCCCATTGCGGTCCAGGTCCTGCAGGCCGGCGATGGCGCCCTGGTTCTGCGGGGCCAGGCGAAGTACCTGACCGTAGGCATCCCTGGCGGCCTCGTGCCGCCCACCCCTGGCCAGCACGTTGGCGTAGTCCAGCAGCTTGCGGCCCTCGTCACTCAGCGGACCTTCCGGCGGAACGATCTTCGCCGTCTCCGGGGACCGGACCTGCCCGCCCTGTTGTCCGGCAAGTTCTTGCACCGTGGAGTCCGGGATCGGGCGGCGCATCTGTTCCAGCTTCTGATCCAACTCCTTCGCATGGACGTGCAGGCGGACTATTTCTTCTTCCCTGTGGCGAACCTCAGCCGCTTGGCGTTCCTGTTGCGCCTGATCCTGCCGCAATTCCTCCGTCTCCTGTGGGGTGAGGGGCTGATTCCTCTGCTGTCGCTCGAAAGCCCGCACCTGGCGGGCGTCGACTTCCTTGTCTGTGACGCGGGTCCTTCGTTCCAGGCGGTCGTTCTCCGCCTGCAAGACCTTGATCCGGCCCTCCAACTCTTGCCGCTCGTGCTCGATCCGGCTGAGGTCTTCACCCGGCTGTGCCGCCAGCCTGCCCGCCCCACCGCCCACGCCGCCGCCGGGTCCCTGGGAGACGCTTCTTTGACCATCCTGCAGCCGCAGCCCCAGCTCCGGCGCCGCCTGCGGATCGAGCCGCCGGGCCAATTCCAGTGGCCGCCCCTGGCCATCCCCGTCCACACTGAGCCGCTCACGCGTCCGGGCGGGCTGCTGGCCTGGCCGAAACTCAGCCCGCGACTGGGGCAGTTGTTCAAGCCCCTCTCGCATCTGTTCCAGTTGCTGGACCGGCTCGTCAGCCGACTGCCGGGCCTGCTGCGCCATCGGATCGGCAGCCCGCTGCATCTGCTGGGCCATCTGCTGCATTTGCCCGCTCCGAGACTGCCGGCCGGACTCCTCGCCACCCACTTCGCCCCGCCAGGTCCGGCCGGCCGGTTCGTTATATCGCCACCCGCCGTCGCGGCCGCGCGTCTGCTGTTTGGTCTGGGCGGCCACGATCTCGTTGAGGTCCTTGCGGAGATCGTCGCGATCGACGTCTTCCATCCGCATGAGCCGCTGGCCGAGGGCAAGGGCGTCATCGTAGCGGCCGGAGGACTTGTATTCGTCCAGCTTGTCTCGCATCTCGCGGACGGTGCTTTGTTGTTGCTCCTGGAGCTTCTTAAGTTCCTCGGTCGCCTTCTTCATGACGACCCGCTGCTCGGCCTGGTCGGCGTACTGGGCCTCGAGCTGCCTGCCCAGCGACTGGGCGGTCTTGAGCTTGGACAGGGCGGCCGTGGTCTTGCCCTCGCGGGCCTCCTGGAGGCCCTTCTCGATGAGGGCCTTCTGGCGGAGCTCATAGCCGACGTTGGACTGAAAGACCTCCTTCTGCACCTCCACGCCGGCAGCCTTCTGGGCCTTGTCCTGCGTTTGCATCTTGCCGGAGAGCATCTTGAGGTTGCCCAGGAGACGCTCGGCGTTGGTGGCTTCGCTGGAGCCCGGGGCCAGTTCCAGCACCTTCTCCAGCGACGAGCGGGCGTTCGTGTAGTCGTTGCGGTCGTAGTAGTCCTTGCCCGCACGGTAGTAGTTGCGCCCGAGGATGGCCTGCGACGCCTTATGCCCCAGCGAACTGCCCAGGATCGAGCCGGAGTAGGTACTGTAGCCGAACTGCTGCTGTCCCTGCTGGCCCGGCTGCGGCTGAACCAGCGGCTTGTCGGGAGACTGGACCACCACCCCTCCGTCGTCGTTGGCGTCCGGCCGACGCGGCCGGCTGGGCGGCTGGGTGGTCTCTTCGTCGAAGAGCCCGCCGACAAACGGAACGCCTGGCTGTGAGGGCGGCCTGCCGCCGACTTTGTCCTGGCCGATCCGCGGCCCGCGGAGGTTGGGGACCTGCTGGGCCAAACCGCCCACGGTAAGCGAGTCCTGGGTCACCCCGGTGCGGGCGAATTGATCGCCGCCCGAGACGGGCTTTGGCTTCGGCTCGCTTGGGACGGTCGGGCGGTCCTGCGTGCGATAGCCCTCGGCCAACTCCGCCGAGCCGTAGTCCAGGCTGGCCTTGGCGGTCTGACTGGTGAACTGCTTGACCCGCTTGAACGGCCCGGCCAGCGAGTCGATGCGAAGATCGTCCGGCAGGTACGTCTCGGCCCAGGCGTAGGCGACGGGCAGGTCGATGGCCGGCAGCGGAAGGCGGACCTGGCGGCGGCCCTGTGAGGGGCCGAGCGTTTTGGTATCCAGGCGGAGAGTAAAGACGATCTCGACGGGGAAGCTTACCAGTCCGATCACGCTGGTTCGCGAGCGTTCCAGGGGCAGCAGCCAGGTGCGGCGAGCGGCGGAGGCGGCGTCCAAGCCGGCGGGCGAGAGCGGGACGGACCTTTCGTTGACACGCGCGACCAGGACCTGGGCGTCGGCGGGCAGGCCCAGGCGGAGGAACTGGCGGGTTCGGTTGCGGACCTCGTAGCGGACGCGGCAGATGTAGTCGCCGTCTTCGTTGAGGAAGACTTCGTAGTGGGCCAGGTCGGCGATGGACTGACGGAGGGCGAACTGGCCCAGGTGCAGGACCTCCACGGCGGCGGCGAATTCCCGCCCGCTGATGCGGTAGGCCAGGGCGGGCGTACCGGCCAGCAGACGGCGGGCCGAGTCCGGGATGGCCGAGACCGGCAGCGGTTCCAGCCCATCGGAGCGGGCGGGCAGGATCTCGCTGTCGCCGGCCGAGTTGGTGACCACCAGCGTCCCGCCGCCCCAGTGCCCGCCTTCGACGCCCAGCCGTCCCAGACGGTGCTCGCCCTGCCCCAGGGGCAGCTCGAAGGTCAGGCGCAGGCCGAGGCGGCCCAGCATGTGTCCGCGGAGGGCGATGTCGACCACCCCACCGGATACCTGCACGTCGCGGACGGCCGGGCCCTCGACGGCGACGCGATCGGCCCGGCTGTCCAGCAACAGTCGGACGTGATCGGCGGGACCGCCGGCGATGGTGACGTCGAGATTGGCGGCGACGCGCTGGACGGCCGCGTCGAGGTCCCAGGCGACGTCGCCGGCCAGCTCGAACCGCGGCGCCCGCTGAGCGCTGGGGCGGAAAGGCTCGAGTCGCAATGCGACCGCCCGCACGGGCGGCAAGGCGGCCTGGACGTCCGTGCCCTCGGGCGTGCCGGGAAGCTCGATCTCGTTTGTGGTGACGAGATCGCGCGACTTGTTCGCGTTGGCGCCTTGAGGGATTTGATCGGGGGCGTTGGGGGCGGCGTCGCTCTGGGCGCCTTGCTGGTTAGCCTCCGGCGCCCTTTCGGGCACACCCCGAACGCGGAGTGTCCAGCCGGCCGGTGACTTAAGGGCAATCGTGGTGCGGGCGGAGCGGGCCAGGCGGAGCGTCACCTCCCGCCCGTCCAGCCAACCGGCGGGCAGGTCGGCCCAGGCGATCAACTCGTACAGGCCGGGCCCGTGCGGGACATACTGAAGAAAGTCGTTCGCGGCGGGCAGCTTGACCGAGTCCCACAGCATGGGGGCCTTGGGCGGGATGGGCGGCGGGCGCGGCGCCTGAACGTCCTTCCAGGCGATCCCCGTCCAGAAGGTCGGCAGGGCCAGGCTGGGGCGGTCCTCCAGAACGCGAAGGAGCAGGCGGGCCTCGATGGAGGGCTTGCGGTCCTTGTCGATGCCCAACGTGTACGTGCCGGCCTCGATGATCCAGGGAACGGGCGCGTCGCGGTCCTGCCCGCTGAGCACGAGATACCGCCGCCAGGTTTCCACGGGGACCTGGAAGCATGTGTCGTCGAGCAGGCGGCTGCGGGCCAGCAGGGAGCGGACGATCGCGGCGCGGTCGGGCCCGAAAGGACCGGCGGCGTCGTTCGCGGGTGCGTTGGGCGCGACCATGCCCGCCCCCGAGGCGGTCAGCGAGATGGAAAGGACCAGGAAGCAGCCTATCGCCGCACTGAGCGAGAGAGAGAGGCCGAATCGTCTTGAACGCTTGACGAGACCGCAAGCGCGGCGGGCTCGCGCGGCGCATGACGCGAATGCACCACTGCCGGGAGGGTACGAAGGCGGCGAGAATAGGGTAGCGCCGTTCATGTCCAGACCCCGCTCCATGTCCGTTTCTGATTCTACTTTGACGCGTGAGGAAGCAAAAGGTTCTGCCGGCGACTCCAATTCGCGCGCGGTGCGGGCCTGTGCCGGATGGCCCGGGGGCGAATCAGATGCCGTCGCCCTGCGGCGGGGAGGGGCGAGCGTGCTCGTCGAGCGGGCTGGCGGGGATGGAGATGGTGAAGGTGCTGCCCTCTGGTGACGAGGAGGCGTGGACGCTGCCGTGGTGGAGACCGGCGAAGTGCTTGACGATGGTGAGCCCGAGGCCGATGCCGCGTTTCTGGTAACCGCTGGTGCCGGTGGAGTGCTTCATGACGTCGCTGGTGGAGTAGAAGGGCTCGAAGATGTGGGGCAGGTCCTGGGGCGAGATGCCCGGGCCCTGGTCGGTGACGGCGATGGTGACGTACTGCCCGAGTTGGCGCCCCGCCGTCACCCGGATCGTCCCGCCGTCAGGGGTGAACTTGATGGCGTTGGTGACGAGGTTCTCGATCATGTCGTAGAGCTTCTGGCGATCAGCGGTGACGGCGAGGCCCTTCTCGGCATGGTCGATGATCAGGTGCTGCGAGCGCGACTCGATAAAAGGGTGGCAGGCGAGGTAGATTTCTTCCAGCAGCTCGCTGAGGGGGAACTGCGAGAAGTGCAGTTCCTCCGCGTACGCCTGGTCGGGCATGATCTTGAACATGGCCTGGATGATCTCGTCGAGCCGCTTGGCCCGGGCGCCGACGGTCTGGAGGGCCTGGATCAGGCGGTCGGTGTCGCGGCTGTCGCGGAGCATCTTGCACAGGGCCAGCAGATAGGCGACCGGGGTGCGCAGCTCGTGCCCGGCGATCCGAATGAAGTTGGTCTTGAGTTCGCTGGCCTGGCGGAGGGCCTCGTGAGACTGCTGGACCTTGGCGATCATGCGGTTGAAGTCGTCGCCGAGTTCGTCGACCTCGTCCACGCCCCCCAGCCAGCCCTTCCGCGCGCTCTGGACGCGGTGGGACAGGTCGCCCTGGGCCACGCGGTGGGTGGCGTGCTGCAGCCGCTGGATGCGCCGGATGAAGCCGCCCTCCACGACGATCAGGCCAACCAGGAAGATCGTGCCTACCAGCCCCAAGCCGACCAGGAGCGTGATCACGCTGAGGTTGTGAAGGGGGCCCAGGGCTTGGCTGGTGGGCACATACAGCACGAGCGTCCACGGCGGGGCCTCCACCTTGCCGCGGGCGACCACCTCCGGCAGCACCAGCGAGGCGTAGCCTTGGACCTCGTGGTCCTTCGTGAGCCGCCACCCCGGCGAACCCTGCTCGGCGACCGGCCCGTACCACTCGGAGGCCCGGCTGACCAGCGGCACGCGCATGGGCAGACCGCGGTGGCGGACGTCGTCCCAATAGGCGATCCGTCCGTCCTGCTCGACCAGCATGACCGAGACATCGTGCGTGCCGACCGTGGGCTTGAGGGTGGCCAGCCAGCGCGAGACGTCCAGGGTCATCTGGACCACCCCCACCACCTGCTCGCCCAGGTAGATGGGCATGCAGATGTTGGCGCTGTAGACGCCAGCCGCCTGGTCGTACCGCACAGACGTGATGAAGACCTTGCCCTCCCCGTCGGCCCAGGCGGCCTTCCACCACGGTTCCTCGCGAAGGTACTCGCCCGCCTCGGCGCCGCTGGAGGCAACCAGGTTACCGGAGCGGTCAGTCAGCACGACGGCGGCCACCCGGGGGTCCGTCCGCCGCAGCACCCGCAGCCGCTCGGCGATGATGCCCCTCTCGGGCCTGGTTCGGTCGGAACTGGCCGGGCGGGTCGTTCGCTGGCCCAGCAGGCGGGCGACGGCGGCGTCGTCCTGAAAGACCAGGCGCAGCTTCTCGATGTCCTTGCTGAGGGAGATGCTCAGGCCCATGGCCTCGCCGGCGGCCTTCGACTGCATGAGCAGCCCGAAAGACTCCGTGCGGAGTTCGCGGGCGCCGGCGGAGATGGTCAACACGGCGGCCGTCAGGGGCAGCAGGGCCACCACGGTCAACAGCGCGACCAGCTTGAAACGGATGCCGAATTTCATGGCCGTCCTTGAGCGGTATTCTACCTTCCGTGCGCGGACTTTCCGTACTGGGATTATCGGACGATGGGTCTCTCCGCGTGAGACGGTTTTGTCGGTTCGATCAAGCCTGGGACCCCGCGCGAGCCGCCAGACCGCGTCAGGCCCGGACGAAGACCTCCCGCAGTTCGCTCGGCGCGGCGACCAGGCGGATGACCTCGCCGCTGCCGGACCGGGCCGCCTCCATCATCGCCAGCAGAGGCTCCCAGAACCCGCCCACGCAGGCGATGGGACGCCGTTCGAGCTGGCGCTTGCACATCAGCTCCCACACCCAGGCCAGCTCGGCCAGCGTGCCCGTTGCCCCGGGCAGGACGACGTAGCCGCCCGTGCCCAACTCCACCAGCCGCAACAACCGTTCGTGCATGACCGTCGTCGCCACCACCTCCCGAATGTGGGGATTGGGCTTCGAGCGCCAGATCGAGCACGTCACGCCGATGGTGTGGGCGCCCGCCTGGCGGGCGCCGGCGGCGGATGCCTCCATCGTCCCGCCGTAGCCCCCGTTGGCCACCGCGTAGCCCAACTCGCCCAGCACCTGCCCCACCTGGCGGGCCACGTCGTAGGCCGCCTCGCCCGGCTCCGAATCGTTCGAGCCGAACACCGTCACGACCTTCTGCGCGTTCATTTGACTCCCAATTGCTCCTTGAGCTTGTAGGTCAGCGAGACGGGCGGATCGAGCGTGAAGTGGGCCTCCAGCGTAACCGACTCGCCCGGCGTGAGGGCCGCCGTCAGCATGGAGGTCATGCCCGACCCGCTCACGTGGACGGGAAACGCCACTTCGACCGTCTGGCCCGGCGGGACGACCTTCCGCGACGGGCGGCTGACGGTGACGACGGTGCGGCCCTGACTCTTGATCTCGCCCGACAGACCGATCAGCGGCAGGTCGAAGTCGTTGGGATTGACCACCTCAAAGACGACGTCGACCCGGCCCGAGCCGGGGAAGCGGATCGCCTTGAGCGACCAGTTGGGGCGGCTGACCCGCTTGAGGCGATGGGTGTGGTCCAGGCGGCGGTCACGGGAGATGGTGACCGGCACGGGCAGGCCCAGGACGTAGAAGTCGCCGCTGGCCACCAGGCGGTACGGCAGGGACTGGCTCTGCTGGTAGCTCCGCCAGGCCCGCAGCAGGCGCTCGTACTCCAGCGAGCCCAGGGCCTCGTAGACCCGCGTCTGCCCGGCGGGCACGAACTGTCGCTTGGCCGCCGCCTGGGCGGAGACCAACTCCTGCTCGTCCACTTCCAGGCGACAGGACAGGCGCCCGACGTTGAGGTCGAACCAGTTGGGGTTGTAGACCTCGAGGTGGACGCTGACGTCAATGGACTGAAAGCCCAGCGCCCGGACCTTCACGTCCTGAAGGCGGACGTCAGGCTTGCGAACCTGGCAGCCTGCCATGAAGCCGCACAGAAGCAGGATGAACGTGCAATGACGCATGAACCTGTGACACTCGATTGTCGACCTGCTGTCGGCGGCTCCCACCCCGATCAGCCCAATCGACAACTGCCTGCCGGAAGGCAGGTCCTTACTGTCCGCCCACCCGCGTGTAAGCCAACAGGCCGCCGGTAGCGAGGATCTTCCGCTGGCGCGGCGCCAGGCTGAGGTCGCACTCGAAGTCGAAGCCCTGGGTGCGGTTGCGAACGGTCACGCTGTCGGCCGACAGGATCGCCGCCGTCACGCCCTGGATGACCAGTTCGTCGCCCGGATCTATGCGCGTGTAGTCTCGCCCGTCGGCGAAGGTCAGCGGGAGGATCGCGAAATTGACCAGGTTGGCCTGGTGGATGCGTTCGATGGCCTTGGCAATGACAGCCCCCACCCCCAGGTACATGGGGCAGAGGGCCGCGTGCTCGCGGCTGGAGCCCTGCCCGTAGCTGTCGCCGGCGACGATGACGCCACAGCGCCCCCGCGCCTTGACCTCCAGTGCCCGCTGGGCGAAGGTGGGCCGGTCGGCCTCGTTGAAGCAGTCGAAAACATACTGGGCGTAGGCGGGCACGTTGGAGCGGTGCTTCAGGGCCGAGCCCGCGGGCATGATGTGGTCGGTGGTGATCTTGTCGCCGACCTTGATCAATACCACGCCGTCCAGCGGATCGGGCGTGACTTGACCCGAGGGCGGCTTGACTATCGTCGAACCGCGGACGACCTTGATCTTGCCCGCGTCAGCCTTCTTCGCCGGCGGCTGGATCATCCCGTCATCCTGAACGAACTGCTCGGGGGGCTGGATGAGCGGGTAGCGGATGTCGAGCTTCTCCAGGCGACGGGGGTCGGTGATCTCGCCGGTGACGGCGCCCGCGACGGCCGTCTCGACCGAAACGAGATAGACCATGTCGCCCTTGGTGCCGCTTCGCCCGGCGAAGTTGCGGTTGAAGGTCCGAAGGCTGACGGTTCCTTCGGCCGGCGAGAAGCCCAGGCCGATACAGGGCCCGCAGCCGGACTCGAGGATGCGCGCGCCCGCGGCGACCAGGTCGGCCAGGGCGCCGTTGGCGGCGATCATGGACATGACCTGGCGGCTGCCCGGCGCGATGCCCAGTTCGACGTTGGGGTGGACGGTCCGCCCCTTGAGCACGTGGGCGGCCAGCATGAGGTCCTGGTAGCTGGAGTTGGTGCAGGAACCGATGGCGACCTGGGAGACCTTCGTGCCGGCCAGGTCGGCGACGGCGCGGACGTTGTCGGGGCTGGGCGTGCCGGCCGCCAGGGGCTCCAGTTCGGACAGGTCGATGGTGATGCCGTCGAAGGCGACCTCGCAGCGGCCCTCGTCGTCGGTGGGGCCGACAAAGACGTTCTTGCCATGCGTGCGGAGGTTGGCGATGGCGGCGGCGTCCTTCTCGACGTGCATTTTTTTGTAGATGCGGTCGTACCTGGCGTCGTCGTCCGCCTGGAGGGGCATGTAGTGGTCGGCCCGCCCCTGGGCGGCCAGGAACTCGCGCGTGGTCTGGTCTGCGGGGAAGACGCTGGTGGTGACGCCCAGTTCGGCGCCCATGTTGGTGACGGTGGCCCGGGCGGGCACGGGCAGCGTGGCCACGCCCTCGCCGTAATACTCGACCATGCAGGCGACGTTGCCGCGGGTGGTCAGGATGCTCAACAGGCGGAGGATGATGTCTTTGGGGGCGACCCAGTGGCGAAGCTGCCCCGTCAGTTCGACGCCGATCACCTTGGGCCAGGCGGTGTAGAACGGCCCGCCGCCCATGGCGACGGCGACATCCAGGCCGCCCGCGCCGATGGCGATCATCCCCATCCCGCCGGCGGTGGGCGTGTGGCTGTCCGACCCGATGAGCGTCTTGCCCGGGCGGGCGAACCGCTCGAGGTGGACCTGGTGGCAGATCCCGTTGCCCGGGCGGCTGTGATAGGCCCCCAGCTTGGTCGCGATGGACTGAAGGTACAGGTGGTCGTTATGGTTCTCCGGGCCGAACTGCGAGAGGTTGTGGTCGACGTAGCTGACCGAGATCTCGGTGCGAACCCGGGGCACGTCCATTGCTTCGAGCAGCAGGAACGCGGTGGTGCCGGTGGCGTCCTGCGTCAGGGTCTGGTCGATGCGCAGGCCGACTTCGTGCCCAGCTTTGGGCTCGCCGCTGACCAGGTGGCTGCCCAGGATCTTCTCTACCAGCGTCTTGGACATCTTGGCTCCTTGCTCTTATACGCCGCAGAACCGGTAGCATACGACAGGCGGAAGGGAATTTCCAGATGCCCCTTGCCCCCATCGATCCGGACGGGACGGCTCAATCATTGTGGTCGCCGTCGGTGTTTCTTGGCATGCGGCGCGAGCGGATGGGGTTGTCCTGGCGATAGTAGAGCTGCAACTGTGCGAAGCAGGCCAGCGCGACCGCCAGCCCGATCACGATAAAGGCCAGTCCCGGCCAAGTGAAACGCTTGACGCCGATGAATCCCATGGCCTGGATGGCCTGGGTGATGGCGAAGGTGATGCCGGCCAGCATCAGCACCCGAAGGGCCTGTCTCTTGACGTATCCCTTGTTCACGTGAATCGTCCCAGCCTGCGGGGGCGCGTTCGGGGCGCAACGGGCGATCAGGACGCCCGGGCAACGGCCACCGTGTTCCGCAGCAGCATGGCGACGGTAACCGGGCCCACCCCGCCGGGAACGGGCGTGATGGCGGCCACCTTCTCCTTGGCGGCCTCGAAGTCCACGTCGCCGACGGTCCGCATGGCCGGCTTGCCCTTCTCGTTGAGCACGGCGTTGCCCTGCTCATCGAGGGCCTTGGGGATCCGGTTGATGGCCACGTCGATGACGATGGCGCCCTCTTTGAGCATGTCGGCCTTGATCAGGGGGCTCAGGTCCGGCGGGCTGACCTGTTCGCCGGCCTTCTTCCGCCGGTTGTAGCCCAGCCAGCGGGCCTGGCTGACGCCGGTGGCGACGAAGACGATGTCTGCCCGGCGGGTGTGGGCGGCGAGGTCTCTGGTGGCCACGTGGCAGACGGTGACTGTCGGCGAGGCGTTGAGGCTGTGGAGCAGGATGGCGGCGATGGGCTTGCCGACGATCTCGCTGTGGCCCACCACGACGGTTTCTTTACCGGCGAGGTCGTCGCAGGTCCGCCGCAGCAGTTCCACCGCAGCCATCGGCGTGCACGGGGCGACCACCCCCCCGCCGTAGAACAGCCTGCCCATGTTCTGCGGGTGCATGCCCTCGACGTCCTTGTCCGGCGAGATCGTCACCTGAACCACGCGGGCGTCGATCTGGGCGGGCAAGGGCATCTGGAGGATAAGCCCGTGGACCTTTGGATCGCCGTTGAGACCGCGGATCTTCTCCAGGAGGTCGTCCTGGGAAATGTCGGCCGGCAGGTTCAGCAACTCGTATTCGATGCCGACGGCCTCGCAGCTCCGGGCCTGGGCGTTGGTGTAGATCTTGCTGGCGGGGTTCTCCCCCACCTGCACAGCCACCAGGTGAGGTCGCCGTCCGGCCCGGGCCAATTCGTCCGCCGCCGCGGCGGTCTCCTTGTTCATCTCGGCCGCTACCGCTTCCCCATCGATCAACTTGGCAGTCATCCGCGTCTCCTTGCATTGTCCACGAATTGCATCCAGACCGTTACCAAAGCAGACCGACAGGATAGAAGCACGCCGAGCAAGATGCAACGCGCTGCCGTCTCAAATTCGGCGGAAAGAAGCGGTTCGGAGGAGGCTGGCGAGTCAGGCCCCCGTCGCGCCGCCGAAGTTCCGGCTTCAGTCGACGGACAGGACTTCGCGCAGAGCGTGTGCCTGGGCTTGGTTGATGGTGCCCTTCTTGAGGGCCAGATCGATCGTCCGCAGGCCGGCCTGGCGGTAGAGAGCGACCAGCGTGGGGTCGATGTCGGCCATGCTGTCGAGATGGATGCGGACGGCCTGCACGTCGCCGCGGGCGATGGGCCCGGTGAGGGCGGCGGCTGGCCCCAGTGTCAGGACGTTGTCGACGGTGGAGCGGACCAGGCCTTCCATGGCGGCCAGGGCCTGGTGGTCGGAGACGCCGGCCTGTCGGGCCAGTTCCTCGGCCGCGTCCAGCAGGGTGGCCAGGTAGTTGCAGGCCATGACCGCGGAGGCGTGGTAGAGGGGTTTGCGCCCCTCGCTGAGGCGCAGGCAGCGGGCGGCGCCGAGTCGTCGGGCAAGGTCTTCGAGTGCCGCGGCGGCCGGCTCATCGCCCTCGACGAAGCACCAGGTGTAGTCGAAGGTCTCGACGGCGGCCGAGACGGTGGGGAAGGTGGCCAGCGGGTGGAGCGAACCGACGTGGCAGCCCGCCTGGCGGGCGGGGGCCAGGACCTGGCTGTCCAGCAGTCCGCTGCAGTGAGCGACGATTTGCCCCTCGCGCCAGACCCCCCGCCGGGCCAGGTCGCTGCACAGCGGCCCGATAGCCGGGTCACCGACAGTCAACAGGACCAGCTTGCCCGCCGCGGCGGCCTGATCGATCGTGCAGGCAACGGCATGGTTGCCGGCATGAAGGGCCGCCTGGCGGGCCCGCTCGATCCGTCGCCCCCCGACAGCCACGCGCAAGTTGGCCCGCCCGGCCAACACGGCCAGGGTCGAGCCCACGTGGCCAGGGCCCAGGATGGACAGATCGCACAGATGCATGGCTTGAGAGCGTAGAGGGTGGACCGGAAAAGGTCAAGCCGCCGCCTGCGGGTCGTCGGGCAGCTAGCGCCCGTCGCGGGCGCGGGGGTTGTTCCACAAGAGGGTGGGCCCGTAGCACGGGCTGGGATCGCCCGCGGCGACCATGCGGTCGTACACGTACTGCCCGGCGACCTCGCGGTTGATCTGCTCGCGGCTCATGTACTCGGCGTGCCCGTCGGCACAAGCGAAGACGGCGCCCTCGCGGTGGGCGGATGCCAGGCCTTCACGCGGGAAGCTGCTGCCGTCGTTCCAGTCGCCGGCCGGACCGGTCGCCTCCCATATGATCACGTCCAGCGGGCCGAAGTCGATCGACCTGTGCAGGGGGTTGACGTTCCCGCTGCCCCAGTCGCGGCCGTAGCTGATGACCGAACCGTTCATCAGGTAACTGGTCATGATCTGCGTCCCGACGTACGGCCCCTTGTCCTCGGGGCAGCGATAGGCTTCCAGCCGCCCGATGTACTCCCAGAAGGCCCCCTTCTGCATGTCGACCACTCGCCAGCCCCCCGAAAGATCGCGCTGGCAGTACAGCCAGCCCGGGTCGACCCAGATGCCCGCCGTCTCGGGGGCGCGCCAGTTGGGGAAAGCCAGGAAGGTCTTGTAGGCAGCGGAGTAATGGGCCAGAGCGGAGCCCATCCCATGCTGGTTATTGGCACACACGTTACGACGCGTGCGCTCCAGCATGGTCGATACGCTCGGCGCCATAAGCATCAGGAGGATTGCGATGATCGCAATCACCACCAGCAGTTCGACCAGCGTAAAGCCTTTCTTCATAACCAGCCCGGCGGGCAGTTCTCTGTCATCCGCTGCCTCACTAGTTTATCATAGGCTTCATGAGCACCCGCGTCAAGAGAAGTGCAAGCTGGCTGGCGGTTACTTTTTCTGCGTTTCAGGCGGCCGCCCTGGGGGGCCTGCCCGCCCCGTCCGCCCAGCGGGCCGAGGTGGTCGTTTCCGGGCGGACAACCACCCTGCGGCGG
>Ga0116149_1002331_pt1 | contig 21054 bp, 21 predicted proteins | sample AD_UKC057_MetaG_FD_89787 | JGI IMG/M metagenome (GOLD analysis project Ga0116149, IMG submission 89787) | Active sludge microbial communities of municipal wastewater-treating anaerobic digesters from USA - AD_UKC057_MetaG | ecosystem: Engineered > Bioreactor > Anaerobic > Digestate | place: USA... | reverse complement strand
GCCCATCCCGATGAAAAGGGAACTGAAAGGTTAAGCCTTGACCTTTTCCCGCGTTAACACTCTATACTATCGCAAGGCCCATCCCGATGAAAAGGGAACTGAAAGCTGTGCTTTAAGCTCGTTGAACCTCTTAGCTACTTTGGGATCGCAAAGCCCATCCCGATGAAAAGGGAACTGAAAGCAGGCCTTCCCCATTGTGAGCAATGCCGAAGGATGGAAATCGCAAGGCCCATCCCGATGAAAAGGGAACTGAAAGAGTACCAAGCGTGGCTTCTGCTGTCGTCACATACCAGAGATCGCAAGGCCCATCCCGATGAAAAGGGAACTGAAAGTCTTCTGCACTGTCCGGTTCTGGCTGATGGGCTTCCTCGAATCGCAAGGCCCATCCCGATGAAAAGGGAACTGAAAGATCAATATTCCGAGAGACTTCAATTTCTCATTGAAGATCGCAAGGCCCATCCCGATGAAAAGGGAACTGAAAGTGCTGCTGGTCATAGATAAGCTCAAGGGCATGTGGAAATCGCAAGGCCCATCCCGATGAAAAGGGAACTGAAAGAACATTTCTAGGAAGTCTTCTACGTGTAACCTATCCAAAATCGCAAGGCCCATCCCGATGAAAAGGGAACTGAAAGAGATCAAGCTCGCACCGACGCTGCTCAGCCGGTTCGAATCGCAAGGCCCATCCCGATGAAAAGGGAACTGAAAGGAGTTACCACGTGATAAGAGTGTGTATTCGTGAGATATCGCAAGGCCCATCCCGATGAAAAGGGAACTGAAAGTACTACCTGGAGTTCCATGACATCATCGAGGACGATGACATCGCAAGGCCCATCCCGATGAAAAGGGAACTGAAAGTGGCCCAGTCCATGTTCTTGCCCCGGACGATATCGCCATCGCAAGGCCCATCCCGATGAAAAGGGAACTGAAAGACTTCTTTTATGCTGTCAGCAATCTCCGAAACTTATCGCAAGGCCCATCCCGATGAAAAGGGAACTGAAAGAATAAAGCACGGAGAATGATATATGACAGTAGAAAAAGTCTGATCGCAAGGCCCATCCCGATGAAAAGGGAACTGAAAGCCAAACCGGCCATGTGAACCAGCCGCCTTATCCATTGAATCGCAAGGCCCATCCCGATGAAAAGGGAACTGAAAGCCCTTCTGTTCCAGGGTGCAGCGGTCTGAGTGGACGAAGAATCGCAAGGCCCATCCCGATGAAAAGGGAACTGAAAGAGTATTCTGTCGCATGTATCAACTCCAATAAGCACCGCATATCGCAAGGCCCATCCCGATGAAAAGGGAACTGAAAGCCGAAAAATATCCTTCTGCTACAAGGCTATATCCAAATCGCAAGGCCCATCCCGATGAAAAGGGAACTGAAAGTATAGAAAGGACTACCATTGGAACATCGGCACAGAGTTTTACATCGCAAGGCCCATCCCGATGAAAAGGGAACTGAAAGAATCCGAGACCCGCCGGGCCGACAAGCGAGAAGCGGCTATCGCAAGGCCCATCCCGATGAAAAGGGAACTGAAAGAAACATCGACCCTAAGGATATCCTCAGTACACCTATGGGATCGCAAGGCCCATCCCGATGAAAAGGGAACTGAAAGTCATTCCATACGAACTTCTTTGCCCGGCCTTCTTTGGTATCGCAAGGCCCATCCCGATGAAAAGGGAACTGAAAGATACCCTTCAGGTAACTTCTGGTCGGGATATCGGATCGCAAGGCCCATCCCGATGAAAAGGGAACTGAAAGAAGATGGCCAGACCTTCTTTTTCCAGAGCGCCGCAAATCGCAAGGCCCATCCCGATGAAAAGGGAACTGAAAGCGGAGAAGTAATAGATAGCTCCTAACTGCTTCGTGCAAATCGCAAGGCCCATCCCGATGAAAAGGGAACTGAAAGTTTGCGATAGCAGCATCGATGATGGCCAGATTGGCATTGATCGCAAGGCCCATCCCGATGAAAAGGGAACTGAAAGGCTTCAGGAGGGCGTCTACCTTATCAGCCGGAGCCCCGGATCGCAAGGCCCATCCCGATGAAAAGGGAACTGAAAGGATAAGAGCTGGAAGTCCGGCGGGGGCATCAACGTCAATCGCAAGGCCCATCCCGATGAAAAGGGAACTGAAAGTCATCGATGCTGCTATCGCAAAGGGGTATCATGATGCAGATCGCAAGGCCCATCCCGATGAAAAGGGAACTGAAAGCCTCAAAGCCCAAACCTAAAGATCCGAGCAAGGCGGTATCGCAAGGCCCATCCCGATGAAAAGGGAACTGAAAGTCGTGATGCCCCGTGTCTTCCAGGCGGTGTCTGCAATCGCAAGGCCCATCCCGATGAAAAGGGAACTGAAAGCTGTTACCATCTCTGCTTATCGAGTCAATGGTCTTGCAGATCGCAAGGCCCATCCCGATGAAAAGGGAACTGAAAGGGGATCTACATCCTCCATCGATAGACCAATAGATTCTAATCGCAAGGCCCATCCCGATGAAAAGGGAACTGAAAGAACACCTCATGCCCTTCTCCTGGAAGAGCCGGGAAAGATCGCAAGGCCCATCCCGATGAAAAGGGAACTGAAAGGAGTCTACCGAAGCCGCGCCGGAGCCGTTTGTGGTGACATCGCAAGGCCCATCCCGATGAAAAGGGAACTGAAAGGATAAGAGCTGGAAGTCTGGCGGGGGCATCAATGCCATATCGCAAGGCCCATCCCGATGAAAAGGGAACTGAAAGTTTATGCAGACGATTTCAAAAGTGTCCCAATTCAGCAATCGCAAGGCCCATCCCGATGAAAAGGGAACTGAAAGGGTTACTCCGGTCAATTCGACTTTGAAATTTCTTTCCATATCGCAAGGCCCATCCCGATGAAAAGGGAACTGAAAGGGTATAATGCGGCTCATGAACCTCAATAGCTGAGACAATCGCAAGGCCCATCCCGATGAAAAGGGAACTGAAAGAGTTGCGCCGTCCTGGTGCCAGTCAGCGCCCTCGCTTGATCGCAAGGCCCATCCCGATGAAAAGGGAACTGAAAGTCCTCACAGGCCACCGACATCAGGCAAGCATCCTCCGCCGATCGCAAGGCCCATCCCGATGAAAAGGGAACTGAAAGTCAAGCCAGTCCTTTTCTGTGCTGCCAGGATTCACGCCATCGCAAGGCCCATCCCGATGAAAAGGGAACTGAAAGGGCGGCTTATATTGAGGCAGTGAGGGCGATTTGATGAGATCGCAAGGCCCATCCCGATGAAAAGGGAACTGAAAGAGGAGAGGAAGCGCTCGACCTGTCCGGCTTTTCGGTCAGATCGCAAGGCCCATTCCGATGAAAAGGGAACTGAAGGAGCCTTGCCCCCTGGCAGTATCAAATTAGATTGAAGCGTAGCATGCTTCAAAGATTTACAACTACGTCTCCAATTAGTTTTTCACCATCTCTATACGCATCAACCAACTTTTCCAGCGTCATATCTTTTTGATTCTCATATCTGATTGTAGCTTCGTTTAGTAACCTCCAGGCATTTCTCATATTGTTTGACTTTGTCCCTAGATTAAAGGAGGTCAATAGTCCCGTCGCGATAGCCGTACCCCAAGCTATCCAGGAAAATATAGTATCGTTTGGATCGATTATCTTGGAGGCTACAGTAATAGAAAGCACTATTGCTATTAAGCCGAGAGATATGTGAAGGAACCTCAGTATATTCGAACCACGATACCAGACCTTGACAGCCCGTGATATTTCCTTGGGCACAGCTCTCGCTGGCTCGCCAACAATTTCGTCCATAATGCTATGTCATCTTCTATTATTAATGAATGTTTTCATGGAACAATGCAGAGGATACTTCTCTTTTCAGTCTTGATTTCTCCGCAATATTTTACTACCTATCGATATATCCTTCCTTCATGGGCGATCTCACCCTTTCCCAATTCGAGGCCAGGATAAAGTTTGAATCCGATGCAGATCTCTCCCATTGGTCTGGGAACACCCTGAGAAGCGGCTTTGGAGCCCACCTCAAGGCGTTGGTTTGCGCCACAGGAGGGGGCAGGACAGATTCCGGCAGATCCGCCCATACTACAGAGGGTTGCATCAGCTGCCCACTCCGCACTGCTTGCGTTTATGACTATTTCTTCAACAGCAGCCCTGCGCCGGGGGCCACAGTGCTGCGAAAGCAAAGCGACATTCCCAGGCCCTTTGCATTCGATCCTCCTGCTCCCGGCAGTCACAGCGCCGGATCGGAGGCAGCCTTTAACTTCACCTTGATTGGAAGGGGCGTTGAATATCTGCCCTACTTCCTGCTGGCCCTGCGCAATTTAGGGGAGAGCGGGATGAGCCGCGGCTACCGTCTGGGCTACGGGCGGTTCGCTTTGCAGTCGGTGGACAGCATTGGCTACGGAGTGAGAAATAACATCTTCTCTGGAGACACCGTCTACAATCGGGCAGTGGCTATCAGCTTTCAGGAGATGCGGCAGGCCAGCGCGGAGCACCGGGGCGACCTTTTGCTGCGTTTTCTCACCCCCGCCCAGATCAAGGAGGATGACAGGTTCACGGCGACCCCAACATTCCGGGGCCTGATGTCAAGGCTGCTCTTCCGGGCCAACGCTCTGGCGGAGTTCTTCGGAACGGGGATGCTATATGACCAGGAGAGGTCGCTGGCGCTGCTGGGAGAGTGCCGGGAGGTGGCCACAGTCGCTGCCAGCACAAGGGAGGTCCGAGCCCACAGGTACTTTCACAAGCAGAAGATCAAGAAGCAACAGCTTCCGCCCTTCTTCGTTGGGGAGATCAAATACCACGGGGACTTCTCCAGAGATGTGATGGCTCTGCTGGAGCTGGGCAGGCTCATTCATGTGGGAAAGATGGCGACCTTTGGAAACGGGCTGTACGAGATAGAGGTTTGAGTTGAAGGAGTTCAGGACGCAAACTTAGCATCCCTCAAACATTTTTGAAACTATTTCCCAATAGAACTCCGGCAAGCGAATATTATTGCTGCACATCGGGAATTCAATATACTTCACTTCGTCCTTGGTTATCCCCCTAACAATTATATATCGCATCGAAGCAGTCAAAATTTGAAACTGCTGGAAAAAACCTCCATAATTAGGCGGCAGTTCCAGCCAGTCCGTCTCGCATACTCCTTCCCTCCAAAGCCCTTCTGCCACAGGAGATAGCGTAATGATCTGAAACATTGTCCTTTTCTTGCCAAGAAGAAACGTCTGTTCCTGGGCGAAATCCTCTAAAAGCTCTCTCCTGGGCGAGAAGGCATAGGTTACCAGCCTCCGGTCGGGCTTGACAGCCTGGATCGTGCCGTAGGTCGGGACGTTATATGGCCTAGGCCTCTCCTCTAAATTGCCTCTCTTGAGAACGTAGCACTTGCTCGTACTGGGATAGAACTCATTCACCACATTGAAAGCACTTGCATCCAAGTGTTCGTCTGATAGGAGGTACCCTGATTCATCTAGAAAGAGACCTGGAAGGAACCAAATGGGCATCTTCGGGACATCGTAGGTCTCGGTAAAGGCATAAGCATCGTTTTTCAAATCGATGATATGCGGCTTCCAAGTAGCACCTCTGGTCAGGCTGGCATAAAGGGCTTCGCTGGTTACGTGGGTATGGGTGCGGTAATCTGAGCCGAAGTCCGAGGCCACCACTGTGAATCGCCCGCAGTTCCGCAGGGTGATGGCCCTTGCATAGAGCATCTGCTATCACCCGTTCAGAGCTTCGTAATATTCATCAAAGGCTTCCTTAAGCTTGCCTGCAACTTCATCTATCTCTTTTCCAAAGAGGGCAACGCTTCCATTTAAATCATCGAACTTTACTTCATGTTTATCGAAGAGTCCTTTTAGAGTCCCAGCCTCTGCCCATTTGAGCATATCCAGCACAGAGAACCTCGGGTAGCCTGTTGCTACTGCCAGGAATTCTGTATCGAATTTGCCGTGATTGGCTGAGTACTTTCCATAACCATGCTCATCTGCTCTGCGAACTGCATGAAGATAGCCTGCGACATCCAGGAGCGTGGGGCTTTCGATGATGGTAATGAACGGGAAGTGAGTGCCGGCTTTGACGTACTCATAGAGATGGTAGGTTTCGGAGCCCCTAGACTTGTTTACATCTTCATAAACCTGGTTGCCGATGCCCATGCCTTCTTCGCTTCCCTCCATCGCCACACAATCACCGGTGTCTTCTACGGAATAGGTATCGAAGTAGCGTGCTCTGGAAAACGTTGCACCCTTCCCAGCCTCCAGCCCCCCAAAGAGAGAGCAATTCCAGCAGGCGATGCAAAGGCCATCCGGTATGGTGCAGTCCTTATCGAACTTGGCCTTGAAATAATCCTGCCAGCCCTGTCCTTTCTGTTCAACAAGTTCTCTGAACAGGCTCATATGGGCTCTACGCTCGATGCCTTTCAGCTTCCTGCTGATGAACTCCGCCCTGTTCCTTTCTAGGAGTTCCAGCTTGTCCACATAGGTTTCAATGCCCTGACCTTCATGGGACACGGGAAGAAAGCGGGTCTTAACAGTTTTGATTCCGGCGATTGTTACCACTCTGCGGGTGTAACTGGGCTGAGCTACATGTCGCTTTTTATCAATCCTGGGAATCAAAGAAGTTGCAGGCGTCAATTGGTTTTTAAATTCCTCAATCTGATTCAATCTATCTCCTCCTTATATTATTTTATTAGTATTATCAATTCTTTCCACAAGCTCACTCGGCCACGCGGGCTTATGAAGATGCCATATCCTTAAGCTTCCAAACATACCGATTTCTATTAGCGATCAGAAACTCCTCTGCTTCATCCAAAATCTTTTGAAGCTTTTCACTATCACCATAAACTGCAGCAAACCTTTCAATGTGAGGCCTAACCTCATTGCGGAATCCCGATTTTATGGCGTCCTCCTCCAGAGCCTCCGGATTGCCGCGGTTGGCCTCTGCATAGGCTCCTGTAAGCAAACGCCTGGGGTAGAGGTACTCATAGGCCCGAGCGTAGAGGCTTCGCTTCAAATGATTGAGGTTATCTTTACGGTTTTCGAAGAGCGCACGATTTTCAATCATCCATTTCTTCAGTTCCAGAAGTTCTGGATATTCTTCATCTCTTCTGAAATCGTTAGAGTCTCTCAGCACCTTGCTCTTCCATTCCTCAAACCCCGCCTCCACATCATCGTAATAGCGTATGTGGCTTAGCAGAAGCCTGGGATATTTCTCGAAAGCGGTTGGTTTCTCGCTGAGAAAGAGCGGCAAAAGGTCCTCACGGTCTCCACCAAGCCGATCGAGAGTGCGAAAGAGCTGGTCGCAAAACTCGTTTAATTTTTCAGTATCCACTTTTTTCGGCATTATTTCCCCTCTCATCAGAGTTGATTAAGCTTCTCGATCATCTTCAAGTATTCTGTCCCGTCGATCATCCCTGTGCCTTTGACGAACTCTCTGGATAGTCGCCTGTACTTGGCCTCTCGAAGGTCATCCCCAGCCCGGAGTGGTGAATCCCTGAGGATATCAGAAAAAGTGCCCAGGGGATCATCCTCCAGCCTTTCGGCCAGAAGTATCCAGTCAGCTACAAGAGAATGCCCGTCACGGTATTTGGAGACCTTTCTGGCAAAGCAGATGATTGCACTGTAATGCCTGATTGCCTCTGTGGCGTTTTCTGCTCTGCCCTGGACGTAGAAGGTATCGGGATTGAAGCCTCCTGGCCAAAGAGTGGGCACTGATTGGAAGTAGTATGGGCCATCACAGCCACAGAGCTTGCGAAGAAGGGCAAGCAGTGTAAATGCAGCCAGGCGGCTACGGGACAAGCGGTGATTGACAAAGTCCAGTGCCTCCTCTCTTCCTGGCTGCAGGCGCGGCAGGATAAATACGAGAAGCCTGTAGTCGCCAGACCCGAGTGCCAGGACCTGGGCTCTTTCCTCCTGGGGCGTCTGCGCCAGCATGTCCAGCCCCGGAACGACGTCGTCCTCAGCTATCAGGGCCGCCAGGGCGTCTTCGGGAGTTGGAATGCCTCTCTCCTCCGTCTGGCGCTCTACAGAACGGCGGGAGATCTCTTCTTTCACATACTCCAGGGAGAAGGGATGCTTCTCTTCAATGGCCTTTTTCCTAAACTCGCCCACAAGATCGAAGATATCATCGATGGTGTCCCTGAGCCGCAGCACCTCCGCCTGGTCGTGCCGCCCGTAATGGAATACGATATTGTACTGCTTGGACACAGGATAATCCTTTGATTTGGGCTGCGGCTTTGCGTTGTGCATGCCGAGGAGTTTCGTCACCAGGTAGCTGCTGATGCCGCACCGTCCGCAGAGTGCATCTTCAAAAGGCTCACGCTTTGAAGATTGGTTGCAGAACCGGCCTGCGCCAAATCCTGCCGTGATGTTCTTCTCCTGAATGATCGCGGCATCAGAACCGCAAAAGCGACAGGGAAGTTTACAGCCCTTTTCCTCTTCTACCGCCATGCCGCCCATCGAAAGAAAGCCGAGCTGTACGCCGCTTTGGAGGGAATCGGCAATCTCATCAAGGCACAGGTCCGGCATCTTCTCTGCTAGGTTAGGCGCCAGAGAATCGGCCTGCCCCTGGCTTATATCGGTTTCTGCCCTGACCAGGAAATCCTCCACCACTTCCTGAAGCTTGGGCCGATCGATGACAGCGCCCTTTTTGCGCTCCATGAATGTTTCCTTCTCGAAGTCATCGTCTTGACCCAGAGCGAATACCGCCCGAATTTTGTCGGCGGGCAGCAGGCCCTCGCCCATGGATCGCTTCAAAAAGGCATGGACGCTTTGCATCTCCGCTCCGTTCCTGGCGTAGAAGAAGCTGAGAACGGCGAAGATCACGTTGATATTCGTTTCCTCATCGCTGGCCAGGCGACGCAAAGCCTCGTTGACCTTTTGAAGAAGCTGTGGCAGCAGGACCCTGGGAACCGAGAAGGCCGGATATGGCTCGATGTTGCTCTTGTAGAATGTGAGCATACGGGAGATATCGCCGTAGATGCCCCTGTCTGGGTCTTCATCGCCGAAGTAGAGTTCGGGCAGACTGGATGATATCTCCTGCAAGAAGAGGTTCCGAATGCTTTCCAGAGATGCCATGCCGTGGTAAAGGTAGTAGTAGCTGTCTAGGTCGTTTGCGAGGAGGACCATTTGCCCCTGGTTTCCATGTTCCACGGCTCTTATCAGCGCCTTGCTGAAAAAGTCGTTTAGTAGGACGCTTCCGAGGAAGATCTCTTCCCTGTGGACTATAGGAGAAAAGAGGCGGATGAGGGCAATGTGAGTGCCATTGGAGATGGCCTGCTCCCAGTAGGCTGTGCCTTCGGAAACGAGGCGTGCAATCTCCTCGGGGCTGGCTGTGCCATCTAGGCCCCAGGAGCGAAACGTCTGATCAGCAGCGCGGGATATGAAGGTAAGATCAGTGTCAGTCATTCAGGGCCCCCGTTTTCCTATGAGATCCTGGCAGGCGCTCAGCACTTCGTGCGTCTTCACGAGGGCCTCCTTTGTATCTTCTGCTATGTAAAGGCTCTCAGGAGGCATGTCGCTTTGCTCGTCCCCTAAAAACTGATCTCGCGCGCCGCCATCAATATATTGGGGTAGGTATCTCCGGCAAAATTCAGAGCCCAAAGACACATGGCTGCCCGCCTTGCCGCTGCGCTAATGGAATTTTCCTATATCGTGAAGGAGAGATGCTGTAGTAAACGATTGAATCAAAAGGCTGTTAGATTTCACTGAATTTCTAGATAGTGCCCCGATCATCGAAGCCCTCCTCCTACTAGCCTCAACGTCTCCTTCAGCCCATAATCCCTCGCATCTATCCCCTTCTCCACCTCGTCAGCCCGCTCGATCAGCCTCTCCACCAACTCCCCCAAGTTCCCGACCTCCTCAAAAAGCGCCTGATAGTCTTTCCCCTTCTCATAGCAATACGACGCCACCAGATCCGAGATCATCACCAGTCCACCCAGCGGATGGTACTCAAATAGCAGATCCACCAGCGTAATCCTCCGCTCCTCATTTGGATAGAAGCTGGTCCATTGGCGGCGGATCAGCGGCCGCAGTACCTCATCCCTGCCTCGCTCGTAGGAAAGATAAAACAGTCCGTGATGGCTCACTGCAAAGGCCCAGATGTGCTCCATCGCCATGTCTAGGCTGGCCAGATCCAGCCTGTACCCAAGAGCCTCCTGCAGATCCCCTACAATCTCCTCTTTGGAGGCCTCCACGAGCTGCGGAAGCTCGTAATCAAAGGTGCTGGCCTCGTGCTTCACCTTCTTAGCGGGCAGCTTCTGTCCTTTCGAGACTGCATCAATCATGGCCTGGAAGTTGGGATCAAGCTTCCCCACATCGTGAACGAATGTAGCAAATAGCAGCCGGTCCAACCTCGGTCCTGGCTTCTCGCCCGCCATTTCAGCCACCTTCAGAGCGATCTGTGTGCTGGAGAGACAGTGATCGTACAGGCTCTGGCGGCCTTTGGACTTGCCCAGGGATTCTTTGAACCGCCTAACCAACATGCTCAACCAGCCTCCTGTAGACGTCAAAGCAGGCTCCTCCGGACTTCTCCAGGATCACAGGTCCAGTGAATGGATTGCCTTGCACGTCTAAAGTCTGCAAGTCACAGATCAGTTCTTCCTGACCGAGAACTGAAACAGCACTGAGAAGGCGCTCCGTCTGCTCTCTGTCATGTCCAAAGAGAATCACCCAGATCTGATTTTGAAGGACCAGCGGATTTCCCATCCGGTCTTCCACAGGCTCGACGATGCCCTCTTCATCTTGTCGCTGAAGATAGACATCCCCCATTCCCAGGACAAACCTGGCATGAGGTGAGAAAAACGCAGGCAGAGCCTCCCATGATCTCAGTATCGTGCGCACTTTGGGGTTTGATGCATGGGGAGAAAGCTTTGCCAGCAAGCAATCGGGATCTTTCTTCAAGCTTGGCTCAAGCCCTTTCAGATTGCGCTCTATTTCTCGTTGGAAAAGTCGGACATAATCAGCGGCTACTCCGTAATTGGTCTGAAGGTGCCACCTCCCATCCTGCAGCCAGAAAAGTGCCTGGCTAGCTTCAAGGGTCGCCGCAGCATCTACCACTATGTTCCATTGGGATTTCTTCCATAAAAGCTCCATATGCCACATGTCGGCCTGAGCCATATCGAAAGGCGAATCGCTGGTCATGAGCCGGTCGTTATAGACTTTGCGCAGGATATAGAACGGGTCTCCTCCACCCGCTCCGCCCTGAAGGCTCACGCCGGGCATCGTTGATCGCAGGCCGTAGGCAAAGGGCAAGCCAGATTTCCGGATCTTCTGGGCCAAATCTGCTGCGGTTCCCTCACCGAACATGGATTGGTTCAGCCATCCTCCTATCTCGCCTATCTGGGCGTTGATCTGCCAGTGGGTAGCATCCAGAAAATCTGAGCCCTCGATGTAGGTCTTGGAGGGAAAGATCCCGCGTTCAGGAGAGGTGATCAATGCGGAAAAGTTCTCTCGGGTCATTTTCAGGCCTTCCGAGCGATTTTTGAACCGATTGTAGAGGTCAACGTAGGTCTCGCCGTCTCTGATCAGTACTTTCACCATCCCTTTAACGCCGATCCTGCGTCCGACCCGCCCGAATCTCTGCAGGAAGCCATTGCCATCACACTGCTCGGTTATCAGGGTATCAGCGGCGAAGTCTACGCCGACCTCCACGGCGGGCGTGGATATCAGGACTGCCCTAGACAGCCTTCCAAAGGCTTCAAGGAGGCCCCTCCGTTCGTTCTTGGACATCTTTCCTGTGTAGATAATAACCGGTACCCTTGTGTCCTTCCAGGAGGCGATATTCTTCGTATCCACATCAAGACGGCCATCCCCCAGGGCTTTGAGAATCCGTTCGGTCAGATCCTCTCGTTTAGCTTTGTCCTTAATCAGCCATTCCAACCATGAAAATGCCAGATAACGCCGGGCCAGCTCAGAGGGCGACATCATCAGCCCCCCTGCTGGCTCCTCCGGCAGCTTTACAGAATACTTTAGGTAATCGGAAAACCTGTTTGCCAGCTCCGGCTGCAGCCCCGCCTCCATCAGACCTGAAGATATCTCCTTGAATTCAGGTGCCGTCACCTCCAGCGAGCCTTCAGACCATATTTGCTCCAGCCTGCTCTGAACATCGCTGACCCACTGGTCTAGGCATCCAATCAGGTTTTCTGGATCTGATCCGCCTTTTATGCTGTTTTTTAGGGATGCACAGACAAGCCTGGCCAGTTTGCTCTTGCCACTTAGCCTGGAAGCGATGCAGGAGAATAGGTCAGGTTTTTTCTCCCGATCTGCGGAATAAGCCAGTCGTTTTATGGCCCAAGCCTGACTCTCCAGAAGTTTTGCAGATTTGGAGGCAAGTTCATCTGCAAGCACATCTGCTCTAGCCCCGTCAGCGAGGTCTTTCAGGCAGAACGTCTCCTCACGTTTTAGCCATTGCTCGATCTCTTCAACGGTCTTGGATTCGATCTTCTCTTGATCAAGCCACGTCTTGAACTGGCCCCAACGAACTCGCCCAAAGGAAAGCTTCATCTCTGCTGGAATCTCTGCATCAGTCTTGCCGGCAATCCCTTCAAATACTCGATGTGCCAGATCTGCTGAGTTGAAGACCAGCAAGACCTTGCTGGCACCCTCCTCAAGCGATGATTCCGCAGCTCTGACCAGCTTTTCCTGCCTCTCACTATAGCTTCCAGCAGGCTCAAGGAAGGTCACTTCGACATCGCCGCACTTTGATTTTCCCTTCACTTCTTCGCCTGCATTCATCAGGCAGCGCAGCTCTTCCGTGGGCGTGGCGGTGAGAATATGCCACCTAGAATGCTTTCCGATCTTCTCACCCAAGAGCTGTATTCTTCTTTTAAGATGTGCCAGGTTGCGCAGCATCAAGCCGTTGAATAGGTGCCCCTCATCAAGGACAAATTCGTCTACCAGGGCAAGGCCGTAAATCAGCAAACTATTATACTTCACATTCTTTCTAAAGAACCAATAAACCTCGTCTGGCGTTGCCAGAATGATAGGCTTATTGAGAGCCTCTATGAGCTTAGTTCTAGACATCCCGCCCTGGAGTTGACCAACCTCCAGGCCGGTAATCTCCGCCAGAGCATCCATCACCCGACGCTGATCCTCTAGCAGGGCAACTGTCGGATACATCAGGAGCACCTTTCTTATGAGGCCCTGTTTCAGCTTCCAGAACAGAGGGATGGCAATGGCAAGGGTCTTGCCTGAAGCCGTTCCGGCGACAATAAATGCTTCTTTGTTCTCCAATCCCACCAGCCTGAACGTCTCCGCCTGATGTTCGAATGGATAATATCGTTGTCCATCTTTGTAAAAGGTATAATGCTGAAATAAATCCAAGAGCGGTCGGGGTACATTCTCACTGATCTCAGGCTGTTTATTCGTGACCATCACAGATAGCGGCATGATTGTGCCCTCCCTAAGCCCCCTTGCCTTTATCCTCGCTTGAGCACCAAGCTGACAGCATCTTCCAAATTTGATTTACCGTTCAGCTCTCGATCATCATAAGATACCTTTAACCTTTCGCTCAGGTTTCCGAAAGTAATATCTCTGATGGGAAAAAAATATTTCTTTAGATGTCCCGCATCATCCTCTCCGACAGGGGCTCCTTCCTCGGCAAGTCCGGCGAGCAGTTCCGCATCACCCGAAAGGATGGGCCGGAAGTGCTCGTCCCAGCCAGAAAGGTCCAGCAGATCCTGGTGCTGGGAAGCGGCATCTCCGTCTCCTCCGATGCCGTGGAGATGGCCGACCAGCTCGGCACAGAGATCGTCTTCGCCAGCTACTACGGTCGCCCACTCGCCCGCCTTATCCCGGCCAGCCTGGGGGGCACAGTCAAAACCCGCCGGGAGCAGTACAAAGCATATGACGACTCCCGAGGCAGCCACCTGGCCAGGTCCTTCATACAGGGCAAGTTGAAGAACCAATCTTCTTTGCTAAAGTCCTTCGCCAAGAAATGGAAGGGCGGAGAGCATGCGGACCTCTGGCATAAGTTCCGGGACAGCTCCGCCGAGATCGAGGCCCTCATCCCCCGGCTTGACCTGATAAAAGGCCGGGCAGAGGAGGTTCGGGATCAGATCATGGGGCTGGAGGGCACGGGCGCAGAGATCTACTGGCGCACCTGGGCCAATCTCATACCTGATGAGTGGAGCTTTCCTGGCCGGGACTACCCGGCGGCAAAGGATCACATCAACTCCCTTCTTAACTTCGGCTACTACGTCCTGGAGCAGGAGGTCTGGGCGGCCACCCTCTACGCAGGCCTCGACCCTTACGCCGGATTCCTCCATGCCGATCGGCCCGGCCAGGAGAAGCTGGTCTATGACATGATGGAGGAGTTCCGGCCCCTGTTGGTGGACCGGGTGGTTGTAGGCCTGGCCAGGGAAATGAAGAAGGGCCACTTCCAGGAGGACTTCCGCATGACCAAAGACGGAATGAAGATCGCCTCCTCTGCCTTCTACGGGCGCCTGGATGAGCGCATAACCTACCGGGAGAAGAGCCAGATACTGCGCAACATCATCCGCTCCCAGGCAGCTTCAGTGGCCACCTTCCTGCGTGGCGAGAGGCCGGCCTACGAGCCTTTCACGCCCCGCTGGTGATCTGGATGGATACTATCATCATTTACGATATCAGCGACAACAGCCTGAGAACACGCGTGGCCAAGGCATTGATGGATTATGGCTGCATCCGCATCCAAGAGAGCGCCTTCTACGGCTTAATGAACCACAACACCAGGGAAAAGCTCCGGCTGCGCCTGGAGAGGATGATTCACGATAAGGAGGGAAACATCCAGTTCTATCCTCTCTGCAGCAAGTGCTTTGCCCTCAAGGAGAGCATCGGTGAGATCTATCAGATTAAAGAGGAGGATGTGACTGTCCTGTGATCACCGTCAGCGATGTCAAGCAATATCTCTACTGCCCGCGGATAATCTACTTCGATCATGTGTTGCACGTCCCCAAGCCCTCAGACCAGAAGCTCTTGACCGGCAAAGAGCTGCACGATTCAATAACCGCCAAGGAGAAGCGGCGTAAGGGCGCACTCTTCTACGATCCGGAGCTGGACAGCGCCGAGAAGATGTTCCATGTGGCCCTGGAAAGCAGCAAACTCGGCCTGCGCGGTGTCCTCGACTACCTGGTCAGGACCGACCGTGAGTTCATACCAGTGGACTACAAATTCGGATCATCTCATAACGGGACCATCTTTCTCAATCACAAGTACCAACTTGCTGCCTATGCTCTCCTGGTTGAGGACTGCTTCAAGACTATCGTTCGCCGGGGATTCGTCCATTATAGCAAAGACCGCATCAATGTGAGAGTCGATCTGGGAGATGAGCTGCGCCGAAGGACTTTGAAGATGATTCGAGAAGTAGGCATGATCATAGAAGAGGAAAAAGAGCCCGCCAGCACTAAAAATCCGGGACGATGCACTGATTGCGAGTACAGCCGTTACTGCATTGGATATCAATCACAAGGTTGATGCATAAGGATTAGGGATTAAATATGTATTTCTTTTCTGAGGAAGAGCGCAAGTATCTCCTGAAGAAACTAATTCCCAAAGCGAGGGAGAAGGGCATAGCTGAGGACCTGCGGGGATGGAACTGGCACTCCACTGAACTCTCACCCCCTCATGACATCTTTCTGCCAGTCTGGGAGGTCTCGGACAGATACTGCGAGACAGGCAGAGACTGCTATCTGCGGCATGTGCAGAAGGTCAGCGTTCCCGCGAGCGAGGAGATGGTCACCGGTCGCATCTACCATCAGGTTATGGCTGAGCTATATCCCACGGCAAAAAGGCTGATCTACAGTGAGGGGATCGGTATATGCACCGATCTTCCCCAGATCCTAATGCAACGGCTTCCAGAGGCTGTGATCGAGGCCGAGGAGCAGCTCTCTAAAGTAAAATGCATGAGCGAGGCCAGCAGAGATGTGAGCGGGAATCTGAAAAAGCTCTGGTCTTTCGAGGTAAGCCGAATAGTATCATCGGTCTACTCATACCTTGGAAAATATCGGTACTTAAGCGATGATTCCTTAATCAACCACGCTCTGCCTTTTGTAGTAGAACACAAGCTGGACGGGCAGTATTTGGGACTTTCCAGCAATCTATCAGCCGATGCCATCAATATGGGTGGTATGCTTATTTGCGACCTGAAGACAGGACCGAAGAGGGATTTTCATAGGCTTTCGGCCACAGGCTACGCCCTGGTTTACGAAAGCCTATATGAGGTGCCGATCAATATTGGCTGCACGGTCTACCTGAGTTTTCCCAAGAATCATCCCACTCCGCATATTGAGAGAGACTTCTTCATTATAAGCGACGAGATCCGGCAATGGTTCATCGAGGAGAGGGATAGCAAGCAGGATCTCATCTTCTATGAACGAGATCCTGGGAGATGCCAGAATTCGGGGAGCTGCAGATATAGCGAATATTGCGGCTAGAGCCTCAGTGAATTGTCAGATTCCGCCCTTACCGCCCACCGGCTCAGTCTTCCAGTAGGCGTTATACCAGAACCTGTGCCCTTCTTCTCTCTGCCTTCTCTCCAGAGCGACGAAGCCCCATCTGGCCAGGGCCCTCAATGAACTGGAGAGCCGCCGCTCAACGCGAATCCAATCAGCATAGGAGGCCATCTCCAGCTCCGTGTCTTGGGCGATCTCCTTCAAGGACTTGGCCTCATCTCTGCTCTCGGGAGAACGGCTAAAATATCCTCTTGGTTCAAGGCATCTCCCTCCACCTGCCTGGTCTGACCATGATTCTCCCTCCTACACTGCGCCCAGAGAGCCCTGGGCCAGAATTAATGAGTAATGAATTGCTGCTAATATATAACTTTCAATATATTTAATATTTACTGGCTAATTGCTGGAGGAGGGCCGGATACGAAAAGAGGAAAATGAAAGGGTGGCCTTCAGGAGGATGGAGCCGCATAAACCATGACCGAGCAGAATCGCAGGTACGTCACCAAGGAGATCGGCAAGCTTCTATCCGAGATCTGGCGAATCAAGGGCCTGGCGGAGCAAGAGTACGGGCCGCAGCACCCCATCACCAAGAAGCTCGCCAGCATGCACGAGGATGCGCAGAAACTGCTGCGGGATTGACCTTGGGAGTCAGGCTACTCCGTATTCCGATAGATAATAGAGAAGACTATTTATATAACATATCTCATTAATCGGCGAGGAAAAAACAATGACAAAAAAAAGAACATTTATTAAACTTGGAATCGTAAATATTATAATGATAACCTCATTGGTCTTTTTGTTCGCTCCAAGCATTGCTGAATCCCGTCTACCACCGCTTACTGGTTGGAAAATAGAGGACAACCTAGGCAGTGGATATGGAGAGCTAACTGTTACAAACGGCAATTATCAAGATGTTGTGGCGGTACTAGTTGATCGAATGGGAAAAATATATAATGCTGTATATATAAAAAGTGGAGATACGTACACTATCAAAGATATTGCCGAAAATACGTACTATTTATATTTTGCTCAAGGCAAAGATTGGGATCGATCTACTAATAGTTTTTCTGAAGCTATGGGTTTCTTTAAGATAAGTGAACCAATTAAGTTTGAAGTCGTTGAGTCATCCGACGAAATAAAATATACCACATGGGAATTCGCACTACCAGCAAACGCAAATGAAGTTAATGGAATTGAATCTATTAATCAATTCGAATTTCCTATACTGAATAAATAATTTAAATAATAGAAAAAGCAAAATATAGGCAAATCTAGGCCTGTCCTTGAGCACCTGTCTTGAAAGCTAGACATAAAAGGAGAGGCAATCTATCAGAGCTGCAGGCCTTGACGACTATCAAGCCTTTGGCTTTAGTTTTGGCCCATTTGACTTATGATTTTTAAGATTCCATATAACCGGAATTCCCTTTTATGGCCACAAGACAACGTTGATGATTACTCTATTAATCACTAACCTTTGCAATATGGAGTGTATCAATTAGGTCTTTTATATTATCGTCCCAAGGCAAATAAATTAATCCAATTACATGGTCTGATTTAGTGATATGATATTCAAATATAAAAATATCACCTGTTTCACATGAAAGGAGAATACCATCTCTCTGATCTATTTTTATATTATTAGATAAAATTTTATTACATCCCGCATTTCTTAAAACATCGCTAATTTCATTAGTTCGATCGTCAAGCCTTACTTTCTTTATAGATCCAGGAAGATCAATTACATTGATGTTCCCAATACTGCCACCTGAATAGTCTAGTAATTCCAGCTTGTGAGATTGATAAGGTACACCATTAATTGTTTTTCCTCTTTCCATTGGAAAAACTTTGAAGTTTTTTATTAATTTGGAATCTAAACTTAAGATATATTTTCCTAGATCTGCATTTATGGCAATTGTTGAAGTTTTATTATTTAGAGATAATTGTTGTTGTTCAAAATTTGCTGATTTATCCTCAGTAGATTTTGTTGCCTTGGTAGATTGCATTTCTACGCAACCAGAAAAGCTTACTGCCAAAACTGCTACGGCTATAATTATGCAAGCATTCCATTTTACCTTAATGAATATCCCATCCTGATTCCATTAATAATCACAGTCATATAAAAAGTTATTTGTTCTCGTGTTTTTGTAGTTTCAGCTATTCAACGCAAGCACTCCGCCAGATGAGATTTTAACTATTTTGCAGTCACAAGTAAGTCTTCCGTTGTCTTCAGATGCTATGCTGATGATCTCAGGAAGATATGTTTTTTCCTGAATCAATTATCACATGCAAAAAAGTGGTATTGATCTGATCCAAATTAAAATAGCCCTATCTCTTTTTCCTTGGCAAAAGCGACTTCTGATTCTGAGATTCGGCCTAGTGATTGGAGAGCCAAGCCTTTATTGTGCCATGCTGCTGCTATCTTTGGATCAATCTGAATGGCATTATCATAAGCGGCGATTGCAGCGTCAAACATGCTTAAATCATAGAGTGCGTTGCCTTTGCCAAACCAATAATAGGCATCCTGTGGATTGATCTGGATAGCTTTATCATAAGCGGCGATGGACTCATTGAACTTACTTAATTTGTCAAGCGCAATTGCTTTATTATACCACGCATCACCAAGCTGAGGATTGATCTCAGTAGCGCTATCAAGAGTCTCGACGGCCTCATTGTACTTGCTTAATTCAATCAGAACCTGCCCTTTGAGGTGTAGAGCTTTTGCATTTCTTGGATTGATTGTGAGAACCTGATCCAATGCTGCTACTGCTTCATCAAACTTGCTCTGAATAAATAGAATAATACCTTTATTGAATATAGCATCTGTATCTTGAGGATTAATTGCAATAACCTTGTCTAGAACTACAATAGCTTCATCATACTTACCTAAATTTTTAAGGGCAAGTCCCTTATTGGTTAATGCATCAACATCAGATGGCCTAAGCTCAAGATATCTATCAAAATAGATTATTGCAGTATCGTAATAACCCTTATTATAAGAGTCAGCAGCCTTTTCATACAATCCACTAGCAGTTGTCTGGCCTAATTCTGCTTGTCCAATTACAGGTATGCACATCAACACCAGAAGATGGATGAAAGCAGCATATGTAGTTTTCATGAAACGGAAGATGTGCAGCAAGAAAATATATTTGTCGGTCGTGCCTTGCATCAAAGCCACTTTTGCAGGGGAAGGGTTATCTATTGAAAGAACGCAATGTGATTCGATGAACACAGTGAACTTCAATAACATATTAGGCCAGCTGATAGGTGGGCTTTTGTTGCTCCTTAGCATTGCAGCAGGACTTTTTGCTGTTTTTAATGTGCTAGTAGGTGGAAAATGGACTGGATCTTTTATCATTATCATCATTGCGATAGGGTTGTTCAAATTTGGGTCTTTAATTCGGAAAAGGCAAATTAGTAGTGCCAGGTAAAATTATGATTTGAGAAAGTTGGTTCCTCGCTGTCGAGAGGCATATTTCGGGGATAGTAACCAAGGACTTCAGACCACAGTCCGGACAGCATTTGCCGAAGCTGCGACTATGGGGCAATATGCAGGTGGAGAAGGTGCTGAGATGCACTGATCTTGGAATGAAAGGGCTTATAATATTATATATTAAAAATATTTTACAAGAACAGTGTTCCTGCTAACTAATACAGTCATATAGAAATTTAATTCGCTGAAAAATAGTAATTTAATATTATATAATTATTCGATGATTTAATAAGCCATTTCCTATCGAATTGCTGCTTTTTTGGCTGGGCCTATTATAGGGGATTTTTCCGCATTTTTTGCGGAAAATTTTTGGTCGTTATCGCTCCCTGAGAACTCAGCAAGTCCCGCCTGGAACCAAAGCTAGCTGAGGCGGTGGTGACAAAAAAAGATGCAGCTGCTCAGATTGACCTTCAGGATATCTCATAGGTCATGGTTACGCTGGCAGTGATCTCCATCTGGCCTGGCTGAATGGGTGTCGCTATATCAAAGACGGCACTTTGGGATTTTGCAGCCACATATCCATAACCCTCCGAGATTTCCAGCACTCGGCCCAGATTCACGCTAGCTGCCTCCGCTGCGACCTCTGCTTTTCGGCTGGCGTCTTCAATAGCCAAGGTCAGAGCTAGGTCTTGTTGCGGTTGTGCATCCTTGAGGTCAAAGCTAACCTCCTGGATGGTATTCGAACCGGCTGAGACCGCAGCATCCAGTACCCGCCCAACATCTGTGGTATTGTTCAGGTTCACAGTTACGAGATTGGAGGCTAGAAATTCTGGAGCTTTCTGTCTTGTCCCGGCTAAAACGGGCTCATCTTGGGATGCTGTTCTGAGGCTGTAGGAGCTAGTCTGAATTTCGTTCTCGGCAATTCCTGCGGCAAGCAATGCGGCTATGGTCTCATTCATCAGCTGGGCATTTTCCGATGCAGCAATAGCCGCACTGGAATCCCGAGTTTCAACTCCCAGTACCACAGTTACCTTGTCCGGAGAAGCAATGACTTTGCCTTCACCCTGCACTACCAGCTTGGACACATTATTCTCTGCGGCTGTGGCAAATGGGACTGCAAGAAATAGAAGCATCATCCCTAGAAACATCATGCGAACATTTTTCATAATAAATCCCAAAGGTTATAGGATCTGAGACGCCTTATAGCTTCTGCCAGGTATCTTCTCTTGCATCTCTGG
>Ga0116149_1002330_pt1 | contig 21056 bp, 23 predicted proteins | sample AD_UKC057_MetaG_FD_89787 | JGI IMG/M metagenome (GOLD analysis project Ga0116149, IMG submission 89787) | Active sludge microbial communities of municipal wastewater-treating anaerobic digesters from USA - AD_UKC057_MetaG | ecosystem: Engineered > Bioreactor > Anaerobic > Digestate | place: USA... | reverse complement strand
GCGATAGTTATCGCCTTTGTCTCGGGTGTCAGAGCATGGGAGGCGATAGTTATCGCCTTTGTCTCGGGTGTCAGAGCATGGGAGGCGATAGTTATCGCCTTTGTCCCGGGGGTCAGAGCATGGGGGGCGATAACTATCGTTGTCCGGCGGCTCTTATTTCTCGCGGAGGAAATTAAGGACCAGCCTGTTCACCTCATCCGGCTTCTCCATCGGCGCCATGTGGCTTGTCCCGGGGATGATGACGAGCCGCGCGCCGGGGATCAGGCGGGCCATCTCCTGCCCGTGCTCGCGCCGGATGTCGTCGTTCTCTCCCAGGATGACCAGGGTTTTCGCCCGTACCTTCGCCAGGTCGGCTGCCGTATAGTCGGGCTGCGTGAGCCACATGGCCTTAACCTTGCCGATAAGCACGGGCCACTTGTCCGGGTCCGGCGCGATGCGCCGGTAAAAACGGCGTGCATCATCCAGGAAGGGATCGTCCGGTGCAAGCGTTTTCAGTTTCGCGATGGATTCGGCCGACATGCCGTCAGTGCGGAAATTGCTTCCTATCATCACCAGCTTTTTGACCTTCGACGGATGGTTGATCGCGAGATCGAGGCCGATTATCCCGCCGTCGCTCCACCCGACGATATTGACGCTCCCGAGCTTCAGCTTTTCAACCAGCGCCAGCATGTCGGACGCCATGAGGGCGTAGGAGAGGGGCCCGTCGCCGTCCGTTGACCGGCCGTGGCCCCGGCTGTCCGGCGCGATGATGCGGTATTCCCGCGCCAGGGCCGGTATCTGCCCGTAAAACGACTCGATGAACGCGGAGCCCCCGTGCATCAGGAGGAGCGGCTCGCCCGACCCGTGCTTCTCGTAATAGAGTCGTATGCCGTTGACTTCCGCCCGGTCTCCCGTGCCCGCATCCGCGTTGAAGGCCCTCCACGCGAGGTAGCTGACCATGCCCCGCGCCTCTTTGCCGGCGAGCAGGTAGCCGGCCGCGGGCAGCGCTATGACGAACACGGCAACCAGCGCGAACACCCTGTATTTCGTTAACCGGATCATGCCCGCACCTCCTACAGCCATTTTTTCTTAATGAAATACAACACCAGGGCCACTGACAGGATGGTGGCCGACAGGATCACGATGAGGAAGGCCAGGGGATGGTCCTGCATCGGCAGCTTCACGTTCATGCCGTAGAAGCCCGTGACGATGTTCGGGATCATTAAGATGATCGTAATCGAAGTCAGCACCTTCATGACGATGTTCAGGTTGTTGGAAATAACGGAGGCGAACGCGTCCATCATGCCGCTCAGAATGTCGCTGTACACGTTGGCCATTTCATTGGCCTGCCGGTTCTCGATCACGATGTCCTCGAACAGGTCCTCAATGTCCTCGTTCGTCTGGAAGATGCTGAGGCGGCGCAGCCGCTCCAGCATCAGCCCGTTCGTTTTGAGGGACGTGGTGAAATAGACCAGGCTCTTCTCGATGTTGAGCAGCTTGATGAGCTGCTTGTTCTTGGATTCCTGCTCCAGCTTTTTCTGTATCATGTTCGTAGCGTTGTTAATCTGCTTTAAAAACTGCAGGTAGAGCATCAGGGCGCGCAGGATGATCTGTAAAATGAATTTGATCCTGTTCACGGTCGTGACGTTCTTTACGTTGTTCTCGATGAACTCGTTCAGCACGGTCCTATCCTTCGAGCAGGCGGTGATCAGGAGTCCGCCCGTGAGAATGATGCCGATCGGGAGCGTGTAATAGGGCGTTTCCAGGTTGTGCTCGTCGAAGAACGGAACCTTGACGATAATGAGCGTCGCATTGTCCTCGACCTCCACGCGGGCCGTTTCGTCGATGTCGAGTGCGGCCGTGATGAAATCATGCGGGATGCCGAAATGCTGCGCGAGGAGCGGTATGTCGTCCTTCGAGGGATTGACTATGTTGATCCAGCATTCCTTTTCGATGTAGTCGATCTTGGCGATCTTCCCGCTGATGAGCTTGTAGACCTGGATCAGCGGCTGGATCTCGCTCGCGATCTCCTCCGCCGTCATCTCTTCCTCGGGCGGGAGCTCCGCTTTCAGCACCTGGTCGGCTACCTGCGCCAGCTCCTGCGCCTCCTTGCCCTTGTACTTTCGCGCGAGGTCCCGGAGCTCGCGCTGCTTGCCGATGGGGAGGAGCTTCAGAAACTCGAGCCGCTCTTCGTCGAGCATGCCGGCGATAAGGGAGACCAGCTCGCCGTTTTCGAACAGGCTCATGAGCGAGAGCTTGACGTCGTCGTCATAATAGCTGAATATCTGGGACCGGATGTCGGGGGAGATTCCCAGCAGTATATTGCGGTTTTCCTTTGCGGACAGGGCACCCAAGAAGTCGGCCACGACGGAGGGCGGGGTGGTGGTGCAGAATTCTTTAATATCCTCGATATTGTTGGATGCGAGCAGCTCCCGGAACTCCGGGACCAGTAAGGGATTTTTCATATGATGCCTCCTGTCGGTTCCTGGGAGGCGTGCCTGTACGCATGCCCGCGTGATTTACCTGAAATCGCCTCCCTGGTGTGCCGTGTAAGGGAATGGGTCCATATCCATGTCTGAGCCCTGTATTATGTCCTGATCATTCAATGATGTATATTACGTATCAGCGCGGTCTGGAATGCCGCGGAAAGATGGCGCAATGGAGCACGGTGTACGTGCTGAATTCGCTTCTGTCAAGAAGTTTTACTCATATATATCGCGCAATGATGAATAAATTTGTGATTTATTTTTCTGCCGGTTCCGTGGAGCCGGGCGAACCATGGCAGGCCATCAGGACCATGTCATTCAGTGGACTGGCCGTGGCCTCAGGGGGAGTTCCAACCGTCCTGCGTGCGGGAATGGAATACTTGAACATCGTGTCGAAAAAATAATCGGGCAAATCCAAATATTATATTGACAATCATATTATTCGTATATTAATTAAAGCTAAAATAATTATCAGGAGGAGCTATAGTGAAAAAAATTGGTATTTTTGCATTTGTTGCGGCACTATTCATATCCTTTGCGGTAGCCGATATTTCTGTTGCGGGAGCGCTTGTGCGTAATGGCAGCGGCGTAAGGACCAAATCAATCTTCGGTACGCTGTACTATCTTTCTCTTTATGTACCCGGGACACTGAAGGGAAAAAGCGGGAAGGAAATCATCGAAGCCAACGAGGCCATGTACTTGGTCCTCACAATAGACAGCTCGCTTGTTACCCGCGAGCGGTTCGTCGAGACCACGAGCGATGGTTTCGCCAAGTCCGCCGCTTCCGGTTATGCTTCGGCGAAGAAAGCGGCTTTTCTCGCACAATTTAACAAGTCAAAATTCTCGAAGGGAGATGTGGTCCTCATGAGCTATACTCCCGCAGGTCTTACCACGACGTACAAGAAGAAAGAGGTTGGGAAAGATGGGAAGGTGACGTTTAAGGCCGAGGTACTGGGAACTATCGCTGGCCTTGATCTGAAAAAATCCCTGTTTGCCATATGGCTTGGCTCGAATCCGGTACAGGAAAGTCTGAAGACAAGCCTGTTGAGCGGAAAATAACAGGACGTTAAAACCTGTTGCAGGTGAAGAGACCGCGGGGACGCGGTCTCTTCAATTATTATTCAATACCTGATTTTCTCCATGCGGCGTATATCAGGTTTTTATTCCAATCGGTAAAATAGTCTTGCCTTAATCCAGGCCTTAATCAAGAATTGGTTTATTGAGGCGCCATAAATTCTGCTCGGCCGGCAGGGTTGGCAAACCGGTAATTCACGATTTTTTTGCAACTGTTACCGTACCCGGGCTGTCTTTCCCGCTAGTACCACGCATGCCGGAATTTTTTCCTCAATTATAATATACCACGGCGTTCCATCATTAAAGGGAGAAACGTGCACATGAACATGATAAGTAATGAAGCTCCGGGCAGGGATTCCGCCCACACTCAGCGAAAAGAGCCTGTAATCCTTACGATCGTCCACAATCTGCGGGGCCTTCTCTCCATGCTGCTCCTGACGGCCAACACCGTTTTCTGGTTCGGTCCGCTCATGCTGATGGCGTTTCTCAAGCTGGCAGTCCCGATTCCCCTCTGGCGGAAGATGTGGGGAGTGCTGATCAACGCCCTTGCCGTGACATGGATTTCCATCAACAATTTCAATATCCGTTGGTCCCAGAGGATTACGTGGGACATACGCGGCATGGAGGGCCTCTCCCTTGACCAGTGGTATCTGGTCATATCGAACCATCAGACATGGATCGATATCGTCGTTCTGCAGAAGGTCTTCAACCGCCGCATTCCTTTTCTCAAATTCTTTTTGAAGAAGGAGTTGATATGGGTCCCGCTGCTCGGCGTCGCCTGGTGGGCGCTTGATTATCCCTTCATGAAACGATATACCGCCGATTTTATAAAGAAGAATCCGCACCTCAAGGGCAAGGACATCGAGATAACCAGGAAGGCGTGCGAGAAGTTCAGGACCATTCCGGTTTCAATCATGAACTTCGTCGAGGGAACGCGTTTTACTCCAGCGAAGCATGACAAGCAGCAATCCCCGTTCAAGCATCTGCTCAAGCCGAAAGCGGGCGGTGTCGGCTTCGTCCTCTCTGCCATGGGCGAGCAGTTGAGCAGCATTGTGAACGTGACGATCGTCTACCCGGGCGGCGACACGAGCTTCTGGCATTTTCTCTGCGGCAGGATTAAGGAGATCCGCATTCTGGTTGAAAAGCTTCCCGTATCAAAGGAAATTCTCGGGGACTATGTAGAGGACAAGGAGCACCAGGCGCGGTTCCAGGTGTGGCTGAACAGTCTCTGGACAGCCAAGGACAGGCTTCTTGACGCGGAAAAGAAACGATAGGCTCGCTGCCGCGTAACGGTAGGATGCGCAATGCAAACGGTGCTGATTGCAGCCCTGTTTTTTTTCGGGGCAGGCGTCCTGCTTTTCATACTGTACCGCCGTGCCGCCTTTGGCAGGATTGCGGCGCTTCCAGGCGAGGTGGTGATCTGCGAGGAGCGCGATATTGCCGTTGACGAGAAGCGCATCCGCCATTACCGGTACGGCCGCTGCATCGTGCGGCTCACCGACCGGCGGCTCCTCATCGCGCAGAAGGTGCCCCTTTTCAAAGACGCGTACTACACGCGGTTCGTGATCGACTGCAACTCGGCACATCCCGGCATCGATATCGGGAAGATGATCCTCGTGGGTTACGTTCCGGCCCGGGTGGCCCCGACGCAGGTCGCACTGGTTCCCAACGGCGCGGCGGCAGAGGTGACGATCAGCCTCATCCACTCGAACGGGAATCCCTATTGCGGGCTGAGCTTCCGGTCGGAGCGGGCCGCTGAATACATGAGAGTTTTCTCCGGACGCTGAGCAGGAGATCGGGCTCTCCTTCACCGTTGGCCAATGAATCTCCGCTTTCGCGGGGATTGCAGAATCCGGTAATCCTGCTAAAAAAAATAAAATTATTTTCATTTTCCCCTCGCCCCGTTCGTATGATACTGCACAGAAGACTTGAATCGATGTTCATGAGGTACAATCATTGCATTGCATGCGTTACCGTGCGGCCGCGGTTCCCCTGTGCCTGATCCTGGCGGCCGGCTGCTCCGCCACGTATGTCAGGGAACCGCTTGCCGTTTCGACCGAGGCATGGGAGATGACGCTGGTGAAGCTCGTTGCCGGACCGGACCAGTACTGGACCGCGGGCGGGTACCGGCGTCCCGGTGAAGGGAAACGGTATGTCTGGGCCACGATGCGGCTGCGCAACGGGCTGAAAACTCCCCTTGTCATCAGGCTCGACCGGATATTTATGAACGCGGGCGGGACCCGGAGGAGGCCCTGCATCATCGATGCTGATTGTTTTATCACGGTGCAGGCAAATCCCGCACCGAAGCTCGGTCCGGGCGAATCCATAACCCGCCGGCTCGCGTACATGCTGCCGCGGGGTGTTGAGCCGGAGAGGCTGACCTGTGAAACTGGCGTGATCGTAATTCCCGCGCGGGCGGGACGCTGAGGGGAGGCTACCTGAATTTATACCCGCATTTTCTGCAGGTCTGGGGATCGACGGCCCTGCCGAGATGTTTGCCGCAGGAGGGGCAGCGCCAGTTGTAGAACGAGAACGCCAGGGCGCCGAGCGTGACGACGCATATCCCTGCCACGACGATCGTTCGCGTGTTGTCCGGGAATGACGCGCTGTTGTTCGAGTACCATACCGCGAAAAAAGCCGTGCCGAATATAATCAGCGTTGAAATATAATTGAGCCTCCGCTTCTTCTTGTATATTCTCATGATCTCCTGGTTTCTTCTGGAGATCGCGGCCGCTTTATGCTTCGATTGTTTTCCGCCCATCTCAGGTCCTCCTTGCCCCGGTATCAATATCCGGAAGGTTGTTCCGCACGTCAAGATAATTGTTGTGCCGCGAGAGCAGCTCTGCCACTTCAGGCAGTGGATCTGCGAATATCCCCGGTAAATCCCTCTCGCCCTCGTGTTCGAGGGAACAGGCGAGGCGCTCCACCGGCGGGGTAAATTGAGCATCAACGCCCTCCTTGTTTCCACGCGCATCGGCGCGGTACCAGCCGTGCCCCTGCAGGTAGACCGCGTTCAGCCCGTGGATACAGTGGGCCCCGGTGTCTTTCAGAAGTATGCGCTGGTAGCAGAGGCCGGCGGGGATGCCGTTTGCCCGGAGGAGGGCGGCCAGGAGATGGCTCTTGGCGAAGCAGAAACCGGTGCGGTGCGCCAGGACCTCAGACGCCTTCAGCGTCACCGGGCCCATGCGGTGGTCGAAGCTGTGGAATATCCGGTCCCGCACGAATTCGAAGCAACGGCGGGCCGTCTCGAGCTCGTGCCCGGCGCCGCACGCCAGCCCGTGCGCGACGCGCGCTATCTCCGGGTGATCGCTGTCGATGATGGCAGACGGGATGACAAATATTCCCGGGTCCGTGCTGTCCAGGCGGCGCCTCCTTTGCCTCTGATGAGTCCATCATCACGTTAAGGCGCAGGATGTCAAGAGTTTAGCGGCCGCAGTCCGTGCGGCCGGGACCTGAAAAATTATTATCCTGGAGATATGCCTGTTGATGAAAAACAATTGACGGTAGCCAGCTTGAGCTGTAATTCTTGATTCAAGGTAGAAGTGACGCTCCGCTGCTTTATGCCGGCTGGAGCCGGCATGATCCCGGGGCGTGATTCCAGAGGAGGAAGGATTGTGATGAAAAAATTGTTGCTGGCGCTCGTTGCTGTCGTGGCGATCTCGGGATACCTGTTTGCCCAGAACCCCGGGGTTAAGGAAAAAGATGCGGCGAAAGGAAAAGCTGAAGCGGCGGAGGAAGACTCCTCTATCGGGCTTGATTTCTCCATCAATTATTACACCAAGTATATATGGCGCGGTATCGACTTCTATGACGGGGACGGCTATTTCTACCCGGCACTGGCATGGGAGATATTCGGAAGCGGACTCACGCTCACGGTCGCGGGGGAGGTGTCGCAGAGCTGGGTCTTCAACGGGTTTCAGCCGAAGCCGAAAAAATATTACTTTGAGGATTGGACGTTATCAACGCTCTACAAGAAGCAGAAACAGATTAACAACTACGCGTACGCGAACCAGGGCCTCGATGTGGGCCTTGATTACTCGTATACCTTTGAAGACATAATAACCCTGGGCGCAGGCTTCTGGTACTACTGGTACTACAACTCGAAAACCGCGAATGAGATGGCCTGGCCGGTCGTAGAGTCCCTCAATATCAGGAAAAAGTGGGACACCAGCTATTTCAGTGCCAACGTGAATATCGGGCTCGATTGCGTGCCCTGGATCAACCCGACACTTGCGGTGTTCTATGACAATTATTACGGGTACGAGAGGTCGGGCGATTACTACGTGCAGCTGGGGTTCAGCCACGAGTTCGTGCTCGTACCGGATGTCGTGACCATAACGCCCGCCGTCACCGCCGGGTATTATTACGGGCGCACGTTCGGGTATAACAACTGGTATCTCGCGGACCCGAACGGCACGGTCGGAGACCTGTCGGATGATATTATCTGGCGCAACCACGTGGCCCTCAAGAAGGGTGTCAGCGACGTCGTTCCGTCAGTGACGCTCTCGGTCACCAAGGACGGATGGTATTTTACCTCGGGTTTCTTCTGGGTCATAGTGCCGGCCAAGTCGTGGTACAAGGGCGGGCCGGTGCACCGGTATTACGCGCAGGTCGGCATGGGGTACGCGATCTGACGGTCGTCAGCCGTTATACTCGGATACCATCAGGGTGATGTCGTCTTCGAACTCGGGTGACGTGGAGCCGATGTAGGTGATGATCGAGCGGTAGATCTCCTCGCACAGCTCGGTTGCCGGGCGAAGACGGTGCTCCCTGATGATGCGCATCATGTTTTCCTCGCCGAACATCATCAGATCGTTGTTCCGTGCCTCGATGATACCGTCCGTGTAGAGGATGATCTTGTCGCCGCGGTCGAGGTACGTCGTCAGGTTGACCGCGTTGAGCGGGAACTTGTCGCTGATGATCCTGCCCTGGGCCCCCACCGACTCGACATCGCCCTGGTGCCTCACGATGATCAGGGGCGGGTGCCCCGCGTTGGAGGATACCATCGTGCCGCTCGCCAGGTCGATATGGCAGAAAACCGCCGATATGAAATGCCCGCCCAGCTTCCCGCTCAATGAATTGTGCAGGCGCTCCATGGCGAGCGAGGTGTTGCGCCCGGCGCTGTAGCATGCCGGGAGCGACATCTTCACCATGGCGGAGAGGAAGGCCGCGGGCACGCCGTGGCCCGACACGTCGCAGATGAAGAGCATCATTTCACGCTTGTTGTAATAGAAGTCGATAAAGTCGCCGCCAACCGCCATCATCGGCTGGTATTTGAAGCTCAGGGTGATGGTGCTGATATCCGGCAGGCGCACCGGCAGGAGCGACATCTGGATCCTGCGCGCCATCATGATCTGGCGGTTCAATTCCTCGGACTGGGCCTGGATGGTAAGGGTCCGCTCCACGACACGCTGCTCCAGCCCCTCGTTCAGCTCCGATATCTCACGTATGAGCCGTTTCTGCTCCTCGGAAGCGTTTCGAAGGTTATCGACCATGCTGTTGAAGCTGTCGGCCAGCCTGCCAAACTCGTCACCGGGCCGGACCTCGACCCGCGTCGTCAGGTTGCCCGCGGACAGTGCGTTGACCCCGTCCATCAGCTTTTCCAGGGGCTGGGTGAAATGCCGCGACAGAATGACCGTGAATATCGTCGAGATCACGAAGGAGACGATGAATACCAGGAAGGCGACCAGGATGATGCTCCGCCTGAACAGGTCTATCTCCTGCGAGTTAATATCGACGCATACGATGCCGACTCCTTTTCCCCTGCTGTTCTTTATCGTCGAATAGGCGGTGATGAACGACCCGTAGGCGTTCTGAACGATCTCCTTGTCGACATGGTCGGCCTTGGAGCTTATTAAATCTTTTATCTGCTTTACTATCTCGTCCCTTTCGACAAAGTCGTTGCCCGGGTAGGAGCTTGGCTCGCCTTTGCCCGAGTAGGTGATGAGGCACTCCATCTCTTTGCCCTTGATGGTAATGGGCCCGCTTTTCACGCGGTCGGCCCTTGTTGCCGTGCCGATAGGAGTGCTTGCGGACAGCGGGTCGATGGTCAGCAGGGTGAAGATCGGCTTTCCCTCGATCAGCAGCTGCTTGTTGCCGGGACCGTTCTTCAGCCCGACCTGTATGGCGCCGATATCCGTATCGATTGTGAAGTCTTCCGTGAAAAGGGAATAATTGTATTCAACCGTCAGGCGCCCGGTCGCATCAACATAGTAATCGAACGCGAACGAGGGAGTTTCAAACCACATGATGTCCTGTTCCGGGATCTTTCCGTCCAGAACGTAATAGAGGCGGTCGTTCACGCGATCGAAGTTCAGGGTGTAGATGTACTGAACTTCTTTTTCGTGTTTCCATGTCTTGTTGCAGAGCTTTACATACTCCATGAAGCGCGGCTCTGTTTTTGACGCTTCCACCGTGGTGAGGCGCTCGTGGATGTCGCCGTCTATCGCGGTGGAGAGGAATCGCGCTATCGACAGCTTGTGGTTGCGGAAATTCTCGAAAAAACGTTTGCTGGAGCTCTGGTACATGAAATAGCCGAGAAGCGAAGATACGACGAAGTTCAGGGTTATAAACCCCAGAAACAGTTTAAACCGCAGGCTTAATTTCATATCCAACCCCAATTAACGGTTATACTAGAGCATGGCGCGATAAAAATCAAGAGAAATTAATCGGTCCTGCGGCACCTGCCATGCAGCCGTACCACGGCGCCGGTCATTCAGGGGCGCGCGTCTTCGGTGAAGATCAGCGGCGAAGGGAACCTGATATCGCAATCGTGCTCCCGCAGTCGCTGTCCGTGCTGAAAACGCCGGTCTCCCTTTTTTTTATCCGTTGCACCAGGGTTGTCGCGCGTTTCCTGTCCGTACATGACCCGCACCAGCCGTCCGCCCTGATAATAGAAGCGCTCGTCCGTGGTCCATGAAATGCCGGCGGGGCTGGATATGCTTCCCTGGCCCTGGCGTCCATAATAGAACACAAGAGCGCCCCGTTGATCATAGACCAATTCCTCGTACAACGCGTTGCCGGCATGCTGGTAGTAGTTTTCAATCCTAACCACGTCAATATCGTAATCGTCCTCTCCGTGCTCGATCATGTCGTAGTGTATTATCACTCTTGAAGATGGTTCCCCAATTCCGGGGATCACGGTATAGGAGAGGGACATCTCGCGTTTATACAGGGAGCCTTCCTTGATTTTTTTCATTACCGAAGTATAGTAGTCCCGGATCGAGGTGATCTCCTTCCTCTCCGCGGCAAATACTTGTGCGGCGATAACTATCGCGACTAAAAGACAGGATGTGAATTTTATCATAATGAACCTCCTGCATTGGAAGCAAAGGGAAAGATTGAGAACTGTTTCGTTTAACAATTTGCTTGATTATGTGATGATAAAGAAGTTAGTTATAGTATATCAGGGTATTCGTCAATGAGAATAATGCGTATGCGTGCAGGCTTGCCGGTTTGAAGTGAATTATTATAGTGTGATAATTTTTTTAAAAAATAATTGACAGTATTACGAAAAAAAAATAAATAGCACAAGATAGATATAAATGAGTTGGATATAATACTGCGTCATGGAGGGTTTTTTCATGAAAAAATATGTTCAGTCCGTCATGGCAATGGGCGCACTCGTTGCAACCATTGTCATATACGGGGCCGCGCCGGCCTTATCGTTCCATCCCCTGATCACTGATGATACAGGCACACAGGGAAAGGGTAACACCGAGCTTGAATTTGCCTACCAGTACGAGGAAGACCGCTACCGGTGGTTTGACCGCACTCCCGAAAGTGTCATAGAGGGCACCTGGGGAAAGGTATACACCAGGGACAGCGCCAACGAGGGCAGCTTCGGCGTATCCTATGGGATCATTGACCCACTGGATATAGTTATCGGTGTGGCATACGGCCATAGCCGTTCGCGGGAGGGAAGGATGTTTTACAATCCGCCGCTTTTCCCGACCGGCCTGCAGGGCTTTTACTACACGTCGGTTTCGACTGACAGCGGCATCGTCGATCCGCTGGTCGAGCTGAAATGGCAGTTTTTCGCAAAGGACGGCCTCTCGCTCGCAATCAAGCCGGGCGCGACCCTGCCCCTGGGGAACGAGGACGCGGGCTTTGGCACCGGGCGATTCAGCCCTTATGTGTATTTCATACTCAGCTATGAAACAGATTATTTCAACCTGCACTTCAATGCGGGCTATATAAGAAATGAGAACAATCAGCACGAGCGGCAGGACCTCTGGCACGGATCGCTGGCGATGGAGGTCGTGCTGGTAAAGGAATGGCTCAGGTTCGTCGTCAATACCGGGCTGGAGCACAATCCAGACATGCGCTCCACTCTTCAAGACGTGTTCATACTGGGCGGATTGGTTTTTTCACCCAATGACATTTGTGACATCGATGTCGGCTTTAAATACAGTATCGCTCCCAAAGGCGTGGAGTCGCCCGGCCCGGATTATACCGCGCTGGCCGGCTTCACGGTCCGGTTCGAGGGACAAAAAGCGAAAGATGAAGAGAAGAAATAAATTTCACAAGGAGCACTATAATGCATATTCCTGACGGATACCTGAGTCCACAAACCTATATTCCACTGTACGCCGCGTTCGCCGGGTTCCTGGCCGTGGCGCTGAAAAAGATACGGCAGACTCTCTCCGCGAAAAACATCCCATACCTGGGAATGGCGTCCGCCTTTTCGTTCCTCATCATGATGTTCAATGTGCCGATACCGGGAGGCACGACCGGACACGCCGTAGGCGCGAGCATCGTGGCATTGGTCCTCGGCCCCTGGACCGCGGTCGCGGCGGTATCGGTCGCTCTCATCATCCAGGCTTTTCTTTTCGGCGACGGCGGGATAACGGCCATCGGCGCGAACTGCTTCAACATGGCCGTGGTCATGCCCTTCGTGTCGATCGTGGTATTCAAGCTGGTGCGGGGGAGGGCCTCCGGGGGATGGCGTGTCTACCTCGGGTCCTTTCTGGCGGGATACATCGGGCTCGTCGTCGCTGCGATCGTGACCGCGGTCGAGTTCGGGATCCAGCCGCTTATAGCATCGGCGAACGGCAAAGCGCTCTACGCTCCTTATCCTCTTTCGGTTGCGGTCCCGGCAATGGCGATCGAGCACCTTGTTCTATTCGGCATCGTTGAGGGACTGGTCACCCTGTTGGTTCTAATGTATTTTCTGAGAAACGATCCTGATAATGTATATGCCCTGAAGGAGGTGAAATGATGAGCGCATTTCAAAAAAAACTATTAATCATCCTTGTGGTCCTTGCGGTTATTTCACCCATCGGGATTTACCTGCCCGCGGCATTCAATGCGGAAGACGCCTGGGGCGAGTGGTCCACGGAAACAGTGGAGAAGCTTGTCGGTTTCGTGCCGGAGAAAATGAAGTCCGTGGCTGAATTATGGAAGGCCCCGATCGCGGATTACAACCTGGGGGACGAGCAGTCGTCCTTTACCGTTCAGGCCCTCTCTTATATTCTCTCCGGGGCAATCGGCATCGTGCTTTGCATTCTCCTTCTTTTCGGGCTTTCGAAGCTGCTGGTAAAAAAAAGTGAGTGACAGCGCATATCCGACTCTTTTAAGTTGAGTTATCACTATACAACGGGTTTTTCATCCATGAGAGATGGAAAACCCGCCATTTTTTTAAAGCCGGGCTGTTTAAGGACGAGATTCCTTGACCTTCATTGATAAATCAATAAACCAGATAGCCGATATCATCAAGACGAGTTATGTCTACTGGGAAACCGCCGGAAAGTCCGGGTTGTTCCAGCGCCTTGATCCCCGCGTCAAGATCGTATTCATGCTTTTCTTCATTATTCTTGTCAGCATGCTGCGGAGCATACGCGTGGAGCTCGCCCTGTCGTTTTTTCTCATGATCCTGATTTCACTGTCGCGTCTCGACATGCTCCATCTGTACCGGCGCATTATCGGGTTTGCGTTCTTTTTCGGGTTGCTCATCGCATTGCCGTCTGCCTTCAATGTGATCACCAGAGGGGAGATCGTTATACCGGTTGCCACCCTCTCCCGCTCATACCACTGGTGGATATACACGATTCCGGCAAAGATCGGCATGACGAGAGAAGGGCTCTTCGGCGTGGCCATGCTCACCCTGAGGGTAATGAACTCCGTTTCAATCACGCTCCTCGTGATCTACACGACGCCTTTTTTCGAGATCATCCGCGCGCTCAAGGTGTTCCGCGTGCCGGATACATTTTTAATGATTATCATCCTGACCTATAAGTATATCTTCATCTTTTCAAAGACCGTTGAGGACATGTACCGCGCCATGAAGGCGCGCCTCGCGGGTCCGGTTGACGGGGCGACGATACGGGGGATCCTGGCCGGCAGGATCTTTTTCCTCTTCAAAAAGTCGCAGATGCAGTACGAGGAGACCTACCGCGCAATGCTCTGCCGGGGGTTTTCCGGCGATGTGATGCTCGTTTCTTTCAGGAAGCTCACCGTCCGTGACGCCGCCGCCGGCGTGCTGTTCGCCCTTGCCGGGATGCTCTTTATTATGATGCAGGTGTATCTGTGATAATCCTCCCGTCCCCCAATGGGGGCGCGTGAGAAGCAGCATCATGAAGTGCACCATGCGTTCCGTGATCATGATGCCAACAATAGCATTTCAATTGCCGTGTATCTTTAAAATAATTTTGACTGACACTGGAAAGATTTAATGAATAGATAGAGTTCGATACTCATATATGCATGATCAAAGCATACTGTATAGCTTATGATTCATGCACCGTGCCCCCTGCGGGGGACGGGGGGCTTGATGGAGTAAACAGAAAAATGCACGTTCCACGCGGAGCGAGAGGGGCTTGAGAAACTCATGAAAATCATCCAGCTTGAAGATGTGTCCTACAGCTATTATGACATCGTGCCCGCTCTGGCCGGCGTAACGCTTTCGGTAAGGGAGGGCGAGATGCTCGCGGTAATAGGGGCAAACGGCTGCGGCAAGTCGACCCTGTTGCAGCTGATGAGCGCCCTGATCCACCCCTCCTCGGGGCGCGTCCTGTTCCGGGGCGAGGAGGTAACCGAGCAAAAATTGCGCGACCGGGATTTCCTGAGATGGTTTCGCTCGCACGTGGGAATGGTGTTCCAGAATTCCGATGTCCAGCTCTTCTGCCCGACGGTGTACGATGAGCTGCTCTTCGGTCCGCTCCAGCTTGCCATACCGAAGGAGGAGTCGGTCCGCCGCGCGATGCAGACGATGGAGCTCCTCAATATTGAACACCTGAAAGACAGGCCGACACACATGCTCTCAGGCGGCGAGAAAAAAAGGGTGGCCATCGGCGCCGCGCTCACAATGGACCCGGAGCTGCTCCTGCTCGACGAGCCAGCCAGCGGCCTGGACCCTAAGACCGAGTCCTTTCTTACCGACCTGATCATATCTCTCTCCGAATCGGGCAGGAGCATCGTGATCGCCACGCATGACCTGGAGCTGGTGGACCACCTTCAGCCGGGCGTTGCCGTGCTGTCGGAGGAGCACCGCATCGAGAAGACGGGAACTGTTGGTGAGATCCTTTCCGACCAGGAGCTTCTGGTGAAGGTCAACCTGGTGCACGAACACCGTCACCGCCACGGCTCAAAAGCGCATTCGCACCTTCATTCGCACTATTTTTTCCATGACCACAAGCGGGATCATGAACATGGTCCTGGGGACCATGTTCATCCGCATGAGCATGATAAGAAGAGGGGGAAGGTGAAATAATTGTGTCGTTCAGGGTTGCTCTGGCCCCGGAGCACCGATAACTATCGGCCCGGGAGGTTACTCTGACACCGGTTTTGGCGATAACTATCGGTTCATGAAGTTACTCTGGCCCCGGGGCACCGATGACTATCGGCCCGGGAGGTTACTCTGGCACCGGTTTTGGCGATAACTATCGGTTTATGAAGTTACTTTGACCCCGGAGCACCGATAACTATCGGCCCGGGAGGTTACTCTGACACCTTGATTAGCGATATATATTACAATAACCGGGAGGGCATCATGATAAAAATAAACGGTAATCGACTTGTATTCAGTTTTATGCTTGTAATGAGTGCCGCAATACTATCCGCAAGCGCCGCTGACGGTGAACTGACGAAGTCCGAAGCTGATACGGTGCTCGCCCGGATCCGGGTCCGGTATGAGCCTGTGTTCACGAGATACCGTGGCGTGGAGTCAACACGGGAGATCACCCTCCGGGAATATGACTCGAAGGCCGGTAAGCTGCTCGCCACCTCCCGGATCAGGCTGGTGCGTCGCGATTACTTTTACGATCTGCCGGAAATCACGGTCCTTTCATATGAAAAGGACGGGAAACAGATGAATCCGACCGACTACAAGCCGCGCAGGGAGGAGCCGCTCTTTCCGGTGTTCGATCGCAGCGGTGGGTCGCATTACCGCACGGAGATAAACGGGACCATTACGATAGACGGCGTGAAATGCTACAGGGTCCAGGTGACGCCCCTTGACGCGACGGCGCGGCATTTCAGGGGAAATCTCTACTATCGTGCTGACAACCTCGATCAGGTTCTTGCCGAGGGTTCGGGAGCGAAGCTGGCCCTGGGTGTAAAAAGCTTCTGGATGAAAATGAATATGCGCACGGTACAGGGAGTGCCGGCAATCTCCGGCGGCACCATGACCATCCTGGTGGATGTCGCGCTCCTCTATCCAAACCGGAAGTTCGTTTCCGAGATAAAGGCGAGCAATATCAGGATTATTCCTTTATAGGCACTGATGTTGGTCCTGACCGGGGGCCTTCTTGCTGCGTTTTGCACGGGGGGAAAAATCAATTGTGATTACTCTAATTCACTATGTGGCGATAACTATCGGTCCCTTCGGTTACTCTGTCCCCGTTGCACAATCCAAACCTAGGCGATAACTATCACCTTTTTAATCTACTCAATCCTCATACCCCTTTGTAAAAGTACGAAATAACAATTACTAAAAAAATTGCCGATTTTCTATTTTATTTGCTTGCAAATAATACGTATACGTAATATACTTATACATATGAAATACAGAACCCTTAAATTCGACATGCTGGACACGAACAACTGCCCCTACTATCTCGTCACCAGGGCATCGCTTTCAATAACCGCGGCATTCAGGAAAGCCTTCGCTGCGGCCGGCATCGGACATATCAAGCCGGCATATCTTGGCGTGCTCATGTGCCTCTGGAAAGGGGACAGCCTCGATGAAGCGCTGGGCAAGCTCGGCAGCCCCGGGGGAATGAAGATCGCAGACCTGGGCAGGTGCGCGGGCCTGGAGCCCTCCACCATGACCGGCGTTATTGACCGCATGGAGCGCGACGGGCTCGTGCGCCGGGAGGATGACCCGGAAGACCGGCGGGCCCAGAACGTTCGCCTCACCGACGAAGGGTGCCGCGTCAGGATGGACGTGGTCGCCGTAGTGGACTCTGCGCTCCGCGAGGCTTTCGGCGGTATTGATGCCGGCGCTCTCGAGGGGCTGAAAGGCGTGTTGCGGAAAGTCCTGTCCAACACCGAGCGGGGCACGATCTCCTGAACGGACACGGGGCCGGTGGGCAGCCCGGACACACGGGATGACGCGCACCTGCCCGGCAAGCAGTGATTATAACCATACAGAGCCGGACCGTGAAAAACGAAGAACATTACAGGAAGCTTGAGAACATGATGCACTCCGCGCCGATTGTGAATCTCGTGGGTGCGAGGGTTTCGATCGGTGAGGGGCGCGCGGAAATTGTCCTGCCCGTTAAACCGGAGCTCTACCACGCTGCCGGAGCGCTGCACGGGTCCATGTACTTCCTGGCCCTGGACAACGCGGCATTTTTTGCCGTGAATTCACTCGTGGAAGACGTTTTCGTGCTGACCACGGTGTTCAACACATACCTGATTCGCCCGGTTTCATCCGGCACCGTGAAGGCCGTTGGGAAGGTGGTGAGCGAATCTAAAAGTCAGTTCATAGCCGAGTCGGTCCTGTACGACGGGGAGGGAAGGGAGATCGCGCGGGGCAGCGGCGTATTTGTGAAAAGCAGGATCGCATTAAGGCAGGAGATCGGGTACGCGTAAAGCGGAGACCGTGGATGTCTTATCACCGGCGCCGGTTTGCAGGGTGCCCCCACTATTTAACCATGGAGTCATGTCAATGGAGAATGCACTGGAAAATATAACCTTGGAAAACGGATTCACCTTCAATTTCGCGGCCGTAACCGGCGGCACCTACATCGAGTACAACGGCATCCATTTGATGGAGATCGAGAAGGGTCGCGCGCGCGGCAGGATCGAGATCAGGCCGGAGCTGCTCAATCCTAACAGGATCCTTCACGGCGGGGTCCTGGGCACGCTAGCCGATACGGTTGCGATATTCGGCTGCATTTACGTCTATGAAGTGCCGGCCGTCACCACGGTCAGTTTAAATGTGACGTACCTCAAGTCCGCTAAGTCCGGGGCGGTCACCGCCACGGCAAAAATGCTCTCGCAGGGGAAAAGCATCTCCCACTGGCAGGTCGATATTACGGATGACGATGCACGATTGCTCGCCGTGGCCTCGGTATCGTATTCAATTAAACGTTGAGTTTGATGAGCAATGCCGTCGCTCATGCATCCTTGATGCGCACCGTATTCTTGAATCCGGTATTCCTTGCCCCATACCGCCGCTTACTTCGGTTTCCCGCTGTTGAAATACCAGTCCCAGGGTGGGTCCTCACCGGGGTAATACATCTGTCCTGCTTCCTTCCACTTTGTCCACCGGTAAGGAACCCGCACTATGTTGAAATCGACAAAACTGGCTTTTCCGAACCTGTAAACAATTTCAAATCGGTAGAATGCTTTCTGGACATCACCTTCAAAATCAATCAATCCGTGAAATGCATCATAGGATTTATGGTCCAATTTCTTCGATGCCTGCAGTATCACCTTTTCCTGGGGGACCTCCTTTTCCAATTCCCTGTCAACAAAAAGCATGTTCTGGTAGATATATGACTCCATTGCCGGTATGATGGCGAACAATCTTCCTCCCGGCTTGAGAATTTTAAACACCGTACGTATCATCTGGTTCAATTTCACCAGGCTCGACGCGATGATTGAATTCACCGCCACGGCAACATCGAATGAGGCATCCATGCCGATGGTGTCGGCAATATCCATGACCTGGAAATTCGTGCTTGACCTGGCGCTCCTTGTTTTCGCCTGGGAAATCATCTCCTGTGAGAAATCAATTGCGGTAACGGCCCTGAAATTTTCTTCAAGAAAAGGAATAAGCTCCCCGAGGCCGCATCCCAGCTCGATGACCGATAATTTTTTCGACTTGAGGGCTTGTAAGTCATCTATCAGGGGATTGTGCTTGGAGTCTTTCAGGGGACTTAAAATTTCCGAATAATAATCTCCTGATATTCTATCCCAGGCCTGATCGTCCATTACTCGCTCCTTGCATCTGTTCTGTAATAGTTATTAATTGTAATATACAGGATACTATCACCGGATCAAAAAAATCCTGGAGTACATGTTGGGACTCATGCTGACCAGGATGGGATAGTTTGCAGATCTTTTCAAGACAAAAAGCGTTGATCAGGGGGCCCGTGGTTGCTATCAGCGATTTGAGCAACGGTTTCGCCGGGTTTCAGTCAACATACAGCAGTATCGCCTTCAGGTACTCCGTCTCCGGGCAGAATATATTCGTGGGATGATCACAGGGCTGGCCGTATTTGCCGAGGATGACGGCGCCGCGTCCGGCGTCGGAGAATGCCCCGAACACCACCTTCTGGAACAGGTCCATGTCAATAAACCGGGAACAGGAGCAGGTGAGGAGGATCGTTCCGGCCGGGCATTTCGTCGCGACCTGCAGGTTCAGGTCCTTGTATCCGCGGCAGGCATGTTCCGCCGAGGCTCTGTTTTTAGCAAGGGCGGGCGGATCGAGGATGATGAAGTCCGACCGGACCTCGTGCTCCCTCAGATACTGGAATACGTCCGCTTTCACGAATTCGCCCGGGTCGGCGGCGTTGTTGAGCGTCATGTTCCTCCGCGCGGTTTCCAGCGCATCGGCGGATCCGTCGACGGAGATAATTCCTGCCGCGCCGCCCAGCGCGGCCGCGGCGCTGAACCCGCCCGTGTAGCTGAAGAGGTTCAGGACGCGCTTGCCGCGCGCGAGCCTCGTGACCAGCGCCCGGTTGTCCCGCTGGTCCAGGTAAAAGCCGGTCTTCTGCCCGCGGAGAGGGCTGGTGTAAAACGAGAGCCCGCCTTCATGGATGACCAGCTCCTCCGGCGTGATGCCGTGGACCTGACCCACGCAGGGCCCCAGGCCTTCCAGCCCGCGACCCTCGTGGTCGCTCCGCTCGTACAGGCTTTCCGGCCGGATCTCGTCGATAAGGATGCCCGCGATCTCGTCCTTCAATCTATGCATCCCCAGGGTGAGGCACTGCATGACCAGGTGGCCCGCGTAGGTGTCGACGATGAGCCCGGGGATGCCGTCCCCCTCCGAGAAAATAAGGCGATAACTATCGGTAGCGCCGAGCCCCGGGATGGAGGCGCGCCGCGACACGGCCGCGCGGATGAGCCCCCGCAGCGTGTCCGGGGTAAACGTCCCGCTTCCAAACGAGAGCATGCGGACCGCGATTTGTGTCCTCCCATTGAAGTAGCCGTGCCCCAGCACTTCGCCGCCGGCGCTGCATACTGCCACGATCTCGCCGTCCTGGATGTCCGGGTCCCTGCGTTCTATGGCGCCTGAGAAGATCCAGGGGTGCCGGTGACGGAGGGCTTTTTCTTTGTTTTGCCTGAGGTGAATCTGCTTCATGTATATGGTCCATGCGTCCGGCAGGGGCCCGGTCAAACCGATCGGCCTCCGGCTGCCTGTGCGATCGTGCGGCGGGCTAAAGTCACTGTCAATTATAATATGGGCGGCCGGTGCCGGGTCACTTTTTTAATTAATGTACTTGATTTTATAGGATTATCGAATTGTATGTTACCAATGCTTCTTACTCGCATCTGAATAATTATCAATCCGGGGGAATTACATGAAAAAATTAGTAGCGATTCTGCTCGTGGTATTGGCCGTACCGGCCATATTTCTCTCCTGCAAGAAAAAACCGGGCGATGTCATCATGCTGAACTACAGCATCTTCTTCCCGCCCACGCATGGTCAGTGCAAGGCCGGCGAGCTGTGGGCGAAGGAGATAGAGGATAAAACCGACGGAAGGGTGAAAATCAACATCTATCCCGGCGGCACGCTGGTCAAGGCCGAGGATACCTTCACCGGGGTGGAGAAAGGAGTATCGGACATAGGAATGTCCTGCTTTGCCTATACCCGCGGGCGTTTCCCGATCATGGAAGCGATCGACCTCCCGCTCGGATACCCTGATGGCAAAACCGCCACGAAGGTCGCGAATGAATTCTACAAGGCCATGAAGCCGAAAGAGCTCGACAATGTCAAGGTGCTCCTCGTCCATGCGCACGGCCCGGGCCTCCTTCATTCGGTGAAGCCGCTGAAGATGCTTGCAGACCTGAAGGGGATGAAAATCCGCTCTACCGGCCTGAGCTCGAAGATCGTGAAGGCCCTCG
>Ga0116149_1002323_pt1 | contig 21083 bp, 15 predicted proteins | sample AD_UKC057_MetaG_FD_89787 | JGI IMG/M metagenome (GOLD analysis project Ga0116149, IMG submission 89787) | Active sludge microbial communities of municipal wastewater-treating anaerobic digesters from USA - AD_UKC057_MetaG | ecosystem: Engineered > Bioreactor > Anaerobic > Digestate | place: USA... | reverse complement strand
GATCGCTCGTGATCATCGTTGCCGTGTCGGTGTTCCACGGCTTACCCCGCCCCGTTGGGGCTCCGCGGGTTGGGGGCCTGGCACCCAGGCCTTCGCTGCGCTCCGGCCTGCCTGCCGTAGGCAGGCCTGGGCTACTTTCTTACGGGCCTTCGGCCCTGGCCTGCCTAAGGACGGCCCTGCCTAAGGTACAGCCTGCCTCCCTTAGGTACGCCCTGCCCTGGCGGCGGCTTCCAGGAAGACGGCGCCAAACTGGGGATGGGTCAGGGGCCTTGCCTATTGACCCTCCCCCGCTCGCGGTAGTAGGTTGATGTCTGTCCCAGCGCGTGGACCGATCGCGTGAGGGTCAGGCGGCCCCTTCCACAGTCCGTTTTGCGCAAGGAGTGCATGATGGGCAAGCACGTCAGCCGGCGCGGATTCCTCCGGACCACCCTGGCAGCGGCAGGCGGCGTGTACGTCCTGGGCGACGCCCGCCTGGCCCGCGGGTACCAGGCCAACCAGAAGCTGAACGTCGCCCTCATCGGCGTGGGCGGGCGGGGCACCTGGTTCGTCGACACCATGCCGAAGATGGCCAACGTCGTCGCCCTGTGCGACGTGAACGACCGGAAGCTCGCCGAGGCGTTCAAGCGGTGGGCGGACCTGGGGACGAAATGGGAAAAGTCGCCCCATTCCTGGGAGCAGAAGGCGGCGGAGGAGTACCGCCGTCTGGGTCAGGACAAGCCCCGGACGTTCCGCGACTTCCGCCGCATGTTCGACCAGTCGTCCAGGCAGATCGACGCGGTGGTGGTGGCCACGCCGGACCACACGCACGCGACCGCCGCCGCGGCGGCCATGCACGCGGGCAAGGGGGTGTTCTGCGAGAAACCGCTCACCCGCACGGTGCACGAGTCGCGCGCCCTCCGGGACCTGGCCCGCAAGCAGAAGGTCGCCACGGCGATGGGGAACCAGGGCACGTACTCGGGGGCCTTTCGCCGGGCGCTGGAGTTGATCCGCGATGGCGCGCTGGGCGAGATCCGCGAGGCCCACGTGTGGAACACCGGCGGGGGCAGCGACCGCACCGAGCCGCCCAAGGGCGAACCGCCCGTGCCCGACTATCTCGACTGGGACCTTTGGCTGGGCCCGGCCGCTCAGCGCCCCTACCACCCGGACTGGATGCGGCGCAACAACTGGCGAGACTTCGGCACCTGCCAGCTCGGCAACTGGGCGCCGCACTCGGCCAACCTGGCCTTCATGTCGCTCCAGGTCCACCAGCTCTGGCAGGCCAAGCCGGCAGCCGCCTGCATCCGCGTGCGGGCGGAGTGTTCGGGCCTCAACCGCCTCTCCTTCCCCAAGTGGGAGATCGTTCGCTGGGACGTCCCGGCGCGGGGCGAACTCAAGCCCATTACCATCACCTGGCACAACGGGCCCGCGCCGTCGGCCAGGGAGTTGATCGACCGGGCCACACAGGGCGCCGCCGAGAACGAGAAGGACCTCTGGCGCTTCGCGGGGACGCTGATCGTCGGCACGAAGGGCAGCCTCCACGCCACCGGGCACAATGCGTCGTTCCGCCTCCTGCCGGCGGAGAAGTTCGCGGGCGTGCAGTGCAGCCGGCCCGAACGGGTGGAGAGCTCCCGCGGGCCGGAGCAGGACTGGCTGGCCGCCTGCCGCGGCGGGCCGTCCGCCTGGACGAGCTTCGATTACGCCGCGGCTTTGAACGAGTTCCTGATGCTGGGCAACGTCGCCACGCAGTGCACCGGCGCGTTGACGTACGACCCGCCGGCAAGGAAGATCACCAACGACGCGCAGGCCGACGCCCTGCTTGGCTGCCCCTGCCGCCAGGGCTGGTCCCTGTAGCGTTTTTGCTGGTCTCGGCACGGACGCTGGCCGATAAAGAGACATCATTCGAAGGAGCAATCTGATGATCCGTGGACGTGCGATGCGACCAGGCGGGCTGACCGCCGCCGTACTGGCGATGATTGTGTTTTGTGGCGGATGCGAGTCCACGCCGCGCTCGACCGAACGCCCCGACGACCAGCCGCAGAAACCCACGCCCCAGATCGTGCTGAAGCAGGCGCCGGCCCACACGGTGGGCGTCGTCCACGTCGACGCCGAGGCGATCAAGCCGTTCCTGGTGCGAACGGCCGACGAGATGAAGAAGACCGCCGGGCAGGAGAAGGCGATCCAGATGCTTCAGGCGGCCGCCGATCTGGCTCAGAAGGTGGCCTGGCTGGACGTGTACGTGGTCAGCCTGAAGGACCAGCCCCCCCTGCTGCTGCTGTACTTCCAGACGGAGATGACGGCGGACCAGTTTGCCGACCTTCTCATAAAGGTGCTGATGGGATGGGGCTCGCTCCACCCCCTGGACCGCGTGCCGCACGAGGAGTTCATCCTGCTGGGGCCCAAGGACCACCCGGGCGTGGCGATCACCGACACCGCCGCCTTCAGCGAGATCCGAAACGGCGTGATCGTCAGCCCGGTCCGCCTGGAGGCCGTCAGCGCCGTCATCCACACGCTGGGCGCGGGCGCAAGCGACGAACTGGCCGCCCTGGCCGGTGAGGTGGAAGCCGGCTCGCCGCTATGGGCGACCCTGCGCCCGGCAGCCATGGACGCCGCGGCCCCGCAGAAGGTCCTGGGGCACGGCAGCTTCGAACCGGCCAAGGCGTCGCAACTCCGCATGGTCTTCGAGAAGGCCCGGCAGGCCGAGGAGTTCGAGCAGGCGGCGGCGCGGATGGAGTTGGCGAAGGTCTCGCGCAGCGACCGGGAGGTGAAGCTGGAAGCCGAACTGAACGCCGCGCTGGTGCAGAAGCTGCTGGCGGGCTTGCAGTCGGCCCAGCGACAGGCCGTGCGGGTGACGTCGGCGGCCCACCTGAAGTCCATCGGCGTGGCGGTGGCCTCCTTCCAGGCGGACAACTACGACAAGTCCCCGCCGAGCCTCAAGGCCCTGGTCGAGAAGCACCTGATCCCCGCGAACATGCTCGTCAGCCCCGCCAGCCGGCGACAGATCAAGACCGACGCCAAGGGCATTCCCACCGAAGCGGGCGACTACGTCTACTTCGAGCTGCCCGCCAAGGCCGACGCTTCCCTCGTCCGCGCCTACGAGCCGCCCGAACTCAACGCGGGCCTGGGTGGCAACACCCTGCTCGTCGACGGCAGCGTCCACTGGATGAACGCGGACGAGTTGGAGGCGGCCGTCAAGAAGACCAGGCAGGCGATGGAGAAACAGGGATCGTAACGCCTCTCGAGCGCGCCGTGCCCGTCGCCATCCCCGCTGCCGCCCTTGCGGCCTGCCCGCCGTAGGCGGGGCGCACTACAAGCGCACCGCCGACGGCACCGGCCTGGAGAGCTTCGCCGTCCGCTCCGCAATCAGCCGTTCCAGCTTCCGCAGGTCCCCTCCCAGCCGCTCGTATTGGCGCACCTGCCACTGAGACTCGCTGCCGGCTTCCATCATGCGCCGGGCGAACTCCAGCCAGTGGGTCGAGCCCAGCTCAGCCGCCTTGGGGGCCACGATCTCCAGCAGGCGGTCCAGTTGCTTGCGCACGGGGAGCACTTCCTGGTCGACCGGGTCGAGCACCCGCCCATCCAGGCCGTGGCGGGTCGCCTGCCAGCGGTTCTGGTCCAGGCAGCCCTCGGCGAACTCGGTCATGGGACATCCCTGCTCGAAGCGGTCCTGGTAGCAGGCGGAGGCGGCCTGGCAGATCGCCGTCAGCGCCGCGACGCGCCGCACGTCGGTGGGCAGGTCGAAGAGGCGGTACTCCACCGTGCCCAGCGGCGGCTGGACGCGGATCATCCACCACAGGTCGCCCGGGCGGGTGATCTCGCCCGCTTCCACGAGGCGATCGTAGAAGCGTTCCAGGTCGGCGAAGCGCTTGAAGGAGGGCGCCAGGTGCGTGCGGGGCAGGGAGTGGAACAGCAAGGCCCGCGTCGAGGCCAGGCCGCTGGCTCGCCCCTCGAAGAAGGGCGAGTTGGCCGACAGGGCCATCAGCGGATAGGCCCAGCGTTTCATCTCGTGCATGACGTAGACGCCGGCATCGGCGCTGCGCAGGCCGACGTGCACGTGCAGGCCCGTGGCCAGCATCCGCCGCGAGATGATCCCGTGCTCGCGGTGGACCCACCGGTAATGCTCGCTGGGGACCACCTTCTGGCGATGCCCCCGTGCGAACGGGTGCGTGCCCGCCGCCGCCAGCAGCACGCCCTGACGGCGCGCCGCCCGCGACAGCGCACGACGGTCGCGCACAACCGCGCCCAGCAGCCCGTCCACGTCGCGAGCCACCTCGCTGGCCGTCTCCAGGATCGACAGGAACAGCTCGTGCGACACCGCCTGCTTGAGCGGGCCGGCCAGGCTCCCCCACACCTGCTCCATCCGCGGCACGAGGTCGGCGGTCTCGGGATCGATCAGGTGGAACTCCTGCTCGACGCCGACGGTCGGATACGGGTTGGCCTGCCACGGCTTCATGACGATCGCAGCGCCTCCAGCGCCATCGCCGCCAACATGGCCGCCCCCGCGGGCAGGGCCTCGTCGCAGAAGTCGAAGGCCGAGTTGTGCAGCGACGGGCAGGTCTTTCCCACACCCAGGCGGAACATCACGCCCGGGCACTTCTCGAGATAGAAGCCGAAGTCCTCCGAGCCCATGCTGGGCCCCGACAGGAGGGCGAAGTCCAGGCCCATGCCCCGGGCCGTGCCGACCAGCCGCTCGTGGAGGGCGGCGTCGTTGGCCACCGGCGGGGTGTGCTGGTCGAGCGTGATCTGATGCGTCAGCCCAAGCGGACCGCACGCCCGGGCGACCACGCGGGCCATTTCCTCCAGGGCCCGCGTCCGCCCCTCAGGCGACAGCGTCCGCATCGTGCCCCGGACGACGGCGGCGTCGGGGATGACGTTCGGCGCCTGTCCCGCCTCGACCACGCACGGGCTGACCACCAGTTCGTCGCCGGTCATGTCCGCCAGGGCCTCGATCAGCCCGGGCAGGCCCAGTATGGGGCTGTTGGCCTCCTGCGGGCGAGCGCCGTGCCCTCCGCGCCCGACCAGGCGGACCGCCCACACGTCGCTGGCGGCCATCACCGTGCCGCCGCGCGAAGCGATCGTGCCCACGTCCAGGCCGGGCCAGCCGTGCAGCGAGAAGATGGCCGCCGGCAGCGGCTCCAGGGCCCCCTGCTCGATCATGAGCTTGGCGCCGTTGCCCTGCTCCTCGGCCGGCTGGAACAGCAGCCTGACCTTGCCCGCGGGCAGTCCGATTTCTCGCAGCACCCGGCAGGCCCCCAGCAGGCAGGCCATGTGCCCGTCGTGCCCGCAACTGTGCGCCCAGCCGGGGTGACGCGACGCGTAGGCGGCGCCGGTCTTCTCCTCCACCGCCAGCGCGTCCATGTCGGCCCGCAGGGCCACCACCGGACCCGGCAGGCGGCTGTCCAGTTCAGCGACGATGCCGGTATCGCCCACGCGGCGCACCAGGGCGGCGTCCAGCTCGGTCAGCTCGGCCGCGACGAACCCTACCGTCTCGAATTCCCGAAAGGCCGGCTCGGGCACCTGGTGCAGGCGATGGCGGATCCTGGTCATCCACGGCTGGATGTTCCTGGCCGCGTCAAGCAATTCCCGCAACTGAACCTGCGATAACTCGGTATTCATAGAGTGATTTCCGTACCATGATAGTCCCGCAAGCCGCGAAGGTGGATGCGCGGCGCCTTTGGGCGGGCCGCAGGAGATGGGAGAATCGCGTTTCGAGAACGCGCAGGTCCGGCCGTCTCCACAACGCCGCCGCAACGGGCCTTCGGAGGCTGGCGTCGCAAGGCAAGCCAGTCAGAAGCCCGGCACGCCTCACTTCGGCAGCGACTCGTACACGCCCAGGTCGTACAGCGTGTAGCCGCCCCACTCCGTGCCGCGTTTCACGCCTGCCAGGCGGACATATCGGGCCTTGGCCGGCGGGAACGAAACGGTCTCCAGCCCGCCCCGGGAGCGGGTCTCCGAGTGCACTTCGCTCCACTTGTTCGCTTCGGGCGCCACCTCCACGCGGTAGGCCTTGGCGTTGGCCTTGGCCCAGAACAGGGTCACGGCCGACACCGTGCGGACCGAACCCAGGTCCACGCACAGCCACTCGGCGTCCTTCTTGTCCGACGACCAGGCGGTGAAGAGGCTGTCGTCCAGGGCGGCCTGGGCCTTCTCCGCCTTGGACGAGGCGGTCGCCGTCTTGCCCCCGGCCAGGTTCGTCAGGCCCACGCGGAGTCGGACGCTGTTGGAGAGGGCGGCGTTTCCCTTGTCGTCAAACGCCTGGGCGACGACCTGGTGCAGCCCGGGCGGGGCATCCTTCCATACCAAGCGTCCCGAAGCCTTAGCCTCGCAGAGCAGGGTCGATTCCTTGAGAGCCTCGCCCTTCTTCTCCTCATCCATCAGGAACCAGTTGTGCCAGCCGCCCTTGAGCAGGCGCAGCTCGACCCTGGCGACGGGGGCCCCCTTGGCCATGGCGCGGACGTCGAAGGCGAGGTCTCCCGCAACCGGGGCCAGGCCGTCAGGGGGCGAATCGATCCGCACGACGGCGGGGACAGCCCGCCCGGACGGGGCGGGCACGTCCTCCAGCGTCAGCACCTGCGGATGGGCGTAGCAGGTGCGGGCCCAACCGGCGTCGCCTTCGAACCATTGCAGCACGTAGAGCCACCTGGGCCCCTCGGCCGCCATCTTCTGGACGTTGAGGAACGTGCCGCACTCGCACATGGCCTGCATCTTGCCCGGCGCGACCTCCTGCATGATCTGGAACGCCTTGGGGTACGACTCTTCCTCGTTCTTGCCCCAGCCGTAGTAGCTGTTGGGGTAGATGTCGATTCCGGCGATGTCGACGTACTGCGGGCCGGGATAGTACCGCTTGCGAAAGGCGGTGTGTTCTTCCGGCGGGGCCTCTCGCTTGAGGGTGGTCTTGAGCCCGCAGTTGAAGACCCAGATGAGGTTGTGGAGCTTCCGCTGCTTGACCAGGTAGTCGAACATGATCCGCCAGAGGGCGGCGGTGTTCTCGGGGTGGGTGTGGTCGGTCCACCAGAACCAGCCGCCGTCGATCTCGTGGAAGGGCCGCCACAGGATCGGGATGCGGGCGTCGGCCAGTTTCTGGAGGTAGTCGGCGTGGCGGGCCAGGTCGTCCATGAACGCCTTGTGCTCGGGCGTGCCGACCTGGGCGGCCTTGGCCAGGTCATAGCGCGGGCTGTTCTTGGGGCGGTCGCGCCAACTCGTGCCGCTGGGGTTCATCGGGTGCTTCCAGTGGAACTGGAAGGCGACGATCCCGCCGCGGGCGTGCCAGGCCTTGGCGTGCTCGATGGTCCGCTCGACCACCGGAGTATAGGTCTTGCCCCAGGTGGGGCTGTTCCAGCCGGTCAGATCGAAGGCCACGATGGCCGGCAACCGTCCGCTGGCCTCCTGCACGTACGAGGCGATGCCTGGTCCCCACGTGCCGCTGAGCGTCTTCTTGCCATACACCGACTGGAGGTAGTCCAGCAGCGCCCGGGCCTCGGGGATGAGGTCGCCGTCGGCGGGCTGGATGGCCGCAGGCGCGGCGGCGGCGAGGGTCAACAGCAAGGTCACGAGGGCGTAGACGACGAACCGGCTGGGCATACCGCGCTCCTGTGAAATCGTCCAGCCGCCATCGGCTCCGGGGGCCGGCGGCGGCTTACAAGGCAGAACGGATGAAGGGGGAGGGTATTGGCAGCCGGCTGCGGGTCATTGGATGTCGGGACGGACGTCAGAGGGCGCCGCCCGGCGCAGAACGGCTTGCCAGGTCTCCGTCAGGCCCAGCTTGGCCGCCCACGCTTCAATGTACCGCCGGTCGAGGATGTCTCCGCTGACCTTGATGATCCCGGCAATGTCGCGGAGGTGCTTCTCGCTGCCGCCTTCGTCGTAGTACTCGAGCTTGCCCAGGATGACATCTTCGGGGCAGGCGACAAACACCTGCCGACCGGGCAGGACCAGCACGGGACGCCGGCGGTCAAGTTGTCCTTTGCGCCAATTCTCCCGGCCGGCGATCATCACGTCGATCTTGTTGCCGCTGGAGGGATCGAGGATATTGAACTGGCTTGTCGATTGAACCGCCTTCCTGGCCGCCAGTGAACTGACGTAGAAGTCGGTCTCGGGGAACCGACTGCAGAGTTCTTCTGCCTGGTCGGCGGACATGTCCACGACGACGTTAATGTCCTGAGTGAGCCTGGGCTCTCCGTACGCCCCGCTGGCAATGGAGCCCACCAGCGCATAGGGAATCTCCAAGTCATCGAGGATATCGAGCGCAAAGCGGAGGAGGTCAGGTTGTTCCACGGGTCATTCTCCGGGCCACTTCCGCCTGAACCTGCTCTTCCGTCCAACCCGGATGCCGGGAACGGAGGTGTCCCGCTATCATGACACGCATCGTCCGGTTAAGGTCGAAGATGATCTCCACCCGCTCAGCCGGGCTCTTGCGGCGCAGGATCTCCGCGACCCTGTCGTCGACGACTTCGATCTGCCGGTCGAGATTTCCCTTTTCCGTCACTGTTCTGCGCCCCATTCAACGGGAACGATGGGATCCATGGGACGTATGGGACCCATGCGAGCGGCTTCCGCGACTTCGCCCGCCGCCGCCCAGCAAACAACCAGCAACGAACAGCCAACAACGCCGCAGGCCGAAGGCCAGCGCTAGCGGCGCTTCTTCTTCTTGAGCTTCTCGCGTTCCTTCTTGGTCAGGCGGTGGGAGCGCTGCTTGGTCTTGAACTTGGGCATGCCGAACATCCCCCCGCCGGCGGTCATCTGCTTGGCGAAGGCCATGCGGTCGCGCATGCCCATGCCGGCCATCTGTTTCATCATGCCCGCGGCCTGGGTGAAGCTCTTGACCAGGCCCGAGACGTCTTCCGGGGCCGTGCCGCTGCCGCGGGCGATCCGCCGGCGGCGCGGGGCGTCGATCCGCTCGGGGGCCTCGCGCTCGGCGGGCGTCATCGAGTAGATGATCGCCTCCATCCGCTTCATCTCGTCGCCGTCGAGCTTGAAGGCCTCCATCTGGCTGCCCATGCCGGGGATGAGCTTCATGATCTCGCCCAGCGGGCCCAGCTTCTGCATCTGCTTCATCTGCGCCAGGAAGTCGGTCAGGGTGAACTTGCCCTTGGCCATCTTCTCCTGCATCTTGGCGGCCTGTTCCTGGTCGAACTCGCGCTGGGCCTTCTCCACCAGCGTGACCACGTCGCCCATGCCCAGGATGCGGCTGGCCATGCGGTCGGCGTGGAACTCCTCGAGGCGGTCGAGCTTTTCGCCCACGCCGATGAACTTGATGGGCTTGCCCGTGACGGCCTTGACCGACAGGGCGGCGCCGCCGCGGGCGTCGGAGTCGAACTTGGTCAGGATCACCCCGTCCAGCTCGAGTCGCTGGTTGAACTCGCGGGCGGAGTTGACGGCGTCCTGCCCGGTCATGGCGTCGCAGACGAGGTAGATCTGGTGCGGGCGGGTGGCCTTGGCGATGTCCTCGGCCTGCTTCATCATCTCTTCGTCGATGTGCAGCCGCCCGGCGGTGTCGATGATGACCACGTCCCGCCCGGTGGCGGCGGCGTGGTCCAGGCTGGAGCGGGCGACCTTGACGGGGTTCTTCTCGCCCTCGATGCGGAAGACGGGCACGCCGACCTGCTGGCCGATGATGGTGAGCTGGTCGACGGCCGCCGGGCGCTGGAGGTCGCAGGCCACCAGCATGGGATGCTTGCCCTGGTGCATGATCAGCTTGGCCAGCTTGCCGCAGGTGGTGGTCTTGCCCGAGCCCTGCAGGCCGGCCAGCATGATGATGGTCGGCGGCGGGCTGACGTAGTAGATTCGCGGGTCCACCGGGCCCATGAGGGCGGTCAGCTCGTCGTTGACGATCTTGACCATGAGCTGGCCCGGGTGGAGGGACTTGATGACCTCCTGTCCGATGGCCTTCTGGACGACCTGGTCGCAGAACTGGCGGGCGACCTTGTAGTTGACGTCGGCCTCCAGCAGGGCCTGGCGGACCTGCTGTATGGACTCGCGCACGTTCTGCTCGGTGATCTTGCCCCGCCCGGACATCCGGCGGAACACGTCGCTGAATTTGTTGGTCAACGATTCAAACATAGGGCCACAGGATACCAGAACAAGCCCCTCAACGTCTATCGAACTGTATCTTGCCCCCCTATCGGCCCGGGTCAGGGCCCGGCGGGAGGCGCCAGGGCCAGCCTGTTCCACCGGCGGTTCGCCGCCGCCACCCAGTGCAGCACCCAGGCGCGGGCGTTGTCCGGCGTGACGGTCCACTGGGGCTGGTTGGGCAGGTCGAAGATCCAGAAGGCCGCCAGGTCCACGTCCGCCCGCTCCAGGTCGGCCAGCAGGTCCTCGAAGATCCGCCGGCAGCGCGGCTCGTCCTGATCAGGCTGGAGGCCCACGCCGAACTCCCCCACCCAGAGGACCTTTCCCGCATCGCTGGCCGTCTTTCGGACCACGCGGAGGAACCCCGCGTGCGTGTCGGTCCAGCGGGCCATCTCCCTGGTGTTGGCGTCCTCGCCGTAGAGGTGGACCGAGATGTCGTCGGTGGCGGCGTTGTCGCGGAGCAGGATGTCCACCATCTGCTGGCGGGTGTCCTCTTTCCAGTTGTGGTTATGGGTGTTGTTCCACGCGCAGAACCGCGGGTGCGAGTGTCCGGCCAGGACGGGACGGCGCCGGTCGTGCTCCCGCACGGCCCGGGCGAACTCCCGCAGCATCACCGCGGCATGGGCGGAGGTCAGGTCGTCGCGCTGCGTGCCGCCCTTCTTGCGGAACTTCTGGGCGTTGGGCAGGTCGAGCGCCAGGTTCAGCTCGTTGCCGAACTCCCACGCCCACAGCGCGGGCGAGTCCTTGTAGCGCGTGACGAAATCGCGAACGACCTGGCGCATCAGCGCGATGGTCTTGCTGTCCGCGTTGCCCCACTGGTCGCGGTGCTCGTCGACCAGGTCCGGCAGGACGAACGTCCAGAACATCGACGGGATCAACCCCACGTTGCACCGCTCGGCCGTGCGGACCACGAGGTCCATCCGCCGGAAGAACTCCGTCTTGTCCTCCAGGTAGAGCTTCCAGTCGCGGGCCTGGAACCCGCCGGCGTTGAACCGCACGAACGGGATGCCCGCGGCGCCCAGCGCCTCCAGGCCCCGCAGCGTGGAATCGTCCTTGGGGTTGCGGAGGATGCGCTGGAACAGGTCGTAGTAGTTGGCCCCCACGCCGCGATAGGGCCGGCCGTTCCTGTAGAGCTTCCCGTCGCGGATGCTCAGCCCCGGCCCGGCCGGCGCGGTCGCGGGCATGACGACAGGCCCCGCCGCCGGCGGCGCGGTGCACCCGCCAAGCATGGACACTGCTATTCCAATCTTGGCGATAGTCCGGGCTAAGGAAATGGTAGGTCCTCCATTTTGAGGTGTTCCCAAGAATGCAATTCTCGGAGGCATCAGGAATGGCTTTCGAGTTCACGCCACATGAAGCTCTACCGCTGTACGAAGACTTTAGTTAATCGAAATGCCCTTCTCCCAGTTATCCAAGACGTCAATATCATCCGGATCAATAGCAATCTCCCGAAGCTGAGTTTCCTTGTCAAGCCTTGTGACCTTGTATGCCACAAAATCATCAAGCCGAAATTGCCCCTTGCGCATCCTACTGAAGAATTCCTTCAACATATCGGGAGAATGCGTCTCTATTAGAATCTTAGCGTCTGTCCGCTTAGCCGTATCGATAAAGACTCCAGCTAGAGCCCTTGCAGACACAGAGTGTAGATGGAGTTCTGGCTGCTCAAACAAAAGCGTGGCACTACTGTCACAATAGCTGCACTGCGCAATAACGGGGAGAACCTGAGAACACCCGTACCCAAGATCAGCCAGAGGGAGCTTAACGCCATCCGGCAAGCCTAGCGAAACGTCGAACAGATCACTGCTCCCGACGCGAGTAAGGTCTATCCTCTGCGCCAGGCCCATCTCGTTAAGCCACTTTGCCACTCTTGCCAAATGCTGCCGAGACCTTGATTGTATTGTCTCATTCGCCAACATCGGGACCGTTCCCTCGCCAAGGGCACCAACTTCCGTTCGATTGGCACCATGCATGGGATATCGCCGCAGAGGCTGCTGGCGAAATGGGCCCAGGTAGCGCGTGTTGAGCAGTTCCTCCTGAATCGTCTGATTCAGTGACCACACCGGGACAAACTCACGAAAGACATCAAACGCGGTCTTGCTCTTTGCCGCGCGAACCGCCAGAAATGGGTCCACCAAGAATGATCGAGGTCTCTTGCATACTACGGAGTTATTGGTTTGCATGTTCGTGAGAAAGAGATTCTTCCCCTTCTTCGACAGCTTGTATCTGTGACTGTCAATAAGAAACTCTCCGCCAGACAAGCAAGTCTCCTGCGTTCTCTTGATGCATCTAAAGGTCCACTTCATTCGTGCCCTGCCGACTGCCGAGACCATCTTGCCGGCGTCATCTATCTTGTTGTATCTTGTCTTATCCAGACTGAACCCCAACGTAATCATGTCACTGTAGGAACGCCCGTGAGCAACTTCTGTGAACCTCCCCAGATGCACGTCTGCAGATTCACCATCAAGCATAAGAGTGCTTGCGAGACTGGTGTTTTTCATTGTTTGCGAGAGGCATGCGAGAGCGTGGATGCATGTGCTCTTTCCGGACGAATTGGGCCCAATGAAGACCGTGATGGGCTTGAGTCTGATTTCACGCTCGGCTCCAACACCTTTGAAATTCCCGACAATCAGCGAACTAATGGCCATTGTTGTGCTCTCCTTCCGTAACCATAAGGTATCCCCTTTGGCACGGAAGGTCAATGCACGTCACGGGATCTATCCGCTAGGCCTGCGAATATCCGCCATTGGTTGATTCCCGTTCTGTTGAGCACATTCGGCACGGAGACCGCGACGGCTAGCGGGCCCTGCCTCAGGACACGAAGGCCATCGCAGATTCCGGGATTTGACGCATTCCCCTTCCGCGTCCAAGCGGGTATGATAGGGAAACTTGACAGGCCCTCGGCCGCGAGTGCGTCTCTGAACGCGGGGTGTGTTTTGAACTCGATGGGAGACGACGAAGCCTGCCGGCCGGCGGGCGAACAAGGAGATTCTACGATGCGCACGGCGTGGCACAATCGGCGGTTCCATTGTCTGGTCGCGGGGATTCTGGCATCGGCGGCGTGGGCAGTGCTGGCGGTGGAGACCGGCACAGGCGAGGAGCCGGCCCCCACAACCAAGCCCGCGGTCGCCGCTCCCATACCGGCCAAGACGCCGCAGGAGATCGCCCAGCTTATCGAGGAGCTTGACCACACGGAGTTCGCCCGGCGCGAAGAGGCCAGCCGGAGGCTGGAGGCGACAGGCAAGGCGTGCATCTCGGCCCTGGAGTCCGCCGCCGCCAGCCGCAAGCCCGAGCCCTCGGCGCGGGCGATGGAACTGCTGAAGACCTTTGCCGACCGCGAAGACGAGCCCACCCGGACCGCGGCCATGAAGGCCCTGGAGAAGCTGGCGGAGGGCAACTCGCCGGCCGCCGAAGACGCCAAGAAGTTCCTCGATGCCCGCCGCCCCCGTCCGCAGCAGGCGCCCTTCGGCATTCGCCTCGCCCAGGGCGGGCTCGTCGCCCGCCGCATGAGCGTCAAGAACGTCAACGGCGTGAAGGAGATCGAGGCCGACGAGGACGGCAGGACCGTCAAGATCCTCGATGACCCCAACAAGGGCATCTGCGTCGAGGTGACGCAGAAGAAGGACGGCAAGGACGAGACCAAGAAGTACGAGGCCAAGACGGCCGCCGAGTTGGAGAAGAAGCACCCGGAGGCCCACAAGCTGTACAAGCAGTACTCCGGCGGGGCCGGAGGGGCCATCCAGGTCATCGCCGCCGCCGGAGGAGTGGTCAATCTCGAGGCGGCAGCGGCGGCCAAGGCCCGGACCGTGCGGCTCCGCCTTCAGCTCCTGCTCAAGCAACTCGAGGCCATCGGCAAGGACAACCAGCTCCAGGCCCTCGATGAGGATGCCGCCAGGGATTTGCTCAAGGAGATGGCCAAAGTCCGCGGCGAGTTGGAGGGATTGGAGAAGAAGCTCCAGGCCGACGCCGCCAAGCGGGCCAAAGAGAAGGCCGAGAAGGCCAAAGCCGGGAACGACAAGGGCGCCAAGGATCGGACCGACGAACAGCCCAAGGCCCAGGCCCCCGCCGGGGCCACCGTCCAGATCGAGGGCAACGGGCAGATCGAGGTCAAGGTCGAGATCCAGGAGGCGCCATAGCCTCACGGGGAGCGTGATCCATGAACGAGCCCAGCAACAGTCAGCCCAGCAACATGTTGAAGCTCGACGAAGAGCGCGTCGGCCGCAGCGTCGTGGTGCGCCTGTACGGCTCGGCCGGGATGGAAGGCGCGGAGCTTCTCAAGCTCCGCCTGCGGAAGATCGCCCTGTCCGCGCCGGCGCTGGTGGTGCTGGACCTGGACCGGCTTGACTTCCTCTACAGCGAGGCCCTGGAAGCCATCCTTTCCTGTCACGTGGTCGTCAGCCGGCGCGGGGGCGGGCGCGTGTGCCTGGCCAACCCCAAGCCCCGCGTGCGCGAGCTGTTCGAGACGACCCGTCTGAACCTCCTGTTCCCCATCTTCTCCAGCGTCGAGCAGGCCCTCCAGGCGGAAGCCTGACGCCCCGTCGGGCCTCTATCCCATTGCGGGCGCCGGCGGCGAGGGGTATCCTGTCGCCCATGTCCACCACTACCGCACTGGAGACGTTGAAGTCCCGCTTCGGGTCGCTGTTCGGCCGTCCGCCGGCCGGCCTGGTCCGCGCGCCGGGGCGGGTGAACCTGATCGGCGAGCACACCGATTACAACGACGGCTTCGTCCTGCCCATCGCGATCGACCGCCAGACGCTGGCCGGGTGGGCCGGGCGGGCCGACCGGCGCGTCGTCTTCGCCTCGCTCCAGGTCGAGGCGCCGGCGGAGATCGACCTGGACGCGCCGATCGAGAAGGGCGAGCCCGCCTGGGCGAACTACTGTCGCGGGGTGGCGGCGGGGCTGCGGTCGGCCGGCGTGCCCCTGGCCGGGGCCGACATCCTCTTCGACAGCGACGTGCCCATCGGGGGCGGGCTGTCGTCGTCGGCCTCGCTGGAGGTGGCGACGGCGATGGCGCTGCTGGCGGCGGCCGGGGCGGTGGGCAAACTGGAGGGCCGCGAGCTGGCGATGATCTGTCAGAAGGCCGAGCACGAATACGCCGGAGCCCCCTGCGGGATCATGGACCAGTCGATCTCGGTCATGGGACGCTCCGGGCACGCCCTGCTGCTGGACTGCCGCGACGGCTCGACGCGCCAGGTGCCCTTCCGCGACCGGTCGCTGGTGCTGCTGGTGGCCGACACGCAGGTCAAGCACTCCATCAGCGACGGCGGATACGCCGCGCGTCGCGACCAGTGCTACGCCGCGGCCGCCAGGCTGGGCGTCAAGATGCTCCGCGACGCGAGCGTCGCGGATGTGGAGCGGGCCGGGCGCGACGGCACGCTGGAGGGCAAGGAACTGCTGCGGGCCAGTCACGTGGTCAGCGAGATCGAGCGCACCGTGCAGGCCGTCGCCGCGCTCGACGCGGGCGACTATCACGCCTTCGGGCGGCTGATGTACGGCTCGCACATGTCCCTGCGGGACGACTACGAGGTGAGCTGCCAGGAACTGGACAGCGTGGTGGACACGGCCTCGCACCAGGCGGGCGTGTACGGCGCCCGCATGACCGGCGGCGGGTTCGGCGGCTGCGCGATCGTCCTGGCCGAGGCGGCCCGCGCCGAGGCCATCACGACGGCCATCCAGAACGGTTTCGAGCGGCGCTTCGGGCGGCGATGCCCCGTCTTCGCCACCACCGCCCAGGACGGGGCGGGGGTGGTGGATTCGGCCGGATAACCAAGAAATGCACTTGTTTGCTGCAAATAAGTAAAGTATACTTTAACTAATAGCAGCAATTAGTGTTATTCAGACCAATGATAGCGTCCAAGGCTGAAATCTTCTCGGTCCTGCGGCAGTACAATCCCTGGTGGGATGGGGGTGCGATTCCGTATCTGCCACCCTGGAGACGCTCTGTCTTCGAGGAATTGATGGCCTGGCTTGCCCAGCCTCCAACCCATCGGGCGATCCTGTTAAGCGGGGCCCGGCAGGTCGGCAAGACGACGCTGCTGCTCCAGTCGATTGCGGAGTTGATTGCCCAGGGGGTCAAGCCCGAGCAGATCCTGTATCTCACCTTCGACCACCCGCTGATCAAGCTTGCAGGACTTGAGGGAACCCTCAAAGTATGGGAGGAGTTGCGGGCGCCGCCCAAAGGGCTGGAGTATCTGTTCCTCGACGAGATCCAGTACGCGAAGGATTGGGCCGTCTGGCTGAAGCATCAGACGGATTTCCGCAAGAAGCGGCGGATCGCAGTGACCGGCTCGTCGATCCCCTTGAGCGTTGAGGACCGGGAATCCGGCGTCGGGCGGTGGCACACGATCAAGCTGCCCACCCTGTCCTTCTGTGAGTACCTGCAGATCAAAGGCATCCCCTTGCCGAAGCTCCCGCCCGTCTCCTGCCTGTTGCAGGCCATCGACTGGCCGGAGAAGGACCGTATCCGCGCCGCCGAGTCCGCCCGTCCGCTGGTGCCCCACTTCCACGAGTATCTCCTACGGGGCGGGTTCCCGCAGACCGCGCTGGTCGAGGACGTGACCATCGCCCAGAAGCTCCTGCGCGAAGACATCATCGACAAGGTGCTCAAGCGGGACATGACCGCCCTGTTCGGCGTGCGAAGGGTGCTGGAGTTGGAGAAGGTGTTTCTCTATCTCTGCCTGCACGACGGAGGCATGCTCGACCTGCCCACACTTTGCAGCGCGCTGGAACTGAAGAGGCCAACGGTCGCGAACTTCCTGGACCTGCTGGAGGCCGCCCATCTGATCGTCAAGCTGCCCCCCTACGGGTACGGCAAGGAGGTCCTGCGGGGGCGCTACAAGGCGTACCTGGCCGATCCCGCCATGGCCGGCAGCGTGCTGCTCAAAGGCCGGAGCCTTCTGGAAGACGAGACGCGGCTCGGCGCCGCCGTCGAGACCGCCGTGCTCAAGCACGTGCTGTGGGCCTACGGCCCGCGCGGGGGGGCCTTCTCCTACTGGCGTGGCAAGCGGGATTACGAAGTCGACTTCGTAGCCGAGGTCCAGGGCAAACTCATCCCATTCGAGGTCAAGTACCAGCAGAGCGTCCGCCCTGACGACCTGAAGGGCCAGCGGATCCTGTGCCAGGAAAAGGACATTACCCGCGCGTGCGCCGTCACGCGCGACGCGAACGACTTTGACGTCGTGCCGCTGGAGCCCGCCGACAAGGGCCCCGCCTGCTCGCTGCTGAAGATCCCGGCCCCGCTGGCCTGCTTCTGGCTGTCGCAAATGGGCCAGCCATAGATGGGCAGGATAAGCACATGAGCCACAGCATCATAAGCTACCGAGACAAGGGCATCTGGATTCACGATCGCACCATCCTCCCTTGCACACAACCTTCTGGTTGCACATAGAGGCTGCCGGCATCAACTCCCCCTGGGCGCAGGCGGTGATAGCAGAAACCAAGAGACTGTTCCAGGCTTCGGGACCAGGCTGCTTTGGCTACCGCATTGACGAACTTGTGCATTCGAAGACCGACCTGGATGAAATGCTGGAGGTCACGCGGCATGTTGTCGAGGTCATCAAAGTCGCGATTGCTCTCGGCCTGAAGAAGGTGGACATAGCATTATCCGGGGTACATCCCGATTTCTTCGGTGGTCAGACTCCACTGGCCCACTTTGGTACCGTGGGCGAAGCAGTAATTGAACTGCTCTCCGGAAGAGCCCCTGAAGAGGGCACGACTTGGGAGTACATCAGTTGGATGGATATCCCATTCTGGCGGGAATAGTTGGTTCTCACGCAAGGTAACGGCGCTCACCCGAACGCTATGCTGCCGATGATTCGAACAACAAACAACCAACAACGAACAACTGAGGCCGTCCGACTATTCAGACCCCCCTGGCCTTGAGCCTTGCTGTTACCCACATCTTCACCCCTGCCGCCTTGAGCGGCAGGTGAACAAGCCTGCCTGGCTTAGCCACCGAAGGACCTGGCGGGTCAATCTCCTTCACCACCGACACAAGGTCGGTGGGGTCACCCGACGCGGCAATTGTCGGACAGCCTGAACAACTAGAACTCGATCTGCCCCAGCTCGAAGGTCTCTTTCTTCTCGGTCAGCCGCAGGGTCAGGCTGCGGCGCTTCTCGTTGGGCCGGCCGAAGTGCGTGATCACCTCCGCCTGGACCGTCACCGGGCCTTGGATAGTGGCTGCTCGGCTGCCGTAGTAGTTGATCTCCACCTTGTACATCCCGGTCATGGCCTTGTGGAGAAGGTACTCCTCGGGCCCGTAGCCGTCGGTGAAGTCCTTGCTGACCAGCCCGCCGATGGTCGTGCGGTTGTGCCCGTAGAACGCCCGTTCGCCGGACGGCTCGACCACGTGCAGATCCATGTCGGTCATGTCGGCGTCCCAGGTCAGGACGATCCGCACGTCGCAGTCCAGCAACGTGAGCAGCCGCGGGTCCAGCTCGGGGCGGGGCGCCTGGCCGGGCAGGGCCCGTTCGGCGGCTGCCCGCATCTGGTTGAGCTCCATCAGGGCGATGACCTCGATCTCCTCGAAGCGGTCCCACTTGCCCATGACCACCTTGGCCAGCAGGTCCATCGCCCGCTGGAGGTCGTCGCGGGCCGCCCGGGCGTCGGCCTGGGCCTCTTCCAGGCTGCGCTGGCGCACGTTGCGGTTGGCCCGCGCCAGCCCGCGACGCCCCAGCGCCAGGGCCAGGTCGCGGTACGACTGCGGCTCCTCAGGCCGCATCTTCATCGCCTCCTCGAACAGGGCGACGGCCAGGTCCAACTGCCCCGCCTGGACCAGGCGGTAGGCCAGCACGCGGAGCAGGGCGGCGTTCTCCAGTTCCAACTCGGCAAGGTTGCTTATCACCCGCAGGCCCGTCGGCACGTCGCCTTGCTGGAGGAAGTAGTCGCCGCAATCCAGGAAGAACGCGGGCGAGGCGGCGAACGCCTTTCGCTGGGCCAGGTACGCCTCGTATCGCCCGGCCGGTTCAGCCTTCTTGATGGCCTCCAGGTACGGCGTCTTGGGGTCCCAGGCCTTGACCACCACGCCGGGCTCGCTGACGCGGGAGGAGTCGGCCCCGTCCTTGAGCGCACCGCCCGACCTGCCGCCGAAGGCGTCTCCGGCGGCACTGCGGGCTGGGGCGGCTCCTTCGTCGAACAGTCCGCGCCCCGTCTCGGCCTCTCGGGCGGCCGCCGGTGCGGGCAACATCGGACTGGCCGGTCGCGGCGCCGACACGCGCCCCAGCGACTGCGCCGGCGCGTTGCCGGGGCTTTCGTCGTTCTTGGCTTCTTTCGGCTCGCGATAGCGGAAGTCCTTGGGATACTTGAACTCCGTCTGCCACCACTTGGCCCGCTGGCCCCACATCGCCAGCACGCGATCGAGCTTGGACTGGTCGTCCTTCTTCTTGCGGGCGGTGCGGGCGTCCATCTCGGCCAGGTACGCGTTGCGCATCTCGGGCAGCGACTTCGGCGGGGCGATCTCGTGCTCCAGGTACTGCTCGATGCTCTCCAGCACGATCAGGCTCGTGAAGGGCGTGACCAGGCCGAACTGCTTGCCCACCGCCGCGATCTGCGACTCGTTCGCCTCGGGCCGGGCCAGGAGCTGGTCCACCTTCTTCTGGGCCCACAGCCGGCGCAGCACGGCGCCGGAGACGGCCGCCGCGGGCGAGACCTCGAACTCGCTCTGGCGAATCGTCTTGCCCGCCAGGCCGTACGAGAGCACCACCTTGGCCGGGCGCGATGGATCGTCCAGCCTGCCCGCCAGCATGAAACGCCCCTGGACGGCCTGCGGCTGGGACGGGTAGGCCAGGTCGGCGCCGGCAACGCCCTTGCCGTTGATGGTGGCCGAGAGGAAGCTGAAGACCGGCTTGCCCATCAGCTCCAGGGCGGCCTGGTCGTCCAGGCGGGCGAGGTTGAGGTACTGCCCGCCGGTCCGGGCGGCCAGCGAGGCCAGCAAGGCGTGGTCGGCGGACGCGTCGGCGGAGACCGCCACCAGCGGGGCGGCCAGGTTCTCGACCTCGCCTCGCCCGAAGGTGCTCAGACCGTCGCTGAACAGCAGGTACAGATCGGGAACGCCGGCGGCGCCCGGCGCGGGCGAGATGCGCCCGAGCTGCGTCCCGCCGTCGTAGACGACGTTCTCCAGAGCGGCCGCCAGTTCGGCTGTGTCGCCCCCGCGGACCTCGAAGCGGCGCGGCGCTTCCGGAGCGTCGCGGAACACCACCAGGTCCACCTGCGCGTCAGCCCCGGCCAGGAACCGCCTCAGCAGGCCGATCTCCCGCTTGCGGTCGCCTGCCGCTCGCGAGCCGCTGGCGTCCCAGAAGACGGTGACGTTTCGCGGGCGGGGGGCGGGCTCAGCCGGCGGGGCCGCGGGGAAGTCGTTGACGACGAAATACACGTCGCCCAGTTCGTCCTTCTCGACCAGGACGGGCGGACACGACGTGTCGGGCAGGTCGATGACGAGGTCCTGGCCGAGAGCGGCGTCCTTGAGCGTCTTCTCGGCTGCGAAGCCGTCCTGCCACTTCTCGAAGCCCAGGCCCTCGGGCCCGCCGCGGGCGATGACGGGCCTGCCCGGGCCGCGGACGACCTCCACGCGGAGGCGGAACTCGTCGACCTTGTCGCGGAAGTTGAGCGGCAGGCCCCAACTCGTGTTGCCCTTGCCGGGCGGCAGCTCGCTGACGTACTCCACGCGGACGGTGCGGCTGCCCCGCGCGGGGATGGGAAACACCCTCGTGCGGAAGTTGTTGCCGCGCGTCCACTCCACCAGGCCCGGGTCCACGCCCTTGCGGATTTCCGTTTCCAGGACCTGGCGCCCGCGGTCCTTCTCGACGGCGACGGCGTCCACCAGCCGCCCCTTGATGTCGAGCGCGTAGCCGCTGACGACCGCGCCCTGGGGCAGCGGGAAGTACAGCTCGCCCGCCAGCGGGCGAGTCAGGTCGTTGCGGAAGGTGAGCGTCATGGAGGTCTGGGCGAGATAGCCCACGATCCGGGCCTCGACGTCCACCCGCGAGATCCGCAGCGGAACGCTCTTGCCCTTGACCTGGGCCACCAGGGCCGGCGCCACGCCCTG
>Ga0116149_1002321_pt1 | contig 21091 bp, 16 predicted proteins | sample AD_UKC057_MetaG_FD_89787 | JGI IMG/M metagenome (GOLD analysis project Ga0116149, IMG submission 89787) | Active sludge microbial communities of municipal wastewater-treating anaerobic digesters from USA - AD_UKC057_MetaG | ecosystem: Engineered > Bioreactor > Anaerobic > Digestate | place: USA... | reverse complement strand
CCTGGATGGAGGTCCCGGTAATAGCCCGTTGAGCGCGAGGGCCCCACGCATAGGCCTCCATTGAAAACATGGCAGCCAACACCACAGCTGCGCCGATTACAACCCATCCTCGTTCTTTCATGTCTTACCTCGTCTTCCCTTGAGAGTTTAAAGAAGCCGCCGGCCGCAACGCGTGCCGGAAGCGTCGTCATCGGCCACGCGCATCTTCCTTGCGGACCCCGCACGAAAATGCCGCGCGGCCCCGCTTAGAATACCAAATCCCTGTACATCGCATCGTTTGGGCGGTGTCTATACCGCGGTTCAAACGGAGTCGCCGGCAGGCGGTTGCTGCACCAGGCCGGCACCTCCTGTTCCACGCTGTTGTCGTATACATTCCGCCGCGTCCATTCTACCAGAAGCTCGGTGTACGGTGGACGGTGCTGTTCATCCGGATACCGTCTGAACTCGACGTGGCCGTCCAGATACAGCACATTTCCCCCAGGCGGCACCATATGGTTCAACTGCAGCATCCCCAGATCGCTCACCGAGTCGTACAGAACCGGAATCTCACTCTCCGAGGCAGCCGTCGCCGCCGGATTGTTCATATCCGAGATAAAGAACCGCGACACCCCGTAATGGAGACGGTGAAACGTGTCGCTCCCGCCGGGTCCGTGGCCCCCAGGCACAAAAAGGTCGTCCATCATGAAATCAATCGCGCCTCCGTACATGAGGCGGTGGAGTTCCGCCCACAGAAAGAGCGCCTGTTCCTCCGTCTTGACCGCATACGGCAAGTAGGTGTACATGTCGTTCGTGAGGCATTCGGGATCCATCCGTTGACCCAGAAGGCGCTCGATGGCCTCCCGGTTGCGCGGGTCCGTCACCATAATGCTCTCGAGGTATCCATCCATAAAGGTGATGTCGGTATACCAATCAAGCCGGGTGTCCGCCAGCTCCTTTATCGAACCCGGGCACTTAAACACCTGCAGAGTATCCAGATACTCCGGATACAAGTCGCGTACGTCGCAGATGAAGTTATTGCGCTGCAAATGGTGGCAAACGCCCTTGGAGTCCGGGTAATCCCAAAACCCATTGGGCGCTCCTGGCGGCAGCGCGCCGTCGTGATCGTTTGCCCACAAACTGAACACGATACCAATCTGGCGAATGCTATTATTGCAGTACGCGCGCCGGGCCTGTTCCCGGGCCCGCAACAGCGCCGGCAGAATCAGCACAAAGAGGATGCCGATGATGGTAACAGCTACCATCAATTCCAATAGCGTAAATCCCTGCTTACGCGGCAGGTTAACCATAGTGCCCTCGTGCGCCTGATGTCCCTCTCGCCACACGGCGCCCTGCCCTGATTCCGATTCGCGAGACCTTGACGCGACACTAGCATGACGGCACATAATTGTCAACAGAAGACCCGGGTTCGTCCGGACCCCCGGTTTTCGCCTGAGGGCCTGTTTGGCCACGAGACCGTGTGGAAGGCCCAATCACCGGGTGAGCATTGGCAAGACCGGCTATGGTTGCGGGCTTCTGGCGCGGCCCTGGCGCTGCAGGGCGTGACGTGTGGGCGGGCCCTTTCTTGACTGCGAACGGCTGAGCCGGTAGCATCGGGGGGCGCGGGAGCGTCCGCCACCAATGAGCCAGGCGCGGTCCGTGACACCCGCCGCCCAAACGCGTACCAAAAAACAAGGCCACCCTCAGGAGGAGCATCTTGGACGTTCAGACCTTCCCGCTGACGCCTTTCATGACGAACTGCTACGTGGTGCGAAGTGCAGGCGAAGCCATCGTGATCGACCCCGGTGAAGCGGCGCCCTTGCTTCTGGCTTCGCTTGAAGGATACCGGGTGCGAGCCATCATAAACACCCACGCCCATTGCGATCATTGCGCAGGCAACGCGGTTCTGCTCGAGAGAACCGGCAGCGAGCTGCTGCTTCATGAGGCGGACCTCCCCTTGCTCCGCTCCATTCAACAGCAGGGAATGATGTTCGGGTTTCTCACCGTCCCTTCGCCCGACCCGCACGTGTTCCTCGAGGCGGGCGATGAGGTGCATGTGGGCGAACTCACCTTCGAGGTGCGCCACGCGCCCGGCCATACTCCGGGCCATGTCGTGCTGGTTGGCCATGGGAGCGTGTTCGCCGGCGATGTGCTGTTCCAGGGGTCTATCGGCCGCACCGACCTGCCGGGAGGCGACTACCAGCAGTTGCTGCGGTCCATCCAAACGCAATTGCTGCCATTGCCGGGCGAAACGGTAGTATACTCGGGCCATGGCCCGGCCACCACGATCGGCGAAGAACACTCCTCAAACCCGTTCCTGGCAGGACTATAACCGGAGATGACGCGGATTATTACAGCATTGGCAGCCATCCTCAGCCTGGCGGCAGGCGCGTCTGCGGAGGTCACCATTGCTATCGCGCCGGACCAGCCCATTCCCCACGTTTACATCGATGACGTCCTTGTGCTTGAGTTGCGGAGCGATCGGGACATCGAGGCTCATGTCAGGGTCGCCATTCAGGACAGCGGCGGCGCCGAAGAAAGCGCACTCGATACCGTGCTTCCGCTTCCGGGTCAAAGCATCCGGTGGGTGCCTCTCGAAAACGTGGCCGGGCGGCGCGGACGCTATCTGGCCCGCGTAACCATCGAGGCGGCAGGCGAGACGCAGGAATCCACCCATCCGTTCTGCCGGATCGACAGGCCCGCATCCATGGTTCCGCCCCCTGTCGCGGCAATCATGGACTCCCCGGAACCCTATGCGCTCCTGGCCATGCGGGATCTGCCGCTGGGCAGAGTGTGCTTCGACGCCGTCAATCCTGAACTCGACGCGCTGGTTGAGGCTGCCAATGAGGCGGGGCTCGATGCCGCTATCCTCATCGACCTTGCCGTAACGCCGCCCGAAACGGCGACCACCTTCCCGGAGAAATACGCGTCCCGCGTGGCTTACTGGAGCGTGCATCCCGGAGACGCGCCGGGCGCCCTTGAAACCGTGGCCGCGGCGTTTGCCGAGCGAAATCCCGTGGCGCTGTTTTCGCTGGTTGCCGACACCCCGGAAACCCTGAGCGCCATGCTGCGCAACGGCGCCGGGCGGCACGCCGCAGGCATAACGCTGCGAAATGACGCCCCCTCTCCCGATGAGCTCGAAGCGTTCGACCTGGCCGCGCAAACCGCCGGCTACGAACGTCTGCCCTTGCAGGTGCTGGGCCGCGGCATCCGCGAAGAAGACGACTCGGAATCCGCGGCCCGTCTTGTTCGCAATCTCATCGTTTTCGCATCCTGCGGCGTCGCGCAGGCAGACATCGACGGCAAATTGCTCGTTCGTGAAAAGGACGTTACCGAGGGCTACGTCTTCCTCAGCGCGCTGGCCCGGCGCCTCGCGGAAACGGTTCCGATCGGCTCGCTGGATGCGCCCGCCCCGTTTCGCGCCCACGTGTTCCGGCTCGGCGACTCGTGGCTGATTGCCGCGTGGAGTGAAGGAGAAGCGGGGAGCCTCTCGGTCCCGGTGGGCGACGCCGCCATCCTCGAGCTTGCCGACGCCTCGAACAATCCTCTCCCGGCCCCGCCAGTCGAGAACGGTGTGGTGTCTCTCGCCGTGACGGCTGCTCCTGTCTACCTCAAAGGCGAGGGCGGAAACGTCCTGGCGGCAACCGCACGCCGCATGATGCAACTCACCGCGGATTCGTTCGCATCCAACAAAGCCTATGCGGCCCTGCTGCCCGAGCAGGTGATGGATATCTTTCAGGTGATGCGGAAAGCGGCCCCGCCCCGTATTGACCGCAGTCAGTTTCTCGCGCTGCTGCCCATGTTCCCGTTGCTGGAAGCCCAGTGGCATACAGGGGCCATCTCACAGGAGGTGGCCGTGCCCGCGATGTCGGCCCTGTCCGAAATCATCCGTCACGCGGCGGTGATCGAGCAGGCCTACGGGGAACCCTTCGTACAACCCCTGCAGGACACCCTCGCCTCGTGCGCCGAGTTTCAGCAGGACTTCCTGACCCGGGCAGAAACGCCCCCGGAAACCCGGTCGCGCGCTGACTGGCTCATGGCGGAGGTCACGCGGCTGGTGGCCGAAGCGAAACAACTCGATCAGACGGGCAGAAGCATAGAAGCGAACGCCGTCGCGTCGCTGGCACGATGGAAGGCGCGTTCCTTGAAAGCGACCCTGACCTACGCCGCGCCGGGCGCAACGCCTTCCGAGAGCGCTGACGGCGAGGCCAAGGCGCAAGAAGCCCCGTCCTCTAAAGACGACGACAAACCTGAAAAGCAGAGCGGCGGACAGTAACGAATCGAGGAATCGCTCATGAAACGCATCGGAGTGCTGACAAGCGGAGGCGACGCGCCCGGCATGAACGCGGCCATTCGCGCCGTGGTGCGCACCGCCGCATATCATGACCTGAAGATGTTTGGAATCTACCGCGGCTACCAAGGCTTGATCGACGGCGAGGTCGCCGAAATCGGCGCCCGCTCCGTCAGCGGCATCATCAACCGCGGCGGCACCATTCTGCGCACGGCACGGTGCAGCGAGTTCCACGAAACAGCGGGCCGCGCACGAGCCGCCAAAACCCTCGCTGAGCACGGCATCGAAGGCCTGGTCGTCATCGGCGGCGACGGCACCTACCGCGGCGCGCTCAAGCTTCATGAGGAGCACGGCATCAGCTGTGTGGGACTGCCCGGAACCATCGACAACGATATCGGCGGCACCGATTTCACCATCGGCTATGACACCGCGCTCAACGTCGCGCTCGAAGCCATCGACCGCATCCGCGACACCGCCGAGTCTCACGAGCGCATCTTCTTTGTGGAAGTCATGGGCCGTCGCAGCGGTTACCTCGCGATGATGAGCGGCATCGCCGGCGGGGCGGAGGACATCCTCGTTCCCGAGACGCCCACCAGCATCGAAACGCTCGTGGAACACATCGATCTCAACCGCCGAAAGGGCAAACAATCGGCAATCATTGTTGTGGCCGAGGGCGACGAACTGGGCAATGCCATACAGGTTGCCAAACAGGTAGACGCCCTGGCCAAGATTCCCGACAGCCGGGTCGTCGTTATTGGTCATCTCCAGCGCGGTGGTTCGCCCACCGCCTTCGACCGGATATTGGCCAGCCGCCTGGGCGTGCGCGCCGTGGAAGCGCTGATGGAAGGCGTCACCGGGAAGATGGTCGGCATCAACGCCAACAACGTCGTGCTTCGTCCCTTTCAGGAGGCTTGGGAATGCAGGACCCAGTTTGACCCGCAACTCAGCCGGGTTGCCCGGATTCTCGCCACCTGACCGGCGCGGGGTTATCTCTTTGCGTCGGGATTCCCCGGCTCCGGGGGAATCGCCCAAGGGCGGCGAAGGTATTCCTCGATCGAGTCCGGATCCCGCAGCAGGGGATAAGCGTAGGTCTGGACGGCCTCGGCGCCCGCGCCGGCGGCCCCTTCGCCGTCGGTCCACAAATGAGGCACGTTGGCGTTGCGCAGATGCGCGTACCAATTGAACGTGCTGATGCCGTCCGCGCCGTGACGGTACATGTCGAGCACAGTTTGGCACAGATCGTGTTTGTATAGCGCCAGCGCCTTGTCATCGCCGCGTTCGACGCGCCGTTCCCCGATGCCGTGCATCCATGCGGCATGCGGCCACAACGTCGGATAGACGCCCGCCTGCGTACCTTCGGCCAGCTTGGCGAACTCCTGCGTCAACGGTTCCCCCGGAAGCGTGGCAAGGAACAGCGACGGGCACACATAGTCGACCAGCCCGTCGCGAAACCATGCCGCCACATCGAGACCCAGTTCCTTGCACGACGCGTTGGTGGGTTTCTCCGCGTAGAAGATGCCGGGGAACAGGTACGGGCTTGGCTCGCTATCAAGGGAAGGCCCGACACGCACTCCCAGCAGCAGCTTGTCCCTTTTCTTCATCCGCGCGGTTTCGTCGAGCATCTTCCGCGTATCGCGCACCATCCGGGTCAATACGGTGTGGTTTTCAAGCGGGTTTGACACCATCCGGTACCAGCGCCGGAAATCGAGTTCGAGCCCGTCGACATCGTATCGCTGCGCGGCCTCTGTGAGAAGCGCCATGCGATGCGCATACACCTCATCAACGGCCGGATCGAGATTCCCCGCGCCGGAAATGCGGTATTCCGGATGGGCGCGGCCGAAGTCTGACAGAAGATACGTGTTGTCGTACCAGTCTTCGGCGTTCATGCGGAAACTCGCCACGATCGCAAGGCCCCGCGCCCGGCAGGCTTCAATGGTGAGCGTCAGCGGATCGGTTTCCGCCGCGAAGAGGCTGCGCAGGGCGTCGCGCTGGCGTTCGGCGTCGGCGCCGCCGTTCTCCGGCCACGTCATGCGGCTCACCTCGACAAGATACTTGTCGAACGTGGTTCCAACAGCCGTGGGATAGATGACCGGATCGGGCAAACCCACATTTTGGGCCAGCACTCCCGGCTGCATGTCGAGAATGGCTTGCACGACGGCCTGGTATTGTTTCGGCGTGGTGTTGCTGCCGTCAAGAGCATAGAGAATGTTGTTTAGGTCGTTGTTGAAGATGGTGCCCAGCGTTTTACCGGAAAGCGGGGGATTCTGCCGGGTCTCAGCGGCGGGCACTTCGGGCGCTCCCGCAAGAGCGGCGCACACCGCGAACCGCAAGAGAAACCTCGCCAGCTTCCCCATACCCAAACCCTCCTCAGGCGAGCCCCGGGAACAATTCGTCCGGCTTGGCGCACAGTCCCATCACCCGTTTGACAAATGCCGAGGCCTCGGCGAAGTCGAGGGCCCGGTGATCGGCCGCCCCGGTCACGGGCATGATCCAGCGGATAGCAACCGCGTCCTTGCCCTGGGCATCTTGGACGGCCACCGGCTGCTTGCGCGCGGCACACAGGCCGAACGCCGCCACCTGCGGCGGGATAACTTCAAGAAGCGCAATCCGGGCGGGCAACTCCCGCATCACGCTCCCGAGATTCGTTACAAGCGTTGTGGCCGTCAAAAGGTCGTCGGGCGTCAGGCGGTCTTTCTCGGGAATCTGCCCGTAGGCCCTGCGCTCGCTCTTGGAGGGAAAGCTAAGCCGCCGGGGGCCGTACACATTCGCATACAGGCGCCGCAAGACGCCCAGGCGGCCTCGCCGAAGGTGCTCGAGGGTGTCGCGGTGGCCCGCCTCGAGGAGCAGCAACTCGAAATTGGTGTTCGCGACGCGCCGCCGCAGGTCGGCCATCGCGAGGCACAATTCCCGAAGCGATTTCTCTCCCGCCTTCTTCAGGACCGGCGTAACCATACGGGAATCATCGGTCAGAAAAGGCACGGCGATGTTTATGTCGTCGAAAACGATCAATTCGCCTACGGTGTTCTTGGGATTGTACCGGAGATGGGCGTTCATGCGGGGCGACGCCTTGAGCCCTTCCGTGACGACCTTCAGCATGACCGTGTTGAGAGTTACGTTGACGCCGGCATACGCGGGGTCTCGCTTGGCCTTCTCGAGACACCCCATGACCTCCGTTACGTCGAGGTCCACCTGGACCGCCGCGTGAGGAACGGTTCGCCAGCTCTCGGTCGTCTTATAGGCGACTGCCTTGCGGAAGACATCGAAAGAAATGACCTCTTTTACAGCAACACCCTTGGGCAGATTCATCAGCGCCCCCCTTTTGAACTACGACCGCCACCGGTCATTCTTCTTGTCCGTCCCCCGCCCCGGCACGCAACAGCGAACGCCGCGCGGCCGCCGATCTCTCCGCAGCTCACTATACCAAAACCGGCCTCCGTGCGGGGTGTTCGCTTCCCGAACAAGACCAATGAGACCCGTAAGGCATACCGCTTTTTCAAGGGCGGACAGCACAGGACAGGGGCAGGTTCTTCAGACCAGCCTTCCGGGCGCTGATGCTGGTTCTCAGGCCGGAACATTGCCGGAAGGGGGATGCCCTAGCCGGCCAGGATCATGTTGTCGAGGACGACAGCCTGCCCTTCTTCGCAGACCACGGCCCCCGCCGAACCCGCCTGAATCTGGTTATGCTGAACGAGATTGTCGCGGCTGTCGCCCGAGATTTCCACGCCCGTCTTCATGACAAGCCCCGGGCGGCGGTTGATGATGGTGTTGTTGGCGATACGGCAGAGGTTCGCCGACTCTAGATAAACTCCCCGGTGCGCGGGCGACAGGAGCTGGCAGTCCGACACCGCCACGGCGGAACAGCGCGTCAACGTCACCGCTCCGCCACGCGCATCGTCGCCGTACGCCAATCCGGTCGCGATGTTCCCTGTAATGGCGCAATTCTGGCAGCCCTCGAGCAGGACGCCGCCGGCGCCGCTGGCGTTCGGTTCCCACGGGGAGTCGTCGATCGTGTTCCCGGTAATCGCCACCTCGCCACAATTGGCAAGCTCGATGTTGGCCGCGACGCCTGTGTAGATAGTGTTGCCCGAGATAGTGACCGAGCGTTGGGCGTACCGCATCACGATGTTCTTGTTGCGGCTGCCAATGACGTTGCCCGTGATGCTCACGACCCTCACGGGCGAATCGTCGGGCATGGGGCGGCCGGTCATGATGATGTTCGCCCCTCCGGCGCCGGGCGTGGCCTGAAGCGTGTTGCTCGCAATGGTGTATTCGCTGATAAGACCGTCGTCGGGGACCTCGAGAACGATCTCGCCGCTGGACCCTTCCTCGTATCCCGAGTTGTACTCGATGTCGTTTCCGGTGATCTGGATGTTGTGGACATCCCCGTTGAACTGACGAATTCCCGCCCGGAAGCAGTAGCTGATCTGGTTGCCGATAATGATGGCCTGATGCAGGTTTACGGCGTCCATAAAAATGCCTGAGTCCGTGCACCGGTAGATGTGCGAATTGGCGATGATCGGGTTGCGATTGCGTTCAATCAGATGAATGCCGTAGCGGCACTCGCGAATCAGCACGTTCTGAATCGTGCACTTCACCGTGCGGAACAGTTCGATGCCGTCGGCCTGAGCATGCCGGCCGTACACCTCGAAGCCCTGCAACACGGGAAACCGTTCGCGTTCCCAGGTGTGCTCTTCGAAGCTGGCCGGGTGAGCCGTGCCCCGGTGATCCCCGATCACCCGGAGCGCGGGACCGGCCCCCGCCATCACGAGGCGCGACGTCCCTTGCGCGCCCCGCACGCCCACATAACCCCGTTGCGTGGTATCGAGCACCAGCGGCGCCGAAATGAGGTATGACCCTTTCCCCAGTTCCAACACCCCGCGTTCGTCAACCGCGCGCTGGAGCGCCTGGGTATCGTCGGTGACGCCGTCGCCCCTTGCCCCGAATTCCTCCACCATCGCCATGATTGTTCCTCCTGTCGCACGCCCGCGGCCCATGGTATCCCGGGCACCGCGCACATGCAACCCAAGAGGCGGCCGGGAACGCATATCCGGCGCGACGCTTCCGGTGGGATAACCAGACTGAGAAAGAGCCAGGGCCTACGCGTTGCGGTTCATCGAGCAGGAGCAGACGCGGGCGGTGCGAGTGGACGCCAGAGAGAAGGCAAACGCTGCGGCTTCGGTCGCGAAGGGCATTCGGGCCAGCCCGGTGCGCCGGTCCGGGGCCGTCTCTTTGGATACGCTCTCTGGTATCCGAAGAGTTATGTCAATGAACTTGATCCCGATGGGGGAAATCGCTATTACATGCTCTATCGCCAGGGGCGCCATGTACGTGTAAGAAGAGGGACCAGTCATGCACACCATCCGGGTTGCCATATTGGGTCAGGGACGGAGCGGGCGCAGCATTCATGCCGAGTATCTGCGCCACGTGCCGAAGAGATTCACCATCGCCGCAGTGGTGGATCCCATGAAAGAGCGCCGGGACCGAGCAGTCCGGGAGTTCGGCTGCGACGCTTACAGCAACCATAAACCCGTTCTCGAGCGGGACGACATCGACCTGGTCATCAACGCGACGCCGAGCCATCTCCACGTGCCCTATACCCTTGAATTCCTGAAAGCCGGCTTCAATGTGCTTTGCGAGAAGCCTTTGGCTGCCAAGGCGAAGGATGTCGACAGGCTTATCGCCGCGCAGAAGAAGAGCGGCACGGTATTCGCGATCTTCCAGCAATCGCGTTACGCGCCCTATTTCCAGAAGGTGCGTGAGGTCATCGATTCGGGGGTGCTGGGCGATATCGTGCAGATCAACATTCAGTTCAACGGGTTCAGCCGCCGGTACGACTGGCAGACGCTCACGGAGTTTGACGGCGGCAACCTGCTCAACACGGGGCCGCATCCCCTCGACCAGGCCCTGCAGCTGTTTGGCACGGACGTCATGCCCAAGGTCTTTTGCGTCATGCGCAGCACCATCAGTTACGGCGACGCCGAGGACCACGTGTTGCTCGTTCTCGAGGGGAAAGGGCGGCCGATCATCAACCTCGAGATTTCGTCGTGCTGCGCGTGTCCGTCTTATACCTATAACGTTTACGGCACCCGAGGGGGACTTACGGGGGACATGACCGCCCTCGAGTGGCGTTACTATATCCCGAAGGAGGCGCCGAAGCTCCGGCTCCAAAGGCGCCCGCTTTCGGACAGCGCCGGCAACCCGGCGTACTGCTCGGACAACCTTACGTGGCACCAGAAGACGTGGCAGGTGCCCACGTCGAAGCAGAATCTGTTCAACGCAATCTCGCACGGCTTCTACTCGATGCTGTACAAGACCCTGACCGAGGGCGCGCCCCTCGAAATCACACCCCAGCAAGTGCGGCAGCAGATCGCGGTCATCGAGGAATGTCAACGCCAGAATCCCCACATCTACGGGAAAAAGCGGGGAAAAGAGTGATACTCGTCTTTTCGCCATAACCGGGAGAGAATCGTCATGGGACTGCGCTGGAGATGGTGTCTTCTGACGGGAGCGCTCCTGAGCGGGTTTGTGCAGCCTTCCAATGCGTTTGCCGCGCCGTCCACGGTTGAATCCATACGCGAAGGCGTCTGGGTCGTGCGGGACGAGTCGGGCAACTGGGGCGGCTCGACCATGGGCATCACCCACCAGCGCGGACCGCATTATTGGGCCAAGAAGGTGCTGGACCTGTCGGCCGTGCCCGAGGACGTGTGGGCCGGAGCGTCCGAAGTGCGGCTGTCGGCGTACTTCTGTGTGCGGGACTACTCGTGGCGCGAACTCCCCGCCGCCAACGGTCTCGACGAGGCCTTTGAAATCGTGGTTAATGACGTCGCGCACCGCATCCCGACGAACTCCGGCCTGCCGGTGTACGACGAGAAGCTGCCGATGGGCGAGTTCATGCGATGGCACGATTTTCCGCTGCCCAAAGAGGCGTTTGTGCGGGGCGAGAACACAATCCTTTTCCGCATGACCGCGCCCGAGGGCAAGAAGCCCGATGATTACTTGTACCTGGGCATCGACAACACCGCGGCGGGCGGCAACAGTTGGGTGCGGTTCGGCGAGGGTCAGGAATGGCGGCAGGATCAGCTTACGGTGCCGGGCGGCGCGGGCGAGTACATGGTGCGGCTGTATCTTCTCTCGGGTTCACGCACCCTGCAGGCGGTTTGGCTCCCCGGCGAGCAAAGGACCGACGGCACGCGCGGCCTGATTGCGTACGCGGGGTCTCACGGGGCGGATACGCGCGTGGAATGGGCGCCGCTCCGCATCGATCCGCTTGAACCGGTCACGGTGGTCATCGAAACGACTCAGGAATCCGGTTTTGCGGCGTCCTGGCTCGATGAGTCCGGCGCTGTCAAAGAGCCTTCGTTGACGTCCCAGGGCGCCCGCCTTGAAGCGGCGCTTTCCCCGCCGCTGCCGTTCCGTCCGTCAGGTATCCGCCTTGATAAGAGCGTGCCGGTCAGCTCGGTCACGATCACGGCGTCGGAGAGCTATCATCCTCAGCCCGAGCGCGTTGACATGACGCCCGCAATCGCTCCGCCCGCGGGCGGAGCGGCCGCGCGGGCGGCGTCGTGCCGCATCGATGCCACCGGGGCCCTGCTTGAGAACGACAGCCTCTCCTGCCGCTTTGAACTGGCTGATGGGCGGCTGCGCCTGGTTTCGCTGTACAACGAGTGGGCCGCGGCGGAAATGGTCAGGGCGCCCGGAGATTCCGCCCTGTTTCTGGTCGAAATCGAGAGCGCCCGGCTCGCGGGGTCGCGTGACTTCGTTTGCACCGCGTTGCCGCCCATGACGGACCGGCAAGGGTTCACGGCGACGCTCGTTCACGAGCCTTCGGGCCTGTCAGCCGCCCTGTCGGTGTGGGTCGACACGGAATTGCGCATGGGCCTGACGTTCTCCAACGTTTCTGACCACGCGGCCGTTTTCAAGGCGGCGTTTCCGCATCTTTCGGGGTTGGCCATATCGGAAGACCCAGCCGGCGACTATTATTTCTTCCCGTGGGGCGGCGGGATTTTCTCCGGCGCGCCCGCGTTGATTCGCCGGGGCTACGGCGACCACGCGGCCCTGTATCAATTGATGGATCTGTACAGTCCCGCGCGCGGGGCGGGGCTGGCGATCCGCAGTACGGACGCCGACGGCCGGCACAAAGTGCTGGCCCTTCGCAAGCACATTCCCGGCAAGGCCGAGATGAATGGCGACGCGGCCAACACGCCCACGTCCGACGAATACAAATGGACGGCCAACCTGCCGCAGACGCCCGGGACAGGCTTCGCGTTCGAGTACCTTCGGCGCACCCGCCAGCCGGGGGAATCGTTTGTGCTCAAAGACGCGGCGCTCTCAGCGCATCCGGGAGACTGGCGCGGTCCCATGAAATCGTACGCCGAATGGTGCCACCAGGTCTGGGCCTTCCGGGCGCCGTCGTCGCTGCGGGGGGTGGTCAACATGATCGCGGCGGGATGGGGGCAGAGTCCCCTGTTTCGCGATGGGGCGTACCGAACGGATTTCATCCAGCCGCGGTGCGACTGCATCGAGTTGATGTCGTGGTGGGAATGGTCTGAGTTGGGACCGTGGCGCACGCCGTGGGACCAGCTCGAGGCGCGTCTTGGCGAAGCCACGTACAACCGCTACCGGCCGTACTTTGTTGAAGATCCCGTAACGGGCAAGACCATGTATCCGATCAACCGGGGCGATTACGATGGCTACAACCAGCGCTGGGGCGGGCTCCCCGCGTTTCAGGAGGCCGTCAAGGCCTACCGCGGCATGGGACCCCTCGTAACCCTCTACACCGACCCGATTCTGGCCTGCGACAACTCCCGCTGCGGCCAGCAATGGGGCAAGCTCTGGGGCATCGTGCAGCCAAACGGGGAGTACAGCACAAACTATGAGTCGTGGAACATGTGCCACGAGGTGGCCGAATACCGCCAGTACGTCGCCGATACCATGCGCCGGGTAATGCAGGAAACGGACGCCGACGGCATCCGCCTCGACGAATACGGCCATGGAGGAGCGGCGTGTTTCAGCACGCTGCACAAACACACGTTCGCCGAACCCGGCTGCACCGAGTGGCTGCGGTGTATTGCCGAAACCACCAGGATGGTGCGCAGGGCCATGGACGAGGTGAAGCCCGGCTCGGTGCTGACCACCGAACACCCGGGCTACGACTATCTCATGCAGTGCATGGAAGGGTGCATCACGTACGATCTTACGGTGCAGGCGACGCCGTTGCGGCCCCTCGAGTGCAACCTCCAGCGCTTCTTCTTCCCCGAATGCAAAGCATTCGAACTGGACCACCGCGGGGCCGACCCCGACCACCACAAGCGTCTCTGGAACGGCGTCGCGTCGTTCGGCGCGTATTATCCCGAGGATATGGACGCCGTGCTCCGCGAGAACATAGACGTGTTCGAGGGCGCTCCCTGCGAGCCGCTCGCGCCAACCTTGGCCCGGCACATTTACGCCAACCGGTTCGGCGCGGGACCCAAAACCATCCACACTCTCTACAACGCGACGGGGATGAGCTTCTTCGGACCGGTCCTCGCGCTGGACCTGGCCAGTGATGAACATCTGTTCGACCTGCTTCACGGCCGCGAACTTGAGCCGGTCGCGGACGGGCGCGGCGCCGTCGTAGACGTCTTTCTCGAACGCGGCGGCGTAACGTGCATTGCGCGTTTTCCCAAACGCATCAGCGTCCAGTCGGATGGGGCTGATATCGTTGTTTCCGTGGCGGGGGATGTTCCGGAAGGGGCCCGGGTGGCTGTGTGCGACGCGCGGGGATTGCGCTTGGCCGAAGCCCCGATTGTTGAGAGCACCGCGGGATTCGTGCGTGCGGAATTGCCAATGGACAGACCCGCAGTGTGTATCAAGCTCATGAACGGTGGCGTTCTGGTGGATGCAGTGGCGGTGCCATCTTCGAAGTCTGGTATACTTTGATTGGAGGCCGCTATGAAACAAAAAGTCACCTACTGGAAAGAACCGGACGGTAAGTACCTCGGTTATCTCAACGAATATCCCGACCACTGGACCCAAGGCGAGACTCTCGACGACCTGATAGAGCATCTCGCTGATCTTTACAGGGAATTCAGCCGCGGCGAACTCCCGGGAATCAGGAAGGTGGTAGAGATCGAAGTCGGATGAAGCGAAAGGACTTGATCAGGATAATTGAAGGTTTCGGGTGTGTTCTCCTCCGCCACGGCGCGAAACACGATGTATACCACAATCCAACCACGGGCATGACACAACCCATACCACGCCATCAGGAGATCAATGAGGTCCTTGCGAAGAAGGTGATTCGTGATCTTTCGAACGAGGAAAAATGAGCTGGCAGTCACCTTCTTTGACCGCACTTCGGGCGCGTGCGTTTCCGTCTACCCCTTTTCACATCTGCCATGATGAACGCGGCTAGATGATCAGTGGGCCGGGTGTCATGACCGGGCAGATTTCGACGCTGCCAGGAGCGGCGTACTACGTTGGCATGGGCTTGATCATCCCTGGTTTCATGTTGTTCGCATCCGTGTTCGCGACAGCCAGGGAAACCTCTTCCGGGCGCGGCTCGGTTTTCTCTTACCGATCTCCCGGATGACAGACCCCCCGTGTGCGTCAAGCTCCTGGAACGCGGCGTGCTCCGTGACGCGGCGGAGCTGCCCCCGGACACGAAGAGGAAATAGGGCACACGCGAACGCCACTCGACGGTTTTCGCCGCCTAAGTTATTATCTGTCAAATAATTAAAGCGGCACGGGTTCGGGGGCAAACCTTGACAGGCTGTTTGAACTGCATTAAGCTGATGTCAAAACGTCCCCATCTGTGGCGGGGATATAACATGCGTGTTGGGCGGTCGGAAGGGGACCTATGGAAGTTCGTCGCCGGTCACGGCTGATCACACTGGCGGTAGGGCTTTGCGACGTCGCGTGCGCGGCGGTTGCGTTCGCGGCGGCGGTTTTTGTGCTGCGTCCGGAAGAGCAGTCGTTTCTGGAATTTGCACGCGGCAATCTCCCGTATTTCTGCGTGTACATTCTCGTATGGTGGGGGGCTGCAACCGATCAGAAGCTCTTTTCATTTCCGCGCGAGAGCAATTTCAAGCGGTTGGTTCTGTCGGTGGTGAAATCGGTTGCCATCGCCTTGATCTTCAGCGGGTTTGTCATCACGTTCTTCACGCGGCACGGGGTGGGACGCGAGTTTTTCCTGGCATTTGGCATTCTTGCACTGGTGCTTGTCCTAGGCTTTCGGGTGGCGTTGCGTGTGTTCCTGGAATACGCGCGGAAACAGGGCTTCAACTTTCGCCGGATCGTGGTTGTCGGGGCGAATGAGCGTTCCCGGAGGCTCCTCGAGCTCATCCAGAGTCATTTACAGTATGGGTATCATGTGGTGGGTTTTGTGGACGACGACCCCGGGCGGCGCAAAGTCTTTGAGCCCCATCACGTCGAATACCTCGGGAATTGCGAACAATTGGACAAGATGCTGCTGAGCGATGTGATCGACGAGGTCTATATTTGTTTGCCGGTGCGGTCGCATTACGAGACGATTCGCAGGATTGCTTTCCAATGCGAGGGCGTTGGTTTGCCGGTGCGGCTGGTTGCCGAGCTGTTTCCGTTGCGGCTTGCCCGGAGCCATCTCTCGCATCTGGATGATCTGCCTCTGTTGTCGCTATCAACCACGCCGGAGGCCCTCGGGCGCCTGGCAATCAAGCGGATACTGGATTTCACGGTGGCGTCGCTGGCCCTGTTGGCGATTGGATGGTGGCTGTTTCCCATTGTGGCCATCCTGATTAAGCTGGACTCGAGGGGTCCGGTCTTCTTCAAACAGGAGCGCGTGGGGCAGAACGGCCGTCGGTTCAACATTTACAAATTCCGTTCGATGGTTGCGGATGCCGAGGAGCGCAAGAGGGAACTCGAGGCCCTGAACGAGGCCGATGGCCCGGTCTTCAAGATGCGCCGCGATCCCCGGGTGACGCGCGTGGGCTCCTTGCTTCGAAAGCTGAGTATCGATGAGCTTCCGCAGTTCATCAATGTGTGGCTGGGGCATATGAGTCTTGTGGGCCCGCGCCCGCCGATTCCGTCCGAGGTCGAACAATACACGTGGGAACAGCGGCGGCGGCTCAGCATACGGCCGGGGCTCACGGGCCTCCAGCAGGTGAGCGGCCGCAGCGACGTGAGCTTCGAGGATTGGGTGGCCATGGACTTGGCCTACATCGACGAATGGTCGCTCATGACCGATTTCCACATCTTGCTATTGACCGTCCGGGTCGTGCTGCTGGGAAAAGGCGCGCGCTAGCGCGGGCGGCGTGAACGGCACTGCCGACAGCGCGCGCACACCAAACCCGTCCCCGCGAGCGGGCGCGTGGACCCGCGCATTCGGACTCGTCCTGTTGCTTCGGGTGGGTGCAGCCGGTCTCGCGTTTGCCGCGACGGCTCTGGTAGGGAGGCTGCTGGGCGATGCTGTCCTGGGCCGTCTCGGATTGCTGCTGGCCGTTATGGACGTGGCGGCGGGTTTGGCGGGCCCGGCGCTTGACGCCACGCTGGTGCGGTTCGCGGCGCAGAAGATCACCCCCGAGCTCGACGGCGCGCTGCCCTATTTTCAGCGGATGTTCCGCGCAAAGCTCGTTGTGGCGCTCGGGGTGCTCGTGTTCGGCGCGTTGCTGGCGCAGCCGGTATTGTCGTATGTGTTCGCGCCCTCGTCGGGGCGTTGGGACGGTGCGGGCGGCGTAGTGCTCGCGTTTGCAGGGGCGGCGGTGGTCACCCTGCTGGGGTTTGTCCAAGCCTACTATCAGGCGTACCTGCGGATGGCCCGGTACGCGCTGCTCGAGTTTGCGAACAGCGCGCTGCGGCTGGTGCTGGTGGCGTGCGTGCTTGCGGCTGTACCAGCGCCTTCCGCGTCCCTCCTGTTGAGCGCCTATGTGGCCAGTTCGGCGCTGGTGGCGGTTGGAGGGTATGCCCGGCTGCCGCGCGCTGTGTTTCGCAAATGCTCCTCGGAGGCGGTTTCGCTCCGGGAGCCGCTTCGTTTCGCGGGATGGGTGATGGTGGCCGCGGCCTGCACCGCCCTCGCGCAACGGGCGGACGTCTTCATCCTGGGCATGGTGGGAGTGGCGGGCAGAGCGATTGGCCAGTATGTGGCGGCGTTCACCATGGCGCGGCTGGGCGACCTGGCTATCATGACGCTGTTCAGTGTCCTGCTTCCCCGGGCGAGTGCGCTGGATTCGCGGGGAGCGTTCCGTCAGTTCCTGAACCGCTTCGTGCCGGTAACTCTGGCGGCGCTGGCGGGTTGCATCCCGGTGTATTTGGCGGCGCGGTGGGCGGTACCGGCGGTCTTCGGCGCCGAGTTCGCCGAGGCCGGCGTACTGTGCGGCATCTTGTCGTTGGGCGTGCTGGCATCGTTTGGCGCGGCCCCGGCGGGCGCCGCCATATACGGGATGGGCCGTTCGGGCTTTGTGGCGGCCCTCGAGGCTCTCAAGCTGGCCGGCGTCGTAGCGGCCGGTGCGGCAGCGGCCCGGCAGCACGGGGTACTCGGAATGGCATGGACCGTTACCGCGGTTCGCGTTACAATAGGGATGTTGACGTACCTTTGCGCGTATCGCGCCGCGGGGAATTACGGGCAAAGGCCGAGTGGCAGGGGAGAGCGTTTGCCGTGACCGTCATCGCCGAGAAACCGCCAGCTTTTTCCTGGAACATGGCCGCCATTGCTGGCGTTGTGGCTCTCGCGGTGCTGGCGGGCATGGCCGTCTTGATTGGCGGGACCTACGCTCTGCTGGCCGAGCTTGGCCTTATCGTGTTTGCCCTTGTCCTGCGCTGGCCTGTTCTGGGGCTTTATCTGACGACGGCGCTGCTGTTGCTTTCGGGCCCGTCGGGCGTGATTGGGTCCATTCGGGTGGCCATTCCGATCACGGGCGCCAAGATAGTCGGTGCGATGACCTTCGCGAGCTGGCTGCTGAACGCCTTTGTGCGCCGCGAACACATCCGGGTCGGCTGGGAATCGGTGCCGCTCCTTGCTTTGTTTCTGTGGAGCGCTCTGGGAGTGTTTTTGTCGGAGACATGGCGGCTGCAATGGCCGGAGTGGTTCCGTCTGGGGACGCTGGTGGCCTTTTTCATTTTGTCGGTCAATCTGCTCAACACGCAGCGCCGCATTCACGTGTTCACGATGGTGATCGTGGGCTGTGGCGTGGCCATGGCGCTGTTCGCGGTGGCGCAGTACGTCATCCCTGCCTTCCAACTGAAAGCGGAGACAGCGATTGCGGACGTTGGCGCCGGGGTTGAAGGGGCTTTTGTCGATCCGGAGTCGTTGAACGGCGACGCGGCGGTGCGCGTGTCCGGGCGCGCGGGCCACTCCAACTGGTTAGCGCTCATTATTCTCATCATCATGCCGCTGAACGTGTACTGGTATGACGTAGCCAAGACGCGGAAAGGGCGCGCTGTCTGCGTGAGCGCGGTGTTCCTCGAGATCCTGGCCCTGATTCTGACGTTCACGCGGACGGGGTTTCTTGTGGGCATCGTGATCTTCGCGGTGTTGGGGGTGCGGCGCCTTGTTCGGGTCAATCCTCCGCGCTTGGCTTACGTGGCGTTCGCCATAGTGCTCGCGTTGATGGCGCTTCCCCCGGCCTACAAGGAGCGCGTTCTGGATATCGAGAAATACACTCAATCGGATTCCGTGCGCCACCGCCTGCAACTGCAAGACGCCGCGTGGGAGATGATGCTCGAGGAACCCGTGTGGGGCGTAGGACTGTCGGGGTACGGTTTGCGCATTGTGAAGATGGACACGGAAGTGGCCCATATCATGCGCTGGCTTGTCGAAGAAATGCATTGGGACCCGCGGATTATCGGCACGCATAACATGTATCTTCAACTGGCGAGCGAGACGGGACTGGTGGGCCTGGGGCTCATGGTCTTGTTCTTTGGTATTATGGTGCGCGATCTGCGCAAAGCCGAGCAGTTTTACGCAAAGGCCGGGGACCGCCGCGTTTCTACCCTGGTCATGTCGCTTCAGGTCAGTCTGCTGAGTTTTCTGTTGTGCGCCCTCTTTCTGCATGCGCTGCAACAAAAGATCTGGTGGATGATGGCAGCGATTGCCGCGGTCGTGCCGTTGTATAAGGCGGGCATGGCCGAGTCGCGCGCAGGTGTCACAAGACCGGCATTGGACGCCCCCCCCGAAACAGTGTGACGCAGGGGGCAAGCACACAGAGAGGTTGGCCGTGAAGCGCATAAACGTTCTGTATCTGGTCCGGACATGGGCCATTGGCGGATCGCACACCATCATATTCCTGCTTCTTCGGCATCTTCCCCGGGACAGGTTCAATATCGTATGCGTTCCTTTTGATACGCTATCGAAAAGCGACGATGCCTTCGTGCGCGCCTTGAGGAACCGCGACCTGCCTGTCGCGCCCGACCGCGTGCCGTGGCACAGCCGCACCGGCTGGTGGAAAGCCCGCGACGCCATCTCGTCGCTTATCGACAAATACAATATCGATATCATCCACAGCCATGATCCGCAATCGAACGTCCTTGTGGGCGTTGGGCGCAACCGGTGGCCCTGTGCCGTGGTGTGCAGTCCGTATGGATGGTGGGCCCGCATGTTTCCCTTGCGGAGCCACGTCTACAATTGGGTCGAGCGCAGTTTTGCCCTGCCGAACGCGGACCAGGTCATTACGGTATCGGAGGACATGAAACGGAAGATCCTGCGGGGCGACACCCGCGAAGACCGCATCAACGTGGTCTACACGGGGCTGGACCCCCGGGAACTCGAGGGGGGCGCGACGCGCGACGAGGTCCGCCGCGCTTTGGGCATTCCAGGAGACGCGTGTGTCGTTGGCGCGGTAAGCCGGCTCTACGTCGAGAAGGGGCACACGTTTCTGCTGGATGCTCTGTATCACGTAGCGGATGCGGCGCCGCACCTGCATCTGCTGATCGTGGGCGAGGGACCGTTGCGCGCGTCTCTCGAACGCCAGGCGCTGGCCCGGGGCATTAGCGGGCGGGTGCATTTCACCGGTTTCTACGACGACTTGGCGGGCGCGCTGCGCGCAATGGACCTGTTTGCCCAGCCGTCCATCCTGGACGAGGGGTTTCCGACGGCAGTGCTCGAGGCGCAGTTGGCCGGTTTGCCCGTCATCGCCTCGGACGTGGGGGGTACCAGTGAAACGATGGACGTCGGGAAGACCGGCCTGCTTGTTCCGCCGCGCAACGTGGATAAGCTCGCCGAGGCCATCCGGTCTCTAGTGGACCATCCCGAGCGCATACAAGCCATGGGCGCGGCTGGACCGGACTGGATCCGGAAGTCCTTCACGCTCGACAACATGGTTCAAAAGGTGTCTGAAGTCTACGAAAAAGCCCTTGCGGAATACCGCGAGCGGACCCGGGCAAGATAATGCGGGTAGCCATCGATGCCCATGCCCTTGGAACGGGCGCGGGAGGAAACGAATCCTACGTACGGTCGCTGCTGGATGCGTTGTCTCTGCAGGGCGCAGCGGTTGCACCCGTGGCCCTGACGGCGCCCGGCTGGGAGGGGGAGCTGCCGCCGGGCATCGCTTCGCAATCCCTGCGGGCGCGTCGGTCATGGCTGCGCGTTGTCTTCGATCTGCCGTCTGCGCTCCGGCATGGGAAATACGATCTCTTTCATGCGCAATACATCGCGCCGCTGGCGTGTCCGTGCCCCGTGGTCGTCAGCATTCACGATTTCGTGTGGAACCGGTACCCCGAGACTCTTCGGCCGTCTACACGCTACCGGTTGCAGGCGCTTATCCCCGGAACATTGAAACGCGCGCGGCGGGTTTTTGTGCTTTCGGAGGCGATGCGGCAGGAACTGATGGAATTCTACCGGTTTCCGGAAGACCGGATAGACGTGGCGCCTCCCGCGGT
>Ga0116149_1002320_pt1 | contig 21102 bp, 15 predicted proteins | sample AD_UKC057_MetaG_FD_89787 | JGI IMG/M metagenome (GOLD analysis project Ga0116149, IMG submission 89787) | Active sludge microbial communities of municipal wastewater-treating anaerobic digesters from USA - AD_UKC057_MetaG | ecosystem: Engineered > Bioreactor > Anaerobic > Digestate | place: USA... | reverse complement strand
TGAGGAAACTTCTACCGCTTCCTTCGATGAAATCACTCCGGAGGCGGCTCCGATAGAAACCCAACAGGAAATACAACCTCCAGTTGCGGAAACTAAGGTACTGTCCTTGATGAAGGTGCATTTGGAGGGTTACTATATGCCTGGTTTTGAGTATTTGGAGTTAGGTGACGTGGCGGAAGATTGCCCGGCGTCAATGTTTTGGGGATTAGAACTTACGCTATACGTAACTGGAGAAGATGTTATTAACGACTACGCGCAGATTAGGTACAAACTCTCCTCACCTCAGTACCGGGCGCTCCGCAGTAGCCTTATATCCGAGGGCATCGTTACTTCTAATAGCGATTTAGACGAATATTTTGTGGATATTAATTTACCACTTGGATATAATTTGGGGGTAGCATCCTTAGAATCTCAGGAATCTCCTCTATATAAGATAATTTCTCCATCAGGAGCAGTTGTCTGGGATTCAAATATGAAAATCGCCCCCCGTCAGCTCAATGATATTGAACTGGTATATCTAAAGCTTAGATTTCTGGGTGGCCTCAATCCAAAGTATTTTTTAGATTTGGGTGATGCTTATGTGAATGATCCGGAGGAGGCATGCTACTCCGTTATTCGTGGTAAGAACTACAACTACAGAGAGATTTCCATTATCGAAGCTAACGCGAGGGAACTAGCTCTTGACTATTACATGATGGAAAACCCGGATGTTTTCCTGGTTATTAATCACTACGATTGGTTTTCTGAGTATGCAGAGCGCGGAAGGATAGTAGTTAGCGATGTAAATGGTATAATGACGCCACTTGTGTCGGACGATCTGTATTATTTCTTTAGGACTAGTAGTAGCTCTGTGGATATTAAATTCTCCGAGGACGTTGATATTAGGCGATTAGAATTTTCCCCTGCCGCATTCGGTGTTGTATTTCTTGAATACACCGCTGAACATCCTGGCATTCAATCTAGCTACTATTTTAATTTTCTCAGGAGAGATGAGATGCTGGAGATATATGATACAGAAAATCGTATTTCCAAGCACCTGATTACGGCATCCTCATTGATTCTAACAGATAATGATATCGTGGATATCTTGAATAGCAAAATGTCTGAAAATTAATTTCCCTTTAAGGGGTATGTTTTAACAAAAATGTACCCCTTTTTTTGTTTTGCTTTCATACCCAAATAAAACCCGTAGACACAAACTTGATATATCCTGTACAATAATCTCCGTTATGCACGATTCTATTTCACACATCTTAGTTCGGGGAGCCCGACAAAATAATCTTAAGAATATAGATTTGGATATTCCGAAAAACAAGATGGTTGTTTTTACAGGTGTTTCTGGTTCCGGAAAATCTTCTTTAGCTATGGACACAATATACGCCGAGGGGCAGAGAAGGTATGTTGAGAGTTTATCTGCGTACGCAAGGCAGTTTTTGGGTGTAATGGATAAACCCGATGTTGATAAGATTGAGGGACTATCACCTGCTATAGCTATAGATCAAAAAACCGCGAGCAAAAATCCCCGTTCAACAGTAGGGACCGTAACTGAGATTTACGATTTTCTGAGGCTTTTGTATGCTCGTGTAGGTCACCCCCATTGTCCGAACTGTGGAAGAGAAATAAAACGTCAGTCTCCGCAGGAAATAGTTGAAAGAATGTTTGACATAATTTCCGGAGAACCCGATTTCAAAACCGAAAGAGGTGTCAGGTTTATAATTTTTTCTCCTGTAGTTAAGGACAGAAAAGGTGAATTTTCGTCTCTTTTTGAAAATTTGAAGAAGCAGGGGGTTGTAAGAGCCCGTGTTGATGGCAATATAAGAGATTTATCGGAAGATTTTAATCTTATAAAAACGAATAAACATACGGTTGACGCTTTAATTTCCCGTCATGTCATAAACGAAAAAAAATTAAAAAAAGAAGAAGATAGAAAAGATGTCGAGAGTCAGGTGTTTCAATCTGTGGAAACTGCTCTAAGATTGAGTTCGGGGAATGTTTTATTAACCATAGTTAGGGACAAGTCCTTCGATTTCTCTCAGGATCCAAAAGAATTTGAAGACCATCTTTTCTCCGAAAATTTTGCCTGTCCGGTGTGCAACATCTCTCTTGCCGAAATAGAACCCAGAACATTTTCTTTTAATGCCCCTCAGGGTGCCTGTCCTGCGTGCGATGGTATAGGGACAAAGCTTAGAATTGACGAGGATCTTGTTGTTAATCCAAGATTATCAATTTCGGAAGGAGGTGTTCTTCCCTGGACAAGACTTTTTGAGCATATAACTTGGACTTCCCGTGTAGTCAGATCCGTTGCTGATTATTATAAATTTTCTCTGGACACGCCTATAGGAGAGTTAAGTAAAGAGGCTAGACAGATCCTCTTTTATGGTGCGGGGGATAAAAAATTTAAAGTTTCTTATATCAGTAGGGACGGTCTAAAAAGAACTTTTAATGCCGGTTTTGAAGGTATTATTCCAAACTTGACCAGAAGGTATAAAGAAACGGATTCCGATTATGTAAAGTGGGAAATAGAAAAATATATGATTAAGGAAAAGTGTCCCCTGTGTTTGGGGGCCAGATTAAAAAAAGAATCATTGTCAGTGTCTATAGATGGGAAGAACATTAACGAGGTATGTAATCTCTCCGTTGTTGATGCTCAAAAATGGTTTGATTCCCTTCCGGGTAGACTCAGCTCCAGGGAAAATAACATAGCCGAAACTATATTGAAAGAAATAAACTATAGAATAAAGTTTTTAGTTGATGTCGGATTAGGTTATCTGACTTTAGGGCGCGGTTCTTCCGAGTTGTCGGGAGGAGAAGCGCAGAGAATAAGATTGGCTTCGCAGATAGGTTCCGGGCTAAGCGGAGTTTTATATGTTTTAGATGAGCCTTCTTTAGGTCTTCACCAGATCGATCAGGAAAAGTTAATAAGGACTCTGCACCAACTTAGGGATTTGGGAAATACGGTTTTGGTAGTCGAGCACGATGCGGAAACTATGCTGGAGAGTGATTATATATTTGATTTTGGACCCGGTGCCGGAGAACATGGCGGAGAGGTAGTTTCTGAGGGAACCCCCGATCAGATAAAAAAGGATAAGAAATCTTTAACCGGAAGATATCTTTCCGGAGATTTAGTGGTGGGCCAAAGTTTTAAGGAAAAAGCGCCTTCCGATTACTTGTTTGAGGGGAGTTCAAACGTGAAAGGGAAACAGAAATCGGAGGGAAAAAACCTTGTTTTAAAGGGAGCTTCGGGAAGAAATCTGAAAAAAGTGGATTTAAAAATTCCATTGGGAAAGTTTATATGTGTCACCGGTGTTTCCGGCTCGGGAAAATCTACTTTAATAATGGATACTCTTTATGCCGGTTTGAGACAAAAGTTCGGATTAAAGTTGGAAGAAAGACCTGAGCCTTTTGAAAGTATTGAAGGGGTAGAAAATATCTCAAATGTCATTGCCATAGACCAAAGTCCGATAGGTAGAACTCCTAAATCAAATCCTGCAACTTATACAAAGGTTTTTGATCACATAAGGGATCTTTTTTCACAAACTCAGGAAGCAAAAATAAGAGGTTACGGCCCGGGAAGGTTTAGTTTTAATGTTAAGGGTGGTAGATGTGAGGCGTGCGGAGGCGAGGGACAGATAAAAATTGAAATGCAGTTTATGCCCGACGTTTATGTTAAATGTGATGTCTGCAAAGGTAAGAGATATAATTCGGAAGCTTTGGAAATAGAGTATAAAGGAAAAAATATCGCTGATGTTTTGGATATGACTGTTGAAGAGGCCTTAAAGTTTTTTGAAAATATTCCTCAGATAAGAAGAAAATTGGAAACTCTGTACGACGTGGGTTTGGGATATATAAGATTGGGTCAACCGGCTCCTACATTATCCGGGGGAGAGGCTCAAAGGGTAAAACTGGCATTGGAGTTATCAAAGAAGTTTACGGGCAACACACTTTACATTTTGGATGAGCCTACTACGGGACTTCATTTCGCGGATCTTGAAAATCTAATAGCTATTTGTAAACGTCTTACAGCGAAAGGAAACACGGTTTTGATGATAGAGCATAATCTTGATGTTGTCAGAAACTGTGATTGGGTTATTGATCTTGGCCCCGAAGGCGGGGATGCAGGAGGGGAGGTATTGTTTGAGGGTACTGTGAGTGATTTAAAGAAATCTAAGAAATCATATACCGCCCGGGTATTACAGCTTCTACTTCCCTCTTAGTTTGCGTCCGATTTTTATATTTTGAAAAATCTCCTTCTTTGTTGCCGGATTTTACAACTGGTTTATGGGGAGGGAAAACTTATTTCCGTTTATATCCAAAAATTCGAATTTTTCGGAATCCTTTTTGATGAATGTGTATGTTGAGCTTCTTATAGGCAAGGCTTTTCCGTTGATTTCATAAACCGAGACATTTCCGGTGTTTTCTACCTTTATTTTTTTAAATCCCTTTAAACTCCTAAACAGGTTGAAATTGAAAACCTTCTTTACTTCTATATTTGGTATAAAATCTTCGTCGGAACTGGTTTGAGACAGTGCTGTTTCTATCAGTTTTTCATTACCGTTAAATCTGTATGTCCCGGCGGAGAATGGATGTTCTGAATTCAGGCCTTTTACCACAAAAGACAAATGATTCGTATCATTTTTGTAAAAATAATCTATTCCCGATGTTTCTCCCCACGTTGGGTCAACCTGCACCCACCCATAATTCGGGTCATAAAATTCCGCCCATGAGTGAAGATAATCCCCGCCGTTAAGGTTTATTGATATTGGTTTATTCTCTCCTTCAGACGCAAAAGCATATCCATTTACTTCCCGTGCCGGTATTCCTATGGCTCTTGATATGGCTATAAAAAGATCTGCAAATTCCATGCATGTGCTGTTTTCTTTTTGTACAATTGCTTCTTTTGCTCCTTTTCTTTCCACCATACCCTTGTTTTGAGCTTCATAATCATAACTTAAATTTTGAATTACAAACTCGTAAACTCTTTCGGCGTTTTGAACTACATTTAGATTTTCATCCTTTAACTCCTGAGCAATTTGTTGAATGTATTTGGATTTTGTCTCCCAGTATTTTTGTTCTTTTGTGTAAATTTTTTTCAGATTATCAGGTATTTTTTCAAAACCACCTCCCAGGTTTGGGTCTATCTGTCTTCCATATAATCGTGCTGTTCCTATAATTTCAATCTCCAGTTTATTTTTCGGTTTTAGAAAGTAATAAGCAATTACATTGCCGTCTTTATCTGTTTTTGTTTTCTCCGGACTTGGACTTATCTTTTTGTAACTCATGCTTTGATAATTTTTTATATCCGGAGGAAAAGCTACTTTCTTAATGGCCGGAAGAAATGAATCATTTTTTATCTGGTATCTTATTTTGAAATTAACAGGTTGATATTCCCCGAATGCCGCACTTATTCCGGAAGACTGAATATTTTCCTTTGTGAAATAGAAAGCGATTTTTCCGTCTTCCTCTTTTTGCAATTCGGGAGCAGGGGAGATATATACTTTGCTGCCAAAGGACTGGGGAACGGATATTTTTATGTTGTATCCCGAGGCTTTCTCCGGTGCCTGAATTTTCGGTATATAAATATTCCAGATTTTTCCGGATTTAACAGCTATACTCTTGGTTTTGTAATTTAGAATTATGGTATTTTGTCTCCCTTCCCCAATGGCGTAATCCTTGATAGTTGCTGATATCACCGTCTCTCCGTTTTTTTCTTCTACCTTGGGATTTGTATCTTTTTCATTTGTTTTTGCGGAAACATCATATATTTTTAGTTGTTTGGCGGAAAAGGTATATATGGTTGGAATTACATCGTTCTGGAGATTTGTGATAATTGCTTTGTGAATTACATCCGTTTCTCCGTTTTCGTTAATGTCATATTCTAAAATGTAGTCGATTGAAAACTGATCGCCTTGCGCAAGGGATTTTCCGCAGGAAAGAAATATTGTGCAAATAATAATTATAGCTTTTAATATGAATTTTTTACTTTTCATCGGAAAATATTTCATCTTTCAAATGCTACAATAAGTGTGTGAAAACCTCAAATTTAAGAGAAAAAGTGGATAATCTGCCTCAGTCCCCCGGTTCCTACATTTTTAAAGATTCCTCCGGAAAGGTTATATACGTAGGAAAGGCCAAAAATCTTAGAAATCGTGTGAAGTCATATTTTTCATTCGGGATTCCAAAGGATTTTAAAACCTCTGAGCTTGTCAGAAGGATTAACGACCTTGAATTTATAAAAGTAGATTCTGAGTTTGAAGCGATATTATTAGAAGCGGAATTGATAAAAAAATACAGGCCGAAATATAATATTGTTCTTAAGGATGATAAGTCAAAGATTTATATTGTGATAAGAAACGAGATATTGAAAATTTCGGAAAAAAATTACCGAATTCCTAAAGTTATAGCTCTGAGAAAACCGGGAATTACGGGCAGAGATATCGTTTTCGGTCCTTATCCTAATTATGTTGTTGTAAGAAATATTCTTGCTACCTCGAGAAAAATATTTCCTTTTCGGGATTGCAGTACGTCTAAATTTTCAAAATATATGAGAATAAAATCTCCATGTCTTTACGGACACATTGGTTTATGCACAGCTCCATGCGTGAATTATAACCCCGCGGCTCTACTCGAATACAGGAAAAATATATCGGGTTTGAAAAAATTGCTGTCAGGTAGAATTACAAAACTTACATCGGGTATTAAAAAAGAAATGGAGGAGGATTCCCGTAATGAGAAATTTGAAAATGCCGCCTACAAAAGAGACCTGCTTGAGAAATTTTATTATGTTCAGCGAACTTTCAGGGAAGCTGAAGAATATATGAATAATCCTTATCTTATCGACGATATTGGAAAAAAATCTATCGAAGATGTGAAAAGTATGCTTCCTTTTTTGAAAAAAATCCCTGCAAGGATGGAGTGTTACGATATTTCTAATATTTCGGGAAAAGAAGCTGTCGGTTCTATGGTAGTTGCTATTAACGGAAAAATTGATAAGGGAGAGTACAGAAAATTTAGAATAGAATTTAAACAAAAGCCCGATGATTTTGCAATGATTTATGAGGTTTTATATAGAAGGTTGAAAAGAGAGACGAAAAAGGACGAAAAAAAAAGCTGGGGTATGCCTGATCTGGTGATTGTAGATGGAGGGAAACCTCAGGTTACGGCCGGCGAGAGTGCTGTGAAAGATTTAGATTTAACAATCCCTGTTATCGGTTTGGCAAAAAAATATGAAACTATAGTTTATATGGAAGACGGAGTGTTTAAGGAGAAAAATTTTCCTAAAAATAGTTTAGGGATGAGATTTATAATAAATTTAAGAAATGAGGCTCACAGATTTGCTCAAAGCTATCACCATCTTCTTAGGGAGAAGTCTTTGCATGGGAAGTTATAGATAAATTAACTGATTTGCGGGGCATTATTATAATTATTATAAAAGGAGCTAATTTGTAAGTATTGGGCTATTGGCTTTATAATCTGTAGAGAATGAAAAAAATAATAAGGACATTTTTATATACTGCTATAGCTCTTCGTTCGGCTCAGTTGGCCATAGGTTCTTTATCTTATTCTGCAAGTCACAGCGCTCTGCTTTTGATAATAGCGGTTTCTTTGCTTTATTTCTTTCTTAAGCCGATAATATCTGTAATCTCTCTTCCGACTAAAGGGAGCGTCTTTTTTCTTATTTCTTTTTTATCTACTGCAATAGTTTTTTACGCATTAATGAGTGTAATTCCGGATTTAAAGTTTAACGCTTCCACTTTGAGGAGTTTGAATATTTTCGGTTACATGTTACCATCTAAGAACTTGGATGCACTTTGGTCCATGGTTTTTTCAGCTCTTGTAACAAGCGCCGTTTATTTATTTTTGGAAAGTTTGTGTTGTAAAAAATAGTATGCTGGGATTTGCAAAAATCTTTCAAATAATTATCTGTCTACTTTTGACGGTATTGGTGTTGATTCAATCAAAATCCTCCGGTTTGTCGTCAAGTCTTAAAAGCTCCTTTAATATGTATAGATCTTTAAGAGGATTTGAGAAAGTTATATTCGTTTTGACTATAGTTTTGGGCTCTTTATTGGTAATTAATTCTTTGCTTATAGTATTTTTGAGCTAGTATGTCCGTTTTTATTGAAGGCGGAATTCCTATAATGGGAACGGTTTCTGTTTCCGGCTCAGCAAACTCGGCTTCAAAACTTATTATTGCGTCCATGTTTTCAAACGAGGATGTAGTTCTTAGTAATGTTCCAAGGGTTCAATCTATTGAAGATGATATAGAAATTATTGAAAGTATAGGAGGTACTGCCGAATGGTTAGGCAGTAACACACTTTCTTTGAACGGCTCCCAGATAAATACTTACGAAATACCTTCCGAGGTAGGAAGAAAATACAGAACCTGTGCTTTGCTTGCTGGTCCCCTGCTATTTAGATTCGGAAAAGCGGTAATTCCAAAATATCAGCCTATAGATGGGATACAACGGCCGATAAATAGATTTATAGATACATGGAAAACATTGGGTCTGAATGTTTCTGAGGATGAAAAGAATATTTTGCTTTCCAACGATGGTTCTGCGGGAGGAGCTAATATTAATTTTAAAACTTCAAGTCATACTGCCACAGATAATGCTATTTTATCGTCAGTTTTTTTAACCGGTGAGACCGATATATCCAATTCTTCTCAGGATTATGAGGTTGATGATTTGGTAAATTTTCTGAATTCTATGGGAGCGAACATCAATAAGCCTGAGGCGGGAAAAATAAGTATTGAAGGAAAAGGTATTTTTAAAGGTACATCTTTTGAGGTTTGCTCGGACAAGCTGGAGATAGCTGCCTTTTCAACTTTGGCTGTTGTTACTAAAGGAAATATATCTATAAAAAACGTAAAACGGGATTTGGTGCTTCAATTTGTTAATTTTCTTAATAAAATTGGTGCAAGATTCGAATTTTCCGAAAATGAACTTAGAGTTTGGCGCCACGAGGAAAGTTTGATTCCCCAGAAATTGGAAATTTCCCCTTCTCCCGGTTTTATTACCGATTGGCAGCCCCTTGCAGTTTTGATACTAACTCAGGCAGATGGTGAGAGCATTGTTCATGATACCGTCTATGTTGATAGATTCGGATACTGTATGGATCTTAATAGAATGGGGGCCAAAATTGATATTGTAAAGCCCTCTGAGGTGGGACTTATCCCTATAGTAAGTGACGACTCTTATGATATGGAAAAGGAGGGGGAGCCTGCTACTGTGGCTAAAATATTCGGTCCGACAAAATTAAAAGGAGAAAGACTGGCAATAGAGAATTTTAATTACGGTTCTGTTTTGGTTTTAGCGGCTCTTTGTGCGGAGGGAAAAAGTGAGATAATTGGTATAGAGATTCTGAGTAAATATTTTGAGGACTTTGTCCTAAAGCTTAAATTATTGGGAGCTAAAATATGGGAACAGTAGGTTTAATGCTAGATCTTTTGCTTTTATTTTTATCATGCCTGCTATCTCTGGTTCTGTACCCATTTTGGATCGATTTTGTTTACAAGTTTCAGATGGGAGAGAGTATCAGAGATGATGGGTCGGCAACGCACAAAAAGAAAGAAGGAACCCCAACGATGGGCGGACTGGTTTTTGTTCTCAGCGTTGCAGTTATAACCTTAATTTTCAATCGTTCCCGAACCCAAACTTTATTTCCGCTTTTTGTTGCCACTTCTGCCGGATTGCTTGGATTACTTGAGGATTTTACTAAAGTATACAGAAAATCCGGGCTGCCGGGATTTTTTGAGTATCATTTTGGCAGATTTTTTAAAAAGAAACCAAAAAAAGTTCTGAATTTGGGACTGTTTAGTAAGATTTGGGGAACTTTTAAAGAAACTTCCCGTGTTTTTGGAAGTTCGGACGAAAGTGGTATTAAAACTTATCAGAAGTTTATATTCCAGGGTTTAATTGCCGGTTTTGTATCTTACTGGACATATTTTAAACTTGGCTGGGATTACATTTGGTTTCCCCTTCTAGGGAATGTCCATATCGGTTTTTGGTATCCGATTTTTATATTCTTTCTTTTTATAGCTGTATTAAACTTTGTGGCTTTTACTGACGGATTGGACGGGTTGGCGGGAGGGCTCTCTTTAATCTCCTTTGTTGCTTTTTGGGTACTTTCCAGAATTCTCGGTTATAATTCTTTAGCTGGTTTCTGCGCCACTTTTGCCGGGGCGTTAATTCCGTTCCTGTATTTTAATATTTTTCCCGCCAGAGTATTTATGGGTAATGTAGGTTCCTATGTTTTGGGTGCTACTATGGCAATACTGGCTGTGGTTCTTCACAGGGAAGTAGCCTTTATTTTTATAGGTATGATGTTTTGGATTGACGGCATATCCAGTCCGCTCCAGCAATTTGTTGTTAGATTAACTCACAAAAGAATTTTTAGAATGGCTCCCATACATCATCATTTCGAACTATTAGGCTGGCCGGAGACAAAAATAACATTGAGATTTTTACTCTTCGGTGTATTTTTTGCTTTTGTTGGCATTTTTATCGCTATACTTTAATCGGTAAATAATTTACTTCATTACATGAAAAATAAGAATAGATGGGGAAGAAAAAATAAGGATAGTTCTTTGATCAGCATTATACTGTCCCTTTTGGGATTTGGCCTCTTAATGATTGCTGACTCCACCTCCGTTTACTCAAATAACCTTTACGGCAAGCCCTATAGGTTTGTATTCCTTCAGGCCGCATGGATAATAATCGGACTTATTTTCTTTTTTATCTTTTATCACACCGACTACAAAAAATTGGCTAAGTTTTCACAGTCACTTTTTATTTTTAATCTCATAGCTTTGGTTTTCCTGGCCATTATTGGAGTTATGCCGTGCTCCGATTCTTTTGCTATCGCGCCGTGCGTGAATGGAGCTAACAGATGGCTGTATATAAATCCTCCTCCGTTGCCTCAGATTCCTTTTGTGGGGATTTTGGGTTTCCAACCCGGGGAATTAGCGAAACTTACAATTGTCCTATACCTGTCTTTTCAACTAAGTTTAATAATGGAAAAGGAAATTTCCGGCAAGGAGAAGGAAGATCCGTTTAAGACCTATATGAAAATTTCTGTTCTGCTTTCAGGTCTAATTATTTTACAACCAAATATGTCCACCGCAGTGATGGTTTTTGCTTTGGGTACGGTTGTTTATTTTGTATCCGGAGCTTCCTTGAAGCCTTTATTTGCAGTTATCCCGGTGGCATTATTAGCTGTCTTTATTTTTATAGTTTCGTCTCCCTATAGAATGGAAAGGTTGAAAGTTTTAATTTCCGGCAGTGATGAGAGTGAGTCAAGCTATCATTCAAAGCAGGCTCTCGTAGCTCTGGGTTCCGGCGGATTTTGGGGAGTCGGTTTCGGGCAGTCAAAGCAGAAATACCAATATCTTCCCGAAGTTGCTTCGGATTCAATTTTTGCAATTATAGGTGAAGAATTCGGTTTTGTCGGAACGGTAACGGTTATAATCGCTTATTCTTTTTTAATATACAAAGGATTTAAGATTGCGGGAAGATCCAATGACCTATTGGGTAAACTCTTGGCTTCAGGTATTTCATCTTGGTTCGGAATACAATTTTTGATAAATATCGCTTCCATGACGAAGCTCATTCCTCTTACAGGTGTTCCCATTCCACTAATATCGTACGGTGGCTCTTCAATGCTTTTCGGTATGATAGGCTTAGGAATTTTAGGGAACATTCAGAAGAAATCCGAATTGGAATAACTTTTTTTTCTAAGTTAAAATAGGTTGAATATGAAAATTGTTATGACAGGCGGCCACCATAGTTCCGCTCTTCCGGTGATTAAAAAGTTGAAAGAAAAAATTCCGGATATTGAGATTTTATGGATGGGTCACAAATATTCCATGAAGAAAGATAAAAACCCTACGTTGGAGTATTTGGAGATAACTTCTATGGGGATTCCATTTTTTGATCTTAAGGCGGGTAAAGTCTATAAAACTTACGATTTGGGAAGACTTTTGAAAGTACCGATTGGTTTTTTTCAAGCTTTCTTTTTTCTGTTAAAGAATAGACCCGATGTAATTCTTTCTTTCGGCGGTTATCTGGCAGCTCCTGTAGTTATAGCAGGTTACATCCTGGGAATTCCTTCCATTACTCACGAGCAAACTATTGTCGCCGGATATTCCAATGTTCTTATTTCAAGGTTTGCTAAAAAAGTTATGATATCCTGGAAAGAATCTGAGAAATTTTTTCCTAAAAATAAAGTAGTTTTCACTGGTCTGCCATTAAGGGATGCCATTTTTGAAATAAAGTCGGATTCTTTTGATATTAATGAAAAACTCCCTACTATATATATTTCCGCCGGAAAAACAGGTTCTCATCTAATAAACGAAACAGTTGGGGAAGTTTTGAAAGATCTTCTGTCTTTTTGCAATATTATTCATCAGTGTGGCGATAACTCTGTTTATAATGATTTTGAGTTTTTGGAAAAAGAGTATGAAAAAATAAAGACTTTATCCGAGGGGAAGTATTTTCTGCGAAAATTTGTTTTAGAAAATGAGATAGGTGAGGCTTACGGGAAGGCGAATTTAGTTGTATCGCGCTCCGGAGCTCATACTGTTTCCGAGCTTATAGCGCTGAAAAAACCCTGTTTGCTGATACCTATACCATGGGCTTCCCACAACGAGCAATTTAAAAACGCTAAAATGGCAGAAAATTTAGGGCTTGCGGAAATACTTGAGCAGGAAAATTTGAACGGAGATATTTTATTGAGAAAAATCAGATACTGCTTGTCCGATTTGGATCGCTACAGATTAAAAGATGATGTATTTCCGGAGTTCCTATCATCGGAGCCGGCGGAACTTATTGCAGGTGAGGTTATTAAACTCTATGAAAAATCGAAAAAAAAGTAAGCCCGTGTCAAAAAAATCCGATTACAAAAATATTTATTATCCTCAGAAGTCTTTTCCTAATCAGACTAAAGAAAGCCAGTTGCTTCTTAAGAATATTGAGAATAAGAAACGCAGGGTGATTAGCTCCAGAACGGTGTTAAGAAAAAGGCACGGGATAGTAAAAAAGATTCTCATATCTCTTTTTATATCCGGATTGTGTATTTTCCTGTTTATAAAATTTCATGTTGCGGATTATTTCAAAATATCTGCCGTGAATGTTACAGGGTCGCATGGGTTTGTTAGCGCCGAAGATGTCAGGAATTTGACTGAGAAAAATGCTGCCGGAAAATTTATTTTTTCTGTCAACGAAGAAGAACTCTCAAATATCCTTCTTAAAAATTTTTTAGGTGCAAAGAAAATTTATGTAAGAAAAAACTATCCTAATTCTTTAGATGTGTTTATAGAGGAGAGAGTTCCTCTGGCAGTTGTTTATAATAGTGAAGGAGGGCGATTTATCATAGATTCTGAGGGTTATGTTTTGGGTGTGGTTGATGAAAATTTTTCTGACCTTCCGGAGATTAAATATGAAGGTTCTATTATGGTAGGAAATTTTTTGGAAAGAAGTATCGTTCCAATTAGTACCAATATCTTGAATTTTGCCGCTTTGGAGAAACTAAGAGTCAGCAATATGAGTTTTTTTTCTGATTATGTGAGATTGTACGTTAACGGTGGTGTAGAAGTGTATATGGATTATGACAAAGATTATAGGAAATCGCTAAAAACCGTGAAAGCTTTATTAAAGGAGTCTGATGACGGGGGAAAGACTTTAGAGAAAATAGATTTGAGATATGATAAAGTGATAGTATTATATGATTAGCTTTAAACTCTATGTCCAGGGAAAAAATTATTACAGGAATTGATATCGGATCCACCAAGATATCTACAGTTGTTGCTTCCGTCTCAGATAATAAAGTTTCGGTCATAGGCGTGTCCGGAAATGTGCCGTCAAAGGGTATAAATAAAGGCAACGTTGTTGATATTGATAGTGCAGTTGAAGTCATATCTCAAAGTATAGAAAAGGCCGAAAGAATGGCCGGTATTTCTGTATCCGATGCTTTTGTTACCATAAACGGAAGTCATATAGAAACCTTAAATTCTCATGGTGTTGTTGCTGTGGCTCCGAACGAAAACGCTGACATTACTAGGGAAGATGTTGCTAGGGTAATTGAAGCTGCTCAGGCGGTTTCTCTGCCTTCTACCAGGGAGATAATACATGTAATTCCGCGGGATTTTGTGGTTAATTCTCAGGAGGGAATTAAAGATCCGGTAGGAATGTCGGGTGTAAGACTTGAGGTTGAGACTAATGTTATTCATGGCTCAGCTACCGCAATGAAAAATATAGTTAAATGTGTGAATAAAATTGCAATAGATGTTGACGAATTGGTGTATAGCGGTCTTGCCTCGGCGGAAGCAGTTCTTACGGATACGGAAAGAGAGTTAGGTACTCTTTTGGTGGATATAGGCGGAGGCACTACTTCAATAATTGCTTTTTTGGACGGAAGCCCGGTACATTCAGTAGTTCTTCCGATAGGAGGGAAACTTATTACAAGTGATCTGGCAATAGGTTTGAGGTCACGGCTTGAAGATGCTGAAAAAATAAAAATAAGATTAAGCAACGAGGCCTTGCTGTCAAAAAATGACTTCCATGATAACTCTGAGGATTTTGATGTTTCAGAATTTGATTTGGATATTGAGAGAGTTCCGCGCATCATGCTTTATAAAATTATAAATGCCAGGTTGGAAGAAATTTTCAGATTGATAGCTCTTGAGATAACAAAAGCCGGATTGAACGGAAAATTGCCGGCTGGAGCGGTTATAACCGGTGGAGGCGCCTCTACAGCCGGGGTTGAAAAAAGTGCTAAGGTTAATTTGAAAATGCCTGTTAGAATAGGAGTTCCAAAGGGTGTCACCGGTTTGATTGATGAGATAAAGGGTCCTGATTCTTCTGCCGGAGTAGGTGCTGTTCTTTATGGCGCAAAACTTTATAGGGGTAGCAATCTATTGTCATTTGATGACAAAAACGGTAGTATTAGAAAAAGCGTATCTAAGCTTTTTGGCAAATTGAAATCGCTTTTGCCTTGAAATTAACTTAATTTATTTTTGATTTATCTGCCCACAAATAATTAAATGCAAGTAAAGCCTGAAGTTGAAAATTTTGCAAAAATAAAAGTTCTTGGTATAGGCGGTGCGGGTGGAAATGTTATTAATTCTATGATCGAGTCCGGACAGATAACCGGAGTTGAATTCGTCGCTATAAATACCGATGCTCAGGATTTATCCGTGAATAAAGCGGTTGTAAAAATACCCATCGGACAGGAGATAACCAATGGTCTTGGATCCGGTGCTAACCCCGAGATAGGTAGAAGAGCCGCGGAAGAATCAATAGATGTCATTAAGGAACATATTCAGGGTGCAGATATGATATTTATTACAGCAGGTATGGGTGGGGGGACAGGTACGGGGGCCTCCCCTGTAATAGCTAGAGCAGCTAAAGAACTGGGAGCTTTAACTATCGGGGTTGTCACCAAACCATTTCCATTTGAAGGCAATCTTCGTATGAGGAACGCGGAAATGGGTATATCAGAGCTACGGGATGAGGTTGATGCCTTAATAACCATTCCTAATCAGCGGCTTTTGGATATTGCGGATGAAAATATGTCAATAATTGACGCGTTTAAACTTTCTGATAGCGTTCTGAACCAGGGGGTACAGGGAATCTCCGATTTAATAGTGATGCCCGGGTTGATAAATGTAGATTTTGCTGATGTGAAGACGATAATGAAGGATGCGGGAACGGCTCTTATGGGAATAGGAATAGGAACCGGTGAAAACAGAGCGGAAATTGCCGCTAAAGCAGCTATTTCTTCTCCTCTTTTGGAACAATCCGTGGAAGATGCCAAAGGTATCTTGTTTAATGTCATTGGCGGATCTGATCTCACAATGAAAGAAGTTGATAAAGCGGCAAATATAATCAGGAATATTGCAAATGACGAGGCAAATATAATATTCGGAACTACAATAGATCAAAGATTGGCGGGGCAGGTGAAGATTACAGTTATTGCCACGGGATTTGATGTGAAACAGGAGGATTTGGGTTACGGTTTCGTCGAAAAAACATATGCAAAACCGGAATTAAAGAAAGAACCGGCACCAATTGATGAGAAAAAACCTCCTTTCTCCGAAAAACCGAAAGATGTATTTAAACCAGAAGATTTTGAGGGAGATTTTGAAAATAAATATGACATTCCTGCCTTTTTGAGAGGAAAGTAAATCCAACTCTCCAATGTTCACTGCTTTAATTTACTCCAATTTTCTGATTTTATTATTGGCAGGCAGTAGAAATTTCCGTTTCAAGAATTTTTATTTTAGATAAAAGTATTAATTTTGTGAGTTGGAAACCTTTGTGTATAGGCAGCAGAGGCTTATAACCCACCTTTATATAAAAGTATGAACTCTTATCTTTATTTTAATGAGGGAGAGCAACTGGTCAGAAATGAAAATATTAGTTTTTCCGATAATGGCAAAACAATTTTGGAGAAGAGATATTTGAGAAAAAATGAATTGGGTGAAATCGAGGAAACTCCTGACCAGATGTTTAGAAGGGTAGCGAATGCAATTGCTCAGCCCGATGAACCGTACCACAATGTAGAGAGAACCTCCATCGAATTTTATAATTTGATTTCTTCAAAAAAATTTTTTCCGAATTCTCCAACTTTTACGGGGGCAGGGACTCCGATAGGTCAACTGGCAGCATGCTTTGTTTTGCCTGTTGCTGATGATTTAGGAAAACAAAGTGATGGTATTTTCCAGACATTAAGAGACGCTGCTTTGATACAGCAATCGGGTGGTGGGAACGGGTTTTCCTTTTCGAGACTCAGGGCAAAAGGATCCAGAATTTCCACGAGCAACGGGTTATCCACCGGACCTGTAGGTTTTATGGAGGCTTACGACGCCGCCTTCGGAGTAATAGCTCAGGGAGGAGTTAGAAAAGGAGCTAACATGGGAATTTTGCGGGTAGATCACCCCGATATAAGAGAATTCATAACCTGCAAATCGGTAGAGGGAAGACTTTCCAATTTCAATATCTCTGTAGCTTTGACCGATAAATTTTTGGAAGCTGTTGAAAAAGATGAAACATACGAGCTTGTAGATCCACATACAAAAAAAGTTGTAGAAGCTCCAAGAGCCAAGGAAATATTTAACCTTATTGTAGAAAATGCTTACAGAAACGGAGAACCGGGAGTCCTCTTTATTGATACTGCAAATAGAAGCAATCCCGTGCCTCATTTATACGAATTGGAGGCAACTAATCCCTGTGGAGAGCAGTGGTTAGGTCCTTATGAAAGTTGCTGTCTTGGATCTATAAATTTGCTGGAGCATATAAATAAGGATGGAAAATTGGATTGGGAAGATTTAAGAAAAACTATTATCTTGGCTGTTAGATTTTTGGATAACGTGGTTACAGCCAACAAATATGTTCCCGCAGTGCCTCAATTAAAAGAAGCCGCTCTTACGAACAGAAGAATCGGGTTGGGAATAATGGGGTTGGCTGACGTTTTTTATGCTCTCGGAGTAAGATATGGCAGTGAAAAAGCTCAGGATCTTGCAGGTCAGATAATGGAGTTTATTCGTTTTTATGCAATGAAAACTTCCATAGAACTTGCCCGCGAAAGAGGACCATTTCCAGGTATTAAGGGTAGCGTATTTGATCCTTCAAATGTTACGTGGCGATCTCCCAAGCCGTTGAAAGACTTTTTCTGTGATTGGGAAAAACCTTTTATTGATTGGGGCGAAATTTTAAATGGCATAAGACTTTATGGAATACGTAATGCGGCCGTAACCACAGTTGCTCCTACAGGAACTATTTCTACTGTGGCCGGAGTTGAAGGATACGGATGCGAACCCGTTTTTGCTCTCGCTTATTATAGAAATGTTTATCAAGCTGCCGGAGATGCAGAAAAAATGACTCTAACGTATGTAAGTCCGTCTTTTCAAAAGGCTTTGAACGGATTAGATATAAACGAGGAGAGAAAAAAGGAGATAATAGATGAAATTATTAAAAGCGGGAGCTGCCAAAATATAAGGGATATACCCGAATATATTAAGAATACTTTTGTTGTTTCCTCTGATGTTACGCCGGAGGAGCACATTTATATGCAGGCATCCTTGCAAAGATTTGTTGATAATTCGATTTCAAAGACATGTAATCTCCCTCCTACTGCCACTCCTGGCGACGTTGAAAAAATATACATGCTGGGGTGGAAATTGGGTTGCAAAGGATTAACGGTTTATGTATCCGGGAGCAGAGAAGAGGAGGTTTTGGAAACAAAGAGCAAAAAAGAAAGTTTATCTTCATCGGGAAAAACAACCGACCATGATATTAATTCACAGACTGCACAAGAAGAAATTTCCGGGAAAGAAGATAAAAGTAATTTTGATTATGGATCGGAGGCCAAACTCGGGAGGCCGTATAGGTTGGAGGGTGCGACTTATAGTGTAAAAACTCCTCAGGGGAAAGCCTTCATTACTGTCAACAAGGATTCTTCCGGCAGACCTTTCGAGATTTTTATAAATGTTGGAAAGGCCGGTACCGATGTTGCCGCCTTATCAGAAGGAGTGGGAAGATTAGTAAGCGGGTGGCTTAGGGTTCCCGGTTCGTCAGAAAGTACTGTAACGGAGATAATCTCCCAGCTATCGGGTATAGGGGGAAGCAGATCGGTGGGTTTCGGGAAAAACAGAGTAAGTTCAATTCCCGATGCCGTAGCAAAGGTATTGGCGGAAGAATTCGGATATTCCCTTCCCAAGAACCTACCAAACGGTAACGGGAGCAATGGTTTAGCAGAAAATACACCGATGAATTCTGCTTCTGAAATTAAAGAGGATTATCCGGACGATAAATACACCGAACAAGGTTTTTCCACCAGTATTATGGGGAATGTTGATTTTTGCCCGGATTGCGGAAATTACTCTTTTGTAAAAGAAGAGGGATGCGCCAAGTGTTATTTGTGCGGGTATTCTGTTTGCTGAATTTGCCGGGCTTACTTCGATTTATAATTGACTGCTTTCCGATTTGAGGTATATTTGTGTCAATCTGCCTCTAAAGTATGAATAAAATATACACAGGAAACGGAGACTTCGGATTTACCTCTCTGCCGAAGATGCATAAAAAAATATCTAAAACCGAATTTGTATTTGAAATTTTAGGAACCTTTGATGAGTTGGAAGTTTGTCTCGGATTTCTTCATTCCGCCCAGTTAGGTGAAGTAAGGAAAATGGCAGTTGAAGTTCAAAAAGACCTTTTAAGCTTAGGTTCGATTATTTCTTCCGGAGAAAAGATTTCACGTGATGCAAATGAAAAATGGGAAAAAAGGATAAAAGAATTGGAGGAAATGATAGACTATTTTGAAGCAAAAAATGACCCCATTAAAAATTTTGTTCTTCCTGGCGGGTGCAGAGAAAGCAGTTTTCTTCATCTTGCAAGAGTTACTTGCAGAAAACTTGAGAGAATGGTTTTTTCATATTTAAAAAAGAACAAAGATAAGGCTTTCATAGGAAAGTACCTTAATCGTCTTTCCGATCTTCTCTTTGTGATGTCCAGATATTCCAACAAAAGACTTGGATTTGAGGATAAAATCTGGAACAATAAGGAATAGTGAAAAAATACTATTTTCTTCTATCTTTAATACTTCTCATGCTGATATTCTTAATATCGGTTTTGTTTGTAAATGCCAGAGATACCGATAAATTGCTTAGTGAGGAAAAATATAGCTCCGGGGAGAATTTAAATATAATAACTTATTAAATTTTTATGTTATTCTGTTTCCGATGACGTTTAAATTACCTGAGAAAAAAACAATACCTGAATTCGAGTCCGATGTGCTGAATTTTTGGAAGAAAAATAATGTTTTTGAAAAATCCGTGGAAAAAAATCCGGAAGATAACCTCTATGTTTTTTATGACGGTCCTCCGTTTGTTTCCGGCCTTCCGCACTATGGGCATCTTTTAGTTTCCATTGCAAAAGACGTTATTCCCAGATTCTGGACTATGAGAGGAAAAAGGGTCGAAAGGGTCTGGGGCTGGGACGCTCATGGATTAACAGTGGAAAATAAAGTTCAGGAAAAGCTGGGGATTAAAAACAGAAGAGATATTGAAGGGTACGGTTTGGATAAATTTACACAGGCTTGCTATGAATATACATCCAAAACCTCGGCTGAATGGGAATGGTATATAGATAGAGTCGGAAGATGGGTAGATTTTAATAATCCTTATCGTACTACGGATCAGAAATATATGGAAAGTGTAATGTGGGCTTTTAAGCAAATATATGATAAAGATCTAATTTATGAGGGTATCAGAACTTCTCTTTTTTGTCCGACTTGCGGAACCCCTGTTTCTGATTTTGAAATATCTATGGATAACTCATACCGCGAAGAAGAAGATCCATCAATAACGGTAAAATTTAAAGTAATTTCGGATGGAAAATTTAACGGGCAGTATCTTTTGGCATGGACGACTACTCCATGGACTTTACCTTCCAACCGGGCTTTAGTGGTGAATGATAAAGAAACTTATGTTTCCGTTGAATATGAAAAGGAGTTGTATATTCTGGCAAAAAAGAGATTGGATTTTGTTTTCTCCGGTAAAAACTACAAGATAAAAGAAGAATTTAGCGGTGCAGATATAGTAGGGTTGGACTACGAGCCTTTGTTTAAGTTTTTTTCTTCAAAAGAAGGGGAGTTTAAGGTTTATTCGTACGAGAGCATGGTCACCATGGATGAAGGAACGGGGATTGTACACAGCGCTCCGGGCTTTGGAGAAATAGATACAGAGATGGGAAAGAATTACAACCTTACCCTTATGATGACTTTGGACGATGAATGTAAGTTCTTACCGGGGACAAATGAGAAAAATCCGTATGAGGGTATGTTTTACCTGGAAGCAAATCCTCTCATTTTGGAGGATCTTTCCGGTCGAGGGCTTTTGTTGAAAAACGAGAAAACAGCCCATAGGGTTCCTTATCATGACAGGTGTAATACACTCCTGGTTCAAAAAGCGCAAAAAGCCTGGTTTATTGATATCCAAAAGATTAAAGGAGATTTAATAAAGAATAATCAGGATATAAACTGGATTCCTGAGTACGTTAAAAATGGTATTTTTGAAAAAACCATTGAACAAGCTCCTGATTGGTG
>Ga0116149_1002315_pt1 | contig 21123 bp, 17 predicted proteins | sample AD_UKC057_MetaG_FD_89787 | JGI IMG/M metagenome (GOLD analysis project Ga0116149, IMG submission 89787) | Active sludge microbial communities of municipal wastewater-treating anaerobic digesters from USA - AD_UKC057_MetaG | ecosystem: Engineered > Bioreactor > Anaerobic > Digestate | place: USA... | reverse complement strand
CCAGCAATCAACCGTTTCAGAAATATTCGAAACAGGCATAAAAGCGGTGGACGTCCTCGCCCCTCTCGAACGGGGCGGTAAAGCCGGCCTATTCGGTGGTGCAGGCGTGGGCAAGACTGTGCTCATCACAGAAATGATCCATAACATGTTTGGCCGCCATGAAGGGGTAAGCCTCTTTTGCGGAATTGGCGAACGTTGTCGAGAAGGCGAAGAGTTATACCGTGAATTGCGTGACGCAGGTGTTCTGGACCATACCGTCATGGTATTCGGTCAGATGAATGAGCCTCCCGGGGCCAGATTCCGCGTTGGTCATGCAGCCATGACAATGGCAGAGTATTTCCGGGATGATATGCAGCAGGACGTTCTTCTGCTCATTGACAATATATTTCGTTTTATCCAGGCCGGAATGGAGGTATCGGGGCTTATGGGGTATTTGCCCTCACGTTTGGGCTATCAGCCCACCCTAGGGACGGAGATTGCAAAACTCGAGGAAAGGATTTGCAATACTGCCACCGGAGCTATAACATCGGTGCAGGCCGTTTACGTCCCTGCTGATGATTTCACCGATCCATCAGCAGTTCATACGTTTTCCCACCTATCTGCATCAATAGTGCTTTCACGCAAAAGGGCAAGCGAGGGCCTTCTCCCGGCAATCGACCCACTTCAGTCAGGTTCACGAATGCTCGTACCCCATCTTGTAGGAAAAAAACATTATCATGTTGCCCAGGAAATACGGAAAACTCTTGCTACTTATGAAGACCTCAAGGATATAATCGCCATGCTCGGTATTGAGGAGCTTTCAAAAGAAGACCGCAAGACTGTCTATCGTGCACGGCGCCTTGAGCGCTTTCTCACTCAACCATTTTTTGTGACAGAACAGTTTACCGGATTAAAAGGAAAGACGGTCAGCCGTGAAGATGCCATAGAGGGCTGTGAGCGAATACTCAACGATGAGTTTTCGGAGTATCCCGAACGTGCTGTTTATATGATCGGGACTATACATGAGGCCAAAATTCATGAATCTTAAAATCCTTCTGCCGGCTGGAATTTTACTAAATGAGCAGGTAAACAAGGTTATTGCCGAGGCAGTGAATGGTTCATTTTGCCTTCTCCCGCGCCACATTGATTTCCTCGCAGCCCTTGCTCCTGGTATCCTGTCCTTTGTCTCTGCCGAAGGCAAAGAGGAATTCCTGGCTGTGGATGAAGGCGTGCTTGTCAAGGCAGGACCGGAAGTGCTCGTTTCTTCAACACGGGCCGTACGAGGGGGAGAGTTGGGCCAACTCAAAGATACAGTCGAAAGGGTGTTTCGACACATTGATGATCAGGAAAAATCAGCCCGTTCAACCATGGCAAAGCTGGAGGCTGATTTGGTGCGGGGATTCATGGAACTGGGAGAGCGTGGCTACAAGTAGCATACTGAGAGATACAGAACGGATGAGCGAAGATTATCTTTCCAAAAAAATAGGAAAAAAAGAAGCCCGCAAGCTGAAAGCGAGGAGCGAGCGGCGTTACAGCGCTCTTGTGAAGGGCCTTCGCATGACAGGTCTTGTGGGATGGACAGTGGCCACACCAACCCTTATTGGGGTGGCCATAGGTAAATGGCTTGACAGGGCATGGCCGGCTAATTTCTCCTGGACCCTCACCCTTCTCATGGCCGGTCTTATCCTTGGCTGTTTTCATGCGTGGTACTGGCTCAAACGGGAGAGCAAGAATGACTGAATCGATCGCTTTTAATGTCTCAATTGCATTTGCAGCAGGTCTTTTGCTGGGTCTGTTTTACTTTGGTTCCCTCTGGATGACCGTGCAGGGCCTTGTCAAGGTAAAGAAACCGGCTCTGCTCTCTTTTGTAAGCTTTTTTGTCAGAACAGGGTTAACACTCACCGGATTTTTCTTCGTTATGTCCGGACACTGGGAACGAGCACTGGCCTGCATGTTTGGTTTTCTCGTAATGCGGAAGATACTGACACACCGTTACGGCTTGGACCATCAAACCCTCCAGAGGAGGAAGGGATAGCTTAAGGTATGGAGATACTACACCTCGACCAGATCAGTCCTGATGCAGTTGTCCTTTGGAAGTGGAAATTCTTTACCCTTAACGCAACAATACTGTACACCTGGATAATCATGGCAATTTTAACGGTCGGGTCATGGCTTGCCACCCGTAATCTCTCCACAGAACCTGAAACATCGCGCTGGCAGAGCCTTCTTGAAGTTGTTGTGGTTGGGATGCGCAATCAGATTGGAGAAATCTGTCAGCAGGACGCTGGTCGCTATCTGCCGTTTATTGGAACGCTCTTCCTATTTATAGCTATCTCAAATCTTCTCGGTTTCGTGCCAGGCTATGCTCCCCCTACCAGCTCGCTTTCAACAACAGCGGCTCTGGCGGTTTGTGTGTTCGTTGCGGTTCCTTTGTACGGCATGTGGGACAGGGGCCCTATCGGCTACCTGAAGCATTTTGCAGAGCCCTCCCTATTCATCATGCCTTTTCATATATTAGGCGAAGTTTCCCGTACCGTTGCCCTCGCCGTCCGTCTTTTCGGCAACATCATGAGCGGCAGCAAGGTTGTAGGAATACTCCTTGCAATTACACCACTGCTTTTCCCTATTGTAATGCAGGTGCTCGAATTGTTGATAGGTCTTATCCAGGCATACATTTTCGCCATTCTTTCCACAGTGTATATTGCATCAGCCCTTAAAGCCCATGAGGAGAAAGAAAGCTTTGCACACAGTTCCGGTAGTTTGAGCGGTTCAACCACTGTAAGCGGATGAACGAACAAAAATATAGGAGACGGTTTAACCAAATTATAATAAGGAGGAGATGATATGGATGTTAAGACCCTGGTAGGGATGATCTCGATAATTATTGCTGGAATGACGATGTTTGTGGGTTCCATAAGTCCTGCCCTGGGCATGGCCCGTGCAGTGGCACAGGCGTTGAGCTCCATAGCCCAGCAGCCGGACGAGGCGAACACTATTACTAGAACCCTCTTCATAGGTCTGGCAATGATCGAGTCCTTGGCTATTTACTGTTTTGTCATTTCCATGATTCTGATTTTTGCCAATCCGTTCTGGCGTTATGTGACATCTCAATAAGGAACTCGCCATGCTGATTGACTGGTTTACAGTCGTTGCTCAAATTATCAATTTCCTTATTCTCGTATTCCTCCTAAAGCATTTTCTCTATGGCAGGATCATCAACGCTATGGACCAGAGGGAGGCTCGTATAACATCCCGTCTTGAAGAGGCGGAAACTCAGAGAAAAGAAGCCGAGAATGAGGCAGCGATGTTCAAACTCAAGAACCAGTACATCGAGTCTCAACGGGAAGAGATGATCTCGAGTGCAAAGGAAGAATCTGAGTCCTTTAAAAAAGACCTTATGCAAAAAGCACGGGAAGAGATTGACAGTATCCAGGCACGGTGGCATGAGACTGTAGAAAAACAAAAAATTGCTTTCCTCAAGGATCTTGGGCAACGAGCAACAAAAGAGGTCTTTGCCGTAACCCGTCAAGTGCTTAAAGACCTTGCAGATAAGGACCTCGAACAGCAGATCGTTGATGTCTTCATACGGCGCGTTGAAAAACTCAGCCAGGAGGAACGGCGTCTCATTTCAGAATCAGTTAATGGTTCGGGAATAATTCTTATTACCAGTGCCTTTCAAATACCTGATGAGGGGCAGGTAAAAATTCTCAATACAATCAAAGAATATATTAATAATGAATGTCAGATAGACTATCAGATTGCATCTGATGTCATTTCCGGCATCGAACTCCGTACCGTGGGTCATAAGATCGCCTGGAGTTTTGATAATTATCTGGCGTCTTTAGAAACGAATGTTTTAGAAGCCATGGAATTGGGGTCGAGAAGTGAGGGGGCAGAATGAGCGCTGATGAATTACATACAGTTCTTGATAGCACGTTTAGTTATATCGAACATGAGTTGGAGAGCTTCAAACCTGATGTTAAGGCTGACGAGGTTGGTACAGTTAAATCCGTAGGCCAGGGTGTGGCACAGGTTGAAGGTCTCCCCCGTGCAAAATCAGAGGAACTTCTCCGTTTTACAGGAAATCTTCTGGGCACCGTCTTTAACGTTGACCCTTCAGGTATGGGCGTGGTCCTCCTCGATCAGAGCGCAGACCTGAAAGCAGGATCTGAGGTATATCCCACAGGAAGGGTGCTCGATGTTCCGGTTACTGAAGCACTCCTGGGCAGGGTAATAGATGCAATGGGGCGCCCCCTGGACAATCAAGGCCCAATTCAGAGCACTGAACGCCTTCCTATTGAGCGGGAAGCACCGGCAATAATGGACCGGGCCCCTGTGGTTGTGCCTCTTCAGACAGGACTGAAGGTTGTTGATGCTCTCATCCCTATAGGCCGTGGCCAGCGAGAACTGATTCTTGGAGATCGCCAGACAGGAAAAACAGCGATCGTGGTCGACACCATTATTAATCAGAAGAATGAAGACGTCATCTGCATTTACTGTGCTATCGGAAAACAGAGTGCTGCTGTGGCGCGGTTCATAGCTGATCTAAAGAAGTACGGGGCCATGGAATATTCCGTGGTTGTGCTTGCCACAGGGGAAGATACGCCAGGTCTGCAATTTGTTGCTCCCTATGCGGCAACTACCATGGGTGAGTATTTTATGCGAAAGGGTCATGATGTTCTGGTCATATACGATGATCTTACGGCCCATGCTCGAGCTTACCGCGAGTTATCGCTTCTTCTACGTCGTCCCCCTGGCAGAGAAGCCTTCCCTGGAGACATATTCTACATCCATTCCCGGTTACTCGAGCGATCGACACACCTCAAGGAAGAGCTTGGAGGCGGTTCCCTCACTGCCTTGCCTATTGTTGAAACAGAGGCGCAGAACATGTCAGCATATATACCCACGAACCTTATCTCAATAACAGACGGGCAGATCTATCTCTCACCAGACCTGTTCCAGAAGGGAATCCTTCCTGCAGTTGATGTTGGAAAATCCGTGTCAAGGGTCGGCGGCAAAACTCAGCTGGCAGCTTACCGGGCAGTGGCAGGAGATCTTCGCCTCTCTTACTCTCAGTTTGAAGAGCTCGAAGCTTTCGCACGGTTCGGGACACGCCTTGACGAAGCAACGCTCAAAACCCTTGAAAGAGGCCATCGTGTGCGTGAAGTTCTCAAGCAGTCACAATACGAGCCCCTCTCCGTCGCTGAACAGATCGCCTGTTTCCTGGCAGTGACGAACGGCGTTTTCGATAATATTGAGATTGACGCGGTAGATGAGGCGCAGACCACAATCCGTAAGAACCTCGTTCAGCAGTTACCTGATGTTTGTCACCGCATAGAGAAGGGTGAGGAGTTGACCGCTGAAGACAAAGAATCTATTCTGAAGATGGCAAAAGACACCGTAACCTTCCATTACGGTATCGTTTAGTATGCCTTCTATTGAAACACTCAAACGGAGAATTCGCACTGCCGGAGATTTACGGTCTCTTGTAAGAACTATGAAAGCCCTCGCTGCTGTTAGCATTCGTCAGTACGAAAGGGCTGTCGAATCACTTGCCGACTATAACAGGACTGTTGAAATGGGTTTTCAGATACTCATGAGGGAAAAGGAGACTTCCCTTCTTAAGGAGCGGGGGACTAAAAAATGTCTCGGAGCAGTTGTTTTTGGATCTGACCTTGGGATGTGTGGCCAGTTCAATGAACAGATTGCCGCCTATGCCCTCGAAGAAATGAAAAAACTCGGGTGTGAACCTTCAGACAGATCATGCGTCGTGGTGGGTGCGCGAGTAACAGGCTACCTTGAAGATGGTAATCAAAAAGTAGATAAAGAGCTCTCGGTGCCCGGTTCCATGTCCGGTATTACACTGACCGTTCAGGAAATCAACGAAATCCTGTCGGACTGGTGGATGAGCAAAAAAATCAATCAGCTCTATCTTTTCTATAACAACCATATATCAGGGTCACAGTATCGTCCTCACAGTGTCAGACTCTTGCCCCTTGATCTTGAATGGCTTCAGGATATAAAGATGCGAAAGTGGCCAACAAAAGTCCTGCCCATGTACACATTGGAATGGCAAAAACTTTTTCCTCTTATCGTACGTCAATATGTTTTTGTCTCTTTATTTCAGGCAACTGCAGAATCACTCGCAAGCGAGAATGCAAGTCGTCTTGCTGCCATGCAAGGAGCCGAGAAGAACATTGATGACGTTCTTTCAGGGCTTAAACTTCAGTTCCACCAGGAACGACAGATGGCTATAACCGATGAACTTCTTGACATTGTGGCCGGCTTCGAAGCATTAGCAGAGCCAGAATAGTACGAAAAGCAGCTTATAGCAATCATAGTTGATGCTTCCTCAGCAGCACACTATTTTTCTTGCAAAACATCAAAGATTGAAGGACAATGTTTGATGCTGAACTAAATGAAACTTCATGAAAAAGACCACCAAAGATAACAATCAAATTCAGGCAAAAAACTCTGAACATATTCAGGAAATCCTATCACAGAACCTCAACATATATCGTCTCATTGCAGAGAACATGTATGATGCCATTTACACACTGGATACCAATGGTAATTTCACCTTCGTCAATGATGTTGCCCTGAAGAGATCTGGTTATACAAGGAAATGGTTCATCGGGAGAAGCTTCCTTAATTTTGTCATTCCGGAAAACAAAAACATGGTTCAAAAAAGTTTCAAATCTGTAATGATGGGTAAGGTTGTGCCAGCATACGAGCTGAGTTACATAAATTCTAAAGGTAAATCTTTATGGATAGAAATAAATGCAACCCCTCTTGTTGATAATGGGAATATCATTGGAGTACTGGTTGTCTCCCGGGATATAACTGAGAGAAAAAGGAATGAGGAAGAACTGAAGCTTTATCGTAACAATCTTGAGTCCCTCATCGAAGGCCGCACTGCTGAGCTAAGAATTGCAAACGAACAATTACAGATTGAAATCGCTCAGCACAAAAAGACCGAAGAAGCCCTGCGCAGTTCAGAAGCCTATTACCGCACCATCTTCCATAACACAGGGACTGCCATCATAATCATGGAAGATGACACAACCATATCTTTGTCCAATGCGGAATGTGAAAAATTTGTCGGATATCGAGCCTCTGACCTGGAGGGCAAAAGAAGAGCTGTTGAGTTCGTGGCCAGACAGGATCTGGAGAGGATACTGAGTTATAATGAACTAAGAAGGCAGGATCCCGAAAAAGCTCCCAGAAGCTATGAACTGAAGATTGTTGATCGACATGGCAACGTCAGAGATGTCCTCATCACGATCGCATCAATTCCTCATACAAACAAGACAATCGCATCATTTCTTGATATCACTGAACAAAAGAAAATGGAAGCAGCACTCAAGGCATCAGAGGAAAAATATCGGAACATTTTCGAAAACGCTGTGGAAGGTATTTTTCAGATAGGAATCAATGGAGAAATTCTAAGTGCAAATCCTTCTTTTTCACACCTATTCGGATATAAATCACCTCAAGAAATCATGAGGGCAGTCAAGGATATCCGTTACGAAATCTATGCAGATGAAAGTCAGAGAAACGAATTACGGCGCCTTCTCGACAAGCAGGGATTCGTTCGCAACTTTGAGGTCATATGCCGAAGGAAAGATGGTCAAAGAATATGGATCAGCGTCAATATCAGAGCTGTAAAGGACAACAATAGCAAATTCCTTTTCTACGAAGGGACACTCGTAGACATCACTGAACGGAAGATGATCCAGGATGATCTTGAAAAGAAGTCGAGAAGCCTTGAGGAGACAAATGCTGCGCTCAGGGTTCTGCTCAAACAGCGAGAGGAGGACAAGACTGACCTTGAGGAAAAGGTCTTGCATAATATTAAGGAACTGGTTCTTCCCTACATCGATAAGCTTCGAGCGGGACAACAAAATAGAGATACGGTTATCATCGACATTGTGGAAAGCAACTTGAACGAGATTCTTTCCCCCTTCATCAAGAGTATGGCCTCCAAATATGCCAATTTTACCCCCAAGGAAATCCAGATAGCAGATCTCATGAAAAAAGGGAAATCAACTAAGGAAATATCAACGATCCTTAACCTTTCACCCAGGACAATAGACATTCATCGTTACAATATCAGAAGAAAACTCAATATCAATAAAAAGAAAGTCAATCTTCAGTCTTATCTTTTAACTCTTACATAGTTAATACTTATTTTATCTAGATATTAATTACGTTAATCATTGATATTCTCTTTTTCATTTTTTCAGCCATAATCGTAGCATGACAACATTGACACAATATGAAAGCAGTCCGGTAAGGCAATTAAACATCCTGCGTTGCTGGCGCATTCGAGTTCTTTTGCTTGTCCTCATAATCTTCGCAACTCTCTGTAACGGCTGTTCAGTTAAGAAAATAGCCATGAACCATCTCGGTGACGCCTTAGCAAAAAGTGGATCTACCTTCTCTTCTGATAATGATCCTGACATGATCAAGGCAGCTGCACCTTTTAGTCTCAAGCTCATGGAAAGTGTTCTTGCAGAAACACCCGAACATACAGGGCTCCTTCTTGCTCTCTCCAGCGGATTTACCCAGTATGCATTCGCCTTTGTTGTCCAGGAGGCTGACGAAACTGAAGAGAATAATCTAATCAGGGCTATGGAGACACGTGCACGGGCATTACGCCTTTATCTGCGGGCAAGAGATTATGGACTGAGAGCACTTGATATCCGCCATCCTGGTTTTGCAGAAGCACTCCACGGTGAACCGGAAAAAGTTGTTCAAGATTTAAAAAAGGGTGATGTACCCTATGCATACTGGACAGCAGTTTCCTGGGCGGGGGCCATTTCAATGGCAAAAAACAACGCGGATCTCATTGCCGATCTTCCCAAAGTAGAGGCTCTTATTGATAAGGCCCTTGCGCTCGATGAATCCTTCGATAACGGAGCTATTCATTCATTTCTTATCGCCTATGACATGAATCGTGCATCTGGCACTGGTAATCCGGAGGAAAACGCACGAAAGTATTTTTCGAGAGCAGTTGAATTGAGCGACGGCAAGCAGGCAGGCCCATATGTAACCATGGCGGAATCAGTGTCCCTTCCAAAGCAAGATAAGAAAGAGTTCATACTTTTTCTCGAACGAGCGCTTGCAATAAATGCTGACGCAAAACCAGAGTGGAGACTGGCAAATGTTATTATGCAAAAAAAAGCCCGCTGGCTGCTTCAGAGGACTGACAAGCTTTTTGTCAACTGAAGTGGGGGATTTCAATTGTGAGGAGGAAAAAACATGAAACATATAATAAGAGTATTTCTCCTGGTATTAATCCTTTCTTTGGCATATTTCCTGGTACAGCCGTCTGAGGTCTCATGCCAGGACAAACCATTAGAAATACGCCTTGTCACCCTTGCGCCCATGGGAACAAGCCCCCACGTAGCACTGCTCAAGATGGGAGAAAAGTGGCAGAAACTCTCGGGGGGTAAGATCAAACTCTCGGTCATTGGCAGCTACCGGGCCGGAGGGGAAGCAGCTATGGTTGACAAGATGGGCGTTGGTGGCATAGACGGAGCGCTCATGACCATTGTAGGACTCTCAAAAATAAACAAAGATGCGGCAGGATTGAGTAACATCCCGATGATCTACAAGTCTTTGGACGAGGTAGACTTTGTTGAGGAGAAATTCGGGGCAGAACTCTCAAAAACAATGGAACAAAAGGGATTTATCGTACTTTTCTGGACTGACATAGGGTGGATCAGGCATTTCTCAGTCCACCCCATTATGTATCCCCATGACTTAAAGAAGATGAAGATGTTTACTTGGGCAGGAAGTCCCGAACAGGTAGACATAATGAAAGAGTGGGGAACAAATCCGGTCTCTCTTGAACCATCCGATATCCTCTCGTCTCTCTCAACAGGCATGATCAACGTGGTATCGGCAACCCCTTTTTCGGCGAATGCCGGCCAGTACGCAAGGGTTACAAAATACATGCTGGAGATCAACTGGGGCCCGTTAGTCGGTGGGGCAGTTATCAGGAAACAAGTATGGGAAAAAATTCCGGCAGGCCTGAGGGAGGAATTTCTCAAGGTAGCTGCTGAAACCGGGAGGGAAATTAAGGAGGCAGGAAGAAAAGAGAGCGATGATGCCGTCGAGGTAATGAGAAAGAAACAATGTCTGCATGTAGTGGTTCCATCGCCACAAATTAATGAAGAATGGAGACAAGCCGTGAGGGCTGTCTACCCAAAAATCCGTAGCTCAATGGTAACTGCGGAGAGTTTCGACAGGGTAGAGAGTCTCTTAAGGGGGTACCATGGAAAAAGTACTGCAAACAAATAGTTTAGATTCCTTAGGCTTCAGGCGGAGGCCTGGTACCTGCTTGCTGGCGCGGCTTTGCAGGGGAAAGGAAAGAAGGTCGCTATCATCAACCGCAGCAAACATCTTCGAGGGTCTCGAAAATGGATTGATTGTTATGGCTTTAGGGCTGATGATGGCCCTACCCCTTGCCGAGAGCCTTCTTCGGAGAGTTTTTGGAGTTGGGATCACGGGCTCAGCAGTTTTCGTGCAACACCTCGTGTTGTATGTCGGCATGCTGGGAAGCGTCATTGCAGCCCGTAAGGGGCGCCTTCTCTCTATCTCCTTTGTTACAACATATCTTCAGGGGAAATGGAAAACAGCTGCTTCAGTCTATGCAAACTTATTCGCCGTTGTTATAACCTGTTACCTAGTTATTGCCAGCATACAATTCATTCTTGCGAAGAAAATAGTTGGTGACACCCTGATCCACGGTGTTCCCCTCTGGCCCATCCTGTTAATTCTGCCCTTCGGTTTTGCACTCGTTGCGTGCCGTACATTCCTTCAGGTTTGTTCATCCTGGACGATCAGATGTGTTGCATTTCTTATTATCACTGCTATGCTTAGCATAGGTACTGTGGTGTCGGCCAAGAGTCTGGTTCTACCGGGCATTGTCGGACTTCTCCTTGCTTCAGTCCTTGGAGCACCAATCTTCACGGTACTCGGTGGTGCAGCCATGATCCTCTTCTGGGGAAACGGGCAACCAATCGCCATGGTACCCATCAACCATTACCGTCTCACTGTCGACGCGACTCTGCCGGTTATCCCCCTTTTCACCCTCGTTGGTTACTTCCTTGCAGAAAGTGGTGCAGCACAGAGGCTTCTTGCAATCTTCCAAACGATCTTTTCAAAGATGCGGGGCGGGGCGGTTATTATTACCACTGTTGTTTGCGCACTATTCACCGCTTTTACAGGCGCTTCAGGGGTTACCATTCTTGCCCTGGGAGGTCTCCTAATGCCTATTCTCATTTCATCACGATATTCGCAGCGAAATACCCTCGGCCTCCTGACCAGCGCCGGTTCTCTTGGCCTTCTTTTTCCACCAAGTCTTCCTCCAATCCTCTATGCTGTAGTGGCAACAACAATCGGCAGCGAGATAACAATCGGCAGTATTTTCCTGGCAGGTCTTATACCAGGGGTCCTGCTTCCTGTGCTCACCTGGTGGTGGGGCATACGATCTGACCCTTCAACCTATATTCAGGAAGCATTATCGGGAACTAAAGCTTTAAAAGCAGTATTACAGGCCAAATGGGAGCTTCTTCTTCCCGTTGTGGCCCTCGTATCTCTTTTTTCCGGAATTGCCACTCCTGTAGAGGCTGCCGCTTTCACAGCTCTCTATGCACTCATTATTGAGGTTTGCGTATATCGTGACCTGAAGTTTTTCCGTGATGTTCCAAGGGTCATGGTGGGTGTGGTCTTCTTGTTGGCGGTGTTCTTATTATTCTTGGTGTTGCCATGGGATTCACCGACTTCCTTTTCACCGTCAGCGTTCCGGAAAGGCTTGTGGAATGGGCAAAAAATTCCATTCATTCCAAGTGGCTTTTTCTCATCGCCTTGAACATTTTTCTCCTTGTTGTTGGCTGCCTTATGGACATCTATTCGGCCATTATTGTGGTTGCACCATTGATAATCCCTTTGGGTAGAGAGTTTGGCATTGACCCCTTGCATCTGGCAATTATATTCCTGGCCAATATGGAACTAGGCTTTCTTACGCCGCCGGTAGGAATGAATCTTTTCCTGTCTGCGTACCGGTTCGATGTTCCAATGTCTGAGGTAATCCGATCAATCCTGCCAATACTTTTGGTTCTCCTTGGAGGAGTGTTACTCATCTCTTACGTGCCATTTTTGACAACTGCCCTACCTCATCTCTTTCAAGCTGTTGGAAGGTGAAAGTGAAAGACTACAAGTTAACTACTATGGAGGTGTCCCAATGTACAGAATAGGACTCGATATCGGCTCGGTAAGCGTAAATGTCATAGTCATGAATGAAGAGAACACGATTGTAAGCAGTCGTTACGTTCGCCACATGGGGAGGCCTTTTCAGGCGGGCAAAAAAGCCCTGGAAAAGATATCTGAAAAATTCGAGGTCGATTTTGTATCTACCACCGGAACCGGGGCCAGGGATTTTGCCGCACTTATCGGTGCATCCTTTGTCAACGAGATTGTTGCCCTTGCCAAGGCATTTAATCACCTCTATCCCAACGTTCGTAGCGTGATAGACATCGGGGGAGAAGATTCAAAGCTTATTCTTTTCGAGCAGGATGGACAAAATGAAAGGATTCGCGTCAAGGATTTTTCAATGAATGCTCTCTGTGCAGCGGGTACAGGATCGTTTCTAGATCAGCAGGCATCCCGCCTTCTATTTACTATCGAGGAGTTTTCGGAGGTTGCCCTAAAGTCTACGAACCCCCCGAGGATTGCCGGGAGATGTACAGTTTTTGCGAAATCCGACATGATCCATCTCCAGCAGATAGCAACGCCAGATTATGAAATAGTGGCCGGGCTTTGCTACGCCCTGGCAAGAAACTTCAAGGGAAACATCGCCAAAGGAAGAGACATCGCTGCGCCGGTTGCCTTTGTGGGTGGCGTAGCGGCTAATGCTGCAATGCGCCGTGCCTTGATGGACGTCTTTTCTCTCAATGATACGCAATTTTTTGTACCCCAGCACTTTACCTCCATGGGTGCCGCAGGTGCCCTTTTTGCCGTTCTTGATGAACCGTCATTACGTAACCGCTACCTTGGTCTCGGGAGCCTCAATGACTGTCTCATGAATAAAAAAGTCCGGGCCGCCCACGAGCCGCTGGTCATCTCTAATGAAAACCTGCGCGTCTCCTACGACATGAAACCTGTAGACGGAAAAACAGAGGTATATCTAGGTGTTGACGTGGGATCCATCAGCACAAATCTCGTTGTAATCGACAAGGAGAAGAATGTTCTTGCAAAACGCTACCTTATGACGGAAGGACGCCCCCTTGAGGCTGTAAAGAAGGGGCTCGCCGAGATTGCGGACGAGGTAGGCAGACAGGTTGAAATCCTCGGCGCAGGTACTACCGGATCAGGCCGCTATCTGACTGCCGACTTCATCGGCGGCGACATAGTGAGGAACGAGATCACTGCCCAGGCTGAGGCAGCCATCCACATTGATCCTGAAGTGGATACTGTGTTCGAGATTGGTGGACAGGACTCCAAATACATAAGCATTGACAATGGGGTTATAGTCGATTTTGAGATGAACAAGGCATGCGCAGCAGGCACAGGATCATTCCTTGAAGAACAGGCAGAACGTCTTGGAATCTCAATTAAAGAGGAATTTGGAAACCTCGCCCTATCGGCCAAAAAGCCGGTGAAAATGGGAGAAAGGTGCACGGTCTTTATCGAATCGGACCTCGTTCACCACCAGCAGATGGGTGAAGGCACAGACGATATAGTTAGCGGTCTTTCGTATTCGATTGTTGCAAATTATTTAAACAAGGTAGTTGGTGACAGAAAAGTAGGAGATAAGATTTTCTTTCAGGGTGGCACTGCTTTCAATAAAGGAGTTATCGCTGCCTTCGAGAAGACAGTCGGCAAACCGATAACAGTGCCTTCCCACCATGACGTTACCGGCGCTATCGGCGTGGCCCTGCTCGCCATGAAAGAAAAGAGCTGGGACCACAGTAACTTTAAGGGTTTTGATCTTAGCAAGCGGCCCTATTCTATCGAAACATTCGAATGTAAAGGGTGCGAGAACCTCTGCGAGATCAGAAAAGTGACCGTCGAAAACGAAAGCCCTCTTTTCTATGGAAGCAGGTGCGAGAAGTATGACGTGGTAAGACGCAGTGAGAAACGAAACATGCCGGACCTTTTTAAAGTGCGGGACGAACTCCTCCACTCCACATATGACCGAACGATTGACGGCGAACCTATCGGTGTCCCAAAGATCCTGAATATGTGGGAATTCATGCCATTCTGGAAGGCCTTTCTTACAGAACTCGGATTTTCCCCGGTTTTCTCTGACCCTACCAACAAAAAGACGATACGCGAAGGTGTCGAGAGCATCATCGTGGAAACATGTTTTCCCATCAAACTCACCCATGGCCACATACTCAATATCATCAATAAGGGCATAAAACGGATATTTATCCCCAGCGTAATAAACCTGAGAGGGACTTCAAAAAATGCTCCTAATTCCTTCGCCTGTCCCTATGCGCAGTCCATCCCTTACAGTATAAGGGCATCTATCGATTTTGACGCCCACGGTGTTCAGATGGATACGCCAATTGTCTATTTTGGCAAAAACAAAGCAGAAATACTCGACTGTCTTGTTGCCTACGGGAAAGAGATAAATCGTTCCAAAATAGAGGTGAAAAAGGCTTTAACCACTGCCTTCGAGGTTCAGGAAACATTCTACAGAAAAATAGCTCAAGCTGGAACAGATGCACTTTCAGCTTTAAATGACAATGACAAGGCAATGGTGATAATCGGCAGGCCATACAACAGCGCAGATCCCGGGGCAAATCTCAACATCCATAGAAAGCTTATGGCTCTGGGTGTTCAGCCGCTACCTATGGACATGATGCCTATCGTTGAAAATGCCGTCAGTGATGGAGATCTGGAAAACATGTATTGGGGTTACGGCCAGAAGATACTGCGCACGGCAAGAAGCATAAAGGATTTGCCAAATGTATATGGCATATATGTAACCAGCTTCGGCTGCGGGCCGGATTCTTTTATTACTCACTTCTTTAAGAGGATCATCAGGGGCAAACCATTTCTCCAGTTGGAGATTGATGAACACAGCGCAGATGCCGGAATCGTTACCAGGCTCGAGGCCTTCCTTGACAGCATAAAAAATGCAAAGCAAAACAGCACAATCTCAAAATCCAGGCAACCGCACGTCGCCACAAAATCGCATCGACGAATAATTTATATCCCGAATATGTCAGATCATGCCATTGCTTTCAGGAGCGCCTTTCGAGCCTGTGGTCAAGAGGCTGAAGTCATGGATGAGCCTGACGATCAGTCTGTTTACTGGGGAAGAAAATATACGTCCGGAAAAGAATGTTACCCATGTATCCTGACTACAGGGGACATGGTCAAAAAGGTCAAGCAGTCCGACTTCGATCCTGAACGAAGCGCCTTCCTCATACCATCAGGAAATGGTCCGTGCCGTTTCGGCCAATACCACAGATTTCACCGTATGATTCTCGATGAGATGGGATTCGAAAATGTACCCGTCTATGCACCCAACCAGGACGACAAGCTATACAAGGATTTCAATATTGTAGGAAACCGTTTTTCAAAGTTGAGCTGGCAGGCCATTGTAGCAACTGACATGCTTATCAAGATGCTCCATGAGATACGGCCCATGGAGATAATAAGAGGAGATGCTGAACGGGTGTACCACAAATCAATCGAGTCAATCGCCTACTCAATTGAAAAGGGCAATAACGGGATTGTCAATGCACTTCATGATTCGATCAATCGTTTCCTCCAAATCAAAAGGAATGAAATCCCAAGGCCGATCGTAGGGGTCGTGGGCGAAGTTTACGTAAGATGTAACAGGTTCAGTAATAACGATGTTATTAAAAAAGTGGAAGAACTCGGGGGACAAGCCTGGTTTGCCCCGTTAACAGAATGGATCTCCTATATCAACTTCAGCAACAAACGACGTAAAAGTGTAAGGAAGAGAAGCATAACTCATGTATTAAGGACATCTCTTACCGAATACATTCAGGGCAAGGAAGAGCGAAGACTGGAAGAACCTTTTATGGGACTCATCCAGTATGGAGAAGAGCCTTCGGTGAACAGCGTAATTGACAAAGCAAGTCTCTATATCGATCCAAGCTTCGAAGGTGAGGCTATTCTGAGTGTGGGCAAGGCCATAGATTTTATTGACAAGGGTGTTTCAGGTATTATCAATGTCATGCCTTTTACCTGCATGCCAGGAACCATAACGAGTGCCGTCTTGAGGCTCGTTCAAAAGAAATATAACGTTCCCATCATCAATGTCGCTTATGATGGTCAAGGTCTCACAAACATTGATACACGGCTGGAGGCGTTCATGTACCAGGTACGCGAGCATTTTGTGGATTCTGATAAGATGTCTGGCAGTATGAGCTTACAGCTATGAGCTGATTAGTGAATCCGCGGCCATGGCTCAGGCGCAGGCTCCTGCCTTCTGTTTGGTACTGTCTCCGGCCTCTGGTCAGGCCGCGGGGGAGAACCTCCATCAGACCTGAACCCCCTGAACCACTCGAGGATAGGAGAAAAAACCGAAGGCGCTGCAAAGTCATCAGGCGGGTATCGCCTGAGCGCAGTACCCATGAAGCTCATCCAGATTGGCAAACATACCCTAGCCCCACTCTCTTTCTCTCCCAGGGATGTTCTCGTATCAAAACCAACCCATACCCCGGTGATTACATGGGGCGAATACCCGATGAAAAGTGCATCGTAATAATTGCTCGTTGTGCCTGTTTTGCCTGCCACCGGATAGCCAAGCCGGGCAGCGCCTTTTGCTGTGCCATATTCTGTTGGTCCTTTCAGAAGGACATTCATATTGTATGCAATATCCTCTGATAAAACCCGCACTTTTTCTTCATGGTTTTCCATCAATGTATTTCCTGTGGAATCAACAACCCTCAAAACACCAATAGGCTTTACACGCAAACCACCATTGGCAAACACAGCATATCCCTTAACCAGGTCAAGAAGGGTCAGGTTTGATGTCCCAAGCGCTATAGCAAGCTCGTGAGGAAGATCTGCGTCTATGCCCAGATCAGTCATCACCTCTTTGACAGCATTCACACCGACTTCTTCCAACAGACGCACGGTGGCGGCATTTTTCGAATAGGCAACTGCGTCCCGCATTGAAATCTGACCCACATACTTGCCATCATAATTCCTTGGTGTCCATGCCCTTCCCATACCCATAGAATATTCCTTTGGTTCATCCACAAGCATGGTATCGATGGTATAGCCTTTTTTAAGAGCTGCCAGGTAAATAAATGGTTTGAATGCACTGCCCGACTGAATTTTAGCAGCTATTGCCCGGTTGTATGGGCTCTGTTCAAAATCCCTTCCACCGACCATGGCAAGGATGTATCCTGTCTGGACATCCAGGCTAATGAGCGCCCCTTCAACTTTCACTGTTTTGATAGGGTGAAACACATGGATCTTTTCTCCGTCAATCCCATCATATGTGGCCTTTATGATATCGCCTGGTTTGTATGGAAAGGCATCCATTTTCAAAATGCCTTTTTCATTGCCCGCAAAAACTGCATAACCATTGTCGAGCTTATCCGATACAAGAAGATTGTATTGTTTACCGGCCTTCAAACCTACCTGTTTGTAATCCCGTTCTCTGGCCTTTTTATAATTATTCCACTTCTTTCTATCGATATGGCTCACCACACTGTAAGCACCTTTTCTTTGCTCATACAGGTTTAAACCTCTTTTAACAGCGTCTTCTGCAAGCCTTTGCAACCCTGCATCTGCTGTGGTATAAATTGATAATTTTCGTGTAGCAAGAACACCCTTGCCAATCTTCTCCTCAACAGATTTGAGTATGTAATCCTTAAAATAACTATCTGTAAATACCCCGTTGTTTTCGCGGATATTCACCTTCTCCTTGAGTATCTCGTTCCTGCGTCGCTCATCGATGAACTTCTTTTCAGCCATCTGCCCAATAACATATTCCTGACGGACGCGAGCTGCACCGGGATATTTTTTTGGCGTGTACCGCGAAGGCGCCTGAACTATCCCTGCAAGCAGAGCAGCCTCCGCCCTTGTCACGTTCCACACATGTTTTCCAAAATATATCTGTGATGCTGCCTCAACCCCATAGACACCGTGTCCCATGTATACATTATTCAGATAGAGGTTTAAAATCTCTTTCTTCGTCAAAGACCCTTCCAGCCGGTACGAAAGAATCGCCTCCCTGGTCTTCCTCAGGATACTCCTTTCAGGGCCGAGCAAAAGCGATTTGATCACCTGCTGGGTGATGGTGCTCCCGCCCTGGACAACCCTTCCTGATGTAATATTTTTCCAGAGCGCCCTCACCACACTTTGAAAATCAATCGCGCCGTGTTTAAAAAACTCTGCATCTTCCGCAGCGAGAAATGCATCCTTTACATGCTGAGGTATCTTGTTATAATCGATGAATATTCTGTTATCAGGAACAATCAGGTATATTAATTCTCCATTCGCACCATAAATACTGCTCACAGGCTTATTTTCAAGGCGCTTGAGTACCTTAACCGAGGGGATATCTTTCATAATATATATGTAGAAACCCGTGGCAAGAAGGATAACTGAGAACGCCACCATGGACACCATGTATATTAATATCTTCCGTTTCAAAGGCTTATTTCTCCGTTTATGTGCCATTAATCTGGTGTATCCATTTTAATATAATAATTTTGCCTCTTCAGGAATGTTTTCTCCTGATGTGTCATCACATAATTTAATTCTATTGTGTTCCGATGATTAGCTGGCTGCTGACAGCTAACGGCTGGCCTGCCGGTTTTACATAATCGCGCATGTCACAATTGCCTTGGCAACTAACTGGTCGTCGCTGTTTTTGATATCCACGTCAGCCAACGCATATTTCTTGCCTTTGTGAACTATTCTTGCCTCTGCAAATATGGCGGTATCTTTAACAGGCAAAAGATAGTTAATCTTCATCTCAAGGGTGAGGGCTTTCTGCTCATCTTTCAACATTGTTAATACTGCATTTATACCGGCGGAATCTGCCAGGCTCGCCACAGCTCCGCCGTGAAGATAACCAAAAGGGTGGGTCAGGCACTCCATAAAGTTTAGCCGAAGTTTCGCAAAACCTTCCCTTGCTTCCACAATGGTGATGCCAAGATGTTTATAATAGGGAGACTGTTCAGCAAGCTGTAATGGAAGGTCCAATATCATAGCAATTTCACTAAAATCTATCGCAAAAAGAAAATTTAATCAAATGGCAGCGGAAGGCCCCTAAACATCAAAAGTCAGCAGGACTCATGACTGAAAGCCCCGGTCTGTTCAGGACATGGGTATAGATCATGGTGGTGGAGACATCCGCGTGTCCCAGCAGCTCCTGGACCGTGCGGATGTCGTAGCGGGCTTCCAAAAGATGGGTGGCAAAGGAATGACGGAGGGTATGGCAACTGACGCTCTTGTAGATTCCTGCCCTACCCGCCGCCTCCTTAACAGCTTTTTGCACAAGGTTTTCATTGATATGATGGCGGCGTACTATGGCGCTCCGCGGGTCAACAGAGAGGCTTTTTGCGGGAAATACATACTGCCACTTCCATTCCAGCGCACCCTTTGGATATTTACGGGCCAGAGCAGGCCACATGTAGACACCGGGAACACCCCTGGTTCGGTCATCATCATACACAGTCCTCACCCTGGCAAGGTGTTCTTTCAAAACGACCGAAAAGCGTTCAGGCAGCATTGTCACTCTATCCTTCTGGCCCTTCCCGTCCCGTACCATGATCTGGCGTCGTCCAAAATCAAGATCCATGACTCGTAGCCTCACGCATTCCATAAGGCGCAACCCACCCCGTACATCAGGCCGGCCATAAGCAGCGTAACACCTTCCATATGATCAAACAGAACCTGGACTTCCTCTCTTGTCATCACCTCAGGCAGCCTTTGAGGACGCTTGGCCCTGACAAAGGTCTCCAGGTCTCCAAAGGGTTTGTTGAGAACATTAGTATACAGGAATACCAGGGAGTTCAGGGCCTGGTTCTGAGTGCTGGCTGCCACCGCCCTTTCGACGGCAAGATATTCAAGGTATTCCTTCACTGCTTTCGTCGCGTCAAGTTTCTTTAAATCAGTATAGTCATGGAATGCAGTGAAGCGTCGCACCCAATCAACATAAGAGGATTCAGTGCGGATCGAGTAGTGACGGCTCCGGATCTCTGTTTTCATGGCGCTTATCAGAGGAGCAAAAAGCCGCTCCACCTCCCCGGGTATCGCCTGATCGCGAAACACATCTTCCCTGGTTCGAGGAACCACTTTCTTCCTGACTTGAGCCTTTTGTATATCTTCGTATGAGTTGACAGGCGCATATTCGGGAAGAAAAACCTCATACAGTATCTTTAACGCGTGTTCAGCCTGTTTCACCTGCCAGTCACCGGTGCCGGGACGCTTACCTAAATCTGTAAAGAAAGCCTCAATATCTTTTCCCGTTCGTTCGCGCAACCGCTTCCCCGGGGCAAACCGGACAAAGGCCTGCGCCCATTTGACATAGTAATGTGAGCGATCAGGGCTAACTCCCTGTTCTTCTACGCAGGATCAGAAAGCCTCCCAGAATTTTCTAATCGCCTCGACCTTATTTGCCCTAACCTCACTCACAATAGCCTTCCATTTTAACTGGTTATCAAGATATTCTTTCAGGCAATAGACAGAATTATTATAACATATTTATTTTCACTGCCGCGACACAGTAACATCATTCGATAAACCTCCTCAACAAAGCATCGTGCATACAGATTATTTATCTGATATTGTTAATAATTTGTACAATTCGTTAATATTTGTGATATATAATTAGTTGTCTAATATATGTTAGGCAGGAGATCCGTTCATATGATTCACCAGATTCCACCCATAAAAAAATGCGCTGCAGAATGTCTCGTTCCTCTTGATGAATGCTCATGGAGTGAAGAGGAGGTCCCGTTAGGACAACGAGGCGTCCGTTTTAGCTGGCTCTATGACTTTGTGAGTAGGATTTGGGCTGATACCGACTCATTCATCACCGGTATTTGGAAACATTATCGTTCAACACAAAGAGCATCCATGTATGGTCCATGGGACAACATTCCCTGGCCAGAAATGCCCGAGTAT